>Ga0115030_1001420_pt1 | contig 10822 bp, 14 predicted proteins | sample SidtaG_4_FD_87174 | JGI IMG/M metagenome (GOLD analysis project Ga0115030, IMG submission 87174) | Marine algal microbial communities from Sidmouth, United Kingdom - Sidmouth_Male1 metaG | ecosystem: Host-associated > Algae > Red algae > Unclassified | place: Sidmouth, United Kingdom | collected... | reverse complement strand
GTTGCCGTTGAAAAACCCATCAAGGATAACCGTGCAGTGTTTGCAAGCTTCACCCTGCACAACCAAAGCTTGGCAACCTCAGGCAACTATCGAAACTACTTTGATGAGGACGGAATCAGCTTCGCACATACCATTGACCCCAAAACGGGATACCCTGCCAAATCCAATCTATTATCGGTGTCGGTTATACATACAGACTGCATGCTGGCAGATGGATGGGCCACAGCACTCATGGTTTTAGGCGAGGAAAAAGCCCGAAGCATCATCAAAAAACAAAATTTAAACGCCCTACTCATTTTAAGAGAAGAAGATCAACAAGGACTTAAGCTCAAAACTGAAAATTATGGTATATTCAAAAATTTAGATATGAAGCAGGCAAATACATCAACCTCTGGGGAAAAAAAATGAATACTTTTATCGTCACCTTTGTAGCCCTAACCCTTTTCATTTTCCTTATGGCCTTAGGTGTCCTGATGGGACGCAAACCCCTTCAAGGATCGTGTGGTGGCCTAGGAAAGCTCATGGGCAAAACATGCGAGTTTTGTAATAAGCGCGGTGAGTGTACAAAAAACACCTCAGAGACTTCATGAAAAAAACAATTGAGACTAAATTTATGTGTCATGTAGATCTGCTCTACAAAACCTTTTCAAAATATCCATGCAGTTCATCTATGCAAGGATGCCCCTGCTGCGTAAAAGAGCATCATAAAAACAGTCTAACTTCAAAGCCATTAAGAGACTTATTACCTGAAGACATCGACCATTATTCATTTAAAGCCATGACCACGTGGGGTAACGTTAATAACTACAAACATTTTCTCCCACGCATTCTAGAGATCACAACCCAAAGAGAGACCTTGGTTGATACTTTTGTTGTGTTCGGCAAGTTAGAGCGGGCGCAATGGCAGCAATGGCCTGAGAACGAAAGAAATGCTTTAATCGAATTGATAGATGCTTGGTGGGCGTATGATTTAAATTTTGGACCTTATTTTGATGATGAACTTTTTACTGAAATAGCGTTATTTAAAAGCTCTTTGCCGCCCCTAAATATCTGGAGTCTTGAAATGACACATGAATCAATGACAAAGTTCATTGGTTTTCTAAGAGATTACTTAATAGACTTCGTTAACCACAAAGGCATATTTTCAAAAAAGCTTGAACCCTTTATTGATGAGGTACCCCAGCAACTAAAATGGATCGACTCACAAATTCCTTTCCTTGAAAATGCTTTTTTTCACTTCTCAGAGCATAAAAAGGATCTTGCCAAGGAAATATCTGACACGCTTTATACCTATGGTAAAGTTCTCAAAGATTAGATCTGGATACATAACCTTGAAATTTCCGCTTAGAGCGTCCTCCAGGGTTGCACTTCGCACTTGAATGGGCGAAGTTTTTTAAAAAAAGTCTCATAAATCCAAAGTGTAAAAGAAGGCGATGGTGTTTTGGGAGATGTCATTCCCATCAGATATCTTCATGATTTTTTATGGCAATGAACTAAATCTATCCAGAGGCAACCCTTCTAGGGTCAATGCCACCATGGCAAAATGGTGGTGCTGCACGGGATAAGCCTAACTAACGCTAATTATAGATTCACCCGTTTCAATCCTCCGCGCAAAAGGTCTGGCAGCACCACATTTTTATCAAAGGTGTTACTAAATATAAAAACATGATGCAGGTCATTGTAAGGTTTTTCAAAAACACTTAATTTGTATTTATTGATAACACCCATTCAAGTACAAAGTGTACCATTGGGGGAACAAAGGAGAATAAAATGGGATCTAAAAGTATCATGCCAAAAAACTGGATAGAAAAATCAAGCAAAAGCTTAGAAAGCCAAGTCTTAAAAGGCTCTACTGAGGGGGATATTAATGAAGTTTCTAACTATTATTGCGCAGGTCAAGAGCCATGGAATTTTTTTAAACATAGCATTGAAATAACAAGGCTTATTCCTAGTATTGACATTGAAGAAACAGAACAAAATATTGTTGTAAAAGCAGATATACCCGGACTTAAAAGAGATGATATAAAAATCATACTTACAAACTGTTCTTTTATTATTCAAGGTCAAATACAAAGTGACCAAACAAAAGCTAGCAAATATTTTCTACACGAAAGAAGTTACGGAAGCTTTTACCGCAATATTGCGCTCCCATGTCAGGTCGAAAAAAAAAATGCAAACATACACTTATCTAAAGGAGTTCTTAATATCATTTTGCCTAAAAAGAAAATATTATCAGATAAGGAACATTAAAATGTGCTATGAAAACATTACCTGATACACACCCAAAAAAATATTATTTTTGAAAATCAAGCTCGCCACGTTGATATGGATACTTATGCTTTCTATCCCGATAGGATTTGTTATTTCCACATTTATTTACTCTAAAGGATATTCCTACTTATCAGATGCACCTGAAGCATGTGGCAACTGTCATATCATGAATGATCATCTCTATTCCTATCAAAAGTCATCGCACCATACCGGAGCTGTGTGTAATAGCTGCCATACGCCAAGTGGGTTTTTTGGAAAATATATAACCAAAGCTATAAATGGATGGGCTCATGGATATGCCTTTACAACAGGAGATTATGCATGGCCTTTACAAATTAAAGGATTTAATAAAGCCATTACAAACAAATCATGTCTAAAATGCCATACTGGTATTATTCATACTACAAGAGCAGTTAGAGAGTTTGATTGCATACATTGTCACTCGGATGTAGGGCACCTTAGATGAAGATTTTTAGAAACGCACCCTTTTGGGTATTTACAGTTTGCATTGTTATCAGCGCGTCGTGCTTTCTTTTGGCACTTAATATTCTCGAGCGCAAAAATGAAGAGAAAAATATGCACCATCAAGTCAAAAAAATTGGACCTTTAGAAGATAACCCTGCTATTTGGGGAGCAAGTTTTCCTCTCCAATATGAGGGATACCTTAAAAATGTCGATCAGGACAGAACAAGATATGGTGGAAGTGAGGCATTAAAACGTATACCTACTGAAGGCGACCCAAGGGTGATTGTTTCCCAAGACAAACTCAAAATTGACCCGCGCCTTGTTACAATGTGGGCTGGTTATGCCTTTTCAAAAGATTTTAGAGAAGAAAGAGGACATGCATTTATGCTTTCAGATCAAATCTATACTAAGCGGCAAAAAGTTGGTCAACCAGGAACGTGTATTAACTGCCATGCCTCAACTTATAAAGCAATGATGTTACTTGGAAATGGAGATTTAACCCAAGGATTTTATAAACTAAATCAAATGCCCTATATGGAAGCAGCCAAACAGGTTAAGCACCCTGTAAGCTGTATTGATTGCCATGATCCTGAGAACATGAAATTGAGAGTGACAAGACCAGCTTTTATTGAAGGCATAAAATCCTACAAAAAATTTATGGGAGTTGATGACTATGACGTTAATAAAATGGCATCTGTCTCTGATATGAGAGTATTTGTCTGTGCTCAGTGCCATGTAGAATACTATTTTAAAGGTAAAGATAAGGTACTAACTTACCCATGGTCCAAGGGATTAACGGGAGATGCGATTCTTTCGTATTATAATGATATCAATTTTAAAGACTGGACACATAAACTTACTGGGGCAGAGGTTATAAAAGCTCAGCATCCAGAGTTTGAAACTTACTCAAACGGTATTCACGCAAGAAGCGGAGTGAGCTGTGTTGACTGCCACATGCCCTATAAAAAAGTAGGTGCCATGAAGATTACCGATCACCAAATCAATAGCCCTATGCTAAAAGTAAATCGAGCGTGTAGAACATGCCACAGCATCCCTGAGGATGAACTCATTGAAAGAGTTAACCTCATTCAGGATAAACATACTGAGATGAAAGACATTGTCTTTGATGCACTCATTGCCTTTATTAAAAAAATTGAAGAAGCGCAGGGCCACCCTGACATCGATAAAATTCGAAAGTACCAAAGGGATGCACAGTTTTTACTCGATTATGTTGAGGCAGAAAATTCAGTGGGATTCCATGCACCACAAGAGTCAGCTCGCACTTTAATGCAATCCCTTGATTATATCCGAGAAGGCGAAATTTTGCTCAGCAAATAAATCTCTCACCCAAACATAACCCCCAAAAACATGACTTAGATCATAGCGTGTTTTATTAAAGTGTTTAAAGTTATATTCATTACAGCAAACCCTAACAAAGGAGAATACAATGAGCTTTAGAAGCATCATACCTAAAAACTGGCAGAACAAATACCAGGAAAGATCTAAAGATCTAAGCCCCATTGGTTCTATGAGGCAAGAGTTGGATCATCTTTTCGATCACTGGTCACAAAGAGACCCATGGAAGGTTTTCAAGCAAAGCGCAGGTTTGGAACAGTTTAACCCTAGCGTTGATGTTGAAGAAACAAAAGACAGCATCATTGTTAATGCTGAACTTCCAGGGCTTGAAAAAGACGATGTAAAAATTGAGCTTTCCAATGGAACTTTGACGATTGAGGGAGAAAAAGAGCAAAAAACCAAAACAGAAGACAGCAATTACTTTTATCATGAAAGAAGTTATGGAAGTTTTTATCGCAAGGTAACATTGCCAGTGAGGTTGATAAAGACAATATTGAGGCATCTTTCTCTAAGGGTGTTCTTAATATTCTATTACCTAAAACTGAAGAGGTCAAACAAGACACAAAGGAAATTGAGATTTCCTAAACAGTGCTCCTGTTGTTAATCAATGAGATCAAAAATACAAAAAGTATTTTTGATCTCATTTTATATTTTTGCAAATCTACGCTGATTCAACTGGTACTTTAAATTTTGAGAATAACTTTAGAAAACATACTCTACTATAAATCTGTCGTCGAATTTTGCTTGTATATATTAACCAGCCTTTTTACCAGCTTGCATATTTTATATAGAAAAAAGCACCAATCCTCTGTGGTGGCTTGGATCGCAATTGTTTGGATCGCGCCTTTTGTTGGATCTTTGATTTATTGGGTATTCGGGTTTAATCGAATTTACCGCAAAAAAAAAAGCCAAAGAAATCTATCGATTGTCTCTAATCAAAACCAATATATTGAAAAAAACACCCCTAAACTTGAAAAACTCTCACGTGCCGTTACGCAACTCCCTCTTACTCACAGTAACCGAATAGACGTTCTACATAGCCAGCAATATGCTTTTACAGAAATGATCAAAAAAGTTAGACATACAAAATACACCATCACGCTTTGTACCTATATTTTCAAATACGACGAAGTGGGAAAAGAATTTATCAAAGCACTCAAAGATGCCCAAAAAAGAGGTGTCGAAGTAAGAATATTGATTGATTCAATGGGAAGCAGATACTCGCCCCGTTCTATTCTAAAGATATTTAAACAAAATAAGCTCCCCTATGCTGTTTTTCTACCCACGCACCTTCCGTGGAAGGTGCCCTCTATCAACTTACGAAATCATCGAAAAATACTTGTTCTAGATGGGAAACAAGCCTTCACTGGAGGCATGAACATAAGCGGATCTATCAACCCAACAGCGCATACGCACCGGGACATTCATTTTTTTGTTGAAGGACCAGTTGTAGAACATATTCAAAAAGCCTTTTCAGAAGACTGGGAATTCTCAGCAGGTGAGGTACTAGAAGGTCAATACTGGTTTGGAAATTATGTTCCTGCCGGAAATGTTAGCGCCCGGGGCATTTTTGATGGGCCGGATGAAGATTATAATACTATGAAGACCATTTTTATCTCTGCTATTGGCCAAGCAAAGAAACAAATTCAAATCATGACACCCTACTTTCTTCCCGATGAAACTGTCATCAATGCGCTCCAAATTGCATCAAAATCAGGCATTAACGTAAGGATTATTGTACCTAAGAGAAATAACATTCGATTCATTCAATGGGCCTCTACAGTACCTCTGAGTGATTTACGAAACATAGGTTGTGAAATTTATCTTTCACAGGAGCCCTTTGACCATAGCAAACTATTTTTGGTAGATGATGACCTTTTTTTTATTGGCTCGGCCAATTGGGACGATTGCAGCTTTAAACTAAACTTCGAGTTCAATCTGCAATGCTACGACAAAGAAATTGCTACTGAACTTAAGAGCTATATCGACACAACTGTACAGCGCTCAGAAGTTCTGCCAAAAAAATACTATGACACCAACCCAGGTTGGGTTCGTTTACGTGATCATCTTTTCTACATTCTTAAAGGATACATGTGATGATAAAAAAAGTCTTTATCCAAGCAGTAGATCTCAGCAACGCCAGCCAAACCTATGGGGAGGCTATAACTCTTCTAGAAAAAGACACTCCCATTTCATTGCTGGTCTGGAATGCAAATAAAATTAATCCTTTAGAACTTATGAAATCTTTAAAAAAATGTGCTCAACAGCCTCACTTCCTTCTATTGCAAGAGGTAGGCTTATATCAAGATAATGACCGACCCTTTACTTACTGGGACAAACATCAGTGGGTTATGGGAAAAAACTTATACTTGCCCAGAAAAAAAATTTTCAGTGGCGTGAAAACAGGTTCAAACTTTAATTTTGATAAATTTGATATCTGGCATAGTCAAGATCAAGAACCTTTTATTAAGGTTCCAAAGGTGGGGGTTTCATCATTACATAAAATAAGAAATGATTTTAAAAGACTTTTAGTAGTTAATGTTCACTTCTTGAACTTTGTAAGACAGACTACTTTTCTAAAAGAACTCAACACCTTGAAATCAATCATCGCAGGCCATTCAGGACCAATAATCATAGCTGGCGATTTTAATACATGGTCTGTATTTCGGTACCAGTCGCTTATAGGATTTGCTCAAAAATCTAACCTTAATGAAGTGGTTTTTAAAGAAAAGAACATTCATCGTTTTATGCGCAAGCAACTCTCTTTTGTTTTTACTAAAAACATTAAAGTGTTGCACGCTTCCATTTTAAAATCAATCACCCTATCAGATCACTATCCCATGCTTATCCAAATCAAACTATAAAGCATGTCTATTGAAACCAATCTTAATTTCTTTAAATACTGCCTAAACTACTATCATGGTTATACGTATTTTTTAGTAGGGTCTGTACTTTTGTTTTTATTTTCCAGCGCATCTATATTTTTATTCTTTGTCTACATACCTTCAGACTATCTACGGATAAGGCCTAAAAACAAACCCTTAGGATTCATTAAAGCCATAAAAAATGTCTTTGGGTATCTGCTCATATTAGTTGGGATCATCTTGCTCGTGCTTCCAGGTCAAGGACTCATCACCATACTTATGGGACTAATCTTAATTGACCATCATCACAAGGATGTATGGATCTCTAAGTTTTGGAAAAGTCCTATTGTTTTTTCTAAAATAAATGCGTGGCGGAAATTATTTTCAAAACCTCCTCTGATACCACCTGAAACAGAATATTTTGAAACTAAAACATAGCAACCAATTAGTATTAAAAGCTACAAAAAAGCAAAATCATCTATCTTGAATTTATGATTGATATTTTTAATAAGTGGATCATTATCTGAAAGCATTTTGAGAAGCCTACTTTTATTAACAAAAGAGGCTAAAAGTCCTTCCCCAGCAATACCCGTGCAAGGATAAACCCGATGCTGCATAAAGTAATTGAGCCCCACACAGCAGCGCCCTTCAAGTATTGACATCCTTACATCTAATTCAGAATCAGCAAACAAATGCATTGACCCCTCATGAATAACGTAAGCGCCATAAGGCACATGGTTTTTATAAAAAAGCACCTGACCTTTCTTAAAGGTAGATGCCAAAGCTTGCCTTTGCCAGATCAGAAAATTTTTTTCTTCTAATGTTTGCACCAAGTCATTAGCTGTAAATGTTTCAAAAGATGTCACGGTTTATACTGATGTTAAGATCTACCAACTTTATGGCTTAAATAGTATGATATAAATCATACCAATCTCAAAATTAAATGACCGTTTTTATGAGGCTGAAGTCGTTTTAAATATAGGAAAAAATACAACAAAATTTCCGTTACTATTTAATGGAGTTGGTATCAATTGGCGTCTAGACCCTAGTGGTCAAAAGATGCTTCCTCCATCAAACGTTCTTGATTTGCTATAAATATTTTTTTACCATCTAACCTGATATGACCCAGAGCGTTAAAATCAGATAAAGTCCGAATAACAGTTTCGGGGGTAGAATCAACCATTGAACCCAATTCTGCTCGCGTGAGTTTGGTATCTAGTAATATTTCATCTCCTTGTTTTTTTCCGTGTGTTCGGCCCAATACCAAAAGCAAATTGCTTAATCTCTGTCTAACATCCTTGTTCTGAATATCTGTAAGTCTTGTTTCTACTGCGTCAAGGTGCGAGTCCATGCGAAGAATAATATTAAGTGCCAGATTTTGGTTTTTATGAATCAGCTGGTTCATAAATTGCTTATCTACAAAGCATATGTGAGCATCATCCATGACATGGGCGGATGCTTCTGCTTCTTTTTGCGACAGCAGGGCTCTGACGCCCAGTACAGACCCTCCCTTTGCGATTCTCAAAAGTACTTCTTTCCCGTTTTCGCCATTTTTGACCAATTTTACCTGTCCGCTTGCAATGCAAAAAACACCTTGGCTGAGGCTTCCTTCGTAAAATAGTGTTTGTCCCTTTTTATAGGTATTTGTAGTTTTATATAAATCTAATTGACTCAATAGAGGCTCTTGCAAATCTTTAAAAATGCTGTTGACCCGAGATGAGCAGGTTTTGCAATGCATTCCCTCATTTTTATCTGCACACTTTTGAGATGAATACGGCTCTGATGCCTTTTTATGAGTAGACATTGTGTTTTTTTGTTCCATGTGCACTTCCTCTATAGTTCTTAAGAACTTACTCCTACCTATAACGTTTGCACAAGTCATTTACAATCAAAAATATAAATCCGATACTTCAGGGCAACCAATGACCTGATCCCCAAAAAAGCATGACCTAGGTCATAGTGTTTTTCTGATTCTTAAATACATTAGAATACATCAACGAAAGGATACCCATGACCCAAACTAAATTAAATGACTTTCTTGCAACTCATAAGTCTTTCCATAGACAAGTGCATCAAGTACTTGAAGAACTCATAAAAATGGAAGACGGAGATTTGGAAGAAATCACCCAAATTTTTTCTAAGGAGGACTTAGATATTCTTAGATCAACCTCTAATTTAACAAATAAAACTATTTAGCCTTTAGGCTAAATAGTTTTATTGAAAGCTACGCGACCTATTGGTTTTATTGGAGGACGCTTGAAAAGGATATTATTATTTTTATTTGGTACAATTATCTGCGCATGCGGTGAATGTCCTCCCGATATACGTACAAAAGTATTTGTTGATTACGGACATCAAGATGACCATACAGATCAAGAAGACCTTATTGACGATAACCAAGAAGAAAAGCTTAGATACAGAATATTAGGAAATGTTGAAGGCTTACTTGACGGAGATACGCTCGAAGTTTTTATTGATGTCAGTGAAGAGATAATCAAAGTCAGCAATGGACCTTTCAGATCATCTATACTTGAATTGCAAACAAACAACACACAAAAATACAACCTTACGCTGAGCTTAGCAGATATTTCACATGAGTACATGTGTTTCATAAAAAATGGATCGGGAACAGTGACGGGCAAAAATATCACAAATGTCATGATCAGATGTATTTGTGGGACCTCCCCCTGGATGTATGATCTTTCTGATGAGGAGGTCGAAGACATCCTCTTTAAAAAACGTGACATGCATAATGGAATGAAAGAGCAAGGTCGCCAGCTTATTGAGTAACATCATGATAAATCTTTGGAAAGCCCAACAAAAACCTTCAGGTCCCTATTTATGGTGCTTAGTAAATTTAAATCGACCCAATTTGGTTCGTTCAAGAAAAATGGGGTCACAACTCAAAGAGAGACGCCAGGCTTACCATCAGCCAAAAAGTATTTGAGACTTAGTTTATCATGCGCAACGCTATGTAAGGCGTAAGGTTAAAAAGAAACCACATAAGTTTAAACATACCCAGCATTGAAAAAATAAGCATGTTATAACGTTCTCTCTGAATTTTAAAAAATTTCTGATGATAGTGATATATCCAATCAGGCTAGATAACATAAAAAATAACCCAAATCAGGCTCACCCCAAAATTAATAAAAGCACACCAGCCAAAAAACTGGGTTAATTTTTCTATCGACATAACAAACTCCTTTTAGAAACCTCTGCAAAAGGGGGGAGCGCTCTCCTCTTTTGCAAAGGTTTTTTTAATATTAATATTACCTTCTAAGCTCAGAAACAGCTTTCGACGCTGCATCATGCATTTTTTGGTCCAAGACTTATTTTTGCTTTTAATGCTTGGTTAAGTTCTTCAACATCTAAGTGTGTTAAATCACTTGAAACTGAATCAACAATTGACTTTTTGCACACATCTTCCATTTTGGAACGTAAAATGCCTAAAACCTTAGGGCTTGAGACCAAGATGAGCCTTTCAAAGCTTCCTTTTTGAAAATGATCGTTAAGCTCATCCGCAATACTTTGGCAGTACTCTTCCGTCACGGTCTCTTTGTATGCTGTGGACGATTCCATAGCATGGCGCAACTCTCCACTTTTTCCAAAAGTCCTTCCAGGACGATCAACTTGATAATCCTGTTCTTTGAGATGAGCACGTTCATTTTCAATCTCCTTTATTGGCTCCAGGTCCTTGGTAAGGCCCGTTCCCGTAAAAAATTTTGCAACTGAATTGTTGCATATGATAGTCCATGTTTTCATATTTTCCCCTCCTCTATTTATATTAAGGAAACTGTTTCGAACAAATGAGGGACACAAGCATCCCAATTTAGTTCTTCTTCTATACTCAATCGCAAAGCATCACT
>Ga0115030_1001417_pt1 | contig 10831 bp, 7 predicted proteins | sample SidtaG_4_FD_87174 | JGI IMG/M metagenome (GOLD analysis project Ga0115030, IMG submission 87174) | Marine algal microbial communities from Sidmouth, United Kingdom - Sidmouth_Male1 metaG | ecosystem: Host-associated > Algae > Red algae > Unclassified | place: Sidmouth, United Kingdom | collected... | reverse complement strand
GGGGGGGCCCAATGAACAACCAAAGCGTGCGAGCGCGGCGCTGTGCGGGGCACAGCCAAACCGATGTGACGGCGATACAGAAACGCAGTGTTCGGGTGCAATCATCAGTCACGTGCCTCGTGGGGGGCTACACCCGCGCGAAATGGGAGCTTGGTGCACCAAGCTCGCACCGGTGCAGCGCCTGCGGGGCGGCGGGTGGAAGAAGCCTCCACCCTCCGACCACGGGTGATCCGTGGGCGTTGCTACCGGGAAAGCAGAACGAGTACAACCGCATCTGGAGCCGCGGTGAGCGTCCACCCGCCGCACGAACCGACGCCCCCCCACGGCGGAATCCCGCCACGCCCGGCCACGCGCCGCCGAGCACAGCCGTGGCAGCGTCCCGCGGCGCCCCGCGTGCCACTGCCCGGCCATGATGCCACGACCACCCCCGCGGCGGCCGCCGCCGCTGCCGCTGCCGCGCCGCCGGCCGCCGGCCTTTGCTGCGCTCGCGCCGCTCGCCCGCACCGGCGACGGCCGGCCGCTGCCACTGCCGCTGCGGGCGCGGCCGCCGGCGCTCGGCGCAGCCGCCGACGGCCTGCCGCGCCGCCGCGCGCGGCGGCGAGGCGGGTGGCGGCTCGCGTCGCCGCCGCCGCCGCGGGCGCCCGCGGCGGGGGTGCCGCCGCCGGCGCGCCCACCGTGGGCGCCGTCGGCATGGACGCCGCCGGCAGGCGCGTCGGCGGTGCCGCCGCCGCCGCCACCGTCACCGCCGCCACCGCCACCGTCGCCGCCGCCGCCGCCGTCGCCATCGTCGCCGCTGCCGCCGCGGCCGACGGACCGGGTGTCGTTGAGTTTGCACACGGGGGATGTGGGCCCCGCGGCGATCAACGACTTGTTTGTCCGTGCGGGTAGGGAGGTAGGTGTGGGGCTCGCTTGCTGGACAAGGACGCTGCGGGTGGTGGGCGGCTCTGCGCTTGTTGCAGTTCGCTTGCTGGTGCTGTGAGCCCTCAGCTTATCCGTGGTCGCCGTATTGTGTGTTGTGTTGTGGCTTTGCCTACGAGGGGCGTGCGTCACCCACGTCCTACAACTCGCGTTCTGACGCGGTTGCGTTTGCGCTAGCGGCAGCTTTCCCCGACTGCCTTTGGGCCCCAATGGTCGCGGTGTACCGCCTTTGGTCACTGGGTGGCTGCCCGACGGTGGTGGTGCTGTTGCGGACACCGGGATCGGTCTCTGTCGCAGCCCCGCAACGCGGTCAAGTGGTCCCGCGCCCTTGCTGGCAGCTACCTTGTCCTCAGCGCTCGCTCGTTGTCGTCGGGGAAGCTGGTCGGGTTTTGTCGAGCGACGTCCGACCTGGCCCTTAATTCTACTGTGTGGGATGTCGTAGCAGACCCAGCACTCTCCAACCCAGTACGTTTCCTGTCTGAGCTGTGTACTGCTGCATGCACAGGTCTTGGCTTTCTTTGGTCCCGCCATCAATTGCGTTTATCGTTTTTGCGTGCCAGACTTTGCCTCACCGCCTTGTTACTCTTTCCTGACTTGTTGTATGGTGCACCGCATGGCTGCTTTGCCTCCTCCGATGGTTCTCTTTTGTTTTTCTGATGCAGGACGGGGTGAAGGAAGGCATGCTTTCTCTCATGTTACACGAGCTGCGCCGCCTCCTACCTGGCTGTGGCATTGCCGTGTTTGCATCTGAGGCGGACGTGGCGTTCTACACGGGCATGGACTTTGTGGCGGACCCCGACGACGTGCGGGCCATGGCCATTGTGGATACCGACACGCCCTTCCAGGGATAATGCATCGTCAATCGTCTTGCACGCGGCGTCATCCGTGCGCTTTTTAACCTACACACTGAACGCGCTGCGCTGTACATGGGCATGATATAAAATAAGAAAGCGGCCAGCAGCAATGAAACAGAACAACAGGCCGCCCAAGACCAAAGAGACCCAATCCCAGTGACGCGTGACGCGCCACTCGCTCCTCGCCATTCCGCGGAGCCGGCGCCAGCAGCCAACCTGGGCGTCCTACCTCATCTGGCTACTTCTTTGCCAGCTTGCGGTTGACGCGGGCTTTGAGGTCCTTAAGGTCCTTCAACGTAGGCCGGTGGACGAGCCCCAACTTGATTGACCCAGAAGACGACGCCGAAGACGACGTCGCCGCTGGCTTCGGCAGGGACGTGCCGCTCGGCAGCACATCCGGGGGTGACGTCCGCGGCAAAGAAACAAGCGAGCCAACGTCTTGCTGGGCCGCCAAGGGCACACCAGCAGCGGCGAAGCGCGGGCCGAGTTTGGGAGTCACCACCGCGACGGCACCAGACCGTTTCTCCGCCACCGACGGGGGTTGGCTGCCGGTAGGGCCAGCTGGAGTAACGGGGCTGGTGACTTGGGAGCTTGCCGCACCTGGGGCCGAGGTGCCGAAGCTACCACTTACGCCGCTGGGCGAGCCACGCATCACCTTGCCAATGAGGGGTATGCGTCGCATGGGCGACGAGGCCGTCGACGACGAATCAGCCGAGTCGGTGCTCTCGCTGAGCTCATCCATCCAGTCGGAGCCGCCCGAGCCTTCCCTGACCGCGGCCAAGCCGGGTGGGGATCTTGGGGACGACGGCACCGAGTCCCGGGAGCTAGACGACCCAAAGGACGTTAGGGGGCTCAACGCGCCTCCGTGCGCCGGGGAGGCCGACGACGTCGGCGACGGGGAGGCGGCGTGGGGACTCGCCGCAAACGGGCCGCTCGCGGCTGCAACTGCAGCGGCCGCCGCCGGCGGTGACGCCACCGTTGAACTCGGCGGTAAAGCGGTCCCGTGCGAGATACCCAAACGCAGGCCTGCAGGACGACGGATCGATACCGCTTCCTCCGAAACGTGCAGCGACGTTCGGACGGTCTTGATGAAAGAGACGGCACCCTTCTTCAGCAATTTCTTATGCCGCTTGCCGCTGCTGCTGATCGGGTCGAGCCGCCCCGAGTTAACTGAAGAGGATAGCACGAGCTCCCGCCGGGACAGCTCCTGGTCTTCCCGCCGCTCATCGTCTGCGTCGGCCGAGATCGAGTGGCGGAGGCACGCTTCTAAGGCAGGCGCCACCTCCCGCACTGCCACCCGCACGTCCGGGTCCGGGTCCTCGTGGAGTACGTCGAGCGCCTTGTGGAGCTCGTCCATCTGCGCGCACGCGCGGCCGAGCGCCGGCAGCGCGCGGACGAGCCGAAGCCGCACGTTGGGGACCGGGTCCGACGCGAGCCGCAGCGTCGCCGACGCAAATACGTCACGGAAGAGCACGCGGGAGAATAGGCTCGCCGACGCAGCCGCCGCCTCCACAAATGCCAGCCGCATCCAGTGCAAGCCGGCTCGAGCCCACTCGGCCACAAACGCGTCCATGACGACCGCACGCTCCTCGGGGTCTGCAATGTGCCACATGCATGTGGCAACGGCGCCCATGACGGACATGCGCACCAAGTAAGTCGACTCCTCCGCCATGCGGTAGAGCAGCGGCAGCACAGATACGCGCAACGTCTCGGCGGGCATGAGGTAAGCCGACGCCGCTACTTGCTTCGACAACAGCCGCTGCGTGCGCCAATTGCCTTCGGCCAAAAGGCGGAGGTTGGCAAAGAGCGGCGCCAGCCGGCGAGCGACAAACACCCCCTGCTCACCCTGCACCAGCGACGGAAGGAGTTCGGAGAAGTGCTCCAACGCGTTCATCCGCACGAGCGCGTGTTCGTCTTGCAGCAGCGCCACGGCCGCCTTGACCAGGCTGTCCACCGCCGGCTTGGAGCCCGACGCCGCGACAAGAAAGGCAATTTCGTGCAGTCCCGCCGCCAGGTTCCACCGCGTCTCGGGGTCCTTGTCACGGCTGAGCGACTCGACGACCACAGACAAGTCGAGAAGGTGTTGGCCTTGCACCGAGGCCGCCACGCCAGGTAGGTTGAAAGCGCAGTGCCGTCGCACAATCGGGCCGTTGCATCCCGCCATGGCTCGAAAAGCTCGCACCGTCTCCGCCTCTAGCGTTACCAGCACGGCCCCCGCTGGCTCGGTGGGGGCCTTGGAAGCCGCGCCCAACATCTTGGCCGAGGTGCGCACCGGCAGGATCGAGGACGACAAGTCGGCCGAAGAGTGGGAGGAGCCGCCCGGAGGCTTGGATGAGACACGCTTGGGCTGGCCGTCCCCGCGGAGGACTGCCCACACGAGCGGCCCAAACACCTCCGCCACAATCTCCAACAGCAGATACGTGTAGTCGTCCACGAAGCGTTGGTCCTCCGAGGCGGCCTTGAACGCAAATGCGCTCTCGTGGGCGACGATTGGGGTCAGCAACTCTCGCAGTAGACGAGTCCGCGACTGCCTCTCCTCCCTGGTAAGTGTCGACGCCCGCCGCCCAGGGGGGACGGGTGCATTCGCTGCAGCCACAACCTCCGAGTCGGACGTGGAGGCCTTGACGCTGAGATCAGCGCCTGTAGAGGTGCGGTGCCTCGGCGTAAAGACGCCCGACAAGTCCTCGTCGTCGACAGTGGCAGCCGCAGCAGCCGCGGCCGCCGCGGTGGCCGCCCGGCTCGGGGGAGGAGTGTACGGCTCTGCGTGTTGGACTGCCACGTGCGCAACGGTCCGCAGCGTGGCGGCATGTACCCGCGCGTCAGGGTCGGATAGTAGCGACACTGCCCTGGGCCACACTACCTGCTCCAAGGTACGCAACGACACGCGGCCGGCAACGAGCGCTAGGGACTCGGAAACCATCCCGCGCACCTCCACGGCCACATCGTCACACAGTGTCAGCGCCGTCGGCAACACATACTGCTCAACGTCTTGCCCGTTGTCAATGGCAGTGGCGAGAGAGCCGAGCACACGGGCCGCCAGCTTGCGACTACCGTCTCGATGATTGGATGCGTGGTAGTCGATGAGGCCCGTCACCGCCTGCAACTCGTCTCGATCCCACTTGACCTGCCGCAGCACCGCCGACAAAATCTCTGCCCACAAGTTTAGCACTTCGCCCGAGCTGTTATCCTGCGCCCCATCCTCACAGCCGGGCTGCAAGGCACTGGACTGTGCCGACACAGCATCCACAGAGTGATGCTCCGGGTCCGTCTTGCCGGGGTCAATGGCGTCGAGGGCAGTCTGCGCAATGAGCTTGGCCGTCGCGTGCGGCAATTCTGGTTGGTGCGCCACGTCCAACAAGGCCTCCGCCGCCGACGCGCGGACATGGATCGGCCACGTTGCCACCAAACCGCAAATGGCCGGCACGAGGGTGGCCAAGGTATCGGCCAGGCAGTGGTCCAACAGCTGCGCCATCTCAAAGAGCACAACCGTCTTTTCGTCGTCCGAGCCGTCCGCGAGCACCGTCGCCATCTTGTCAATGTTGAACAACGCGTCGTCGGCCAGCTCATCGTCGTCCACCAAGTCCTCGTCACCCTCCGTCCTTTCAGGGTCCGCCGCGGGAGGGGCAGCGCCTACATCCTCGTCCGGAGCGGGGCCAGCCATACCACTTCGGGCACCAATCGGTGGAGGTGGCTCACCCTCTCCCACGGTCGTCCCGCCCGTCCCCGTCGCGCCAACCGCGTTGGAGCGAGGAGTGGCGTCCGCCTCGGAGGCACGAGCCGCTCGACCCGCGCCTTTGCCGGCAGACGCGGGCCGCTTACGCGGTAATGACGCAGGGGGCTCTCCCCTGTTCGCCGCCGCCGCTGCCGCCGTGGGAGCGCCGGCAGCGTCCATCGTGGCAACCTCCACCACCGAGCAGCGCGTCAGGGGTATGCACAAACGAGGATCCCCGTGACGGCACACCACCGCACGGGGTCCACCTCCGCGACGGGGAACAGCCCACGGGCGAAAGGGGACGACCCGCCAGCGCCGACGGAAACCCAAGTGGGGAGCCGCACGACCGCAGCACACCGAGTCGCCCTCCGGCACGGTTCCCGGTCGACGACTCTCGGCGCTGCCAGTGCTAGCTCACCCGCGTGCCCTCCCAACGCCAAGCTCACCACCCTGTGCGGCGGCCCGTCCAAGCAACAGGGAAAGCAGAGGTGAGCAAGCGCGTGCCAAACGCCGCAACCGCACCTGCAGGTCCTTGGGTATCGTGTCACGCCCAGAGCCGACGGGGCGGCCGGCGCAGCCGCCGCACGCGCTCGTGCCGCAGTCGCAAAATATTCATGCCCCCCAGCAACACCAGCCGAACCCGGCGCGGTAGCATGAACAGCCTGCCCGAGAACGAAGTCGCATCAACTAGAGGCAAGCACCAGAGATAGAAAGTGGAGGGGGCAAAAAAAAGGAACCATGGCCGAGCGAATGCCCCGGCCATGCCGACCTGTTGTTGAGCTACGGAACAAAAATCATGAGCTCGCCACACTGCACCAGCCGCCACCTGGAGCGCCAACCCCCAATCTCACCACCCGTGTAGGCCTTTGAGGGCAAGAACCCTCGCAGCACGAAAAAGACCCACCCCAAACCCCGGTTGCAGCCAAAGAGGGTACGGCAGGAAGGACGCTACCCAGAACGGCATATCACACAACGTGGAGGAGCGCCCTGCGCGTCCCGCCCGCACAGCGCGGCGACTCAGCGGTCGTGCCATGAGGGTCATGAGGGGCAAAATTTTTCGGGAACGACCGACCACGGCCCGACAGACACCGACGGAAAAAGGCGTGCTGATGTGGACGACGAGGACGAGCAAGAGCTCACCAGGTTGCCTGTTGTCCTTCAATGCATAAATACATCCGGGAATGTAACTGTGCAGGCGATCGATCGACTGACAGACACTCGACCGCATCGCTGTTGACTTCGAGCGCCCCGCGACCCCTCACATGACATCAAGCCTTGTCCAACCGCCACAGGCAGCCTCCGTGCTTGCAGTGGCGTGCTTACCGTGATCCGGGAGCGCCAGCAGGTGGCTGGCGAAGGGCGTCTGTCTTGTTTATTCCCCAGTGAGGGAGACGCGCAATGCTGGGGGCTATCGGAGGGTGGGGGGATGCCTGATGCATTGCGGAGAGGGGGCGCTTGCCTGGCACTACAGACGTTCAGTCGCGCGGGGCCCGATTGTCCGAGACAGAGTGCCGAGTGCTGCGCACTGCCCCGCTAGCCCGCCTCTGGTACGGGCTGCGCTGCTGCGCCCGCGCGCTGATAAGAGGTGGCGGCACCTGTGTCGGGGGTGTCAGCGCCGCGCCCACCCCAACCGCCCCCGCATCCCACGCTGACAGCCTGTCGTTGCCACGCCTGCCGGCTGCTGCCGCGAGTTGTGTCATCCCCCGTCACGCCCCGTACTCCTTCCCTTCTTCGCACCTTGCACCTCTGCCTCCTTGCTGCATCCCCGGGACGTCCACCGCCACCACCATGGGGATGACGGACGCCTTGAAGTTTGAGGATTCCAACCTAGCCGGCATTGGCGGCGAGACAGACGCCGCGCTGCGCAAGTCCGCGGCCGAGTCGGAGGAGTCGTTCACCGGCGCGGGTGCGGGCCCCGGCCTGGAGATTTGGCGCATTGAGAAGTTTGAGCCGACGCGCACGGACGTGTCGGAGCATGGGACGTTCTACAGCGGCGACGCGTACATTGTCCTGCACACCTACGTCGTGAAGGAGACGGACGCGCTGGCGTGGAACCTCCACTTCTGGCTCGGCAAGGACTCGACGCAGGACGAGCGAGGCGCGAGCGCCTTCTTCACCGTGGCCATTGATGATATGCTGAACGGGGCTCCCGTCCAGTACCGTGAGACGGAGGGCCATGAGTCCTCCGCCTTCATGGCGCTGTTCCCTGTGATGCGGACGCTAGAAGGCGGCGTTGCGTCCGGCTTCACCAAGGTCGAGCCTGAGTCCTATACCCCCCGCCTCCTCCACGTGTTCAAGTCGGTCTCCCTCAAGGTCAAGCAAGTGCCGCTCTCGGCGGCGTCGCTCAACCACGGGGACGTCTTTATTTTGGACGGCGGCCTCAAGCTGTGGCAGTTCAACGGCAGCGGCTGCGGGCCGTTTGAGCGACGCCGCGCGTCCGAGGTATTTGAGTCGATTAAGGAGGAGCGGGACGGCGAGGCAGACGACGTCGTCATCGACGGAGACGAGGTCGACGGCATGGACGACTTTTGGGCGATCCTTGGCGGCAAGGGCGACGTTGCCGCGGAGGCGCCAGAGGGCTCCCACGGCTCCCCACCAGTGGACCCGGACGCCGTTGCGGGTAGCGGCACCAAGAAGTTGTTCAAGGTGTCGGACTCGACGGGGGAGCTCGGCGTGGAGCTGGTCGCCGAGGGCGACGCCATCGATGCGAGCACCGTGACCCCCGACGACGTGTGGCTGATGCTTGTGGGTGACGGGGCGGCCGCGTTTATGTACGCGGGCTCCAAATGCTCGCGCGGCGAGCGTTTCATGATGACCGCGCAGCAGGACAAAATCCTCGAGGGGGCGGGTGCGGATGCGTGGACGCCAGTGACGACCTGTGCCAGCGGCACGTCGGCAAAGTGGAACGCGCTGTTTGCGTAGGCAGGGTGTAGACATGCAAGCTGTAGGGAAGGGTGGGGAGCGAGTGTGGAATGTCGAGTCACTATCAGGTGGTACGCTTGATTCTGTGCTTCACAGTGTGCTTGGTGTTTTCATGCTGTCTCGGGAGCGCACAGTCCTGTTCTCTCTTTCCTTCAGGCGCATCGCATCTGGGAACAAAACAGCACTGATAGCGCGGACAATGGCTCTGTTCATGGCAAAGGCGTTTGTGCCATATTCGGCCAGTCTGCCGGCGAGTATCCTGGCCGGCCGCGGACCAGCGGACGGCAGGGGTGGGCCAAGTCTGGCCAAGCGGCACCAGATCAACCGACGCGGCCAAGAGCGACACCGAGAGAAGCACCGGCAATGCTCGTAGCCCACAATGCGCAACGGCCATAAACAACAACAGTCCACACGCTCCCCCAAAAACCATTGTCTGTGCAGCGCACCCAGTCACACACGCCGCGTGCGCACCGCCGGCCGCTCGCTCAAGGCGGCGGCAGCGGCGGGGGCCACAACCCCCCCGCCCCCGCCGCCGACACGGGGGGCCCCCCCCCCCCCGGGTTGGCAGGCGCCGCCTCCGCCCCCCGCTCCAGCCGCGTCACCGCCGCCCGCCCGAGCGGCCACATCCGCGCGACCGGCCGGCCGACAACGTCGGCGACGGGCAGGAGCCCCCAGTAGCGGCTGTCGCAGCTGTGCGCCGCATTGTCCCCGAGGACGTACAGCTGGCGGTCGCCCACCACCGTGCGGCGGTCTGGGGGGGGCGCGCCCGCGGCGCTCGGCGGGGCGGCGCCCCGCCGCGCGACGGGGCGTGCCGGCTGGGGCGCGGAGAGGGACGCAATCGCCGTGGCCGCTGACGGCGTTGCCACCCCATCAGCTGATGGCGGGGCGGCGGGGGCCGCCCCGGGCGCGGCGGCGCCTCCCCTGTCGGTGCCCCACGACGCGGCTTCCACGACCACCCCATTGACGGTGACGACCCCCCCCCGGACCTCGACCGTGTCGCCAGCCACCGCCACGACGCGCTTGACAAATGCGTCCTTGGCGCGCAGCACCGTGCCGTCGGCGGCGGCGCGTTGCCGCAACGCCGCGGGCGGGTGGAAGAGGACCACCTCCCCGACGCGCGGGCCCGGCGGCGGGGAACCCGCTCGCCACGCACCCGCATCGGCCGATGCGCCTGCCCCTTCCGCCCCCAACGGCGGCACCGCAGGTGCCTCTGCCGCCGCCGCCGCCGCTGCTCGGGGCACCCCGCCGCCGACCACCCCCCGCAACGACACCTTTTCCACGACGAGCGCGTCGCCAACGGCAACGGTCGGCGCCATGCTCGCCGAGTTGACCACATACACCGACACGGCCGACGGTCCGACGACGCCGAGCGTCAAAAAGCTGGCCGCGAGCGCAACGGTCACGGCAAACGAGGCGGCAATGTCGGCCTTGAACGACAGCAGCCGCGCGTCGGTCACACCCACCTCCACCGGCCACCGGCCGGGGCGGTCAAAGCGGGGCAACAGCCGCAGGGCGGGCACGAGGGAGGCGACGAGCGCGTCGGGGGGGTGGCCCGCCGCCACCGCGTCGGCCGTCGACGCGTAGGCGGTGCGGGCGCCGGTCGTCGCGTCGACCGCCGCCACGCCCGTGACGCGGTACTCGACGGAGCGGTACACGCCGGCGGCGCGGTGGCGGCGGGACCACCGGTGGCGCGGCACGCACAGGCCACCGACGTAGAGGTGCGCCGCGGAGGTGCCGTCAAAGACATCGGCAAACGTGCCGTTGGCCCGCCGTGGGGGTGCTGGGGGGGGGGTAGGGGGGGGGGGGGGGGGGGGGGGGGGGCGGGGGGGGCCCAACAAGGACGCGGAGCAGGGGCGGGGGGCGGGGGGGGGGGGGGGGGGGGGGGGGGGGGGGGGGGGTGAGGAGGAGGCAGTGGCGTCACTGAGGGGAGAGGCAGCACCCAATGGCTCGGGGGGGGTGCTTGTCGGTGAGAGCGACGGGGCGGCGCCGTCAATAGCAACCGCGTGGCGGTGCGGCACACCGTCCTCCTTGCCATTGCCGTCGCTGCCGCCACGATTGACGCTGCCTGTGGATGCGCTCACAGTCGTCCCCCGCCCGTGGATGCCGCCTGTCGCCGCCAATGGTGGCCGCGTGGCCGCTGACTGCTGGCCCGCCGCCAGCGGTCGCCGGCCAACAGAGGCCCCGGCGGCCGAACGTTGGAGAGGGGGGCCACGCGCACCGCGCCAGACGGCCACGGGGGCGGTGCCAAACGCCACAGTGGGCGGCATGGTCGGCCTCTCCAGGATGTGCCGCCGACCAGAGGGCGGCAAGAGAGGCCGGGGGGGGGGGGGGGGGGGGGGGGGGGGGGGGGGGGGGACGGGGGGGGCCAGGGGGGGAAAAGGGGCGGGGGAAAGGAAGGCGGGGGGGGACAAAAACCCAAAGGCGG
>Ga0115030_1001411_pt1 | contig 10846 bp, 8 predicted proteins | sample SidtaG_4_FD_87174 | JGI IMG/M metagenome (GOLD analysis project Ga0115030, IMG submission 87174) | Marine algal microbial communities from Sidmouth, United Kingdom - Sidmouth_Male1 metaG | ecosystem: Host-associated > Algae > Red algae > Unclassified | place: Sidmouth, United Kingdom | collected... | reverse complement strand
GCCCCCGCCGGGGCGCCCCCGCCCGGGGGCGGCCCCGCCGGGCGGCCCCCGCCCGGGCGCGCCCCCCCCGGGGGGGGTTTCGGGGGGGGGGGGGTGCGGTGTGCGCTTGCTTCTTTCGGCGGGCCCCCACGGGTGCTCGTCGGGGGGGGGGGGCGGCCCGCTTTTGGCGCGCCGCCGCCGCGGCCGCCGCCGCTGCCGCCCCGGGGGCGCCCCGCCCTCGGTCGGACCCCGCTCGTCTGCGGTTCGTTCTGGGGGGTGGTGCGACGTGGAGCGTGCACCGGTTTTGGCCAGCACTCACCGGTAGTGGTCAGGGGAGCGGACCTGTCTGGCGCGGGGGCGGTCGGCAGCTCTGCGCCCCCCTGTAGCTTTTGGCGGCCCCCACCGGCGTCGATTGGAGGGCGCGGGTGCGCTACAGCCGACTTTTGCCGCGCCCGTGGTGTGCTCTGCTCCTGCTATTGACGACCAGAGCCGTATTTAGCCCGGTCCGCAACGCGTGCGCCGCCTCTCACCACAACTTCCCCACCGCCAACCCATCGCTAGTGCCTGTCGCTCCCCCCCTCTCTACTGCCGCCGCTTGCCTGGCCACGCATCCTCTTTTCTCCCGCCCCTCCCCACAGTGCCCACCTTCTCCCCTGACGACATCCACGATGGTGCCTCGTGCGTTTGTCGCCACGGTGCCCCCCCACTTCCCCGTGACACCGTCACTTGCAGCTCCGACGCCGTCGCCGGCCCCATCTGCAGCAGCATCAACGGGAGTGGCATCGTCTCGTGGAGCAGCATCGGCAGCGACGTCTGCCCGCGGCGCGGGCCGCCATCGGACCGCCCCTACCGCGTCGATTGTGACGGCGTCTGTCGTGCAGTCGGAGATGGAGCGGCTTGGCGGTTTCGTTGCGGCAACGGCGGGGATCCCGCGTGCGCCCGCCCGCGCCATTCAGGCGGCAGGAACGCTCGTGGGCGCGGCGCGCGTCATGGAGAAGGAGGTCCCCAACGTGCGCGTGTGCGTCTACCTGTCGGGCGTGACCCCGACGGGCATGGTCAAATGGCTCATCCTGCACGGCAGTGCGGTCTCCAACGACCCGGAGCTGATGCGCGTGGAGGCACAGGTGCAGCACGCCGCGCGCGCCGTCGAGAGCGCTGTTTTTGCGGGCTCGTCGCTCCAAGTTCTCCCTGCCACGCACGTTGGCGATGCGGTGCCGGTAGGCGACAATCTCGTGGCGGTACCTCCCGCGGCGGTTGTGTCTCCTTTCCCTCCTGGCCCTGGCTCTGTTTACTTCCCGTGGGGCTCTTCCTCTTCCGGGGGCGCTGCAGCGGCACGTCCTGTTTCTACCTCTACGGCGTCGACGCCGACTCCGGAAGAACGCCGGAAAGCCGATGCGGACTTGGAGGAGGCCTGCAACGCACCAACGTTCGATGCAATGCTGCGTCTGCAGCGTGCCGCGTCTTCGCAAGGTACGCACGATCCACCCGCCACACCTCCTCCTGGCGTTGCCGGCGCAGGCGGCTCGACCCCGGCGCGCTCAAACGCTGCAGTACGCCCGAGTCTAAATGATGACCGCGCCGCTGATGAACGTGTGGCGGACTTGGACGGCGACGCTGCCGCTCATCCAGATGAACGCCAAGCCGATGCCGACCTTGGCACCATGGACCGGCAGCCCGTGCTTGACCCGCGGCCGCTCCCTATCATTGAGTCGGTGGAGCCGCCCGAGATTGTCTGTCCGTCCAAGAAGGCGGTTGACCGCTTGCTGTCGCTGTTGGCGGTTGATTCTCGCCCTGCATTCCGCCTGCGAGAGATGTTCAGGGGCGTCATCGCCGTGTTGGCGTCGCGGCATAACTGCTCCGTCAAGAGCATCCAAGACGTCTTCACGCCCTGGTGGTGGTTCCGGTTGGCGGCGGTCGGCGAGCCCGCCGCCAATCCGGGCTCCATTTGGGCCATGCGTGTAAACGTGCCCAAGCGCCTGCTCCTGACGACCAAGCGCAGCCGGACGGACGCTTCCGACGCGACGGAGACGATAACCCTCGACGCGTTGCCGTCATCTGCCGGGGTAATCGACCACATCGTGGCGGCTCTTTTGCTGCTCCACGACAAGGAGGAGAGCACGCAGGTCACGATGACCAACTACGTGTACCTGGCCGAGAAGGCGGCGGCTGCGGCGAAGCTCAAGGCATCTACCTCCGGCCACGGGCGGAAGCGCAACTCCCGCGGATCTCCCGCTGCTGCGGCAGCGGCCCCGTCGGCCGCCCGCATTGCTCCGAGCGCATCGGCTGCCGCACCGGCTTGGACTTGCCCATTTCCGCCCATGCTTCCACGCCCACCGCAGCAGAGCATCATCAAGACCTTGGGGGAGCTCGCCGCCCGTTCGTCAACGACAGCCAAGGGTAAGGCCAGGGCTTCCCCCTCTGGCAGTGCGTCCCCCTCTCGTCAACGCTTGCTGACGCCGTCTCGACCGGCGGTGGCCGTCCGCACGGCCGCACGAGTGGCGGCCGCACGTGCTGCCGGCGTGGAGCTTGCCGCAGCCGCAGTATTGCCGCATGCAGCAGGCGAGTCGATGGCGGGCGCATCTGTGCCTCAGCCCCCGCCGGGCGACAAGGCCAACCAGACGGCTACCAAGCGGCGCCGTGTCACCATAGGCGCTGGTGGGCGCGCCGACTCCCCGCAGTCAATTGGCTTGTTGGCCGAGGCGAGCTCGGACGAGGAGGAGGGCGCCGGCATTGGCGAGCCCTGCACGACATCCGGTTCCTGCATTTTGCTGAGCCGCGCTGGGTCCCCAGTGGCCAGCGCGGACGTGGACTTTGAGCGGCGCACTCTTCACGGACAGGATGTTCCCCCCTACCTCGTCGTCGTGAAGGTCGGGACTGTGCTTTCACCCGGAACCCTGTACCGTCACAAGCGGGAGTTTCCCAAGGAAAGACCGTCAACAGGCAGCATGATGGCGATGCGAGAGCTTGCGGGGTACTTCATTGTGTGGGAGAAGGATGGGGTGGTGGTGAACACGATGATGTGAGCGCGGTGGCTGGTCATGTAGCGCCTGTTTCTATTTCTGAGTTAACTGTAGAGGACGTGAGCACGGGAATTGCTGGTGCCTACGTCAACACGAGAATGGTCTATGTTTTTCACTTCGAGACTTGGCGCGTACAGAACGCTGACCTAAAAAGGAAGCGTTTCTGGCACCTCAGTAGAGTACCACCGACAGAAGCGTACTGGGAACGAGGGATCACAAAGAAAAAGAGCCGCCTACCGTCAAACCAGAATGCAGTTCCAAGCAGCTGCCTTTTCTTTGCCTGTGCTAAAGCATCGTCGGCCGCCGCCCAGATACCGACCTCTATGCAAGGGCTCTCGCGGGCGCCGCGTCGACGATGGCCTCCACCTCTACAGTCTACGGCACCACCCACCGCACTTTGATGCAGCTGCCCCCCCTTGCCGTACATCACTTGTGTCCTCACTACTGAGCGCAGACACCGCGAGCGTACCTGTCTTCTTTCCCCAAGATCCCGTGGCTGAGTCCACCAGGACAAGCGTCGCGATCCGCCCTGACCGTTGGCAAAGCACCTGCTCGAACGCAAGACCAGGTGGGATCTGGATCGAAATCGCTGCCCCGTTGGCCAGCTAGCTGCCGGCGATGCAAGGACATAGATGTCCGCGGACCGTCCAGAACTGTGAGGCGCTGGCCAGTTGTGTCGCGCTTTCTGGGCCACACGGTGCACGCCGATTGGCTTTGGGGAAGCAATCTGAAATCACATCGTGCGGCTGACAGTGGGTAATTTCGTGCCGGTTCACTGCAGCACGTGCAGACTTAGGAGAAGACGCAGCAGAAAATGGAGGGCTGGGTCTGTCCTACGGAGCCCTACGAAGCCCTATACGACCTGCCATATACCACAAAGACCGGCAGCAATGACCCGTTGACACTGGCCTTGCTGCACGATGGCTCAGTGATATGGCCGAGGTGCCGTGAGGTGGCTGCGTGGTGAAGGGGCCGTGCTGGCATCTGCGGGGGGCATCACGGATCCAAACGGTGGCTGGTTCAGGTTCGTGGTGCAGCCTGTCGGCCTTCCTCGAATGTACGTTTCTGGGAGCACACAGAGCCGTGGGACACTCTCATATTGAGAACATGGCAAGAGCATGACTATCTGGCATCGCCAGGAGTTGGGCTTCGTTGTACCGTGAGCCTATCCCGCATACATTGATCGAGCGCACCGGGCTGCGCCTCAGAAAGCAGTGGCATGGGCCATTTGCATGAGGGCGTCTGGGCTGCCGTCGCGAACAGATATCATTGTGAGACTGGTCAAGCGTCTCCAACACTGCATGAAGCCCTCATCGGATGAGACTGTCGTATGTCAAAGTCTGAGTCTGAGGGGTCGATGTGCCCTTGTCATTTGCTTGCCGTGCCTCCCAGCTGGGTTCCCACATGCTTCTGAAGTGGCAGCGCTGGAATGCAGGGACTGTCCTACACGGAAAGACCACCCGTAATGACGCACCACTCGCGGTTGATGAGCCGTACTGTCAGCGGGGACTGGTCTTGGTAGGTCTCCGTGCAGGGGCACATGAGCACGAACGGTTGGCTCCGCGGGAGAACCCGGGTGAGCTGTCCTTGTTCGATCGCACTGCAGTCTCTTCGCTTTGTACACATTCGGCCTGCCGGGTCCCTCTGTACTGCTACACATGTCGCCACACTCGGCCAGCCTCCGTTATGAAGGGACTGCGTGGAGCAGGACCACAGTGTTCATGTTATTGGCGACCGGCCGTCCCCTGGTTCTGAGAGGGCCTGCCCCTTTGGTCATGGTCCATTAAGTCCTACAGCAATGCAGCGTCCCAATACCACATTCCACCAGGACCTGGGCGTGTAAGCTGGGCGCGTCCCACTGTGGCAAGAGGCACACGCGACAGAGGATATGACACGGCCGCCTCGTTGGGGTCAGTGACCCCTGCTGGCGTGCAGCGCCGCGGTGCCTCAGGGCTTCCGACATCCGCCACCATCGTCGGCGTCCTCCACCGCCGCCCGGTTTACCGTCCACTACCGTGGTCCCTCACCGTCGTCGTTCCTGTTCCCAACACCCCCCCTTGTGCCTACGCTCCCCACCATGTCTACGGATGCCCATGCCGGTGACGCCGTGGTCGTGGACAGCGGCCCGACGCCCTGCCATCCGTCGTGGCCACTGCGGCTCCCCGACGACCTCCACAATGCCATTGCCGAGCGGTTTTCGGACCTCCTCAAGGGGCCGCCCGCCGCGGAGGGTACTGGCCGTCCCCCCCGTCGGCGAAAGCGCCGTGGTCCGCGGCCGTCGCGGGCTCGTACCAAGCCGGAGGTGGTCGAGTCGTCTTCCGAGCTGTCGGAGGAGCTTGGCGCGTACGACCTGTTTGGTGCTATCGGCGCCAGTGGCGCCGAAGCGGACGGAGAACAAGGAGCGGCGGCGCCAGTGGCTGGCGCCGACGAGGTGGACATGCGCCCGGGCGCCTTGCTCGCCGTCGACAAGTACGCCGACCTGATGGCCATCGAGCTCGTCGTGGTGCTGTCTAACTCGCAGCGGTCGCCGGGCTCACTGTCGCCCATCTACCGGTTGGCGGCCGTCGGTGGCGGCGCCGCCATCGTGTTGGGCGAGGGCGAGAAGGTGGTGGTGACGTGGATGACGCGCTCGCGCGGCAAGGCCGTTTTCCTGTGCTCTTGCGGCGGGCGGGGCAGGGCGGAGTCGCTGGAGGTGCGGCAATGGCTGAGCATATCTACCAATTGCTTCCACGCCCGGGCACTGCCCAAGGCCTTTGAGCTGCTTGTTGCTCACTTCAACGAGGTGTCGGTCGACGCCCTGCTGCAGCGCTACACGGCGCTCGACAACTCCCGTACGTTGGCAACCGCCGAGAAGCAGGTCTTCTACGCGACCAAGTCGCAGAAGAAGCGGGGCCTGTTTGCAGTACTCTGTGCCGGGACGTGGAGCGCTGTCGGCATCCGGCCGCGCGTCGGAAAGAAGGGCACAAAGCGGAGGCGGATTATGCGCGCCTCCTGCACCCGACTGAGTTGCAATGACCACTGGCTGTGCAAGCATGCCAAGGCCGTCAACGACTGGTGCGTCGAGGCGCGGCAGGCTGCTGAGGTGGCGGGCGGCGTTGGCGCCCCCGCAATGGTTGAGGACGCCGACGTCATCTTGGCTGACCCTCTTGGCCGGCGACGGCAGCCGGTGCGCTCCCCCGCGGCCCAGGCGGCCGCCCAAGCCGAGGCCGACGCGCGCTTCTCAGACGAGTCGCGGTGGCGCGCCGCGCGCAACATGCTGCCCTGCGTGGGGGAGCTGGACGTGTGCGAGCGGTACGACCTGGTTGCGGACTCAGGCACCGACGTTGGAATCCCGCGGCTCGAGGGGTTGTTGTACGAGGACAGGTGCTTTAAGTGCGGCGCTGGTTACTCAGCGTCGGGCATCAAGAACACGGGCGGCACCTTGCACACCCTGCGTGGCCGCATCGCCGTCGGTATGCATCATTGGGAGTGCCCTTGCGGGACGGTCGTGCAGTTCGATGGCGCGCAGCACGGCCTGTTTGCATCAACCACCCAGACGGTCTTCACCCGGACGCTAGTCGACGTCGTCTCCCAGATGGTCTTCACCGGTCACAGCACCCTCTCTTCGGCCGCTGGCGTTTTATGCTTCTTGCTTGAGACAACCAAGGCGCTGCCGGCTGGGCGCAACAGCCTCAGTCGGCAGACTCTATCGTCGGTCGTCCACCGCTTCTCGCGCACCCTTATTGTACCCGAGTCCCTCTTCCGTTGTCTTCGATGCTACTCGACCCCGCAGCGGCCGTACAAGGCGCTCATCCAGGACGGGCAGGTCATCTCGGTGATGCAGAACCAGTCGGAGCCGTTACTGCGGGTCACCACGGACCTTACGGTGACGCGGATGGACACCGACACCGGGTGCTGCCTCCACCTCGTCGCCGCGCGGTCGGCCGTGCGCAAGCGCTGCCGTGCCCCCATTGAGGAGACCGTGCGCCTGAACAAGGATGAGTTCAAGGCACTCACGCAATTGATGGTTTCATCCGCGCAGCCCCCCGTGGACGCTGACGCTAATAGCGTCGTGTCCACCCCCACGACGGTGTGGTGGGCATGTGGCTCGCTCTTCTTCTCCTTTTTCGAGATCAAGGAGGACGTGCGGCAGCCCACCCGCCAAGCTGTCGTTGCCGGGGGAGGTGGCAACGATCGTGACGTGGACGACGAGCCCCTTGAAGTGGGCGCGCCGGTCTCTGTCGAGCAGCTGCGGGCTGCCGTCGCAGCGCGCCGCGGCGTCACGGTGTACGAGTGCCGCGCGGTGGACGACGCCGTGGGCGAGTCGGAGGACGCCTCCGTCACCCGGGAGCGATGGGGTGTCGTGCGGCACTTCATGAACACCTTTCTGGCCGAGCCTCTGGTAGGCGCATTCACGGGGTTGAACCGCGGCAAGATCAAGGACCTGGCCAAGGCGATGATACTGTCGGGCGGAACCCCCGAGTGGCAGCAAGCTGCCGTAGCCGTCGAGTCGGTCGGCATCGTCTGGCCCTTTTTGAGGCTGTTTGCCGGCGACGACGATGCGGACCCGCTCGCCGTGCGGGCCATTGGCGAGCTCCTCCTGTTTACCGACGGCGTCGACGCGATGTGGGAGACGCAATGGCGGTCCAAGGCGTCCGAGCAGGCGCTCGCGTTTGAGACGCAGTGGCGGGTCACGTCGGTGGCTAAGTACGACGCGTGGGCCGCGCTGCAGCCCGGCGCCGCCCCCCCACAATCGCTGCTCAGCTCGTCTCCATTCTCCGCCAGGCGGGCGGCGGCTCAAGCGTTGGAGACGCGGACAGGCCATGTATTTCCGGACCTGGACGCCGTACGGCCGTTCATCATCGACTCAAAGGCCGACAAGATCAACGCCGAGCGCACGGCTAAGGCGGCGGCCATGCCGGGAGCTCTGGAGCGTGAGCTCAACCGTGTGCTTGGGGCGGACGACTGCCGCCACGCGTCTATCTCGTCGGATGTCTTCATGCCGGGGGTGGAGAACTTTCTGTGCCCGTGTGGGTTGCTCGTCGGCTTCGACTTTCTTGACAAGGCCGAGAGCCCGGCGCACGTGCTCGCCACGCTCGTCCAGCGCTTACCCCTTTTGCCCAAGGTCGTCTATTTCGACACGGCGTGCCAACTCGCGCGCAACGCGCATCGCCGTCTGCCTTGGCTGCTCAACATCTCCGAGTGCGCCTGCTCCGTCGACCGCTTGCACAATGTCGGCGACCAGCACAAGTGCTCGTGCATCTTTGACGCGAACAAGTTCCCCTCCCGGTCGGTCAAGCACCGCACAGCGTGCGCCGAAAGCCGACACTCGCTCAACAAGGCGTTCAAGACGCACCTCACCCACCTGCGGCAGGACCACTTCATCGTGCAGATGAGGATCCTCGCCGCGGTCATCAACTTGCGCGTCGTGATGAGGAGCGCATTGGGCAAGGAGACGAACCATCGACTAATGGCCCACTTCTACCACAGCAAGGTCGTTAAGCATTGCGAGCGGAGGGCGTGCCGGTGCGCAAACTGGGTCGCCCGAGCAGCCGAGGCCCCCGTGGCGCAGCCCGCCAATGACGGGGATGGTGACGGTGGGGACGATGGGGCTACCGCTGGTGGGGTAGCAGGTGGTGGCGTCGGCGTTGGGGACGATGGGGCTGCCGCAGGTGAGGTAGCAGGTGGTGGCGTCGGCGTTGGGGACGGCACTGAGAGTGGCGCTGCCGGCCGCAGGCATGAGATGGTTGACGATGCTCATGGTCGTATTGAGGGCGGCGAGGGTGGGGGAGTTACTGTCGGTACCGATGCGGGGAGTGTCCGTGCGGAGGGGGGTTTGGACGATCTGGCGGTGGTAGACGGTCCACCACTGCCGGCTGGTGTTGAGGTTGCCAGTGCCGATGAGAGCGAGAGCAGCGACGGCACTGACTCACAGTCGTCGGCGTGGGAGAGTGAGAGGAGCGAGGCATAGACAATTTGCTACTTTGTTCACTCCCGTTGAACCGAGCGCACCACCGGTGACCTCGACTTCCTGCAAAAAAAGGTAAAGATGCAGCCATATGCCGCTCGTGTCATCGACCGGCTTTTTGAGACGAACACCTGGCCATGACAAGGTCCGCGCAAACGGTGGCGTGCGCCACCGACCGCGGTGCTAGCTGCATTGTAGCCCGCCAAACGTGGCACTCGCAGCGGTGACGGCCGCCCTCTGCGGCACACGCGGCCGTGTCTGGCGCAGGCGGTGTCAGAGCCGGTAGGGGCGCCCAGCTACAAAAAAAGAGAGACGAGGGGGCGGATGGGTGCAACAAGGCGGCAATGACAACGAGCGTACGGCAAGCGAGGGAAAAGAAGCGCTACCAGCGCGAGCGACGCCAGCCGCAGGCCCTACCGCGACGGATGCGCAGCCCGCCACAGGTCCCACCGCAAGGAACCCGCCGGTAGCCGCAGGCCCCGCTGCGACGGATCAACAGGTGGGGTGGCACCCGCCAGAGCACCAGCGGCCACAGAGTGGTCGCGCGCAGAGACGGCACCACCAGGAGGAGAAAAACAGCAGCGGCCGGTGCCAAAACAAGTGAGGTGCCGGGGTGGCCGACAGTGTGATGGGTGCGGTTGTGGGAGCGGGGGTGGTGCCCCCAGCCAGGTAGAGGCGGCGGTGGTGGCTGTGGCGAAGCCGGTGAAGCGAGCGGGGTAAGGTGGCCGCGAGGATGCACCAGGCAGATGGCGTCAGCGGCCGGGGCGAGGGTGGGGGGAGGGAGCGAGTAGCGGCGGTGCCCGTAATGGTGGCGGCAGGAGCCGCGGTCGCAGGGGGTGTGACCCGACCGTGGCCAAAAGCAAGTGCGTCGCAGGGGTAGCGGTTGGGGTAAGGACAGGGGGGTAGGCGTACGAGGATCGCGCCCGGGGAGGGAGCGAGAGCTGGGCAGCGGGCACAGGAGCTAGCGACGGGGACGGGAGGCGGTGCAAGCGGCCGCGGGGACGGCGTCCTGGGCACCCCAGGAAGGGGGTCCTGGGGCACATGTGCGCCCGGTTCGAATTTCGCGGGCATTCTTCGGGCACCGGGGTGGCGCGCCACGCTGGATGAACGCCGGTAGCGGGGCCGACCAGAAGCGCTGCAGTTGCAGTCATACTCATTCTCCTCGGTCCAGATGGGATGCGTTCCGGCGCTGGGACAGAATCTGCAGGCACCGAGTAGCAGCGCCTCATTCTCCCCCGATCACGAGCGTGCTGGCATGCCGTCACGTTTCACTGCAGAATGTCCCAGGTGCTCCGCGACGTGGCTGTGAACGGTTACGTTTCATGGACACGTGGTCGCTAGACCCCCTCTCTGAGCTCCATTCGATACAACGACGCCATTGGACGCCGTGGAATCCGCATGACCCGAGCGGCGCCCTCATTTACGCACTCCGAAAAATGTGTCCAGCGCTCCTTCACGAGCAGTGCGCTGTCGCGGTGCCGCGGGCCCCGCTGCTCCGTATTGAGCCGGGCCCCGCTGCTGCGCGCATTGAGCCAGGCTCCATTGCACGCGCAGGCACTTGCCCCCCGTGCCCCTTTCGCCAGCCGTTGCACACAAGAGGCGCCCCGTTGTCGACAGCACTCGCCGGCGAGGGGGGTGACTTCGAAAAAATAACCAGTGGCGACAGAAGCAGTGGGACCCCCACCGGGTGATCGACTCACGCTCGACACGCCGGGCAGCGAGGGAAGCGTCGACCACGCGGCACCCCCGCGGGCGCTGAGACCCCCATCGCCACACCGCCAACAGCCTTGATCCGCGGGGCAGATGCCCTCGCCATACACCCTCAATAACCCCCCCCCCCCCCCCCCCCCCCACAAGCCTCACCATCCCCCCCCCCCGACGCTCCTCCACTTACCGACCT
>Ga0115030_1001409_pt1 | contig 10850 bp, 13 predicted proteins | sample SidtaG_4_FD_87174 | JGI IMG/M metagenome (GOLD analysis project Ga0115030, IMG submission 87174) | Marine algal microbial communities from Sidmouth, United Kingdom - Sidmouth_Male1 metaG | ecosystem: Host-associated > Algae > Red algae > Unclassified | place: Sidmouth, United Kingdom | collected... | reverse complement strand
TGGAAGACACGCAATGACAGACAAACGAACGATAGACAGGAGAGGATCCAACCACAAACAGCGCACATCATACCTGTTGGAAGACTGGCTCAAAGACCTAGCATGGTAGGGGGGCGCCCAGTTTGGGAGGGGGACGTTGGTGCACGACAGCAAGAGCCGGGAGAGATCGACAAGGGCGCTCCGATCTCGGATGACGACTGCAGTGGTCTTGCTCGCCAGCGGCGCGGTGGTGGAGGGTCAGGTCATTGGAGGCTTTAGCCTGTCACTCTGAGTTGTCTCCAATCGCCCAGAAAAGTACGTTTTTTCCATGGAGACGCCCGACCTACCACGAGGGCTACATGTGGCATAGCTCACTTTGATTGGCCGGCCATTCTCATATATGCTTGACATCATTCGTCGTCTCACGAAGTACATAAATGTTCGGTCATCGATCAACTTTACAGACCAACTCGAGGTCAGTTCTGGAGCGGCGGCCGCCGTCTCGCGCGTGCACCTCAGGTCCAAGAACACGGCTTGGAGTCGACTTTTTGTGCAGCGCATCGTCGTGGGCAAAAGAGGCATCCAGGCCCGTGCAGGACCCCGACCTCGACAGTTTACGTCCTCGCAATCCACTGCAGGGATATCATTGGCTTGGATTAGTGCGACGGTCTTGCATGACCTCGGGATCAGCCACGAGATGGTTCAGGGCCTGGCACTGCTTTCCTGAACGGGAACTCCTCCCGTTCAGGCCTTTGTTACAGCACAGACGACTGGACGGGAGACCTCCCGTTCAAGGGCTCCTTCAACGGGACTGCCGTTCAGGCTCCCGTTCAAGTGTCCACTGTTCTGACGATCCCCGTCCCACCCCCCCGCCCCCCCCCCCTTCCTTCAGCCCGCCATCGATAGAAGTCACCCGTTGCCCAATCCGCAACGGCGTTCGTCGGACGCGAAGTCACAGCGCCGCTGCACGACGCGGCCGCCGTCTGTGTGCGCCCACAGCGTCGAGGCGATAGACACGCAGTTAATGAGCAAGTCGCGGGGGAAAACGTACGCCGCAAGCAGCAACACTGCTATGCCGCCACGATGAACGCTGGCGCCACGGCACAGGGCGCTATAGGTGGTGAATGTGTGCGAGACGGCGCGAGTGGGTGAGGGACTTTGCTGCCGCAGCCGGCTGCAAGGGCGTTGGGGCAGTCACTGGCAGCCCGTGGCGGCCGGGTGGTGACGGGAGGGGCATTTTGTAGGCGGCGTACTGAGCCACCGTGCTGCGGGCGGCCCCGCTGGCGGTCCTTTGCCGTTGCAGGCTGCGACACCAGCGCCGCCGCACCGTCTATATAGGGAGGGTCGACCAGGCAGAGTAAGCACTGCCCATCGGTGTTCCCAACCACGACCCCCCCCCTCCAGCCCCCTGCTGTTCGTGACCCTTCCGCCCTGCTCGTCGGCGTGCTGGGCCCGGCGGAGGCAGCTGCGCCCCCCGCCGTGGCCGTCGCCCAGCTGGTGGAGCTCAGCGGCCACTTCTCGGTGACGCGCTCTTCTACCGCCAACAAGACCCGTCCCTGGCCCCCTCTGCAGCGCGCCGGTTGCCCTGGGCAACAAGCCCGAGTGGTCCTCCACGAGCTGCTGGTGGCCGCAACCGAATGGTGGCTGTGGTGCGCCGTGTTGGCGAATTTGGATGGGCGGGACGCCAGTGGCGCTGCCGCGCGGGCCGACGCCCGTGCCGAGGACGGCCGGACACCGCAGACGGGCACCGAGGAGGCGAACGGTGCCAACGTGGCCGACGGCAAGGGTGTTGAATTTGGCTCCCAGCCCGGGGCGGGAGATGGCGCTAAGACCGCGCACGGCGCGGCGGCCAAATTGGAGACGGGCCGCCGCCGCTGAGGGGCGGCTGAGGCGGCGGAAGGATTGGAGAGCGGCGTGTGCCGCAGAGGGGCGGGGACTGGGGAAGGACACCCCCTCCCCCGAAAGGGCGCCCCGAGGGGAGTCGAGTGCGGTGAGCAGCGCGGGCGGGCGGTGCGTGGGGCGAGGCGACGGGCGTGTGCGGAGCGGGCGGGCGCGCCCATGGCGGGGGGGCGAGTCGTGCGGGAAGATGCCAGGAGTCGGGTGCACATAGAGGCGCCGGGAGGGCCGGGGATGTGAGGGTGAGACGGAGGTAGAGCAAGAAGGCATCCCCCTTTGTGTATACGCTGGGCTCTCGGCGTGGTGCCGGCGACGTGGACACCTTCCCCCTCCCCAACACAAAGACCGAACGACACGCCGGGCTTCTCCGTCGCCGACGCCGTCACCGCCGGCGGCCACGAAGACCTCCACTTCACCGCACGCCCAGTTTCGCGCAGTGAACACCCAGGTCGCGGACGGCGACTTTCTGGCGTCAAGACGGCTTCGCGGATCTTCGCGGATGGCCACAGCGGCCGCTTCTACGGCCACGGCGCCGCCGCAGACAGACCCGCCGATGGCTGCGGCGCCGCACGCGTCGATCGCCGCCGCCGCTGCCCCTTTCGCGAGCGTCGGTAGCGACACCCCCTCGCCGCCGCGTCACATTTCCACGCTTCCCCGTGTTCCTGCCGCATCTGCAGCGTCCGTCTCGGGCTGACGGAACACGACGCCGCGCCCCTCTGACCGTGCTGTGGCGGTGGCGGAGGTGGTAGTGGTAGAGGCGGCGGCTCAGGGAGCGGCTGCGGTAGCGGACGCGGAGGCTGCAATCTGGCCCTCAGTGCAAGACATCGTGGCGCACCACGACCGAACGGCTTTTGTAGAGGCTGCTGAGGCGGTAGCCATCCCCGCCGCCACGGCGGCGGGCGTCATCGACGCCGCGACGGCGACAGGAGCCCGTAACAACTAAGAACAACGGTGCGACGCGAACGGCGGCGGCAGCCGCGTCGACTCCCCCTGCCGTTCGTGCACTTTCCGCCGCCGCCGCCGCCACCCACGCTGCTTCCGCTAGCGTGGCAGAGCGGTGGCTGGCGGCCCGGGCGGCCGTGAACGCGGTGCTGTCCAGGGCGGCTGTTCTTCCCGTCTTCGTTGGTGGGCGGACGGCCACGAACGCAGCCGCCGCCGACGCCCCCATGGCGGACGCAGGCCCCGCCTTTTGTTTGTCGCTCCCCCCCTGGCGCTTCCCCTCCCCTACCCCCGTGTTTCTTCCGGCCGTCGCGGGTGGCCGCGGGCTCCTGAGCGTTGGTCGGGCCGCAGCGGCAGTCCCGACGCTGCCCGCTGCGGTGGGCATGGGCGCCGCCACGACCGCCGCCACGGCCACGACCGCCGCCGTCACCCGTCCGCCACTGTCGGCGGAGGCCCTCCTTACCCCCGTCCCGCCGGCCAGCACGGCTGTGCACGTGGTGGTGTCGTCCTGACATTATCCAGGCGCAAAGGAAGCGGCGGCGGTGGGCGCAAGGCCCGCGGTGGGGTCGACGCCTCGCAGCTCCGCTGGCGGTTGCCACAGTGCTTCGTTCGGCGGCGCCATCTTCCCGCCCTCCCCCCCCTCCCCCCCCCCCCTGCCCATCATACTGCCGCCCAGCGCGCCGGTGGTTGTCCTCCGCGCCGTGCTGCGGCCGCAGGGGTGGCGCAGTCAGCTCGAAGGCGCCCACGGACAGGACGGAGGCGGCGGCGGCGGCGGTGGTGACGGAGGCGGCGGCGGCCGTGGCCCGGGACACATTGGCGCCGGCGGCGCTGCCGCCTCCTCCGCGGGCGGGAGCGACACGGCCCACGACGGCGGGCCTTCCTTCGTCCGCGGCTGCCACCATGTTCGGCTTAGTTGCAGTAGGGGTGGCCGCTGCGCCGGCGGCGGCGAGCCTCCCCACGCGCCACGGCTCTTTCGTCCCATCCCGCCCCGGCCGCGACGTCGCTCGGCCCAAGCGCGGTGCGGCCTTGCCGGTCGGCACGCGTCGCGGCGGCGGCGACGGCGGCAGTGGCGGACGCGGAGGACGCGGCGGTGGCACCCTGGACGCCCGATTCGGGGCCAACCGGTGCCGTTGGAGGCGCCCTTGGCGCTCTCGCGGCAACTGACCGTGCGACCACCGCCGTGGTCACCGCCGGTGGTCCCACAGCTGGCTCCGGTCCCACCTTTCTTTCTGCTGCTCGCGGCGCGGCGGCCACGGCGGCGGCGTTCCAGCGGCCACCTCCTGCGCGCTCGGAGCGGCAGTAGGTCGCAGACTATTCTCAGTCCGCGGCTGCGGCCGTGCTCGTCCCGCCTGCGCCGCCCGTCTGGGCTCTAGTTGGGGCACGCACCCCCCCCCACCTCCCCCCTCCCCCCCCGGGCCTTTCGCAGCCTCCGGCCGCACCGCCGCCGCCCGTCGTCACACGGGCGGCCCGGGAGCGCCGGTCTGCCAGAGTATCTGCGGCGGCGGCTGTGGCGGCGACGGCGGAGGCGCTCGTGGCAGAGGCGGCGGCGGCGGCGCAGATGGCAGGAGTCGTGACGACGGTGGCGGCTGCGACGGTGGCTGCCCGGCGGGTTGCGGTGCGTTACGCTGCATGCACCCCAGTGGCGTCTGCGGCGCCCCTATAAGAAAAGTCTGCATGTTATCCCAAGTTTTTGGACACCACAATCCCAGGTTGCTTCGACCAAAATCCCAGGTTGATTTCCCTCAGATCGCTCACAGACCGCGGTTCGGAGTCCCAGAAATCCCAGGATTCCCGGGATGCCCGTGGTCGCATTATCCCAGATAACCTGGGATGCCGGCATCGTGAGAACCTGGGATCGGCGGGACTTTGATTCGCTCACGCAGCGCCACGTTGCAAAAATGAGTGGCTGCAGGCGACGCTCTCAATGCCCACCGGAAAGAACGATATGACATATGGTTATACTGGAAATATCTGGAATTAGTCTCACGGAAACCATATTCATTTCCAAGTTAAACATTGCTGGTCGATATATTGTCTTAGTCAAGGTATTTGTACATGCATCCACCACATGTACCGCTGGTGGCTAGTCGCCCTCCCAGGGTTTGATGAACGACGAGGAACTTAGGCCCATTCTACACGGCGCGTGTACGGCGTGCTCAGACACGTGCTAGCCTATGGGAGCGCTTCGTTCCAATCACACCCCAATCACGCTAATCCTTTTAGACCCAATCCGGCCGACCGTGCGATCCCGCACACAAAGGACTTACGTGCCGAAACAGGCTCATTCGGCGCATTCACGGCGAACACGTTCACGTGCGCGAGATTTTTTTTAGTATCTCGCGCACGTGAACGTGTTTGGAAAGGAATGTGTCAGTTGCGTCTTTTGGATTTCGCAGGAATGATTGGACGAGAAGGCTCCTCACGACTGCACCACTCGGATCAAGAGATGGGAGACCCGTCAGTTCTCGAGAGACGTCTGCTCGGTGCAGCCGCGTAGCTCTCGCTGCGTCGTTGTCACCACGATACGATCTGCCAGATCTGACCATAAACTTCTGGCACAATGTGTCCGTGCGTGCCGTGAAGAAAGACGGCGCCACATCACGTGTTTTTTGGCGGACTTATTTTGATAATGGTGCCGAATCACGTTAACGTCGCTCGCCGTGTAGACAGGGCCTTAATTAGGCTGAGGGTTCATTTCAAAGAAATCGGCGGGCGACTGGGCGGTCGCGCCAGCATCAGCAGCTCGACCGTCGCCCGTCCCACCGCGCCCGGCCGGTGGAGCTCGCGGCGCCGGCAACGACGATGGTGCCGAGAGCTTGGGCGGTCGCGTGACCACCACCGGCGCCGACGAGGGTGGTGCGCCGGTCGCGTCAGCCGTTCTGGCTGCGGCGACCTCCCTGGCTGCGTCGGCCTCCCTGGCCGCGCCGGCATCCGTGGCCCCGCCGGCGTCCTTGGCCGCAGCACACGCCGCCTTTGCGGAAGTGTAGGCGGCGCGGTTGTTTGCCGCCTTGGAGAGAAGCGTGCAAGCGCCCCAACTGCGCTCGCACACGCCCAGCCGTGGCTCGTTGAGCCCTAGAAAAGCAATGGCGGTGGTCAGGTCCGCGCGTGAATGCTGGCAAAACGTCACGTCAGGGTCAAAAAACCTCGCCGCCTGGCGTGCTAGGCTCCGTAGGTGTGTCTTCTTGACGGACGAGATGCCCACCGCCGGGTTGTCAAAATTTGGCATTCGGTTGATAGAGCCGCCCGTGAGCGCCACGGTGCGGCGGGCGGAGTTGGGGTCGTTCTCAAGGTCGAACCCAAGGCGCCCATTGGTGCGGCCCTTCCGCCGCCCGCCCACGCGCCGAGCAGGTGGGAGCACCACCAATGGCTGGGTCCGCTTGGCGCCCGAAAACGCCGCTGACCCACTAGGGGCGCTCCCTCCCCCAACGCCGGATAAAGCAGCCCCCGCGGCGGTTGGGCGTGCTTCGGCACCGCTGACACTGGCACGCAGCCGTACAGGCCCGGCCACTTCTTGGCGCGCAGGCCTCGGCGGAGGCGCAGGCCGGGGAGCCAATGGGCGATCGACTCGTGCTGACCGTGCTGCCGACGACAGTGATGCTTCGGGTGGCAGTCGCCCCACTGTGGGGCGGAGTGCCTGTGGAGGGGCGAGTGAGGGAGGGACAGGCCGACGGGTTGGCGCCGGTGGCGGGGAAGACACCGCACCGCTGCGGCCACGCCTTCACGGCTGACGGCGCCGAGGTCGAGCCGGACGGGACGGCGTCCGTTCCCGGTCGGTGGGGGCGGGCGCTGCAGGCAGACGTGCGGCGACAGCCACAGCAGCCGCGAGATTGCCTGAGAAGGAAAAAGCCAAAATCAGACCGCGAACGAGATCTCACGAATAGAAAGCATAACAGACGCAAAAGCAAGATGGTCGACCGGGCACGTTAGTCACGATTCCGAAACACCATACGCACCGTGTGGGAGCAATTCGGTCCCGGGAAGAAGAAGGAGGAGGCAGCGGCGGAAGTACAGGCAAGAACGAAGGGATCACCTGTCACGGAATACTTGGCAACACGGAACGAGTCCATCACCATCGTACGACGGGGGGGAAAGGTGTGTGTGTTATGATATAAATAATACGCGAAACACATAAGAAACGTACCGCTGCTGTCACGAGCACGCTTGCGGCGGCCGCCCGCCATGCCGCATCAGCGCGAAAATTAAATAGAAGAAAGGCAACGCAGGTCGCAGGAGGAGACTGCCCAGCACAGAGGTGACGGAAAGTGCAGGGGGAGAAGGGCAGGGCGAGAAGGGCAGGGGGAGAAGGGCGTGGAGCAGTGACGTGATCCAGTGTGACCACGGCAGGCGCGAACGGTGTGGTGTGCATCTGGCACGAGCGGTGTGGCGTGCGTGACCTCGCTGTCGTGTGCGTGACAGCGGTGCGTGCTGCTTGTGAAAATGGGTGCGCGTGTGGGCGTGCGTATGCGACAGTGCACAATGCCTTCTGGGTGCCACTCAGAGCCCCCCCTCGCGGCAGGCTGCGAGCGCCCCCCCCCTCCCTGTGTTCCGCACGCGCAGGTGGCGGTCTGCAGCCCCCCCCCCCCGCCCCACCCCCCATCTCTCGTCCTCCAGAGGGCGGGCTGTCTGCCGGGCCCTGGACCACAGCTCTGACAGTATGCGGCAGAGAGGCCCTCTCGCTCGGAGGACGACGCGAGATCAGAAGCGCCCCACCTCCGTTGGTGGTCGACGGCTGAAGGGTGTGGAAAATCATGGAGATCACGAGTGTAACGAAAATTATGACCTTAAGTCTTCTAGCTTAATCTCTTACGTAGCTAACTGAACAACCTAACAATTTGCAATTGGCCAAGCACCTTCATGGTGTGTTCCCTTGCCCTCCTGGCCATCGGAGAACGGCTCTCTGCTAAATAAAGCGCATCCCTTGTCTCTCGATGGTCCCGACGGCTTCGTCTAGGGCACCAACAGGCACGTAGTAGCGAGTCCCGCCCAACCCGAGGATGACCTCAATCTCGTAGTTGGTCCCGCTATACCCGAAACGTCCGCGGCGTTCCTTCGTGGACTTGGCGCGCTCCACAAAATCAAAAGCCATTACACGACCGTCAATAAAGACAGCGGCGTAGTGAAGAACCGCCCCAAAGGTAGAGACAGGCCGCTCCTCGACTGAGCCGTTTGGCAGTCGAACCAATTCAGTAGAGTTAATCCGAACCACATAGTTACGGCTCCGGTGCTTGTCACAATCTGACCCGAAGGGCTTGGAGCCCGCAATTTTTCCAGAAGCCATGTTGATCCGGCAGTACGTCTTTGCCAAAATGTCGGGAGGTACTTCGTTGGCCTGTTTTTGCGCTAGCACCGCCCGCATGCTTGTTAGCTCCTCCCCGCTGAGAGTAGCTGGGGCGTTTCTTGGCGGAAACAGGGCGCAGTCGGCGCCGATAACTTGGGGTATCGTTAGTCTGCCACCAGGCAGCCCCGTCGCCGCTGGGCGCTTCCCCGTTGCGTCCGCCCACTCCTTTGGTAAGTACTTTTCGCCAAAGGAGTTGATGAGTTCGGCCTTGCACTGCCGCGTTAAGCTGTTTACTAGGCTCGCATGAGGCCTTGAGTGAGATCGAATGAGCTTGCCCAGCGTCCCAATCTTGCGCTCCATTGGAAATTGCCAGAAGTCCCAGGCCGGTCCGACCGCCCACAGCAGGGGTACGATGTCTAGTAGAGTGGCAATCGTCGATAGGCACAGCGGCAGGCGCTCAGTCGACCCGCGGTAGATCTTACCGTAGCAGTTGGTGACGAAATACTTGATATCCGCGTCAATCGCCTGGATCTCGGCCCTTGTGACCCCCCTTGGCCAAAATAGCAGTCGGCTCGCCCGGAAAAGCGCCATGAATATGTCGTAGAAATTGCCAGGGATCCGCAGGGCAAGTAGGACCTCTCCGCTGCAGAGGCTAAAGTGCAACCATTCGACCGCCTTGAAAGACTTTTGGTGGAAGTCAATATTTCTTAGAGACCGGGCCTGAGCCCGGGGCACTGTCCGTCGGGAGCCTTCAAGTTCACGACCGACCAGCGCCACTGTGGCCTTAGACATATTGTAGGCTTCGTCCTTCTTCTTGTCCACGAGCTTCAAGCCCGCAAACAGCTCCCACATGTGCGGGAACACATTTAGGAGTACCAGGTGCATCGTGTCGTAGGGAGCGGGGGTAGGGCCCATTTCCCACAAGTTCTTAAGGTGCGGGTAGGCTTCGCTCATCGCCGGACTGGGCGCGAAGAAGAGGGAGTAGCCTTTGATCCCGGTTTTCTGTTCCAGGCTTGTCTGGTAGGCAATGGACCTGCCGGCCGTGCGCGCGTCCTCGACCACGGCGGCACTTGCGGCAATACTTGTGGCCCTCCGGGGAGTTGCAATGCACTCTTGTCCTTCAATACAGTCCTCGATTTCGAAAAGCGTGTTGCCACTGGCGGGGTCCTTGGGCGGGTAGTAGATATGGTTGCTCGCGGAGAAGTAGACCCCTTTGAGAAGACGAAGCCGATTGTAGATGTAGCTATTGATGCCCTTAAATTGGGTTAGCTTATTGCCACCAGGTTGGTCCGTCGCAAAGTTAAGCTCTGCCGCCGTTACGACTTGAGGCGTCGTCGAGCCGGCCACCATAAGCCCAGGAATTCCCTTCGCCAGCTCGTTCAGCTCCTCCGCAATCGGGCAAAGAAGGGACTTCAGGCCGACAGGTTGTTCTGGGCCAGGGGTTACTGCCATAAGCAGCTGCTACTTGTTCCGGGTCCGTTGATCTGGGCTCATACTAAGCGGGGTCATGACAATTGGCCAGCATTCAGACCCGTTTTGCCTCCAAAATTGGAAGCCGTCGGTACCGCAGTTCAGCATGACGCAGACGCCGCCAAGTAGCCTTTTGTGGAGGAGGAAGCGGAAATTTTCTGCGTGATAGCAGTCGTGCACCCCGTCTGCGCCATCCTCCGCTGCCTGGCGGGCGGCCGCCATGTTCTCCAGCATGGACTTCCCGATGATGGGGTCACCAAGAAGGTGGGCCAGCCACGACGTGTGGGACCAATGTGTCATCTGCTTAGCTGGTTTCCCGTCCGCTTTGTAGTGGGGTGCGCCGCAGGCGTCGCATGCGTTCTGCTGTACGCGCTTGTGGGTTAAGGCGAGGCACCCGTTTCGGCAGCAGTCCACGGTGCGAATCTCCAAATTGAAGCTCGCCTCGATAAAGCGCTCCATTAGGTAGTGCGTTCGATCCTTGGTCGCGCAGGTGCTGACCTTCAGTAGGTCTGCTACCGACGCTTGCGTCCAATCGTGCTGAACCGTAAACGCGTACAGTGCCAATTCAGCCCGGTTGTCCTTGAATTGCCCAACTGGAAGCCGGAGTTCGTTGGTGCTGACAGCTGGCTGGTAGATCTGAGAGGGAGGTGCCTCGCTGACATTTTCTGCCTCGGCCGCCTCAACGATTTCCGGTGGGGGAACATCTTCTGGGTCGGGATCTTGGCCGATGCTTGGAGGGCTGCTGGCATTACTGGGTTCGGGCGTGTCTTCAACATCGCACTGGGGGATGGTTTCCGCTGCGGGGGCCGCCCCAGCGCTGGCCCCAGCGCTCGCCCCAGCGCTTGGCGCAGTTGGGCCCGCCCCGCCCCCGCCTGAAGGCGATTCGCCATCATCTGGCAGCGGTGTCCTTGCTGGCCCACCAGCCCCGCAGTCGAGGACGAGGGGGTGGCGCTTTTCCGGCTTCTGGTGGGCGTACAAGGTGGCTCTGAACACCATCTTGGTGCCACTGTGTCCGCCGTGAGAGCACACGAAGCAGGAGCACGGATCCTTTTCTACCTCCATGCCGGCAGCTGGAAGAGGGAAGGGTGCGTGTATGGGGGGCAGGTGCGGTCTTGTGCGGGAGATGACAGGTGGGATGCACCCCGGCGGTGTGTGACGGCCTGACACCTGGCCCCCACACTCGGGGAACCAGTTCCCTTCCAGTCAAGAGGGGACACGTGGATTCGCGTGATGGGCGGTCGCATCCAGTCAGTTTGAAACGGCCACTGGCTCTCGCGAGGGGAATATG
>Ga0115030_1001408_pt1 | contig 10855 bp, 14 predicted proteins | sample SidtaG_4_FD_87174 | JGI IMG/M metagenome (GOLD analysis project Ga0115030, IMG submission 87174) | Marine algal microbial communities from Sidmouth, United Kingdom - Sidmouth_Male1 metaG | ecosystem: Host-associated > Algae > Red algae > Unclassified | place: Sidmouth, United Kingdom | collected... | reverse complement strand
GTCGACATATGCGCCCGGCTCGTCACAAGTTTCAGAATGCAATTTTGAGCGACCGAGAACGGGCCCATGATCTCGACCGTCGGGCCATTGTTCAGGGATCAGACCAGGATCAAAAATGCTGCGATTTCCGATGATTTCGCAATGGACTTGCCATCGTCCCAAAATGGCTCGCAAGAGGAGATCTTCTGGTCTCTGTCAACCTCGCACTGGGCCGTCAGCTAAATTGGCTGACGGGCCCGCCTCCGCGATCAGAAATTCCAACGGGACGAGGGACCCCTGGTATGCCCCCCAATGGGCGACTAGCCAGAATGGCCGAAGGGCCCGGCTCCACGATGTGGGGGGGCAGAAAGGGCGATGGAGGGCTCATTGCTGTCATGTGCTGCCTCGTGTTTCTGAGCACCCGCAGTCTTTGTGCGAAAACGCGCCTTTGAGAATTGTTCGTTGACACGTCACTGGTTCTCAGCCACGTTTACGCGAAACGAGGAACATATGGGTGGTACTATTGATCTAGGCTGAGTGCTAGGTTTTTTGTGGAACGACTGTAAGTCATTTTTTTCGTTTCCGATAGATCGCACAAGCACCGAGCGAAACAGAAACAAAGCAGTGGAACGCTGTGCCACTGACTAGCCACTCTTGAAATGAAATCCCGACCTCTTGGAGAACATAACGTCGTGCTGACCACAAGGCAGCACGAAGGCTATCTGCCGCACACGGTGAGCTCGGGTAATCGTGACGCCAGCTGCTACGTCGATTGCTACCAGCACGGGCTGTCCGAGGATAGATAGCACCATCGGTGGTAATTTCCACTTCTCTACGGCGACGTGTAGCTCTCCGTCAATCGTTCCAATGGAATGCACAAGAACGAAGAGCTGCGCATCAGAATCCATCGCTTCGGAGCTTCGTTCTTCTGAGGAGCCCTCCTTCTCCTCAGAAACAGAGATTGTCGACCCTTCTCGGATCACGAATGATCTGTGTGGGTGCGTCGCCTTCCCGTAGAACGCGAGGACAGCGTTGAGGGCTTGGTGTCTCCACAACTCCTCGGTAGAAGATCGGACAGTGTGCAGGGCTTTTTTCGGACGCCAGTTCACGTCGACAGCAGACGAAGGTCGCCCGTGCGGAGCCAGTCTGTGGAACTGGACCGCCTTCAGGGGCTGGCCACTCCTCCCAAGCAGCCACGACGCAGGAATTCCATACTCGTCTGGCATTGAAAGCAGTCTCGAGAAGTGCTCGGTGTCCGTCCATCTCTGCATGGAGTACTCAGCGGGGTTCCGGCTGTTGCTCTGGCTTACTTCCTGCTTTGCCAGTTGGTGAAACTTTTCGAAGATCAGCTCGCACACTGCTGGTCCGAGCTGCACAAGGGGTAGCGTGCGGTACAGAAGCTCCAGTAATTTGTGAACTGCCGGGCGCTCCCAACTTCCTTCAAAAGGTACCAGTCGACGTAGCTCCATCATCAACTGCTCACCCAGAACCTGGAGCGCGGCTACAGTCGGGCGTCCTCTCATTGCTTGTTCTCCATCAGAGGTGAGGGTTGGTCGATAGAAGAAAGCTATGGAAAACATGCGCAGAGCCTTGAGAGCACAAAGCGCCGCAAGGGCGTGTGGTGTCGTGGCATCGGTTTGTACAAGGTACTGTAGCACCGTGGGGCCCACCGTCAGCAAGACTGCATAGTCAGACATTGACAGAGTTGTGCCACCCATCTTCTCTGGCAGACGACAGGACGGTGTGAGTTGGGATATGCTTAGCGCTGCGACGCATTTCCCGCATGAACCGGTCGCGCTGTTCAACGAACAGTGCCTCCTACGCTTCCATCAAGAGATTAGCGCGGATGTCATAGTACAGCAGGTGCGAGGGAGCGAGAATAACGTGGGAATGTATATCAAAGCTCCCTTCACCACGGGCCTGCTCCAGGCGCATCAGCAACGTACCACTCTTGTCTGTGATGCCGTTCAGCAATAGAGCTTCCTTCAAAGCATCGGCCGAGAGGTCGGGCGACCCCTTCGCAGTGGAAATGATGACAGCCGTGCGTTCCTGCACTCGACAGTAACGAGCGTCCTGGACGTCAACAGACACTGTGCTGCTCATCGCGCGCTCCCTCCTCTCTGATGTCGTCTTTGGATGCACAATGTCGCAGCTTGTGCAGTGCTCAGTACCTCTAGGGCCAACGGAGTTTGAGAACGTGGCAGCCATGGGGAGGTCGAACACACCGAGGCACAAGTACACCCTTACAAAAGCATTCTTGCGCTTGAACACGTCATAAACGGCGACACCCTCGCTGCTCATTTGCAGAGCATCATCCACGACACGCCTGATTAGAGCATCGGAGTTTGCTCCTGGTGGCAGGTAGAAGAGTGGTCGAACGGAGAATGCACAATCTTCCAATGATAAAGATGTATAGCCCCCATAGTACCCCTCCAAGCTCCCTCGACGCCTCTTGTACACGTTGAATTCATCCCCGTACAGAGATACATATAGAGTGTATGGATCCTTCTCTGGGAGCGCATCGTTCGTTTGTTCAGCCACCTGGGACAGCTCTAGAGGCTGCGGCGCAGTCACAGCCGACCAGGAGTCCTTCTCACGCTCGTCTGAGCCCCGCACATCAAGGACGAACACTCCTCCGGACCGGTTGAACCTTAGCGTTAGCCTCCGATCGGCCGTGAAGCACGAAGCCCAGTGCTCAGGGGGCTCGACGCCAGGAAGAACTTCGAATAGCCCTATCATGTCTCCAACTCTTAGCGTACTCTGACGAGCGTACGTTGATTCTGAGATTGTAACATCTCCACCGGGGGCAATGGCGGTGCTTTCAAAGCGGGCCTGAAGCGACGTAGTGCTGTCAAAGGAGATTTGGACATCACAGCCAATGTCATACCTGTACCCAGCACGGAAGAAGGCATTCTTGAAGCTAAACCGAGCAGGATCTCTGGCGGCTACGGTTTGAAAGAACTCTGCAGGACGCTCAACGGTCCCTGCCCCGGAGCCCCCTTTGTTGTGGAACAGCGCTGCCGTGACAGGAGCTCCAAAGTCACGCTTGATGTGTTCAGAGAACGGAATGTATGACACCGTCACGTCGGGGAGTCTGCGTAATGCTTTCCCTTTGACAACGGGTAGCTGTCGGGTCGTCACCTCCCGTCGAAGAGGCACAGCTAGCTTCAGCAGCAGCTTGCGCAGCCTTCGCAGGCGCCACCTCGATGGCCACTTCTCCTTCGGGTTAAAAGAGTTCTCGGCCTCCCGCATGACGTCGTACTGCCTGAAGGTGACACGAGCTCTGCCAAAGAGGTATCCGAAGCATAGGAACTCTCTGCGAGAAGTGAACTCTCCAGCAGAACTGTCCTCGTCACTCGAGAACTCTGTGTCCTCAGAGGGGCATCCTTGCCGCTCAGAGTCCGTCGAGAAGGCAACCTCTGCATAGCCATCCGTTGAAGCCGCGGAGGGCATGTTTGTTTCGCCAAGAGGCTCAACACGCCCCGTGACGTTGCTTCTGGGTTCCTCCACGCCGGTCGTGTCTACGTCAGCAGGAGCGGTAGCACTCTGGGCTTCCATATGCATTAAGTTACCATCGAAAAAATTGAAGAAGGCCGCCCCTCGCGGGCCGCGCCTGCGACGCTTCATTTTTTCGAGCCCACAGCGAGAGCCGGCTGCGAGGCGATAGTAAGTGATAGAAGTGTGTCGACGAAAGCAGGTATCGTAGGCAAGCACGGTACTAGGGGCCGCAAAAGGGCACAAGTGGAATCGAATCGAGCTCTTGCGGTACGAGTCACACAGCTCGGCGGTAACAAGAAGTGGGCAGCCGGGCGACGAGGCCGTCAGGATTGCAACAGGACAGGAAGAGTCAAGGGGACCACGCACGACGAAGCCAAGTCTATCGGTCGAAGGGTAGTAAGAGAGCAACATGTGCGCTTGACAAAATGCAGGACGTCGATGCACGCAAGTTCAGTTTCGCACGTGCCCGCAGTCCAGATCCGGATACGGGCCGCTGCACTGGCCTCATCGGAGATCTCCCTTAGTCTGGTGACTATCCTCATGTCTATCCATGCGACAGGTTCAGAGCATTTGTCAAAGACCATGTTGCTTCCGCGAGGCTGATCGGATGGAAAAAAAGAAGTCAGATCATCCGCCAGATGATCCGACGGTCAGTTCGGTGCTCGGTCTTTCGTTTGTTCTCGCGAACTATCCACCGAGCGGTCCAGGTCCGATCCTGATATGATCCGCGGAACACTTCCGGAAAACACGGGGACTGAAGCGAAAAAATAGTTTCCAGGTCATTCTGACAAAAGGTTCTCTGTCTCATCCTATTTTAGTTGAAGGACCATATCAAGATAGTCCCACGAAAGAACCGGAAGACTATCCTGCTTCGGTCCTGAGATCATTTCTGGATGATCTCAGAAATCAGTTATCACGACCACTAGTATCGATCTGGCTGCAGTCGAAAAACGATCCTTAGAATTTTCCTCAGGAAAGTTCGCGTTTGACACCAGGATTAAATAAGGAAGAGCGAGCAACGCGCTGTGAGACCCCGCAGAAGCCGATTTGGATCAGTCTTGCAACTGTTGGTGTGCGAGATTCTTGACAAGACAGCCGTATGCTGCAACGACGAGTTTTTGGCGGTGCCGCACGGGTACGGACACACCACTTACCACGCACTAGACACGATCACCCTCCCCACGCTATCATACCCCCCGCGCCACTACTCATCATGTCTGTCTTCCCAACATCAGCTCAGAGAAGCCTCTTCATTACCTCGTCCATCAGATGCAAGAATGCCGTGCGCTCACGGCGCTGCTCCACGTCCGAGCACCTTTGGCGCCGCTGACGCTCCTGCTCCTCTCTATCCCGACGGGCCATCTGTTGTGCATGAAAATCGCGCTGCTGCTCCAGCTGCTTCTCCATCAGGTCCAATTTCTTTCGTGCTAGCGCCGAGCGCCGATCCTCGAATCGCTGCAGCTCCCGGACCATGTCCTCGTCGTCAGAGTCACGGCGCTTTCTTCGCCGGCTACGCGGCGGCGCCGCCTCGTGCGCACCAACTGGCTCCACATGCTCGTCGTCGCGGTGCGGGGCACGCGCCGTGCGATCGCGGCGCCGCTCCATCGCCGCATGCCGAATGGCCTCACCGGTGGGCACAAGCCGCTCCTCCCGGTGGCTCGCCTCCCCGCGCTCGTGCTCCTCAACCCTCTCGTGGTCATCGGCGGCCTCCGCGACGTCGACGAGCACCTTGTCGAGCGAGGTCACCTCCTCCTCATGTCCCGTCCGTAGGGCTTCTCGCGTGTCCGTAAGTAAAAAGTTCATTTTTAATAGTAGGAATCGGTCACGTAAAGCCTTACCGTCCGTCGTAAAGCGAGCTTAGGGTTGCGCGTGAAAGATAGCCGCAGCTGCTTCGAAGCGCACAGTGATCGTGCCGCGAGAAGCGACGTGGCCGCTCACGGCGCTGACGGCGTTGACGCCCAGGATGTCATGGTCCTCGTCCCAACGGCGCCGGTTCTGCTTGCCGGAGTTCGACGAGGCGCCAGCATCCGCCGCGGCGGCCGGGCCCGCACTTCCCTCTGGTCCCGGCTCGTTCTGGTCGGCCACGGCCAGCGTGGAGCTGGTGGATGTCGTGCTCATAATGCCATCTGCCTGCCGGGATGTTACATCGGCACTGCCCATAGCAGGCCGCAGTACAAGACGGGGCAAGCCGTACGAAGACGGGCAGGGAGAACAGGTGAGGGTCAGATGCACTGGTGAGAATGGTGCGTCGCTGTGAGCTGTGCAATGCTCCGTCATGACATACGCCAGCGTGCCAACAACTTCTATAAAGCTGGAAGGCGGGAGCAGAGTTGGTGCAGGTCGGGTCCGCTGAGACCGGTCATCTATCCCACGCAGCCCGTGGCTATTTCTCGGAAATAGCCACGGCGTGGGAACGGTTTCTCGATCGGCGGCGTATCCGGCAGTGTATCTCCCGCCTTGCAGGACGCCTATCCGGCTGTGCTACCCACGCCCGATCGAGATGGGATGGAAAACCATCCGGCAAAAACTCCCTATTGTCACAGAACTTGATGGGAAGTGAGTTCATAATACCGAGACCATTCCCTTTCGCCGTTCACGGAGGGACAGTTCCCGCTCCTGTGGCTGGTAGTAGATAGCGTCAAGTCACAGAGAAGGGGCAGCTAAATGTGAAAACCCGGTACTCTTGCAGCACCTCAACACCTGTGCTCGACTTATTACACGCGCCTCGACAAGGCTGTCCTAATGCAGCGTGCAGAAATCGCAGAAACACCTCGTTGAGAGAACGGGAGCGCTCGCACGCGCTTGTTGAGCACATGCATACGTTTGCATCCGGGCATTCACACTATGGCCCTGTACACCATCCACCATTACGAGAGGTCTCGCAAGTCCTGAACCAGCAATTTGGAGGAAAACCGGGCTCGTGGTGGATCCAGCAACGAGGTGCACTGCGCTGGGACTGAAGAATGCCGATTCGTACGGTGGATGAAATCTGACCGAGAAACGGACTAAAACGAGCGTTCGTTCGATGGCACCCAATGTCCGACGATCGCTGCGGTCGGCACCACGCCGAACGACGCCGACAAGGCGGCAGGTGGCAAGGCTGGGGAGGCGGACGTTGGAAGCCTGACGAAAGAGATTTCCTCGCCGGCCGATGCGCAGCCTGCCGACGCGTTGTCGCGACTGAAGACTGCTGTAGCGGCGACGGCAACTTCCGCCGGCGGCACCACGCCGACAGACGTTGACGAGTCGGAAGGCGTCAAAACCGGGGAGGCGGACAACAGCAGCCTGCTTGTCGCCGCTTCCTCGCCGGCCGACGCGCATCCAGTCGACGCGCTGCCAGCCTGCGCGGCGGTAGTGTGCGTGACGCACGGGGCGGCGACCACCGCCCGCGCAGACGGTGCCAAGCCGACCGCCACGTTCTAGACGGTGGCCGCCAACAAACGCAAGCGGCCAACTGCCAACTGCCTATCTATTCAATCGCGGAGGCCGACATGTAGCCAGCCGACGTGGCGGTGGGTTGGGGCGGACGTGGTCGCGTCCACCGTCGCCGGTGTCTTGGTCGAGCCAACTGCCGCAGACCAGGCGGTAGCCACAAACCAAAAGCAGGCGGACGCCACCCAAGTGTTCGCCTCGTCTGCCGCGCGCGCCGAGGTGCAGGAGGCCGACGCGGCAGCGGTGGTAACAACGGACTAGGCGGGAACTGCCGCCGCCGCTACCGCCGCGAAGCCGACGGGTTCCCATTTGGCGGTGGATGCAAGTACCCACAGGCGGCCAACGGCACGCTCCCGGTCTCGTAAGCCACCCCCTGCAACGAGCATCTGGTCGACGCGGCGCTGTGGGCGGGGAGGGACCATTCCCGCGTCACCGTCGTCGCAAAGCCGACCGTCACGGACGAGGGGCAGATGCTGCGCTAGTCGTGTACGTCATGGCCGAGCCCGTGCCTCTAGATTCTGTGAATGGCGATCGAGGCGTGGCGCCGGCATCGAGCGACTTCTGCTTCGCTGTTGTCGCGTCGGTCTTCCCCCATGCCGAAGATTCCGACCTGAATCTAGACGGTTGGCGCATGGTGCAACACGAAGGGACAGCCCCCATAACAAGCCAGACGACTGAGATGTAGAGAGTAAAGGGAAAAGCGCGCAACACCAGAGGAAAAACAGAGGTGATGGGCACGGGGGGGGGGGGGGGGGGGGGGGGGGGGGGGGGCGGGGGGGGGGGGGGGGGGGGGGGGGGGGGGGGGGGCAGGCGCTGCGGATCGCGGTGGCGACTTCGTCCGAATCCTCGACGCCGGCGTCCGGTCGACATCTGCGTCCTGTTCGTCACAACTGTCAAGAAACGACTTTGAGAGACCGAGAACGGGCTTGCGATCTGGACCGTCGGGCCATCGTTCCGGGATCAAGATAGGATCAAGACATGCTGCGATTGCCAATGAAATCGCAATGTAGTTTCCATCGTCCCGAAAAGGCGCGAAGGACGAGATCTACTGGTGTCCGTTTTCCTCTCACTGGGCAGTCAGCTAAAGTGGCCGACCGGCCGGGCTCTGCGCTCGGAAAGTCCACATGAGATGTGTGACGTCTGGCGCGCGCCGCGCGGGGGAACAGCCAGATTGGCCTACGGGCGCGGCTCCACGTCGTGGGGGGCCAGCAAAGGTGATGAAGATCTCATTGATGTCATGTGCTGGCTCGTTTGTCCCTGCAGCAGCGTGCGTGTGATGAGCCCGTTTCAAAAATGTGCAGCATTCCAACAGCACAAACCCGTTGAGTCGTGACCTGGCTCCCCGCTGTCTGTGAGCCGGTAACAAGTAGGGAATCTATTGAAGGGCCCATTCTCAATAGAGGCACTCTGGTGCTCTCTCATTGGTCTACCAGATCATCGAGAAAGGACACATTGCCTGTTAGACTCTCGTGCCGATGAGAGTGCAGGGCGACGAGAAGTATCGAAGCAGCAATTTGCGGCCCTGCGCGATGGTGCCCGCCACGTGTGAACGCGGGAGACAATATGCAGGCAGGCGTGCAATGGACGCACCGCGAGCGCCAAAATCGGGTACAGCCTCGGCTCTCTCGGAAATGTTGTTTCAGAAATCTGTCCCTCTTGAGCAGGTCCCCCGGGCCCGCTGGGCCGCTCCTGTCATCGTGAATTGGTCTCGTTCGAATGATATTGAGAGCGCCCGTCTAAAAGAGAAGGAATTGGAGCGCAAAAGAGGCTCATGTGGGATGTCGATCGGACCATTGGTCCCGCGGGAGTGCTATGGCTTTTGTGGAACGACTGTATTGCTGATCGCCCAATTTTGTCCTCATCCGCCAAGATTGGGACTGCTTTGTAAAACAGGCCAACCATTGGTCTAGAACAACGGCAAGCAGCTGCTGAGTGCGAATCTACGACACGCCATTGACTCTCCAACCGCCAGGTCCGTGCAGAATCGAGAGTCTCCGTTTTCTTGAGCTCTTATTCCTTTCTCAGTCGTCTCATGTGGTGAAGTAGCCCAGAGCAGTTTATTATCGATACTTTCTTCGAAAATCTCAGATAATCTCAGAAAAACGATTGCGTCGATTGTGCGTTTGCGGGCCGTACGGGCACAGTCCGTCAAGATAGGACCCGGCATGCACTGCTGTGGATCCTCTCGGCAAATCAGAAACATCCCTGCATCGCTGTAGCTCTCCCATTCTCTGGCGATGAGGACCAAATTGGGGGATCAGAAATATATAGAACATGGCAGACGGTATCAGTAACGCCATTGACCGCCACACCCCGTCTTGCTGGGCGACCGTCACACCGGCGTCGTCGCTGGCTCTTGTAGCGCAGAATTAGCGGCCGTCGCTCTGCGCATAGACTTGGCAGCCGGCTCTTCCGCGTGGGAAGCAGTTTCGCCACGGTTGGCTCGTCGTCGCACTGAACTGCGACGACGGGCCAGCTGGTACCTACGCCCTTCACCTGTCGGGCTTGCGGAATCCCCGCCGTTCTGCCCCGCCGATGCACCGCTCGTTAGTACCGGTAGCGACTAGCTTAGCGTCGTATTCGTGGCGGCCACTGCCGTCTTAATGCCGACGAGTGAGGGACTCGGGGGCGACGCCAACGTGGCAGTCGGCGCACGGCTTCCTCGCGCCACGTCCGTAGGCGCGGTTGCGGGGTTTCGCTGGTGGGGTGCCGCCGCCGACGCGTTGGCGGTCCCCTGCGTCGCCTGGGCGGCCTTCGCTGGTCGTAGCGTTTCCTTCATTGCAGCACGGGTCGTCCGCACAGCCGGTGCCGTTGCGCACTTTGACGCCGCCGACGTCGATGACTCGGCGGTCGCCCGCATCGCCTCTGCGAGCGCACCCCTTGTTGATGGCGCGCGCTTCGCCTTGAGCGGCAGCTCAGGCTTGAGCAGCAGCGTCGGGTCGGGCGGCAGCGGCGGCTGAAGCGGCAGCGGCGGGTTGGATTCCAATCGCACGTTGCGCGCCACGGGCGGCTTGGCCGACAGCGGCGTGGGAGCCGATGGCAGCTGGCCGGCGGCGCCGGCTTGGCCGCTGGCGGCGGCTGGGCCGATGGTGGCTGAGAAGAAGACGACTTGGGCACCACTGTCGGCTTCCCGGCGGCTGCGGCTTGGCCGCTGGAGGCCGCGATGGGGCTGGCGGCGGTTTGGGTGCGCCAGCTGCAGCCGCGGCTGCCAGCTGCCTGGCTGCCATCAACCTCAGAGAAGAAGCGGCAGCGCCCGCCAACGCATTCGCTGTCGCCCTTGTCCGCCTTGGTGAGACTGCAGCCGTGTGTGGCTTTGCTGGCGGGGCAGGTGCCACCGCCAGTGGTGCCGCGCCGAGCTCCTTGGCGGCCGTAGCGAGCAGCTCGTCGAGCCGCCGCATGTTGGCCAACAACTCTTCATGCGTCAGCCCGACAGGAGCTTGTGAGTCGGCGAGATGCCTGACCGCAGCAGATTGGTCGGGCGCAGCGGGGACCGCAGGTAATGTGTAGCGGAACCGCGCTGACGGCTGTGGTCACAAGGACTGGTTCAAGAGCGGCGCACGACAGCTTCAAACATCTTGTTGCATCCCCTACAGACATTCGCGCGCGATGGCGCGGCGTGAAGGGCCCCGGGGGAGCCACTGGAACCTCAAACAGCTGCGATAGTTTGCGATAGTTTGCGATAGTTGGTAATAATTGGGATGGCAGTGCCCCGAGGCGGGCCCCCTTCCCCTCCCGCCTGTGCCATGCGCCAGCAACCACGCGGCTGCCCTACACGCGACAGAGCCGGCATTGACAACTCTGACGCCCTGGATGTACGTGTGAAATTCTGCCGCCGGTGGGGCGTGGCATCCATGGCGTGCCAGTGCGGAAAGGGACAGCACCAACGTGCTCCCGCGTGGCACACCACGGCTGCAAACGTATTGCTGCATCCCCAAGAGACATTCGC
>Ga0115030_1001407_pt1 | contig 10855 bp, 9 predicted proteins | sample SidtaG_4_FD_87174 | JGI IMG/M metagenome (GOLD analysis project Ga0115030, IMG submission 87174) | Marine algal microbial communities from Sidmouth, United Kingdom - Sidmouth_Male1 metaG | ecosystem: Host-associated > Algae > Red algae > Unclassified | place: Sidmouth, United Kingdom | collected... | reverse complement strand
GGAGGGCGCACCGCGGGCGGCAAGGCCCGAGAACAGGGGGGGGGCGGGGGGGGCGCCACCGCGGCGGGCCGCCGCGGGCGCCGCCCGCAGCCATGGACGGCGCGCCAGGCAATTGCGCAGCGCGCGCGGCCGCGCGAGCGCCTTGCGCGGGCGCGGGTCGGGTGGCCCCGCCCAATTGTGTGGGGCCCCAGCCACATTTCGTACACGGTAAAATACTCCAAACCTCGTGGCTGTTTCCAAGGCCTTCGGCCACCTCGTGGGTTCGCGCACACCCGCCCAGAATGCCCATCCAAGAGCCCAACGAGGTCGTACATTCGGGTGCCTTCCAAGGCTGTCTCGTGTCTGACACGTGCAAGCCTGCTGGCCAATCAAGGCATCAGGCATGGCGGGCGCATCTGAGGCGTTCCCAATTCAAAATATTCGATGTTCTGCCACCAGCCGATCTGAGAACATTGCGGCCAAGTGGGAGGCCCCATGTGACCGCTGCAGGCGCCTCCCAGATCACCCAGCAATCGCTCGCTGGGAGGGGCGTCGGTGACGGTCTGCCCCGGCCCCGCTTCCCGGGGGTCGCCCACCGCCACCCCCGTCGCCGCTCCCATCGCTGCGCCGCCGCCGCGCCGCCGCCGCGCCGCCGCTGCGCCTCCCTTCCGCGCCGCGCCGCCGCGTCGGCGCCACCGATGGCATTGGCGGTGCCATCAACGACGGGTGACGCTCTTTTTCCCCTCGACGCGGTTTCTCTTTCGCCGGCGCTACGCCCGGCTGGCGCCGCCCGCCCCCGCTCCGGTCGAGGTCCGGCCGGCTGGCGCTTCCCCCCCGCCCTCCTTCCCCCACTCCGCCGTCGCGTCGACTCTTTGCCGAGCTGCACCCCGCACTGCCACCCCCGGGTTCCCTCACCCGGCGTCGGCGGCGGCGGCGCTGCCGCCGCCTGCCCCGCCGCTGCCGCCGCCGCTCCTCGACTGCTGCGGCCTCCGTCTCCGGGTCGCAGTGCCCTTGGGGGGCTGGCGGAGCGGAGCGTCATTGTCGTTGTAGACCGTTGACAATGGCTTGGCATCCATCTACATGGCGTGCAGGTTCCGCGGTCGCGGCGAGCTTCTGCGTCGGGCGGTCTCCGCGGATGGCGGTTGCGGTTGTGGCTGCGGCCTGCGTTGCTGGCATTCTCGGCGCCACTGGTGGTGGCGGGGCTGACCCCCAGTCGTCCACGACGGGCTGTGGGGGGCCGGCAACGCTTCAAGTCGACGCACATGCCACGATTGACTACTCCTCCGCTGACGCGCTCTTTCCAGACCTGGCCGGCGTGGTGCCGCCCGCGTGTTCGGGGTCGGCGGCGGTGACGCGCCACTCCGCGCCAATATCGGTTGGCGTTGACGGCGGGTCCATTGAGTACCTCCACGCCGATGACGTTCTGGCTGGCGCCTTCGGCGAGGCACCCACTGTAGATGGCTTTGACGCGTCGATGGCGCGGGTCAGTGCCGGTGGCTGGCCCGATGCCGGGCCTGGACGTGCGGAGGGCTCGGGGTTTCAGTTGCGCCGGTCGTTGAGCGACGTTCTGGTCGTGCTCTTTTCGACCACGGCGTACCGAAACCTGCAGGAGCGATTTCACGGCTCGGACGTGGTCATCTTGTCGATGACGGGGCTGCGGCAGTTGAGACGCAAGTACAAGAACGTGACGTACACGGGCATGCGCGGCCGCGCGTGGGACCTGGGGCCGAGCAGCACCATTGGCATCGTGCTCAAGTTTTGATCCAGCGGGCCTCGCAACGCCCACGAACAACACGAGATCCTGGTGGTCACTGCGTCGCTGACGGAGGCCGAAGACATTGTGTGTGCCTGAAGTGAGGACGAGCGCTGCTTCCAAGCAGACGGTTGCTCCATGCGCGCTGCCGTTTTGCGCGCCCTGGATGAGGTGCAGACGGCCATGCAGGTCACCCGGATGGACATGTTCACCGTGATTGGTGCATCGGTCAACGCGAGCCGCTTGCAAGCCGGCGGAGAGTCCTGTACGGGGCTAAGGTGTGCGTCTTCCGCAACGGCAGGACAAGCTGGCCATTCTCGGCCGTGCGTCGCACGCGCGGCGGCTCTTGGATTGGCCTCTCGTGTCGGACTGGGGACGCGACCAGCGACCATGCCTCTGCGGCCATCGCGGCGGTCAAGGACGAAGCAGATGGGCTGGGCGACGACAGCTCCGACTCCAACATTGAGGAGGAGGAAGAGAGCGACGAGGCGTGCTTTCTGCAGCTGGCTGGTTTGCGCGCTGCGACCAACGATCAGGCAACTGGCGCTGCCGAGCTTCCACCGCACCTGCCTCCGCCCACCGATCCGCTGGTTCCTGTCAATCGAATCAAGTGGCGGGCACGGTCAGACGCCAGCCGCCATCTAGTCCCCCCTGTCGCTGCACAACGCGAGCGTGCCGCCCTTATGCGTGCCCTTCGGGACCCGTGTCACAGGGTGTGCTACACCGCTGTCCGGCGGTGCCCCTTTTGCCTCGTCGGTCGCGCGCACAAGACGCCAATCGAGACAAAGAATGGCAAGGTGGAGTTCGAAGACGGTGTCGCGCCGGCCGCGATTGAGACGTGGCGCTACCACCAGTGCCTCTTTCTCATGTTGCCCGACGGCGTGGCTCGTGGCGTCGTCTTTCACTCATGCTACGCTATCTACTTGGAGGCGTACCTGTTTGAGTTGGCGGTCAACCTTTCACGAAGCCGTATGTCCTTGCATGCGACGGCCTACCTGCGGCTGGCGTACGCGGAGCTGATCAGCGGCAACAAGTACCCGTTCGCATCCAAACACATGCGCTCTGTTACAACGCCGGGAAAAGCGCTGCTATTGTACCTGGCGTTGGTCATCAAGGGCTTGCCGTACGACACCGTGTCGTGCGCAAATTGCAAGCGTGCTGACAGCAGCAACGTCATAGTCTCTTTCGACGGCCTCCAGCTGGGCTACCGGGTGAAGTACAAGGTCGCGTTCAACAGCACTGACGTCAAGATCCACCCCGTCGCGCGCGCGTCGCTTGTACCGCGCTTCATCACTGGCGAGGCTGTGTCGAAAGCCCTCGGCCATGTGCTCTCCGTCAAGAAGAAGGGCTTGCCCGATGCGCCCACCAAGCCTATCACCACCGTGACGGCCATGAGGGGCCCCGTGATGGCCATGATCTTGCTCTTGGTCAACGTGGTGATTGGGGGCAGGGATAAGACCTTTTCCGGGGCCAAGCCGCACATGGAGGGCAGCACGGCGGCGCGGGGATGGGACCCTATTATCGATGGGGGTGCGTCGGAGGAGGTTGTGGACTTTCTGCGTGCTGTGTTTGACGTCCGCCCTGCGGCCAGGTCTTTGGCTTTGACCATATTGGCGGCGGCTGACGATCTCCGGCGCCGCGTACCGGTCGAGCTCATGGCTCATGTCACTGCTCTGGTGAGCAATGTGCCGCCGCCTGCTGCTCCCGATGCCCCCGCCACCCTTCCATCTGCACTTCAAGGCGCAGTGGCGCTGGACGAGCACGACGCGGACCTGCAAGAGGCAGACGCAGAGCGGGGCCGCGCCAAGCCCTTGCGCCGTGAGAAAAAGACCGAGGGCGACAGCGGGTCGTCATCCTCTGGCGGTAGCACCAGGGGGTCGGACATGTTCGCCAGTGATGGGGACGGCTTCGACCTGGCCCCGCGCATCAAGGAGCCGATTGAGGTGGAGTGGGACCAGGACGCGCCGCTCCTCCACTATGAGGAAGCGCTGGAGGAGCCCGCCTTGGGGACGAAGAGCGGCACCATTGGGGCCTCGCGGCTGCTCAACTTGAGCCAGCCGCTGCAGGCTCACATCCCTGGCACGGCGGGATCGACGCTGAAGATCCTCGAGTTTGTGCGGGCCATCCTGGTGGATCCTGTGTTTGTCTGGGCGCCGCAGGGGTCGTGGGCGGCGGTGGACGTGATGCTAGAAGCACTCAATGCTCCAGAATTCTCTGTAGACTTTCTCGCGGCGGCACTGAGCTTGCCGCCCGTCAACGATCAACGGCTTTTGCGTGGCGCAGTTGCATGCCTCGGCCCCGGGCTCGATGCCCACCCCAAATTGCGGCGGCTGCTCGCGCGGTTGCTCGCCGGCATTAAGACGCGGGAGGCTGAGTACGAAAAGTTTGTCGCCAGCTCGGGCCAGCCCGCCGCTTTGGACGAACGGGGGACGGACGCATTGCGGGAGGAGACGGCAGCGGCGCACCCACAGCACAACCTCTCGCGGGAGCAGTTCACAAGCGCGTGGCTACTCCCACCGGCGACGGTGGCGGCCTACCGGGCCGTGTACTGCGAGTACCGGGACCAGTGGGATGACTACCTTCAGACGGGGATGTGGGCCCCTGGCTTCCCGGTGACACGGCCGATGCCGGGCTTCTCGGGCGCGGCGACGGCCTTCACCGACCTTCCTGACCGTAGTCACGAGATGGGAAAGGAGAACTTGCAAACAGGCGGCACCGTTGGCGTCTTTTGTACGTGCTCGCACCCCAAGTCTCTCGGCGTCACTGTGCTGAGCGGTTCAGAGAGCCAGCGCATGCCGCGGGAGCTCGTAGTGCAGCGGTTTGTAATGATGCCTGTCAATATTATCTACGACTTCGCATGTGCCACGCTCAAGACCGCACTCGTCCGCCTACCGCACCTGGCGCGGGTGGTCTGTCTCAAGTGCGATCGCTTCCATTGGCGGGAGAACCACACCGACTGCTGGGCTTGTATGTGTCCCGACTCGTACGTGTTTCTCGACGGGGTCAACACGTCGTCCTGCGAGCAGCGCAACGCCCTTTCCCGCCGGCAGCAGCACCACCTACGCCACATGAAGCCAGACTAGTTTATTACTTTTACCGTGTACCAGCAAGCTGCCTCCAAAGTGGTTGCCATGCATAGGGAGAACGCGTAGATGGAGGTGTCTTGTAAGTGGCCAGAGAGGTATAGACGGACGCATGTGGACGTACCTCGCGACCAGAGGGACAGTGAGTGATATTAAACGCTTTGGCACAGGATCCACTGCTCGGCCGCCCGCTCTCACTTCCTACCATCCAGTGACTCAGCTGTCCCAAACCACACCCATACCAATTCGTGGCTGCTGCCCCTGCGGCCGCGTCGCGCACTGCTTGTGGCAAATTGCATCATACTTGGCAATAACCGCTTTCCCCCACACTCAGTGACCGCCCCCTCAGATCTGGTACCTGAGGTTCTGTGTCCACCGGCACCCACACTCCACATGTTTGGTCTAGGAAGTGGCCGGTTGGCCAATTCCGGTGCCAGACGCAGTGCCGCGCTCTTCAGTGGCAACTGATCACGAAAACGAAAGAGAGAGCCAAGGGAGCACGATCAGGGGCTGCCCGAGAACCTACCTGTACCTGGAAGTTGAAGCCCATGACCCGGGATGTGCTTGCAACAGCCTCTGGGGGGGGTGCCCTGGCACTGCCATGTTGGGGGCGTGTGATTTCAGCGGCGACTGTGGGGTCTAGGAGGCCGGTTTTGATCCGCTTCTGATAGGGCCGAAATGGGGGTATGCCGAAACCACGTCTACGGGGTCTGTGGCTGGGTGGACTGGCGTCGAGAGTGCCGCCGGCGCGCGCCGGTGCGGCCCCCGCCCTGTCACTCCTCCAGCCCACAGCCGCCAGCCCACCATCCCACGGCCACCAGCTCACCGCCACAACCCCGACGCCGCCACCCCGCCTTATCGCCCCTCCGTCGGCAAACCCCTGCATCTACCTGCCATTGCACCATCGCCCCCCTGTCGCTCCTACATTCCGTCGTGTCGCATCCCCTTCTGTTGTGACTCGGCTCTCGTCTGGGAGACCTGTTGGTGTGGTGGACAGAGTGGCGGTGGGATGGGGCCGCAGCGCCAACTGTACTCTGTGGTGGCTCGGTGTTGACGGCATCTGCATCTGTGGTGGGGTGCCTTTGGGCTCCGGCCGCGCGGGTGTGGCTGCTTGTGCTGGGAGGTCGCTCCGCGGTTGTGGACACTGATGGGACCGTACTCCTTTTGGCGCTATGCCGGCAGCTGGCCATAGTCTACGCAATGCTGCCCCTCCAAAGTGACTCTGGCTGATGGAGTCTTCTTCTGCTCGGGTTGTTGATGCAAAGTAGTGCCGCTCGGGACGGAGTGGCGTGCCCTCCAAGAACATGTGTGCAAGGAATGTGTTTTGAATAACCACGATTAGTATGAGAAAAAGAGAGTCGACACATAGGCACAACCATCATGCTCTTGCGGCGCGCTGGTCCTCCATTTGACGCGCGCTCCGAGCTTGGCCGTTCATCAACACAAAGTAAATAGAAGAGAAACGCATGTGGTCGCCGTCGACTGGCAGCGACAAAAATTCCACCCATACACCGAGCACCAGATGTACGCAAACGCGAACAACCCGCAGTTGTAGTCGTCGTGCTGCGCCGGCTGGTTAACCTTCATTCATTTCCACTCAATGTCCTTCTTGGCGGCGGCGGGATGCACTGTGCGCCACCGGACCTCGGATTGCCGTGCGAAGAGAAGCAGCCGCGAGAGGATGTGCCGCTTCGCGTCGCAAAAGCCCCCTGCCGAATCGTATACAGTCACGCAGCCAGTAGACAAAGATACAGAGGCGGATATCCAGTGCTTGTTTTCAATGTTCAATTGCATTACGAACTGCGTCATAGAAGCGTCCCACATGTGGAGCACCTCCAAAATAGATGCCATGGCTCTCTTCACGCCCACCTCACCACCTTCGATGCTCGTGAAGGACGCTGACTGCGTGCAAGATAACACAGCGGTTCCAGTCGAACCGTCACCGCAACGACGCTGCACCTCCGCAAGACCCGCATCGAGAAGTGCATTGGTCATGTACTCTCTCTGTACCGCGTCCATCACTTCTTTGACGTTGACGGAGCAGCCGCCGAATCCTCCCTCGCTGGACACGGCGGCTGCGGTCGACTGGCTGCCCCGAGGAATGGTCCATACGCAGTCTCCGAGCCGCCGGCCGGCCATGTTGCCGCGCACCGCCTCCGCCAAGGGACCGACAGGCAGCATCATGCGCCACCAAAAGTCGAGCGGCGCCGGCAGGTACGCCCCAGATGTAGAAAACCCGCTGACCCACGACAGGAACTTGTGCGACGACGCGATGGCCTCTTTGAAGGAGATGACCGTGCTCATTTGCATCAGAGTGCTCGAAAACACCATGAAGGGGTCAAACTCTCCAACGGTGAGGCGCACGGCCAGCTCCGAGTTGTCGACGGAAATCTCCGACGATAAGGAGATGACGCCCACGGGCTTGTTCAAAGCCGTAAACGCATCCTTAAGAAGATGCCGAGGGAGGACAACGCGGACGGGAACTCTTTCTCGCGCGGCATTGGAGAGAGCAGAGCCCGACAAAGGAAAGACAGAAAGTACATTAGAGGAGGGCAGAAGGGCGGTGGCCTGCCTCCTCCAGACCTGGTACCGCGGCGTCTGCTTGCTGGCGTGCACCAACACGCACAGCGGCTCTTTCGCAGCTGGGACGATGTAATTACGCCCACCTCCGACCGCAGCGCCAGCACCGACGGATCCTGCTCCCACGGAACCAGGATAGCGTCTGGGGTGTCTTGCACGATGGTCAGTACCCTCCATATCACGAGAGCAGTTCTTGGGCGCCTGGTGGGAGCCGGAGGCGATGTCGGCACCCGCAGAGATGGCGGCGCCCTTCACGGCGGCGGCCTTCACGTCTGCTACCACCACGTCGGCGGCCTTCACGTCGGCGGCCTTGGTGGCGGCGGTCTTGGCGGCGGCGGCCTTAGTGGCGGCGGCGGCGCCGGCCGCGGTCGTCCCGCCGGCGGCCTTCACGGCAGAAAAACAGTTCTCATCCTTGGAAAGCTTGGTAGCGGCTGGCGGCTTGCCTTCCTTCGCGCGCTTCCTTGACGATATCTTCTGGGCGTCCACAATGGGGTCACTCGTCCGGTTGCACCTCTTTCTCCCGCTTGCGCGGGAGGCTGCAAAGCAGCGCCGGAAGATGTGGGCGTAGAACAGGGACAAGTGCGCCACCACGCACATGAAAAGCCGCTTCCTCTCGATAGCGACGCCCTTGGAGCCCTGGTGGTTCATCGGCACCTGATTGCTGCCGTCGATGGAGTGGGCGAAGCTGGGAGAAGACCACTTGTTGCCAAGTAGTGAAAGTGGGCACGCCCGCACCCAGGAAAACTGGGAGGGCGACGCGCAGCGTGCTCGTAGCACGCCCGCGGCCTTCGTGTACATGTAGGCAATGTCGTCCCAGGTACTCTGGTTGACGTTTTCCAGGCCACCCATGGCGAGCACCTTCTTGAGCTCGTCGTCGGTCAGCGTGCGGCTGGCCATCTTCTCGCCACCATCGGTCTTGACAATCGACCGCGTGTGCATCTCAAACTCAGGGTGCGACGCCGAACTGGAAGAGGACGCGTCCGCGCCTCCCCCCCCTTGCTTTCCGCCGTCACCATGGCCGTCTACCTTGGCTTGGTCAGCTTCGTCTTGACGTCCGTCTGTAACGTGGTAGCCGGGGCGGTCCCATCAACACCCGGGTTGCCCAACCGCTTGTCGCTCCTCTCATCACCTCCGGCTTGTGCCCGCTGCCGCCGCCGACGGCCGTCATTGCCGCCCCGAAACTCCCACCAGTCCGACGCAAAGGCGTCGCGCTCCGCTGTCGTCGTTTCACCGGCCGCGAGGTTGATTATCTTGCCAACAAAGGGAGCTGCCGCCGTTCCATCTCCGGCCTCGAGCACGAGCCAGATGCCCGTCCTCTTTGGCACGGCACCGACCAAACTGAGCAGCTGATTTTCTGCCAGGAAAATCAGACGGAAGATGGCCAGCGACCCAGCGTCGTCCTTCCCTTGCCGCTCCAATCAGGGGACAACCGACGGTCGCGCTGACTGTTCTGGTTCCGACGGAGACGGGGTGCCGCCGCTGCCATCGGCCCGGTCGATCTTTCTGGTCCTTTCAGACTCCTTGCGCTTGAGAACGAAAGCGGAGGTCGCCTTCGAAGGCGCTTGTTCGGCGGCCGACGTGCCCGTAGAGGCTTGCGGGGAGGCGGAATCACCGGAGGCGCAAGGATCCGGTGATGGCGGGGAGATACCGTCACTGTCATCCGCGAGAGCCTCAGCGGAGGCAGCAATAGGCTTGGATATGGAGGCATCAGGAGGCCGCGTGTAACCAGGCGAGGAGAGCGCTGAGGACAGAGGGGCAGACGGTGGAGCCGGGGTCCAGGGGGGGGGCAGAAGGAGTGACGTGGGGGGTGCACGAGGCGGGTGGGTCGCCACTGCGACGGCAAGAGTGACATTAGCGGTCGGCGCCGGCAGCAGCGACCGCCGCCGCAACCGCGGCGTCAGGGACCGGCGAACTGGCGAGGCCAGCGGTTGCGACGGCGGTGGCGACGGCCGCGGCGGCGAGGGCAAAGGCAGCGGCGTCGCCGACGGCGGAAGCAGCGGCGGCGCCGATGGCGGTCGCGACGGCGTCGGCGGCGGCGGCGGCGGCGATGACGGAACCGCCGCCACTGCCGGTGAGGATGATCTCAACAGCGCGGAAATTGGGGATCGGGTGGGGAGGGGCGAGTTGGGAACCGCTGCCCCTGTCGAAAGCCATAAATTATCGACGGGGAGCATATGCCCCTCCGCACCGATTGCAGCAGGTTGCGGTGCGGTCGGTAGAGAAGGAAACAATGGGGGCAGGGAGAGCGATGGAGATGTAAACACAACTGGACGCCCCGCCAGGGCCGGCTGGCCGTAGCCATCCAACCGCCGCTCCTCCGCCCCGTCACCCACGGCATGCTGCGCCGAGGCCGTAGCTGCAAGCTGTGAGAGCGGTGGTAGCGACCACCCTGGCAGACCGTCAGGGTCCTGGGACCCAAACGCAGATGGCGGTCGTCCCCAAAGCCGCCGGCCCGTCCAATCCCCACCCGACTGCGACCAGGCCACCGTGTCAGAAGAACTTAACGCGAGGCGCACGCGCTGAAGAGCTACGTCGAGACGAATACCAGCCCGTCGCTCACCCGCACCGTTGCTCAGCTGCACCGCTGCTCACACGCACGGCGTGCACGCACACGGCCGCCAAAGCGTAGCGCCGTGGACGCGAAAAGAAGAGAGGCAGCCCGCAGACCCGGCGCCCCGACTGCGCTCGACGCCCCGCAACTCACGCGTCTAGCGTGCCCCATGGTCGCAGACGCTGCGCTCCCCAATCAAGGACAGAAGCGTGCGTGCCCGTAGCGCGCAGAAAAGGCGGAAAGAAGCGCGTTGCGTTTCACGCAGGAGCAAAGAAGCGTGCGTGCCCGTAGCGCGAAGAAATGGCGGCAAGAAGCGCAACGCGCCCCCGGGGCGGCAAGAAGCGCCACCCGCCCCTGGGGTAACCGGTGCGGGGATCGCGGATTGCACGACCCGCCCCGCAATGTACGAGGTGCCGTGAGGGGCCGAACAAGCACTGATGTGTACCGCGGTAGCCCCCCCATCGGAACAAGAAGTAGACCACACCTCGAGGGGGCCTGACACGCGCCGGCACGCGCAAGCACGTGTAGATTGTCTGCGAGGTGCGGACCTCGTGCCCCTGCAGATGGTTTGTCGAAGGGGGTGCGGCCGGCCCCGCGGGGTGCCCCCATGTGCTTGAAACAGCCACGAGGTTTAGGAGAGTTTATCGATGCTCCCCCGCCCCGCGGCGACCGACCGGGCCCCGCCGCGACGGCAGACGAGGCGGTCCGCGCCGCCCGCATGGGGCCCTGAAAACGCGCCCGTCCACAACGCAGGGCGCGGGGCGCGCGCCGACGCGCACGTCGACCCGCCCGCGGGACGGAGCGACCGCCCGCGCCGCGCCGCGCCGTCGGCCGCCGCCGCCCGCGGCCCGCGGCGGTGCCGCCGTCGACGCGGGCCCGCCGCCCGCGGCTCCACTGTCGGCGGCGGCG
>Ga0115030_1001404_pt1 | contig 10864 bp, 12 predicted proteins | sample SidtaG_4_FD_87174 | JGI IMG/M metagenome (GOLD analysis project Ga0115030, IMG submission 87174) | Marine algal microbial communities from Sidmouth, United Kingdom - Sidmouth_Male1 metaG | ecosystem: Host-associated > Algae > Red algae > Unclassified | place: Sidmouth, United Kingdom | collected... | reverse complement strand
TGACCGTGTCACCGGGCGAGAGTAGAGCAAGGGTGTGCGGGTGGGTTCCCTCAGCTGGGCAGGTGTCCCTATCTGTTTCTGTGGGCTGGGGTGACACGACGTTTCATGCGACAACGGACCTGCTCACCCGAGGACCCAAGATTTCCAATCACTTCCACAAGTCGACGGCCAGCGTCGGCATGCTGAACCCTGTACCGCTTCCCGGTGACGAAGAACCACGCAAACTTCTCACCGAGTCACCGGGACGGTGGGGTTCAACATATCTCGCGCTAGTTCGACTTTTCACGTTTATGCGGCGACTCATCGTGTCTGGGGAACTGCCTGACCTAAAACTTGCGCAGCTGCGGCAGTGGCTGGGACGAGACGATTGGGCGCAGGTGCGGAACATTATTGGCGTGCTGCAGCCTGCCTACGAGGCTTGCATCTCCGTCCAGAGCTCATCCTCCACCGTTGCTGACGCTTTCGAGCTGGTTTGCAAGCTGCGCCGCACCATACGGCTGGACGAGTTCCCGTGCCCACGGGCGTACGACAAACCTGAAGCTGTGGGGCGGGGCGTCATCCTAGAGTTTCTCGCTCGAGACGGCTGGAAGATGGTCGTGACGGAGCTCGATAACCGGCTTTACAAGCACAAGGACGTACCGGTCAAGTCGTAACGTGGCTTGGACAGTCTACGCGATAGAGACGTCACCTTCATCGCGATCATCCGAGACGAGCTGGACCGCCGCTTCTTCAGCGCTGTTAACGACACCACGAACTGGCTGGCCAATGACGCAGTCCTGGCGGCCCCTTTGGTCACGCCGAGTGGCGCCGCCATAATGCGCAAGACGGTTTCTCGCGTCGGTCAAGACGATCCGAGAAGCCGCGCCGCGGCGGCAGTCACCGCTACGGCGGTGCACGTGATGGACGAGCTCGCGGGAGTGAGGTCGCGCCAAGAGGAGCTGGAGCAGGAGCGCAAGAAATCTCGCACGACACTGGTTGATTAGGACTCGGAGGACAGCCGCGATGCCGGCGAGGTCACGGTGGTAGACCTTGTACTGCAAGACATTGAGCGCTTCGTGTCGACGCACGTGTCCAAGGACGTCAACGGTGCGCTAAAATTCTCTTCTGCCCGCGGGGATGAATACCCTCTGCTGCGACGTGTCGCATGCGTGCTGTTCGGGGCGAGCAGTTCGTTGGCGGCGTCGGAGAGGGACTTTTCCGTTGCCGGAATGGTGTTGCGGAAGGACCGCTCAACACTGCTGCCGGCGCGTGTGGACATGCATTTCCTGATACTCTTCAGCGCGTGCCTTGTTCCCTCCGGCCTGTCATCCATTCCGGTGCTGACCCAGGCGGCGCGATTGAGGGCACGAGCCGAAATGCGCCCGATTTCGGGTGACATGCCGCTGAGCGTGGAGTCGTCGGGTGATTTGCCATCGAGCGACAGTGACACCTTATTGGTGCCCACCGATGCGAAGGCTGAGTGAGTGCCGTTTCGGGTGGGTCGGTTTGGGTCCGCCGTCCTCTTTCATTTTATTTTGTGTGGTATTGATGTTGTTTTGGAAGCGACGATAGAAACAGAGGCGGGCCGTGAGCGGTCACCAGTCGACTGCTACAGCTGATAGAGAGGTGGAGCCCCCCTCTCGCCGGTTTCGCTGCCAGCGCCGCACCATTTTCAGTGTGGGAGGCCGTGATGAAAGCCACGGCGCAGGGACAACACCAGTGTCTTTCATACGCAGCGGGGGCTGCTCGCAGAGCGTTCCCGAGAGCGTGATAGTCGGCGCATCGGCCAGCAAGGCGGTCCGCGCGGAGTCCGTTAATAGTCCGCCTTTCTGGCTGTGCTTTACACTGCAGATGGCGTGGCGGTCGCCAGCGCACACGGACACACGAACATTGCGTACTCAGCTGCTGAGTCTCCCTCTCGTACCGACTAGCGGTCTTTTCGCGCTTTGAGGCCGACTGCAGATGTCACCTCCAAGACAGAAGCAGCCTACTTCTCTCTGAATTTCTCTCCATTGGCGTCACCAGAAGATGCCCGTCGTCATCACGAAGACGGCGGACGTCCCGCATCAAATCTTCCGGAAGAACATAAACAAGACAACGACGTCCACCACGGCCGCCAATTAGCCGGAACAGAACATCCCTACCGTCACCGCTCATTTGAGCCACTCTGTCGTGCGCCTCCAGGAAAAAAAACGCGGCGAAGCGCCCTGGTCAGACCGTTGTACAGGCCTTAGGAGCCTCGCCGAAGACAGCCTCGGCTGCAGCGCCGCAGTCTTTACACCACCCCGGGCACTCGTGCAGCACGTGGACGAGCCCGACAGGCCGCCGACGCCATCACCTTACTGTGCGAGTGCCTCTCGGCCACTGCCGTTCTATTTATCGCCGCGACTTTGACAACTGCTGCCCAAAACACAATACAAAGCTCATGTGCTAGCTTCTCATGACCGGGTGACACGTAGGCGATACGCCGCCGGCTGCCACCACCGCCGAGAGGGCGGCTGCGTGCCTTTCCACCTTGGCCGTGCCGTCCTGGGCACGACGCAATAGTTTCGCATTTCCGAGGACAGAGCGGCCCAGTATGTCCCCGCGCACCGGTCCGGACAAATTTTGCGCGACGCCTACACCACAGGACGTATTTGGCACTGCAGCCAAGTATAACCCCTTTGCCTTAACAATGTCTGGGGCATGTCAGCACACGGCAGGCCAAGACACTGATGAGGAGGAAGAAAAAGACCCACTCACACCGCCACGCAGTCCTCGTGCGTCACACCGACAACGCCGCCCTCGCCGACACAGTGGCTCATACCACCACATTGTCGCAGTGCAGTCGATGCGCGCCCAGCTGAAGACCCTCGACATCGCCAACTCGGGGACCCTTCTCCCCCTTGATAACGCGATGCAGTAACTTGACGGGACGTCGTCATCAGGCGCCACCGCCGACACGGCTGCCGACACCCACCCCCCACCGCCGTGCAGTCCTCCCGGGCACAGACGACGACCGCCGACAAGGCCGAAATGTGGGCCCGTCCACGAGCATCTACACCGCGCCGCCTCAGGCGTCGGACGCACAGCTGACGACACACAACGCAGGCCTTGTCCGCACAGCCGACGACACATACAACCGCCCACAGGGCGGCGCAGCCCCTCCCCCCGAGCTCCACGCAGGCCTTAAGAACAGAGCCGAAGACCAGCTCTTCCGACGACACGGCGGCCCAAACCTCACCCCCAGCCCCGTGCAGACGTCTTCCGCACAGGCGACGACCAGCACCGCCGCGGACGCGGCGGCCCAGACCTCTATCTCTTCCCCCGCGGAGGCGTCTTTCACACTGGCTTCCACGAGCACCGCCTCCGGACGGGCGATGTAGCCCTCACCCCCCAGGGCCGCGCAGGCCTTGCGCACAGTGCCGGCGACCAGCTCTGCCACCGACACGGCGGCCCAAAACCCCACCCCCAGCACCGCGCAGGCGTCGTCCGTACAAGCGACGACCTCCGCCGGCGTCGCCACGGTGGCCCAGAGCCCGACCCCCAGCCCCGCGCAGGCGTCGCCCGCAGAGCCAATGAAAGACACCGGGACCAAGAGGGCGGCCCAGACTCCCTTGCCTTTCCCCACGCAGGCTTTTCTCGAGCAGCCAACGTCCCCCGAGGTCGCCTACACAAGGGCGCAGTCCGCACATCACAGCACCGCGCCAAATCGCGAAGAAACGCAGACGTCATCGACGCCGCTGACGAGGCTGCCACGTACCCCCAGCGGCCCGCCGCACCGACCATGAATGCCACGCCGCCAACTCCCGACGCCGCCGACAAGTGGCCCAATCTCGGTGCATTCATTACCAAGGGCAGCTTCGTTTATGTGTTGGTCATGCTTGCCTGTACGTCCTCCAACAGAGTCGTGAAACAGACAAAGAGGAAAATGACCAACCGAGAACTGGCATGGAGGTCACAACGAATAGCATTGGCAGCAGCAATTCCGACTGCCTTACTGCCGAGAACAGTGCGCGTCACGGTCGGCACGGCTTACCATCGGGAGCAAAGCGTGTGGTGACAGAGAGAGTCGCATGGTGCCACGCAGGCAAGTCGGATGGCGGTGAGGGGAAGAGAGTGGTATCGCAACCAGGAAGGGGGGGTGCCAGACTAGCGTGAGCGGGACGGGTGGTGGGCGAAGTGAGCCACATGTGGTGCAGAGCGGACAAAGACAGGGCGAGCCAGGAAACAGACGCAAGTTCAAGAGGGGCACGACAGGCCGGTTGTTGTGACGACAGACATCCAAGAGGAGAACAGCCACAACTCCCCTGTCTCTTTCAGCAATGGTCCACAGCAGACATGACCGCAGAGAAAACTAAAGGACTTGCAGCACCGCATGCATAAGAAAATGTTGATTGAAGGCGCAGCAGGCTGGTGCAACGAGCTCGTGAGGCTGTAGAAGCGAGGAAAATGCTCAAGAACAGACAAAAAGCCGCAGAACATAACACGAAAAAAGAAGCGACGGCAGTGTCGTGGCGAGGCAGCCAAGAGAAGCATCAGAACGGCGGCAAAAAGTGGGGTGGTGGCAGTTGGCTAAGGGGCGGGGGCGGGGAAGTGCCACGGTGTGCATGAAAAAAACAGCACGACAGTCGCATCGAAGGAAACCGCACGTACCTGGCGGTGCGGGCTCGGTGCGCCTTGGCCACCCCCCAGCAAGAGGTTGTCGGTGTGTCGTGAGCCGGCGCACGGGCGCTCGGGTGGCGAGGAGAAAATTTGCACGCGGGTGGGGAGACCCACCGGAGGCAGCGCAGGACACATACCCGTGGGCGGTGTGGCGCGCAGGCGGTGTCGCGCGCCGGCGGTGTGGCGCGCCGGCAGTGTGGCGCGCCGGCAGTGAGGCGCATGGACCGTACGGAACGTGGGCTGTGCTGGTCGTGTGCTGTGTGCCGGCGGGCGCTGTCGGTACATGGCCAAATGAGCACGTGCTCGCACGGGCACCCGTGTGCACGGACAGGCGCGCGTCCACACGGCTTGCAGACGCACCGTAGCTGTGACGCTGTGGTAAAATTGGACCCTCGGGCAAGACGGCGCCGCGGCATACCGGCGGTGTGGGACAAACCGTACTCACGGGCAGGTGAGCGCTCCAGCACAGCGGTGCGCGGGTGCGAAGGGGCATTCAGCCGGCTGCACGGCTGCCTGGGTGCTCTGGAACGCGGGCACCCGGGCCCGTGGCGGCATTCTGCCTGGGGGCTGAGATCGGGTACGCAAGTGGCCTGGGGGCGCGGCAGGCCACCAGTTGTTCGTGGCTGCCCTCGGCACGCGGGCGTTCTGGTTGGGCCCGACGTGGAGGCCCACGCCCTGCGGACGCACGACTCAAGGCCCGATCGGAAGCCATCGAGAACCCTTGTCGGTAGGTGTTTCGTTCCTGGCCGACGATGGGCCCACAGCCCGCCTCGCGCAAGCCCCGCGAAGTGCTCCCGTGCCGCCCCACTGGATGCGTCATGTGTCGCGGCTGGAACCGCCCCTGGCACGGAGATCCTATTCTTGGCCGACATCGCTGGCAGACGGATAATATCGGATATCATGATCCGATTCTATCCGAATTCTGTCAAGTATGAGATCCGGATAAAATCCCAGAATGGACTGAATCGGACTACCGTTATCTAAATCTGGATACTTCACATTGACACAAAATCGATCCGGAATGCGTCTGAGATGACTTGGAGTATATCGGAGTGCGCAAATTAATTCCTAATTCTTGAGCCCCTGAACAGGACCCATGATATCTCCAACAGACGCGCCGTGTCGTCGAACATTAGAACAAACAGCACCAGACCACACACGGGCAGCGAGCTCTGGTCGAAGGCCCCCACTGCGCCTTGTTCTGCACCAGTGACGCAGGCGCATTGCAAGTAGCCCCTCGGTAATATCTGAAGACGACAATCGGCCGGATCCTACTCGCGGGTCTTGTAGACTGTCCGGAGAGGATTGATCTGTACTCATGCACCATCACAATCCGTGTTATGCTGCTAAAATGTATGGCACGGTGCCACGTCAGTGGAGTTAGCATGCAGCACTTTCCACGGTCCCTCGCCAAGGTCGAATTGCGTCATGTACCGGCGCCTCGTCTGAGATTGCCGCTGCCGACTCGATTAATCGCCCATGCTCTTTTCGCGTCAGCGCTACCTGAGGACAGGGTGGCCAAGAAAGTGAGCGCGTCATGATGACGCGGCGTGGAGACGCAATCTGCGTCACCAATTAGCATGCGGGGTCAGCCCGTGCGGCGCCAACACCATCAGTGGCACCCCCGGAGCAAGAAGATCGACTGCAGGGGGGCGCGCACCCATCCACACCCAAAAGAGCGCGCCGTGGCCGCCCACCCAGAAGCGGCGTGGACCACAGGAGAGCGACGAGCGCACCAGGTGAGGTATCAGCCGCCGCGGGCTCGCTACCAGGGAACCACTGCGTGACATTCGCGGCTGACGCATGCGGGGGTGCGCTGCATGCGCATACCAGTGAAGCCGGTGCCCAGTGGCGCGGCCAGTCGGGCGCTGGGGGAGTCGCGTCATCGCACTTTGACATGAAGGCAAGCCGCGACAGCCACTGGTAGTGTGCGAGCCGGTCAGGGTCTTCAATCGCATCTGAAACGGCTCTTGGCACGGTGGCCGCACCCGCGAGCTCTCCTCTGAACGGATACGTGCAAGTGAGGCCTGAAGCTGGCGTAGCGGCGGGCGCGACAGTACGGAAGAACGTGGCGCGCGAACATTTCGCCGCCTCCAGCAGTTTGTGGCCGGCTGCCTTCCCTGAGTGCCACTCCGTGGAGGCATCAGCGCGGCGCATCGCCGCGCGGACCGGCGGGGGGAGACCTAGGCTCGGCCGTCTGCCGGAGAGGCCCATTAGATCTCGATAATGAGGCTCTCACCTGAATGGGCTCGGAAAGACAGTTGAGGCGCAGCTGTGTGGGGGGGGCAGGCACTCGCCGCGCCCTGCTATCACCGGCATTGGCCTCGGTGCCGGGAGGCCACGTGGACGCGAGCGCAGAGCCCTTTTGCGCCACTCAAGGCCTGCGGCGTCCCGAAGGCGGTCGATAGAGCCAGGAGTCCTCGACTGTGGCGCTCGTCGAAAGCGCATGCGACAGGGTTGGCGCCCGGTGAGGCATGATAGAACGTAAAGGGAGAGACAGTGCGCTGCACGAGATCACCACGGGCCGCGGAAGGAATATCCGGCCACGTCCCGGTGTGTGTGGCAGTTGGAACAGCTGGAAAGGCAGCGGGCTACGTGCAGGATGCCTCGCTCGCACAAGAAGCCGTATTCTACGCCACGTACACGCGGAACGCTTCCGGAGGTCAGGTAATTATGGCCGCGCGCTCCGCGAGCTGCTCCACGTTGGTATCTAGGCGGTGGCGGCCGAGCGCCGCTGCCTCCGTCGCAGCCTTCTCATCCGAGACCTGAGCGTGTCAGCGACTGCTGAAGATCACCGTCGCCTGAATATCGTTCCAGCATATTCCTAAACCACACGTGACGGGATGGAAGAGGCCAGTACCGAGCCAAAAGTAGCGACCTCTATCGCCGACAGCGTTTATCTAACCTAGTGAACAAGGGCTCTAAATCTACAGCGGCGGCGGTGAGGCCACCGACCGAGCCTGCTACGAACAGCCGCAAAAGTGAAAAGCGCGCGGCACCCTCGTTGCGAAAACTGTGACCAGCTCGGTCAGCGGGGCGGCATCCCCATGTCCGAGAGCGGTGACTGCGGCAGCCGCGCGGGACGTTGGCCGGGGCCATGCAGCAGCGGTTGGCGGTTGATATCAAAGACAAGGGTAATCATTAGAGGAATAAGGACCGCCAGGCGGCGGGCGACGGCGGCTGGGCGACGGAGGGTGGCGGCGTCGCGGCGGCGCGGCGGCGCGGCCAACGGCAGCGAGGCGGCCCACGTTGGCAACGGCAAAGCGGCAGCGCATGTCCCCGCCCGACCGCCCCCTCCGCCCCCCCCAACCGGGCGCGCTACGGCTGGGGAGGCGCGTGCGGGGGCAAGCGAGGGGGCCGACGACGGCGCTGTGCGGCCGTGAGGAGCGGCGCGGGCGGCGGCGGCGGCGCCGGGCGGCGCCACGACGCCAAGCGCGGCGGCCGCCCCGGCAGGCGGGGGCCCCGGCGGGCGGGTCAGCGACGCAGCGGCCGGCGGTGCCGGCAGCGCGCCGGAGGCGCCCGCGACGGACCAGCAGTCGCCGGGCAGGGTGGCAGCGTCTTTCCCGGCGGGCGCGGCGGTCGCGGCGGCGCCGACCGGAGGGGGGTGGGGCGGACCCGGAACGCGTCCGCCGGTGGCAGCGGCGGGGATGGTCGGGGGCGGCCGCCGGAGCACGTCGGCGCGAGAGCACGTTCGCGGCGCGTCAGCGCGCCTGGACGGGGACGGCGGGCCGTCGGCGGCGGCAACCGGCGGCGAGGCGGCAGGCGGCGGCGGCAGCGCAGCGGAGGCAGGGTGTGCGCCCCCACCCCGTCCCTTCGCCGGGGGAATTGGGTGAGCCCGAAGACGTGGCGGTGGAGGCTCCGCGGCGGCGAGGGATGGCGACGCCGGGGCGATGTGCGCGCCCGGCAAGGCGGCCAAGGCCGGTGGCCAGGCCGCCACCGGCGGCACTCGCCGCCCGCGGTCGCCTGCTGCCTCGCCGCCGCCGCATGCGGGCCGAGGCGGCGGGACAGCTGTTGCGGCAGCGCCGGGCGGCAAGCCCGCGGCGGAAAGCCGCGTCGGAGCGGGCGTCGCGATCGGCGTCGAGGCGTCCGCGCCGATGGCAACGCGGCGGCCGACGCCGAGGCGCGGACGCGCCAGGAAAGCGGCGCGCGTCGCGACCGCGGCGTCGCGAGGCGCGCGCTGGACCGCGGGAGATGTTGGCGGCAGGGGGCGCGCGGGCTCTGTCGCAGGCGGGGCGGGCCGGGGCGGCTGGTTCCGCCGCCCGGCGCGCACGCTCGTTTGCCGCCGGGGTGGCTGTCGTGACGCGGGCGCGGCGGGCTTCAAGGCCGTCGCTGGCGGCGGCGGCAGCGCTCTGGCCGCCGACGTGGCCATGCGGCCGGCGCCGCCGGCGTCGGCGCACCGCGCAACAGAAGTTGTGGCGCCGCCGGCGGAGCCAGCAGCAGCCCGCCCGGCGGCGGCCCAAGTGGCCGCCGGCCGCGCGCATGCGAAGGGGGGGGCGGTCAGGGAGAGGGCGGCCGCGGCGTAGCCGCCGCGGCCGTCGACGAAGGGTGGGCCGGCGTAGGCCACCCGGCGCCACCCGCACCTGCCGGCGCCGCGCGCTCGTGCGGTGTCGGCGCCGCCGCCGCGACGAGGGCGAGCGGCGGCAGCCAGCCAGGGTCGGCGCCGTCGACTGCCCGGCCGCGGTCGGCCGCCGTGTCGGCGGGGGGCCTGGCGGACGGCGGCGGCGGCGGGGCGGCAGGCGCGGCGGCAACCGCAGGCGCCGGTGACGCAGGCAACCACCCGGCGGTGGCGGGGCATGGGGGGGGGGGGGCCCCCCCCGCCGGCGGGGCGGCCCGAGCACGGGGCTGCGTCAGCAGCCGCACGTCGACCGCCGGCGCGCCCGCGTCGGCGCGCTCGTCCGCGGAAGCGGCGGCATTTACGGCCACAGACGGGGGTGGCGCAGGCGAGGGAGGCGGCGGCGCCGCATCGGGAAGGCCCCCCGCGTCGCCCATCGGGGGCGCGCCGGCACGCGCCGAGGCAGAGTGGTGGGGCGGGGGCGGAGAAGGGGGGAGTGGTGGCTGGGGGGGTGGGGGAAGCAATGAAAAAAAAAAAAGAGACCACTCAGGGTGACTTGGCCCAATTCGGTCCGCGGGCCCGGCCCGAGTGGATTCCGGCGCCACCACCGGCCGCGCCGCAGCAGGCGGCGACGCCGCCGTGCCGGGCAGAGCGTGGACACCCTCGTTCGGGGACGCGTCGCCGCCTCCGCCGCCGCCCGCCACAGGCGGCGGGGGCGCCCCGGCCAGGCCCACGAGTTTTAGCGAACTCTGCTGTTGCGTCGGCCACCACCACGAGCCGGTGGGGCAGAGGCAGGCCGCGGAGGCCGCGATGTCCACCGCGCCTTGTGATTAAGGCCAACAGGCCTCTCCCTTGTGTGCGTCAGAACGAGGGCGCGCCGCCGTGGCATGCGCGCGCGCAGCCGGCGCGCACGTCGACGGAGCGTCAGCGGTGATCAGTGCGAATAAGACATCCCGCGGTGTTTACGTCCACGAATCTCCCGCCTTTGAGCTATTGCTGCTGTTGATCCGTCCGAAACAGTGCAGCTGGAAAAGAAAGATGGCCATGCTGTCCACATGCTCATTTTACATCCCACAGACATGACACATAAACCTACCGCAGTCAGCCGCGCCGGCACACTGTATGGCTGTGGTAAGCCGGATCATCTGCCTGGCAAGCAACTTGAACACGTCGACAAGCCAGCGTGATAGCAGATGCCAATCCGCTGGCGCGTCCTTGGCGCATGGACGCACTCAAACTGCCTGCCCGAGATGGTGCAGTGGCAGCAGTCGGTGTTTGGGAGATGCAGGCGGCAGCGAGCGCACCGAAACTTTTTCTGAGAGCTGGAACTTAGAGAACTGAGCGGGTTGTTCCGTCCGGAATTTGTACATTTACATCGTCACGCATTTATGACATACTACGATTTGCACAGACACATTTACGAACAGTGGCCCCCATCGTGGTTGTCCAGACTTCATGCGAATGTGGTCCATTTGGGCAATTGAGCTTGCTTTTCAGCTGCTTAGGGTAGTTGACTCAGGTGATACCACGAAGACACACCGGCGACCAAGTCGATGCATCGACGAGTAGCATGGTCTGTCCCACTCAATGAGGAACCCTACATGAACGCGCTCATCACCGACGCGCCCATGAGGACAACCGTGAATTGACTCACATCAGTGACTGTGAGCAAGAGTTGAGCAGCGCGCC
>Ga0115030_1001403_pt1 | contig 10865 bp, 8 predicted proteins | sample SidtaG_4_FD_87174 | JGI IMG/M metagenome (GOLD analysis project Ga0115030, IMG submission 87174) | Marine algal microbial communities from Sidmouth, United Kingdom - Sidmouth_Male1 metaG | ecosystem: Host-associated > Algae > Red algae > Unclassified | place: Sidmouth, United Kingdom | collected... | reverse complement strand
GGAGAGGTGACCGCTACACAACTGGATCTCGGTCTGGTTGTGCAAGTCGCCTCATAGAAAGAAGAATCCCACTGGCTTTAGCCGTGGGAGTGTCAATAAAGCTCGTTACCTTTTGTTAGGTGGCGAGCTTTGGATTGTATTCTCATTAGTTCGCTGTGACTCTTATTCGTAAGTAGAGTGATGTATTTGAAGAAGAGTATGGTCAGACACAGATCATGCTAGAGCGTGTTCTAATTACTGGTGGCGCAGGATTTATTGGCTCTAACTTTGTTCGCTATTGGTGTACAAGAACCGATGCGCCAATACTAGTGCTAGACAAACTAGGCTATGCCGGTAATAGCAGTAGTTTGACCGGGCCGCTTGAGTCTGGTCAGGTAAGCTTAGTAAAAGGTGATGTTTGCGATCGCGCCTTAGTCTCTCATCTGCTCAGCGAAAACAACATTGATACCATCGTCCATTTCGCAGCCGAGTCTCACGTAGACCGCTCGATTGTCGGTCCAGCAGCTTTTATTCAGACCAATGTGGTAGGCACACTCACCCTACTAGAAGCTTTTCGCGATTGCTGGCAAGCCTGCAATCAGCCCAAAGACTACCGCTTTCTACATATCTCGACCGACGAAGTCTATGGCAGCCTAGCCGATGACGCGCCCGCTTTTACCGAGAGCACCGCCTATGCGCCTAACAGCCCATATTCAGCCTCCAAAGCAGGTAGTAACCACCTAGTCAGAGCCTACTTTCATACCTACGGTCTACCCGTTTTAATCACCAACTGCGCCAATAACTACGGCCCTTATCAGTTTCCCGAAAAGCTGATCCCCTTGATGTGCGTGAACATCTTGCGAGGGAAATCACTGCCCGTATACGGGGATGGCCAAAACCTACGCGACTGGCTGCACGTAATGGACCACTGCGCGGCAATAGAGAAAGTGTTGCGGATGGCCAAACCCGGATCTGTCTATAATATCGGCGGCAACAGCCAGATAAGAAACATCGATATTGTCTACTGGTTGTGCAATTTGCTCGAAGAGCTTGCCGAAGACTTACCCTGTCCGCCTCGTGATCTGATTACATTTGTCGCTGATCGACCAGGACACGACCGTCGTTACGCTGTAGATATCTCCAAAATTCAGCATGAACTCGGCTGGTCACCAACTTATAGATTTGAATCAGGACTCCGTCAGACAGTCGAGTGGTATCTACACAATCGAGAATGGTGGCAACCACTGCTTTCAAAAGATTGATTGCTAGAGCTAGATAGAGATCGCCTGATCTAGCTTGCTGCGTAGGTACTCTAGCTGAGCATTAAGGTCTTGAATCTGAGCGTTAAGCCCGTCTAACTCACTTGTATTGCTGTGTTCTTCTAGGGCTTGCTTAGTGCTTGGCTGCATTGGCTGAGTGCTTCTTGCTGCGACCTTGCCGCGACTATCTAATTCACTTAGCTGGAAGCTGTTAATTTCTAAAACGGTGTGATACTTCGGTGAGTCAGGCCGATTGATTACGTTAGGATCCGCGTTATTAGGAAACCCATTTTGCAGTTGAGTGACTGTAAAGGCTGATACCTGCTGACCGAGATAGGCCAAGATATAGACCGGGCTGTCTTCGAGCTGTTCTACGTAGGGGTCAGCAAGAGAAATCTCTCCATGAGCACCGCCAAATAGCAACGTATCATCGATATCCAGCAGACCAACCGAAGCCGCAGATGCTCTAGCAGCTTTGCCATCGCTCACCGGATGTGCGGTTTTGCCTGAATTTGACGGCGCAGGCGACTGCGAGTGCTGTGAAGCCTGCGCTGGTTGAGTCTTTGCGGCCGTTCTGGTGGTTGCTTCAGCAGCGACTTCAGTAGACTGGGGGGTGGTGCGGACTTTAGCGGGCTTATTGTTTGTAGCTGCTCTGTTTTCTGGCTTGCTTTCTACTCTATTTTCTGACTGACTGTCTGTGCTGCTGTTGCCTATGTTGCTATTGAGCTTGCTTTTCTGTCTGCTTTCTACTTCGCTCTTTATACCACCACTCAATTCGCGTCTTTTCGCCGTCGGCTGACTTTCCGCGTGGGTTATCGAGCGATCTACTTGCTGGGGCGTAGGAGCTTCTTTTGGCGTAGAGACTTTTATCAATCCTAGATTTCGCAGCGCAGCAGCTTCGTGAGTATGGCTTTTGGCTAGAGAATCTAGCAAAGAACTACCTGTAGAATCCTTTTGCTTCGACTCATCAGGCATGAGTAAGAACAAACTGACTGAACCGGAGCGCATGTCGCGTGATGGGTCACCGTGTGGGTTTGTCTGAGCTGCGGCTTTGATGCGGCGCGCCGGACGGGGTTGTGCAGAGAGGGATTTTGCTAGAGGCGACTGGGTAGCTTGTAATTGGATGGTGCGTGACTGGGTCGCGGGTGACTTCGTGGAGCGTGCTTTTTTTTGAATACCCTTTAATAGAACCATTTCGTTTCTAACGCCTAGCTTCAAGGTTTGGGTTTGACTAAATCTGTTACACGGATGACTTTCTATACGTAGAGATTTTAGGCTTTCAAGCAGACAAGGTTAGGGGATCTTGTCGGACTAGAAAGTGCTGAAGCTCTTGGTATGGCTGATTTGATCCGAGAAACAAAGCCGTTGTGATTACTATTAGCTAGAGATAGCTAACTACGGTAAGTACGAAGAACTACGTAAACTGGTTGCATTAATTCACAGACTAGCACCCGTATAGAAAGTTCCCAAAAGTGCGCACTACTATTGATTGCTAGCTGTTTGCTATGGCAGAGGAGCTAGATATCTGCTCCGAATCGATAGCCTTTGCCGTAGATCGTATGAATCAAGGTTGGCTGGTGAGGCTGTTCTATCTTTTTGCGTAGCAGTCGCATCTGGGCCGCAAGTGCGTTGCTGCTTGGCGCTGATCCTTGACCCCAGACGGCGTCGTAAATTTGGGCATGGGTAAGGAGCTGATTGGGCGATCGCATCAGGTAAGCTAGAAGCTGCACTTCTTTATCCGATAGCTCAACTGATTTACCGTTACGGCTCACTAGCTGGTTCTCGATTTCGAGGATGAGATCGCCTAGCTGTAAAACAGTCGGCGAAGCAGCGGCACTAGGAGAAGCAGGCCGTCTTAGCAGAGCGCGAATACGGGCTAGCAGCTCTCTCAGCTCGAAGGGTTTAATAAGATAATCATCTGCACCTGCATCTAGGCCATCTACGCGGTCGTCGAGGGTGTCTTTGGCAGTCAGGAATAGAACAGGTGTGGAGAGGGCATGTGATCGCACCTGCTGACAAATCTCTAAGCCGCTGACCTTTGGCAGCATCCAGTCCAAAATCAGCAGGTCGTATTGCCCGTGTACTGCCATTTGCGCACCTGTTTGTCCATCACTGGCAACGTCTACTGTGTAGCCCTGGCGCTGAAGCAGGCGGGTGAGAGGATCAGTAAGTTCTACTTCGTCATCTACGAGTAGGATACGCATTGAATCAAAAAAGTAGGAGCAGAGAGAGCAGGAGTAAGGAAGATAGGGCGTGAGGAAACTAGGCAGTGGTCTTAGCGCGAAAAACCTCAACGGGTTGAGCGGCTGGCGCTTTTGTGACTTCGTCTAGCAGAGTGATAAGTTCTTTTTCAAAAGAGACTTGGGCCCGGTTGGTACGACCGCCGATGAAGAGTTTGTCGGCTGTTTTGAGCGCCCACACCTGAGAGTGAGAAATGTAGCTCATAACGACGCCAATCATTAGTAAGCCAAAACCTAGATAGACGACAGGAATACCTGGATCGGCTTTGATTTGGAGGCCAGTGCTGCCAATGATTTCGTCTAGATAGAGAGTGACACCGCTGACTTTGACACTACTACCCTGGCGAACGGTAGAAACTAGCTGACCACTCATGTCATACAGCAACAGGGTGCCTTGCAAATCTTGTGCAATCAGTGAGACGCCCGCACTCATGTCCGGCTTGGTGGGTACCCAAGTCCCCCAAAGTTTGGCTCCTTCTATATCTAGAGGTGCCATTGCCAGCTCAAACGTTGGACTGTTATTGATGCGAACTTTGACAGCGCCAACGGCCCAGTCTGCTTGATACAGGGTGACGTTCTTATAGCGCAGCGGCTGGTTTACCCAGATAGTCTTGCGCTTTACTTCTTCGCCCGTTTTATCTAGCACAGAAAGATCAGAGTAAAACTGATCGACGCGGCCTTCGGGCGAGTAGTCAATCCAAAAGCGGTTGACATGGACTGACCAGTCTTTGGGAATCTGCGGCCCTGACCAGGGGCCTGCGTCAAAGATATTTTGCACCTTGAAGGTTTGGCCGCTAGGAACGATTTCCTGGGCAAAAAAGCCAGTCATAGATCCAAGGATGGCACCGACTAGAATCAGCAGCATACTGGCATGAACCACAATGGGACCGATCCGACCCGAAAGCCCCTTATGGGCGTAAAGCATCTTATCGGAGAAAGGCACTGTGTCTTCGCTTTTTTCGTACACCTTATAGCGATGTTGGCTGAGCTGTGATCGCAATACATCCCAGTCTTCCGCATCTATCCCACTCGTATCTAGCTCTGTACTCAGCGCCATCTTTTCGAACTGTCTGGGCTTGCTGTAGAAATTCCAAGTTCGAGAAAACCAGCGTAGGGCAGTAATCTGGCGGGTGAAAGTACAGGCCGTCAGGCTAGCGCCAAAGAGAATCAAGATGGAAAGGAACCACCAGGTGCGATAGACGTGGTCCAAGCCCAGAATCAAAACAAATTTCCAGGTGAGAAATCCAAAGAGCGCGGGTGATTCAGGATAGTTCTCCTGGTAGAAGGCAAGTCCTTGCCCCTGTTCGATAACGGTACCGCTGATACTGAAAATGGCGATCGCTAGCAAGAGTGCGATCGCCAGCTTGAGATCAGCTAATAACGGCAGGAGATCTTTGCGGAAGTAGCGCTTTACGGCAGTGAGCATTGGGGTAAGGAAGGAAAAGGGGCTGTGAGTTGCGGCTAACGCCTACGGAGACGGGCTGCGTTGACTTTGCCTCGCCTCTGTCGTTACGACTTCGCTTAGCCAGCAGTAGGGGTGGCGGTAAAAATGACAGAGATAGACGTGAGCTAAACGACTGGCAAGAATCGCGTGACTAGTGAGAACAAGCCAAATCCGACTAGCAGCACGCCGCTAGCAGGCGTAATCCAGCCAGACCAGCGTCGGATCTCTAGAATACGCTTGATCGATGCCGTGAAGATTCCGGCTAGCATCAGCGGCGCAACGTAGCCGATGGTATAGGCCAGTAGCAAGGACGCGCCTAAAACCGGATCGCCTTTCTCCCCGACCCAGGCTAGTAGTGTAGCGAGTACGGGTGTGCTACATGGTGAGGCAACTAGGCCGAAGGTAAGGCCCAGCAGGTATGACTTGGCGGAGCGAGGGATATTGTTCTGGAGAAAGCCGGTGCCGTTGAAGGAGGGGAGAGGTGGAAGGGGAAGCGCTTCTAGCAGGTTTAGGCCCATGAGTATGGCGATCGCGCTCACCACAATCGGCAAACCAACGCCCACTTGCCCGTATACCCAGCCCAAACTACTAGCCACCAACCCTAATCCAGCCAGCGTCGTTGCGAGCCCTAGCGCAAACCATGTGGACTGGCCTACCGCCTGCCACCGATTTTCTAGCTCATAGCTACCCATGTAGCCGACCGTAATCGGTAGCATCGAGAGCATGCATGGCGTCAGGCTAGTCAGCAGTCCAGCCGCCGCGATAATACCGATACTAGCAATGCCCAAATGACCAAGCTGACCTTCTACCCAACCGTTGGCAGACTGGCTGAGGTGATAGAGAAAGAGCTGCAGGCGTTCGTACAGCGTCTCACTAAGAGAATCGCCCATAAAATCTGTTCGCAGTGTAGTGTAATCAGTCTAATTGTATCGAAACTGACTAACTGCTTTCTCTTTGAGTAATTCTATTGCTGAAAGACAGCACGTTAGTATCGTGCGATTCTCTCGCCACTCTAATTAGCAGTCCCGAAGTAATCAAACTAGCAATCACTGAGCTACCACCATAGCTAAAGAGAGGTAGGGGCAATCCTGTAGTGGGAATAGAGCCCGTGGCCACACCAATATTGATCAGCGACTGGCCAACTAGCAAGACCATGCAGCCAATGGCGATTAGGCGATGTACCGTCTTTTGAGACTGAATAGCGACGACTAAGGCAACTGTGCTGTAGATGGCAAAAAAGAGCAGTAAGACCATTCCACCGATAAAGCCAAACTCTTCGGCAAAGACAGAGAAAATGAAATCGGTGTATTGAATCGGTAGAAAGAATTCTTTTTGGACGGAAAAGCCGTAGCCAGTGCCACCTAGTCCGCCAGAACCGATAGCTAGCAGGCTTTGGATGAGCTGGTAGCCGCTTTCGGCAGGGTCGGCCCAGGGATTGAGAAAAGAGATAATGCGATCGCGCTGGTAAGATTTCAGACTAATACTGATCACCGCCGCCATCAGCCCAGTCGAAGCCGTCAACATTAGCTGCTGGTATGGCAAGCCAGCCGCCAGTGCAATCAACCAAATCGTGATTCCGCAAACAGCCGTTGTGCTGAGATTAGGCTGAGACAGTATCGCCAGCAGTCCCAACGTGAAGATGCCTAGCCAGACCAAACGCGTTTGATTCGTTAGCTTGTGCCATTTCCCGAATAGCTGCGCGCTATGCAATACCAAAAATGGCTTCATCAGCTCTGATGGCTGGATTAAAAAAGGCCCCAGAGGCAGCCAGCGAGTTGCACCATTGACCGAGACTCCCAATCCTGGAATATGGGTTGCCATCACCAGTAGCATACATATCAACAGCAAAAAGCCAGAAAGCCGCATGATCTGCCGCAGCGGATGCCGAGTGATATATCTAGAGACCGCAAGTCCAATCGAAACCCAAACGAGCTGTATCAAGAAGTAGTGACTGCCCCGTCCATAGTCATCTTCAGCCGCGTGATATGAGGCGGAATAGAGTACTACCAAGCCTACAGATAGCCATAGCAGCGTCATCCAGCGCAGTAGCCGAGCTTCAAGCGCCCAGCCCTGCACCGAGAAAAATTGAGTAGCTCCAGATTTAAAGCCAGTCGTAGAGGATAAGTTCAAAGATCTCTGGTGTGGGCTGATACCCACGCATGTATACACGAATATTGTTAGAGCTATAGAAGATAAGTGCTCATACTGTCAAGTGCTTATCAAGGCTTTAGCTCTCTGTGTACGTATCACCGTTAGTGAAAGTTGAAGAACCACGCCTACCCCCTAATCCCTCTGTTTGATAAGATCAAACGCTGACCTTCATTCACCCCTTCTTCAGATAGAAAAACTGGAGAGCCGCAGTTAAGGAGACTGTTCCTCATGGCCAAAATGTACTACGACAGCGACGCTAATCTCGATCTACTCAGCGGTAAAACGGTAGCCATCATTGGCTACGGTTCGCAGGGTCATGCCCATGCCCTAAACCTCAAAGATAGCGGCGTGAATGTAGTAGTCGGTCTCTACGAGGGTAGCCGCTCAGTCGCCAAAGCTGAAGCTGAAGGGCTTGCCGTCAAGTCAGTGGCAGATGCAGCTAAAGTGGCTGACTTTATTATGGTCTTGCTGCCGGACGAGATTCAGCGCAGCGTCTATAAAGAGAGCATTGAGCCAGGACTAGACGCGGGTAACGTTTTGGCGTTTGCGCATGGCTTTAATATCAACTTTGCTCAGATTGTGCCACCAGAAAACGTGGATGTGGTCATGGCTGCACCTAAGGGGCCAGGTCATTTGGTACGTCGTACGTACGAGCAGGGGCAAGGCGTTCCGGCACTGTTCGCGGTGTATCAAGATGCTTCTGGGCAGGCCAGAGATATTGCGATGGCCTATGCCAAAGGAATTGGCGGCACTCGTGCTGGAATTCTAGAGACGACGTTCCGTGAGGAAACTGAGACGGATCTCTTCGGTGAGCAGGCGGTGCTCTGCGGTGGCCTAAGTGAGCTGATCAAGGCTGGTTTTGAAACTTTGACCGAGGCGGGTTATCAGCCAGAGCTGGCTTATTTTGAGTGTCTGCACGAAGTGAAGCTGATTGTAGATTTGATTGTAGAAGGCGGACTGGCTAAGATGCGCGACAGCATTTCTAATACGGCTGAGTACGGCGACTACACGCGCGGCCCTCGGGTAATTACGGCTGAGACTAAGGCCACTATGAAGCAGATTCTTAAAGAGATTCAGACGGGTCAGTTTGCGCGTGAATTTGTGCTAGAGGCACAGTCGGGCAACGCGGGCTTCAATGCGACGCGGCGGATTGAAGCGGAGCATCCGATTGAGGAAGTGGGTAAGGATTTGCGGGCGATGTTTAGCTGGCTGAAGAAGGTTTAAAGAAGCGTCTATGACGGCGATCGCGGCAGAATGACCTAACGTCGACTAATCTAGAGCGATTCAGCTTGGAGAAGCGAAGGAAGGAGCGTAAAGTGTTGCCATTGTTACGCTCCTTTGCTATGGACGCTGGCTACGGACGGCATGCTTGGTAGCGTGTTTTACCGTTTGGCTCTGTATATTATGACTTTCTGTAAGTTCAACCGTAGCTATCAGATATGCAGATAGTCTTGAGTGATTGAAAAACGCCTTGGTTGATAAAGCCTTCTTGGAAAATCAGCCAATAGACTAAAGCCAAACATCCAACTTTCAACTGCCGAACATTCCATTCTGGTGACTTATGCAATCCAAAGAAATGAACAATCCGCAAGTGCATCCTACTGTTCGAGTCGAGGATGACCGTACGGGACTAACTCCAGAGACGCTAAAGCGAGCGTTTCTAGATAATTTGTTCTATGTGCAGGGGAAATCGCCAGAGATTGCCTCTATGCACGATTACTACATGGCATTGGCATATACGGTGCGTGATCGCATGCTGCACCACTGGCTCAGCTCTGCGAGTACCTACCGGGCTCAGCAGTCGCGTACGGCGGTCTATCTATCTGCCGAATTCTTGATGGGTCCGTATCTCGGCAACAATTTGATCAACCTAGATCTATACGACAAAGTAGATCAGGCGATGGCTGATTTGGGCTTGAGCCTAGCTGAGATCATGGCTCAAGAGCAGGAGCCAGGATTGGGCAACGGCGGCTTGGGTCGACTAGCTGCTTGCTACCTTGACTCGATGGCGACTCTACAGATTCCATCTCTGGGCTATGGCATTCGCTACGAGTTCGGCATCTTTAAGCAAGAGCTACAAGACGGCTGGCAGGTCGAGCGCACGGACAAGTGGCTAGCTAATGGCAATCCTTGGGAAATCGTGCGGCCTCAGTGGTCCCAAGAGGTGAAGCTCGGGGGATATACGAAAGCCTATACCGATAACAAGGGCAGCTATCGAGTGGAGTGGGTATGCGATCGCGTCGTCAAAGGCGTCCCCTATGACACCGCTATCCTCGGCTACAAAGTCAACACAGCAACTACGCTCCGCCTGTGGAAAGCTGAATCCCCTGATGCTTTTGACTTTGAAGCGTTCAACCACGGTGACTACTCTGGCGCAGTCAACTCCAAAGTGGTTTCAGAGAATATTTCTAAAGTGCTCTACCCCAACGATGAGCATCTAGAGGGCAAGCAGCTTCGCCTAGAGCAGCAGTATTTCTTTGTCTCCTGCTCGCTGCAAGACATGATGCGCATCATGATCCGTGATGGCATCCCGCTAGAGAAATTCCCGGAGAAGTACACGCTACAGCTAAACGATACGCACCCTGCGATCGCCGTTGCCGAACTGATGCGTCTGCTGATTGACGTGCATGAGTTCAACTGGGATAAAGCCTGGGAAATCACTCAAAAATCTCTCGCCTACACTAACCACACCCTTCTACCAGAAGCACTAGAGCGCTGGCCAATTGGTTTATTCGGCGATTTGCTACCTCGCCACCTAGAGATTATCTTCGAGATTAACCGTCACTTCCTAGAAGATGTTCGCCTCAAATTTGGTCAAGACAACGAGCGGATTTCTCGCATGTCTTTGATCGACGAGCGGCGGTCGCTACGTTCGGATGGCTAATCTTGCCTGTGTGGGCTCTCACGCTATCAACGGCGTTGCCGCCCTGCACACAGAGCTGCTCAAGCAGACCGTTCTCAATGACTTCTATCAGCTCTTCCCTGAGAAGTTCATCAATGAGACCAATGGCGTTACCCCTCGCCGCTGGATGGTTCTGAGCAACCCCAAACTCACTCGTTTGATCAACCAGCGCATCGGTAACGAGTGGCCTACTCACCTCTCTCAGCTCAAGAAGCTAGAGCCCTTTGCTGAGGATCCTGGTTTCCGCACCGAGTGGCGACAGATCAAGCAGGCGAACAAAGAAGTCCTCGCGGCCCGCATTGAGCAGGCAACGGGCGTCAAAGTCAGCCCGACCTCAATGTTTGACGTGCAGATTAAGCGCATTCACGAGTACAAGCGCCAGCAGCTCAACGCTCTGCACATTATCTCGCTCTACCACCAGCTCAAGACCAATCCCGGCATGAATATTGTGCCTCGTACCTTTATCTTTGCGGGTAAAGCAGCGCCGGGCTACTTCATGGCCAAGCTGATTATCAAGCTGATCACATCGGTAGGCCGCGTTGTTAACCGCGACCCGGACGTTCGCGACCAGCTCAAGGTTGTTTTCTACCCGAACTACAACGTTACTAACGCGCAGCCGATCTACCCAGCGTCCGATCTTTCCGAGCAGATTTCGACAGCGGGCTTTGAAGCCTCGGGGACTGGCAACATGAAGTTCGCAATGAACGGTGCGCTGACTATCGGTACGCTCGACGGCGCAACCGTTGAGATTCGTGAAGAAGTCGGCGACGATAATTTCTTCTTGTTTGGCCTTCAGGCACACGAAGTCGCTGAGATCAAAGCAAAAGGCTATAACCCTCGTCAGTACTATGAAGAGAATGAAGGCTTGCGCACTGTAATCGACCTGATCG
>Ga0115030_1001402_pt1 | contig 10875 bp, 13 predicted proteins | sample SidtaG_4_FD_87174 | JGI IMG/M metagenome (GOLD analysis project Ga0115030, IMG submission 87174) | Marine algal microbial communities from Sidmouth, United Kingdom - Sidmouth_Male1 metaG | ecosystem: Host-associated > Algae > Red algae > Unclassified | place: Sidmouth, United Kingdom | collected... | reverse complement strand
TTCGCGCCCCCATCCCTCCTGCCCAAAAAACACCTCGCCCCCCCCCCCCCCCCCCCCGCCCCCCCCCCCCCCCCCCCAGCGTCGTTGAGGAGGGGCCCCCAGGGGTGGGCGACGAGCGCGCCCTGGGAGATCGCCGGATTGTAGTTCTTGTACGGCAGCACAGCGGCGGCGCGGACGGCGACTTCCGCAGGCCCCGCCGTGCCGACCACAAACGGGAGCCCAAGGCGGGACCAGAGGCCTTCGTGGCCGTCACCGGCCAGGGAGAGGATGGCCTCCACGAAGCCGTCCGCGGAAGGGGGGGGTGCGGCCGTCGAGCCGGTGGCCGGCGCACACGTCCACGCGCCGGCGGCAGAGCGCGCCCACTGGGCGGAGCGCAGGGCGGCGGTGCCGCTGCACGGCTGCCACACCACGTACACCTCCAAGTCGCCGCCGTCGGGGGCAGGCGACAACGCGGCGAGCGTCGTCGTCATAGCAGTCAGCGCAGCAACAGCCCCCGACGCGACATCGCCGGCGGACGGGGCGAAGCAGGGGAAAGCCCCCACCGCCGCGGCAGCGCCGGCCACGGCGGTGTCAACCATAGAGGCAATATTCCGACGGGCGGCCGCGACGGCGGCGAGAGCCTGCAGCAGCTCGGCGGCCGGCACCAGTCGGGGAGCGTCGGCGCGCCAGTGAAAACGAGGTTGGTGCATAGGGCTCGGGCGGCCGCCGCCGCGGCAGTGAGTGGGGAGGGGGCGGGCGGCGCCCGCGCACTTGTGCGACCGCCGCCCAGAGTCGACGGCGGCGTCGGTGAAGTGGCGCCAGTAGGGGGTTTTCTCGATAGTTGGTGGTAAGGGGTGGGCGGTGAGAGGAGGCGTGGTTTCCGGGCACTCGGGGGAGGACAGAGGGTGGTCGGGGGGCGGACGTTGCACGGGTAAGGGGGGGGGCAGTCGTCAGCAGCCTACTCGACGACATAGAGGCGGTGGCGCCGACGGGCACGTCGACCGCCGCCCACGCCACCCCCACCACCGCTGCGATGGGGGGCGCCGGCCGCTGTGGGTGGGCGTTCCCCCCAACGCCGTTTCCCCCGGCGGGGGTTGGCGCCTATGCCCCCCCGCCCCACCGTCATTTGTACGGGCCGGCACTCCCCCGACGACGCGCCACGCGGTGCAGGCGCCGCGCGCTGACGCGTTGGCGCTGCTGTTGGCAGACGTGGCGTACAAGACGTATGTGGCGTTGGGGCCAGTGCTGCTGAGGGTGCTTCTCGTGGGCGTCCGGGGCTCGACCGGGCGGGGGCGCCGCCTGCGCGGGAGGGAGTGGCGCTGGCGTCGCCGCCTCCCTTGTCGCCAACGCCGCGCGGCGGCTGATGGGGGCGACCCTGTACTGTCATCGTACGGCAGTCGCACAGGTTTGAGGGCGCCGCGGCGGAGTGGGCAGCGCGCGCCGCGTCCATCGGCGTACTACCTTCCCTAGCCATCATCGACGGTGAAGGGAGTGGGGGGGGAGGAGGTGGGACGCTGCCGCCGGTGCCGGTTGTTCTCGGCGGTGGGATGCCGCGGCCGTGACCTTCCGAGGTGCTCCCATTTTTCGCGGCGGCCCCACCACCCGGCGGCAGCAGCGGCTGCGGCGGCGGCAGCGACGGGGGCGGCGGCAGCGGCTGCGGCGGCGGCGGCGGCGACGGTAGCCGGGGTGCCGCCCGCGCCACCGCCGAAGAAACGGTCGTCGCATAGGCAACGGCCACCCCCCGCCACCACCCCGTGGGAGGCGTGGGCAGCCGCAGGCGCCTCCTCCCGCGCCCCGTGACCGCCGCCGCGTTTCCGTTTGTCGTTCAGACGCTGACCGTCGAGGGGGGAGCGGGCGGGGTGGAGACGTGCCGTTGACGAGCAACTGCCCCGACCGCTACCTGGTTTGTGGCCGGGGGGCGCGGCGGCGACGGCGGCGGCGGCGGGGGTGCACTCGCAGTGGCGGCGGTCGCGGCGATCGCCCATAGCGGCGCTGCGACGCACCTCCTACCCCCCACCCCAGGAGTTGTCGCACGACTCCTGCCACAACCCTCCAGCGGCGCCGCCGCCTTCTTCGCGTCCATCGCCACCGCCAGCAAGGGAGGCCGGCCGCGCGGAGGGTGGCATTCCTTCCCCAGCCCGCCGCCGCCGGTGCGTGCATGTGGGGCGTAGCGGGCGACCGTGGAGCGGGCGTGGGTGGCGGCAGTAGGGGGCCGGGGGTGTCCCCACAGTTTTGAGGGGGGGGCGTGGCGGCCGAGACGGGGGGGGGCGCCCCCGCAGGAGAGGGAGACGACCATGCCGGGGGCGACATAGTCATCGATGGCCGCCATGGCCGCGGCGGCGCCCGCGCTGGCGGCGGCTTCCGGGTCCGCCGCGGATGCCATGGGGGACGGGGGGGGGGTGCGTGTGCTGGTGGGGGTGGCGGAAGGTGGTTGACGGCGGCGGCCCTCTGCGGCGACGCGGGGGAGACGGCGGGGGGGCGGGGAAAAGGAGCTCCGCCCAAGTGCCCGCGGAAGCGCCGCCACTGGCGGCGCAGCGGCAAAGGCCTGTGGCGTGGACGGAGGGGCCACCGAGGCGCCAGGCAAAAAACTGGCTAAGGAGAAAAGAGACCTGGGAAATTGCAGAAGCGTAAAAAAGAAGCGTAGAACAGAGGAGAGAGGGGGGGGGGGTGAAGGACCGGCAAGGTGAGCAGCGGCAGCTGCACTGCGGCGAGGTGGCAGCTGCACAGCGGGTCCACATCCTTGTTCTGTACGATCAGACAGATTCTTGCAACTTCGCGCTTTTTCCGCATCACATGTGACTCATGGATGGAGAAAAATACGTATTTTTTCATCGCCATGTGAACACTGAGTGTCCACAATTTAGAATACCTTGCGCATTATTCGTGTCAGACGGCATCCGAAATAGGTGATAGGTTGTCATTCTGGTGCAGAATGTCTTGTCGCGTGTCGTCTGGCAGCCCACGCCGCCATAGAGGGGGGAGGGGTCGGCAGCCGCGACGGCCTGCGCCTTCATTGCGTGTGCATATGTGGCGCTTTACTTTAGAAGGCTCACTTTTTTTCGCAGTGCCGAACGGAGCTAGAGGCATTCAAAGGTCGAGGCCTCCAGGGCCGCTTGGATCAGAAGTAGCCTACCAATCCATGCGGACTGCCCCTGAGAGAACGATTTCGTGCAAGGCTCTCCGTCCCGGTCGAACGTACCTGACATGTGTTCTTGCACAGGTACAAGTGCTACGTCAAAATGGGAGAAGCATGAAGATCGCAGGGAGCACCATCAGAAAGAGGACGTCAAAGTGCATAATGCGTTTTGTCTTATCTTGCAAACTCGTCAAGCCTCAAAAGATTTCTAAAAGAAAGCGCCACATATGTACACTCAGGCAGGCATTCCTGTTTTCTTCTGACCTCGCTGTGCTTCACGAGCACCACCAAATGAACATGAGAAAGGGCTTCGTGCACCAAATATGTGGTTGAACGGGTCGATGCCAGCCTGCTTGGCCCTTACAGTTGGTGCCATAAAGAACACGTCACGAGCTTTCGACCGAGATCGGTACGATCAGACACCCCCCCGCCATTGTGGCAGCGTCGCGACCGCCAATAGTCTAGCAGACAGCCGACGAAACTGCTCAGTGAGCCCCGCCTCGGCGGCCGTCACCCCCCCCGTGCATCCTCCGATGTCAACGGTGGTGCCGCGTCCAAACGTCCTCCCACTCGCCGTCTTCGACTCACGGGACTCTGGACCGCCGCCTTGTGTTGTGCAGCAATGTGGTGCCTCCCGCCTGTCACTGCGCATCATCAAAAACATATGCAAAACTAGAAATGGATTTCTTGATCTCTATCCTACTTCTTCCCGCTCCCCTCCTTCTGTAACATGGTGCGAATAGCTCTCAGCAAACGCCTTCCCCCAACCCCGTCCGTCTCGTATCGCTGCCGGAATTCGTCGCGGCCGATGCTGCCCATGTTTCGGGCGATGCACAGGTGGTCACACAGCTGCTTGCGTTCTCGCCGGTCGAGCTTGAGGGTAGGGTTCTTGTTGCCTACGAACACCTTCATGGGCAGCAGCCCATCGACACCCGCCACCCAGGCCTAAAATACCTGGTCGACGGTCGTCAAGTCCTTAGGCAGCGTCTGCCCTGAAACAGACGGGGGCAAGGTGGGTGTGGCAGCAGCTTTCCTTCCTCCGGACTGCCGCGCGGTCACTGCGGCGGCGGGAGCGGGAGAAGCATCCGCCGAGGGCGCACCCGAGATGGGACAACGAGGTCCGGTGGGCGCTGGTGGCGGCAAAGAAGCAGGTACGGAGGGAGCAGGCCAAAAGCAATCGAATGTCGGCTGTCGGCCATCAACGAGGGCGTTAAATGCGGCCACCCTGCGTTCTACGCCCTTAAAGTAGTTCGCGCAGAGGTTATCCAGCCACCCTGGCATTGAGCGGTCCTGCGTGGCAGCAGCGCCGCGATACAGCGTCACGGAAGCCAATGGAACGCGATCCCGAAGGTACAAGCGAGCTGCGGTGGCATCGTCGATGTGGTTCCCCTCCCGGCGAAACGCCATCGCGGAGCAGGTCGATGCTGCACCCAAGCTATAAGGGGATAGCGACGGGGGTGGAGAAAGGTGCGAGGGAGGCTGCAGACCTCCCCAAGATGCCTCGTTGTCACGGAGAGAGAGCGACAAGGAGTGCGGTGCCTCACCTTGGCGTGGTAGGTGGGGGGCGAGAAGCTAGAGTACCAGGGCTCTGCGCGCTCACACCGGCAGATTGGATCAGGATGACAGAACCTCATTGGCTCAGGATTATAGATCCCCACTGGCTCCGACCACGGCAGCCTAGAATCGCGGCAGCTGACGACCGACGCAGGCTCACGTATTGGCATGAACGTCCTCACCGCCTTAATTTCTCCCTGTCAGTGGCATGTGAGGTATTATGAGGCCGTGTCAACCGGCTCGTACCAACGTGTCAAGCTGTCACAACGAGGATGACGGAGAGCCACAGGTGAGAAGATTGAATGATCGGGTACAAACATTGAGAGAGTGAGCGACTCAGGCCAGAAACATGCGGGCGAGACCACCTGGCTGCCATGCAATGCTATCTGAGGATGCGTCCCGGGCTCCTACCGACGTCATCTTTCGCTAGAATGCACATCCGACAGCGTGCTCGCGCCGACTCGATCCCCCACCGAGTCGGCTGTCCAGTTGGAAATTGATGGGCGCCTGGTGGGCCATTTTTCCGGGGAGGGTTCGGTCATATCGGGCACAATTGGCATCAGTCACGAGAGTACAGGAACTGCCAGCATTTTGGAGACTAATCAGACGATGATCACACTGACGGCGCAGAAGGAGCCATTCCCAGGGGATTGATGCAGGATAGGTCCAAGTTGGTATCGCCGACCGGGATGATCGCCGCCGGAGACACGCGTCCGAGAAACATGCACGCAGCGGCTCGGTGTGCTTATCTCTCTTTTTTCTGCATCATTTCTTCCTCAGATAGGAACCCTGCAGCGCCGTGAGCATAGTGTCCGGAACGAAAAACGTAAGCACATAACGATGCACATGCGAACCGGGTTAATATGCGTCGTGACAGAAGCGGGTGTGGCCGCCCGTCGCGGCGGCCGGTTGGCCGGCGCCCGTGCACAGGCGGCGCGAAAGGGTCAGCGATGACCGTCGCACCAGCAGCAGAAGTGGCGGTGACCGCCTCATCAGCGTGAAGGCCGCCCCGCCGCGGCCGCCTACGCCGCCGCAGCTGCAGCCGCTTTGGCCGAAGCCGCTGCCCACGACATAAACACAGGGCACGCCGACGTGTCCCGGGCCGCTGCCACCCGTGCCAGGACACTTGGCGGCATACGGGGTGAGGGTGGGGTGAGGCGCTGCCAAGGGGTCGGACGGTCAGGATGAGGAGACGGGGAGTCTGTCGAAGGTGTCGACGCAGGGCCTCACCATTTGGCTGCAGAGACAGCCACGTTTGATCGATAACTCGCCATTGACATGTTCCTTATTGCTACACGTGGGGCGAGTTACATACAAGGCCTTGCATGGACATTCTCTGCTGTTGCCTGTCAGGACTGGAATTCCTCTCGGGACTCGTTAACAGCCCAATCAAAGATCCCATTCAGTGGGAGCTCGGGGGTCTTTGATGAGCCACATCGGCCACCATTTGGCCCCATTGAAATGCGGATTCGAAACGCCGGGACACCAGGCCGGCCCTAATGCAGCCAGTTGGGCGATTCTACCTATCACGTTCTACCAACGTTGACGAAGCGGACGCAATGACAGTAATACTACTGAGACGCGGGTTTCTTCCTAACGTCGTGGAGCGTTGGAAACCCCATTGACGGTTTTAAGTGGACATTGGTGCGTCCTCGATGCAGGGTCCATTGAAGGCCCGTCGATGGCAGGTCGATAAGGGGCAGCAATCACGAGAATTTGGTGTCGTCTCGCGACTGGCACGAAAGTCGCCAATTGGAGATCGGGAAAGCAAGGGTTGTCTGCCACCGCAGGGGCCAGCCTCGCGCGCTCAAGGGCGAGTCTGCCTTCTTCTGGTGCTGCCTGTTCTCTGTTTTGCAGGCCTAAAGCACCCCACGTGGACGCTACGTGAACATGCGTACCCTGGGGACACGGTGAAGAGAGAGTGCTCAGGCCAAACGCCAAGCTTACCCGAAAAATGAGATAAAAAAGGCGGAAATAAAGAGGGAACAGGATCCCTCAGCCGGGCACCGCCCGCTGAGAGCGACACGGCCAGCGATATGGAAACGGTACGAACACGTTCACGGACGGAGGCGCATGCCAACAGTATCAACCTCTCGCCGGCAGGCGCTGCGGCGGCAGCACCCCCTTCTCGTCCGACGCCCCCCGCTCCCCCTCCCGTACCGTCCGGAGCCGCAAGCCACACAGTCGCTGGCTCCTCATCTCTCCAACTACAACAAAACATAGGCCCAGGCACAAAACACAACAAACTTGCAGAAGCCGGGGGGAGAGGGGGAGTGCAGGGGGGTAGTGGTAATTCTGGGATGGGGTGGTGGCGCATCGCGGGTGGAGGAATTGGTGCAGGAAAGGGAAGGTCGTGGTGTAGCGCGGAGCCTACTAGCCGAGGCTTCGCAGCTGTCGCCGCCGGCACGCGGTGAAGGCAGAAGTGCCGCGCCGCCGGATGTAAGTCGTTGGCGGTTCCGGAGGAGAGGCGTAGCTGTTCGAAACCGCAACACTCTAGGATGACTGCGAGGCTCGTCGTTGTGCTGAGGCTGCGGCCTGTCCTTGCACTTGAGTGGGTGCCGACACCTCTTAGAGGGCGTCTGGGGGCCTGTTTTGAAAATTTCGCGAGACTCTTCAACAGGAAGCTGCATCGAGCAGTTGATGAATTCCAAACTGTAGGGCCACGGAACGAGGGGGTGCGATCGGATCTTCGAGGCGCAGTTGACAAGACTACCGAAAACCGATTTCGATCGTCAAATTCCCTCGACGCCCTTCAGTGGGGCCTCGACGCAAAACGTTGTCCGGGCTGCCAAGTGAGTGACTCCGGGCAGCACTACAGCGAGGCCAGGAGCCGATAGCCAGTCGCAATGAGGGGACAGCAACCCGGTCAATTACGTGGCACTGTGACGCAGAGGGCTGCTGTGCGGTCAGACACCCCGCGTTGTGGCAGGTGCCTCCTGAGCATGAGAGCCGTGGCAAACAGCACCTCATTTTCAGGTTCCGTCAGTCAGACCAAGGGGACAGCTGGAACGTTCCCCGTAGTGATCGGGTATTAGGCAGGTTCATGAAAGCGGATAGCACAGCAGGCAGCCGACAGTCAGAAACCCGAAATAAACAGTTGACCCGACACGTCGAGCGGTCCGGCATGGAGACGCCAAGGCCGGACACTTCCTGCGCAGGAGTTGTTCCCAATGCATTGTTTCAATAGTATTGACAAGTACTCCAGCGCTCGCAATATTGCCAGCCTCGGACGCCTCCCCCTGTTGGCCGCTTACCATGGAGAGGAGCGGAGCAGGCCCGTGGCCACGATGGGGCCACATACCCGCTCCAACAAATGAGCGTGCAAGACGAAGGGCATGTTTCAGGAGCTCCTCAGTTCAATGGTGAATGCCTATGTGTAGTCAGACAGCGATTCATGACTTGGGCAGGGAGAAGAACATCCTCACCATATACATGCATCGAACGGCATAGATATACGACGGCTTGAGCCGGAACGCACCTGCAAACTGCTTCCAGCAGAGGCCGAGGAAGCCTCGTGCCACGTGCACCGCGTGATGGAAGAACGAATTGTCCTCCAAGTACCGCGGTATTGGTCGGCATACTTCTGTCATGGCTGTACAATCTTCTCACCAAGTTCGCACGGGCCCTCCTGACAACTGTAAAAGTGGCTAACGGTGTGGCGGGCTTGCTTGCTTGCATTTTCGCAGTTGCGTTCGTGAACCCCCCTATTGGGACCTGGCGGCAGGCCTAAATGGGAACTGGGTGGCGCCGGCGGCGAGTCCAGCGAGGTGTCGGCTGGAGTTACGCTTCTACTCGCTCCGTGTGGGAAGCCTTTTGATTGTGCCTCTGAGGCAGCACCTCGACCGGACACTCACGGGTCTGCCTGCCCTTTCCGGACCTTGAGGAGGTCACGAGGCACTCATATGCTGCTCTGCTCAGCCGTTTCCACCACCGCACACACAAGAACTCCATCCAGCGTCGTACTCTCCCGTACGCGCCGCCACCGCCATGGGCCGCAAGCAGGGCCGGGACAACGTCCGCAATGGGGGAGTGTCCAAGACCGTCGCCATTGGCGAGCACATCTCGGTGTCCAAGGTATTGCAGGACACGAAGGAATCATCTACCAAGATATTGTACTCGCGGCAGGTCATGGGCAACCGGGGATGGGTTGAGTGGACGGCCGCGCAAGGTGTCGCGAGCTCAGGGCTTGGGGAGAGCGCAGCCGTGACGGTCTGTGACTACTACCACTTCCGGACCAACTGCTTTGCTTTGGGGCTCTCAGTAGGGAACCAGATTGTTGCGGCCCTCGAGGGGCATTACGAGGCGACCACGCGGTGTGGAGGGGGGGCCTGGAATGTCCTTTCCTCGGAGGGAGGCGCAATATCGACATCGGGAAACCCTGCCCGATCCACCAACATCCACAAGATCAAGGCCGCCCACCAAAGGCAAGGGCCCGCGCTGGCAACACGGAAGTTGACTCCGTCGACGTGCTGTAGCCCGTTCATATCCGCACCTTCCATTCCTTGCAATTTGATGGTCGGGAGCTGGCGGCTTTTGACCCGACCGCGGTCATGCTGCACTCGGCTGTGACATTCAGCATGTCATGTATGCTGCGCTTCAGCGAGCTGTCTTCCTTGACAACCCAACACCTGGGCCGGTTGGAGATGTGGCCCAAGTTTAGCCCTGACGAGGCGACCAAGAACAGCTTCAAAAAGCAAGTGTAAGAGCTGGCTCCGTGACCGACCAGCGTTGGCCTCGATCCACGGTACGTATCTATTTTTCCTTGTTCGTCTCACTCGAGTTCGTGTGCTTTGTGTTTTCGAAGTGTTCATTCTTTGCAGCAGGCTGACCACGCTTTCTATCGTGATCGCTGTTCTGGTATTTTGTTTCCGTTGCCTTGCATGTCTTGATTGAAGATTGGACCCTGTGCTGGCGTTTGCCACGTGGATGAGCATGCGAGGCGGTCAGCCGGGGTTTGTCTTCTACCACATGAGGACGGTCGGCGGCACGGTGCGAATGTGCCACAAGGAGCCGATTGCCGCACTCTCGATGGTCTCGTGGATGCGCCGTTTGTACGAGCCGTGCGGCGTGCTGGATGCCAACCAGTTGGCCACTCACACGGCGAAGCGGTCGGGCGTCCAGCTGTCCGAGGCCCTGCATCAGACACCAACGTGGATAATGGAGAAGGGCGGCTGGACCGACCCGGGCTCTTTCATCCGGTACCGGGCTGTGTGCAACCGCCCTGAGCAGCGGTATGTGTACACGACCAAGAGCTCGTGGTAGCCGACAATGCCCTGCGTTTCCGTGCAGGTTGCTTTTTTCACGCGTTGTCATGTGTGCACCGAGGAAGATGACAGCAGAGCCAACGTGTGTAATTTGATCATGGTTCTTTGTTCTACAGTGATTTCTCGCCGAAAGATCGTCGGGAAAGTGTACCACTGTACTTGGGCGTACTGGCCAGTACAGCGCGTCGCATTTCAGATTGAGGTGAAATGGGCCCAGGACACATATTCGCGGGTGTACTTGCCTCGTTTCCCCACAGTGTTCTTCCAAACTAGTACACCAGCGATTATTCGCGTTTTAAGACGTGCATGTACTGTGACACTGGCCAATGATGCCGCTGGGAGGGGGGGTGGTTATCATACACCCCCCCCTCAAGGGCTCCGTGGGGGCCCTGTCCAGACGGAATGCAAATGCACAGGACTTGAAGCGTAGCCGACCATTCCATTGAAACGTATCGCGCGCCGACAACGGTATGTGTCTCGCAGAGATGTGTCCTGCCGAATTCGTGGGCGCTACGCTTCGGGCCTGCCGGAAGTCGTTCTAGAGGATTGCTGACACTGCGTCGGGGCTGTTTTTTTCCTACGATTCATCAACCCCACTGCCCACAACCACATACACGCCGAGACTACCACTATTGAAGGCATGCATACACCTGCGCACCACCCAGCACGCCAAGAAAACGGACAACAGGCAGGAAAAAAGAAGAAACAACCAGAGCAGAGGGCAGAGAGCAGAGGCGGAACGCGAATACGATAATAACCAGGCCCCTCAAGCCACCACCAGCTCGAGAAATAACATGACATCAGGCAGCAGATCACAGCGACACAGGACAAGCAGACGAGAGGCGATCACAAAACCCAAGGCAGGCACGAGAGGAGCAGGGAAAAGGAGAATCGGTCAGCACTCTCTCTGTCGGCAGCGCACGGTACTCCAAGGAAGTGAAC
>Ga0115030_1001401_pt1 | contig 10884 bp, 4 predicted proteins | sample SidtaG_4_FD_87174 | JGI IMG/M metagenome (GOLD analysis project Ga0115030, IMG submission 87174) | Marine algal microbial communities from Sidmouth, United Kingdom - Sidmouth_Male1 metaG | ecosystem: Host-associated > Algae > Red algae > Unclassified | place: Sidmouth, United Kingdom | collected... | reverse complement strand
GTGCGGGGCGGGGGGGGGGGGGGGGGGGGGGGGGGGGGGGGGGGGGGGGGGGGGGGGGGGGGGGGGGGGAGGCCGCCCCCGGCGCTGCCGCGCCTCGGGCGCCCGCCACGGATGCGTTACACGCGGCGGCGGCGGCGGCGGCGGACGAGGCGGGCACTGGGCGGGCGGCCGCCGCCGCCTCTGCGGCCGCCGCCGCCGCGGGTGCCGTCGGCGCAGACGTGGCGGGCGGGCGGGTCGTCAAGCCGCGCGGCCGCGGCGGGCGGGGGCGCCGTGCCTCCCCGGCGCCGTCGGGCGCGTCCGCGTCGTCGGGCGCGACCGCCGCGGGAGACGATGCCGGCGGCGGCGGCGGCGGCGGCGGCTCTGCCTCGCCGGCACCGTCGCTGTCGCCATTGCCGGCGGCGGGCGGCGGGGAGGCGGCCGCGGCCGCCGCGGCGGGCGGCGCGGCGGCCGCGGCGGCCGACGCGGACTTTGATTCGCTCGTCGAGCGGATTCTCAGCGGCCGCAAGTAGCCGCGGCGGCGGCGGTGGAGCCGGGGCGGCAGAGGGCGTCGTGCGACCGAGCCAACGACGGGGCGGCGGCGTGAGCGGGGTGGTCGGCGAGGGTGGCGGAGGGACGGGGGGGTCTGGAGCGGGGCACCGCTCGCTGGTGGCGTCGGTGCGGCAACGTCGGGACCACGTTTGGTCATTGGCGGCGGTCTTTGACGGCGGCAGCGTGTCAGGTGTGCTGCTGGACCAGTGTTGAGGCGCCGCCTTGCCTTGCGCAGGCTGCGCAGCCGACTTGGGTGCGCGCTCCGCCGGAGCCTTGAGGCGGACGCTTCGCGGTGCCTCGGCCGCTGAAGGGACCTACGCCGACTCTGCTGCCAGTGGTCCCGCTGTTCATATGGACAACCAGCGTGCTGCTTGGGTGGGCCTCTCGTGTCCGCGCCGTGCCGGATGACATTGGTGGAAAGGGCTTGTCCGCCATCTCGTCAAGAAAGAGAGAGCCTCGGCATCCGCGCACGTACAGTACTGCACTCCACCCAACTGTGTCACTTCCAGACGAGAATCACACCCGTATCGAGACAACTTTTCATTCGTCAAAGATCCATCTCCAATTGACAAAATGGCTGACAACAAGTCCAGTCTCTCTTTCGTTCGTTTCCACAGTTGGCAAAATCGAACAGAAAACGTTACAGTACTGCCGCGGGAGACACCATCGGTTTTGCTGTCCTCCATAAAATGATGGTGGCAGAGTGGTTGCAAATATCATGCAAGTGTGCGCGGACCAATAGACTCTCCCGATTCCGGATGGAATCGTTACTAAGCAGGCCGCTATGAGAATGCCGGCTGGAAATGCATATCAGCAGCACAGAAATTACCTGAAAATTCTAAGGTCTCCCGAGAAGTCATACCTGTGTCCCCAGATCGCGTGTTGGATCGGTTCCGGCAAGAGGAATCTGGAATAACCCTTCCCTTTACCTTAATTTGAGAGGCAGACACTGCATCCCATCGCCAATTGCTGGAGGATTGCAATACAACAGGTAGGGCCAAGTACAAAGTTCAACCTGAGTTAGAATATTTTCAGTGATCAGTTTCATCGTGAGGACCACTCGGATTTTGTGCCAGTTACCAGCACACAACTTGCCATTCGGATACAAAGTTCAGAAAATCCCTCTCCTACATTTCAGTGTGTCCTACGAGAGTGAGCCATCCACTCTGTGATTTGTCGCTGTGTGATCGCCGGCCGTGAGATCGTTACCTTCGTTTCCATGTCGTCAAGGACGCTAACTATGAAATTTTGCAAGGGCCTCGACAAAGAGTACTCAATCTGTGAGCGAGTGCTCACTGTAATCTGCTGAAGAAGCCAAACGACGAGGTCATGTAGATCAATTTGGGAGATTTGAACCATACTCCAGCTCTCTTACAGCTGTTTGAGTGCCAATGGGCACCCATAGACCACTGCTATTTTGGCACCCGCCAGTAGTGCACAGCGACCGTCGCCGGCTGTCTTACACAGACTTGTTTCCACGCCCTACGGCGCACCGCGCCGCCCGCGCGCTCTTGGCAGCTGCGCCGCCGTCGTTGCTGGCAGCCGTCGGCCGCGCCGCCGCCGATCGCCGTCTCGCTCCGCCGCCGCCCCACCGCCTTGCCTCCACCACCGCCACCACCCCCGCGACGCCGCCTCGGACTTTGACGCGGCCGTCGGTTTGTCCCTCCCCTGCCCCTGTTCGTCGCCGACCAAGTCAACGCCGGCGCCGCTCCGCCGTGCGCGTGTGGCGCCTGCCAAGGCGTCGCTCGCTCCCGCGCGGCGCGGCGCCCCGGTTTGGGCTCTCCAGGTGCGCGCGTCTTGTGGCTTTTTTCTTTTTTTTGCGTGTCGGCTGGTGTGTGCGCGACCGCGCACACGCACGCACGCACGCACGCACGCACGCACGCGCTTACGTACGCTCGCACGCGCGCCGACGCACACACCTGCACCCCCGCGCCGCGGCAGCCGCCGCCTTTGTATGGAGGGCGGCAAGCCCCGCGGTGTGCCTCACCCCGCCGCCCCCCCCCCGCACCATGGACCTCAGCCGCCTGTGAACGCCGCCGCCGCGGTGGGCCTACAATTTGGAGACTATGCCGCCGCGGGTGTGGCCGGCGGCGGCGGGGGCGGTGGTCCCCCACGCTCGCCCTACCTTCCGCACGGCCCCGGCGGGCACCGCCCGCCCGGGCCGCCCCCGCTCCACCATGGGGGCCCCGGGCCGCGGCACTTGCTGTCGCCGGGGGTGGCCTATGGGCCGCCACCGCCCTCGGCGTACGCGCCAATACCCCACCCGGGCGGGCCGCCGCCGCCGGGGCCCCCGGGGGCGCCGTTGCCACACGCAGCGGCGATGCAACAACAGCAGCGGGCGGCGGCCGCAGCCGCCGCCGCGGCGCAGCAGCAGCAAGTGCAAGTGCAGCAGCAGCAGCAGCAGCAGCAGCAGCAGCAGCAGCAGCAGCAGCAGCAGCAGCAACAGCAGCAACAACACCAGCAGCAGCAGCAGCAGCAGTGGTTGTTGCAGCAACAGCATATGCAGCAGCAGCGGATGCAGCCGTTCCGCCCGCCGGCGGAGCTGCAGCGCACCTCGTCGGCGCCGCCCAATCTCACTGAGCAGCAACGGCGGGGGCTCGGCTCCCCGGTCTACATCCCGGACCGCCCACCGCAATTACAACGCTTCCCTACCAACCCGGCCCAACCAAACGTAAGCGCGTGCGATGGTCTGTGTGAGTCGTGGTTCTTGGTCTCTTTAGTTTTTTTTGTGTTTTCTTCCTCGTCTTGCGTGTGCGCAGATTTCTGCATGATTTCCCATATGCTTCCGCAGTGTTGTTCAACTTGTGTCTGACATTGGTGTGTGCTTGTGCCTGTTTTGTCGTGCCGTCTGGCTGTGTTGCGTGTGTCGACCGAATCACTGATCGCATCTCGTGTGTTCGTGGTCCACGTTCCTTACTCGACGCCGCCCGGTTTCTCTGTCCTGGTGCATAGATGTCTTACATGCCCAACCCCCCCCCGCCACCGTTCCGCCCGCCGCCCTACTTCTACTCGCAGGGCATGCCGGGCATGCCGGGCATGCAGGCGATGGCCTATGGGATGGCCCCGCAAAGCGCTGTTCCTTCCCAGCCAGCCCCACCGCCCAAGCGGGAGCGCCGCGCCCTCACGATCGTTGACCCGAACACGCACGAGGCCATTGACTTGAGCAACGCCGCCACCCCGTCGTCGTCGGTGCAGCCGTCGCCGGCGTCGACGCGGGCGCCCCCGTCGCCGGCGCCACTGGCATCCATGCCGCCGTCGGCGGCCAAGGTGCCGCCGGCGTCGAGCCGCGCGTCGCTGCCCCCGTCGGGTGGCGGCGGCGGCGGCGGCGGCAGTGCATCGCGGGCGCTGCCGATTGTCACCCCCGACGGCGTGACGCTGTCGACTTCCAGCATGGCGACCGAGCCGCCCGCAACTGTAGCTACGCCTGCGGCGCCCTCGGCGACGCCGGCGGCGGCCGCGCCCTCCTCGTCGGGTGTCCAGTCGGACGCCCTCAAGGCTGCCCTCGACAAGCAACTGGAGCGCCAAGGCGTGCGGGACGACGTCCCCCCGCCGTCAGCCGCGGCAAAAGCGGCTACGATGCCGCAATCGCTCGCCGCTGCCGCGACCTCGTCATCGGCGGTGCAGGCTGGGGGCAAGCCAACGGCGGCGGCGACGCCAGCATTGGCGGCGACGAGCACCGGGCCTCCCGAAATTTCCGGGCCACCGCGGCACGCGGCAGCGACAGCGTCGGCGTCTGGCCGCAAGTCGCCGCACGCCCACACGGCGCCGGCGTCGGCGGCCGCTGCCCCTGCGTCAGGTCGGCCGCCTGCCAAAGCGACGGCTGACACGGCCGCCTCCGCAGCTATTTCGTCGACACCGCAGAGTGTTGCGCCGCGCGTGCTGACTGTCGGAAGCACCGACTCGGTCGGCGCCGCAGCGGTACCCAAGGGCGGCGCGTTAGCCGCGTCGGCCAAGGCGTCCCCTGTTGAGTCGCGGACCGGGCCGCCAGCCAAGGGCGCTGGCGCAGTGGGTAAGGCCGCGCCTGGTGGCGGCGGCGCAAAGACTTCCAGGTCGGGGAGCAAGCCGACGTCACCTGCGCCCGGGTCAGACGCCGCTTCGTCGGCAAGTTCCAAGTCCACATCGGTGGCGGCGAACACCAAGGTTGCACCGGGCAAGCAGGGGAGCAAGGCGGCGCCCGCAAAGGCGGCGCCCGCCAAGCCCACGCCCGCCAAGCCCACGCCCGCCAAGCAACCGCAGCAGCAGCAGCAGCCAGCGGCGAAGGCGCCTTCGCCCAAGACGACAGGTGCCGCCAAAGGGGTACCCGGGAAGGTGGCTCCCGCGCCTGCGGCAGCCGCCAAAGCGTCGTCGCCTAAGCCAGGTGCCGCGTCGAAGGGAGCTCCCGCCAAGTCGCCCCCCACGGCTGCGGCCAAGGCGCTGCCGGCCAAGTCTCCGCCGGCCAAGGCGGCTGCGCCCAAGGCTGTGACCGCTAAGGCAACAGCGCCCGGTAAGGCACCTGCCGCTAAAGTGGCACCAGCGAAGACAGCGCCCGCCAAGGCGCCGGCCGCGTCCACCCCGCCGCTTGCGGCATCGACGACTGCCATTCCGCCGGCGGTGACGAGCCCAGCGGCTGCCGTGGGTGGACGCAAGCCGTCACCCCCGCCGGTGACGGCCAAGCCAACGGCAGTTGGCAAGGCGGCCGATCCAGCGGCGGGCACCGCCAGGCCGCCAGCACCGGCTGCAACCAAGGCCCAAGCGCCGGCGGCTTCCAAGTCGCCGGGACCGGCGTCATCGAAGGCGTCGGCACCAGCGCCGACCAAGGCGCCGGCACCATCGCCGGCCAAGGCGCCGGCACCAGCGCCGGCCAAGGCGCCGGCAGCATCACTGGCCCAGGCGTTGGCACCAGCGCCAGGCAAGGCGTCAGCCAAGGCTCCATCCAAGGCGCCAGTGGCGGCGGCTGCGAAGTCACCAGCGCCAGCTGTGGCCAAGGTGCCAACGTCTTCACTGCCTATGGCAGCTGCCCAGCCGGCAACGCCGTCGTCGCCATCATCGTCGCTGGTCACGACCTCGACGTTGTCGGCTGCAAAGTCGGCTGCGCCTCCGCCAGCGGCACGAGTTCCGGTTGCGGCGCCATCCAAGTCGGTTGCGGCTTCTGCAACGCAGTCGTCCACAGGCAATGTGACGCAGGCTGGTGGTGCGGATAAGGCCAAGCCAGCCGCCGCGCTGCCGGCGGTGACTGCATCGTCGTCGGCGGCCACGCCTGCCAAGTCGACTGCGTCTGCCACAGCACACGACGCCCTCGCGGCATCGCCTGCGACGCCTGCCACCAAGGTGCCGGCGATCTCGACGCCTGCCGCGACGCCCTCTGCGCCGACGCACGGGGTGACGCCGTTGTCGACCTCGCCCGCGTCGCCGGCGTCGGCTGCCCAAACGCCTGCTGCGCCCGCGGCCGCGACGCCCAAGGTGGCGCCAGCGGCTCCTGTGGCGGCACCGGCGGCGGCAACGGCGTCCAGAGCGGCGGCTGAGACGGTCAAGCCGGCGGCGTCAGAGGCTGGTACTAGAAGTACCCCCGCGTCCGTGGTGCCTGTGAAGTCTGCGACACCAGCGGCTGCTGAGGAGACCTATCCAGCAGCGAAGTCTGCGCCTACTGCGTCCGCCGCGGCGTCCGCCGGTGGGGCTGAAGTCAAGTCCTCCGCAAAGGCGGCGGTCGGTGCCAAGGAGGTGGGATCGTCCCGCGCTCCTGCGGTGGCAGCTGCCAACGGCGCGGTGACCAAGTCGCCTCCACCGTCGGACGACGCGGCCGCAGCCAAGGTCGCCGACGTGGCGCCTCCTAATGCCATGCGCTCCGATGCCCCGTCGTCAGGATCCACATTGGCAAAGGCGGGGGCTGTGGCGGCAGGAGCGTTAACCGCGGCAGCGACTGCGGTTGTGGCTGGTGCCGCCGCTGTGCCGGTTGCGGCTGCTGCCGGTGCAGGTGCAGTGGCGGCAACAGCAGCTTCTGCGGTTTCGGCTACCCAGACAGCCGCGTCGAAGGCAGCGGGTGTGTCAAGCGACAAGGCGGATGCGACGGCTCCTGACGTTGCGACTACTGCCCATGGTGCGGCTGTGGATGGTGCTGCCCATGACGGAGCCACCACGGCGGACGCCGCGGTTGGAGCCGCCGACGGCGACGCGGACGGGCCCCCTCCGGGCATGGTCGCGCCGATGACACCTGATACCTTGCCCAGGATTGAGCACGGGCAGGGCGATCGCAAGGCCTTCCCTATTCCGTGGTTGTTTGACATTGGTCGCTTTTGCATGTCGCTCGATGCTCTTCCTAGGTCCGTGCTCGACTCGGATGTTAACAAGCACACCCATTCGGGCGGGGGTGGCGGTGGCGGCGGCGGCGGCGGGCGCGGCGGCGGGCGTGGCGGGCGTGGTGAGCGCAGCGGTGACCGTGGTGACCGTGGTGGCGACCGCGGAGGCGGCCGTGGTGGCGACCGCGGCGGTGGCGACCGGGGCGGCCCGGCGCCGCAGCTTGCCGACCCTCGAGGCTCCGTGCGGTCGCCGGCCGCCAATGGCGCCAATGGGCCGGCGGGTGGCCCGGGCCGCTCTGGCCCGCCGGGTATGCTCGGCGGGCCACCGCGAGGCGGCGCGTCTGCCGGACCGCCCGAGCCGGACTTCCTTGCCGCCCGCGGCACGATGAAGGTGCTGGCGGGCGGACAGCCTGGTGGTGGTGGCGGTGGCCCGGACCTAAGCATGGCTCGCACGCCGCGCGGTGGCGGTGGCATGGGAACGCCCATGAATCGTGGAGGGGGCGGCTACGGCAGCGCTCGGGGCGGCTATGGCGACATGTCGGATCCGCGAGGCAGCCGCGTCCAGGCTGACATTATTGCGCCTCAGCCAGAGCTTCAGCGCAGCGAGAACGCGTGGCAGCGCAAACGCGAGGACGATGACGAGGTGCAAACCAAGATCAAGCAGGTCCGCTCGCTGCTCAACAAGCTCACGCTGGAGAAGTTTGAGAAGATCTACGGGCAGATCAAGGACATTGAGATTACCTCTATCCACGTCCTGTACGGCATTGTCGCGGAGGTCTTCCAAAAGTCCCTGTCGGAGGCCAACTTTGCGCCCATGTACGCCGACTTGTGCGCGCGTCTGAGCCGCGACAAACTCAACCTGAGTGAGGAGCTGCTCAAGACGCCTGAGGAAGAGAAGAAGGCCCTCTCATTCCGCCGCCGGCTGATCAAGAATTGCCAGATGGAGTTTGAGCGGTTTGCCAACGAGGAGACCATCATGAGCGACCTCAAGGCGCTGGAAGAGGCGGACACCCTGTCGACCGAGACACTGATGACTGTTGTGGAGAAGGCGCGGGAGAAGAAGAGCGCGGCCATGAGCGAGTTTGTCGACAAGCTCGAGACGATTGCGAAGCAGGAGGTCATTGAGCAGAAGGACATTGGCGTCGTCATCCAGCGGGCCAAGCAACGCATGCTTGGCAACGTGAAGTTCATCGGCGAGCTGTTTAAGCAGAAGCTCATCCCTGAGAAGATCATTCACATGGAGTGCATCCAGCGGTTGACCCGCATCTCTCTCGAGAAGAAGGAGGATGACGTCATCGAGGCGCTCGTGCAGCTGATGACGACGACGGGCAAGATCTTGGCGAGCAACGCCAGCGCACGTTCCCACATGGACGCCTACTTCAAGGAATTCACGCTGCTGTCGCGGGATCCGGACATCCCTACTCGCATCCGCTTCTTGCTCAAGGACCTCCTTGACCTGCGGGCGGCCAACTGGCATCAGCGCCGGGAGGAGACTAAGGCTAAGACCCTGGCCGAAATCCATGAGGACATTGAGAAGGAGGAGCGTGCCAAGGAGGCGGCCTCCCGGGGGGGGGGAGGCTCGCGCGGCTTTGGTGGCGGCCGGGACCGACGGGACCGGGACCGGGGCGGGCCGCCGCCTGCTCGGGGCATCAACATGCACGTGCCGTTGTCGGCGCGTGGCGGCGGTGGCAACACGTTTGGCGGCGGTCCGTCCGGTGGGGACCGGAGGGATGGCGGCGGCGGCGGCGGACGCCCCGGAGGCGGGATCCGCCCGCGGCCGCTGGGCGGCAGCATGGGCGGCTCGGGCGACGTGCGGGTTGCGTCGCGGTCGTCTGGCCCACCGTCCAACTCCTTCTCCATGCTCGCCGAGTCTCCGTCGAGTGGCAGCGACGCGCGTCACGGATCGGCGGACCGGAGCGACTTTTCGGGGTCGGCCCGGGGTGGCGGCCGTGTGCTCAGCGGCGGCGCTGGTGGGTCGCCGTCGACGCCAAGTGGCGGTGGCAGCGTGGCTGGCGATGCCAATGACAAGACGCCTTCTGGTGGTATGAGCACCGAGAATCTCGAGCGCAAGGCCAAGGCGATTCTCGGCGAGTTCGATTCTACCAACGATATGAAGGAGGCCACCGAGTGTGTCGCCGAAGAGGTGCCCGAGGCCAAGCGTGGCGAATTCGTTGCCGCCATCATGCGGCGGGTGCTCGACATGCGGCCCAACCAGCGGCTCGGCCCGCTCGGCCTCCTCGAGTACATTGCTCGCGCCGGTACGGTGCCCAATACGGCCTTCATCGCGGGCTTCACCGAGACTCTGGACGAGCTGACCGACCTGTGCATCGACGACCCCCAGGCGAACATTTTTGTCGGCAAGTTCATTGGTCGTCTCGCTGCTGCGGGCGCGTTTGAACCAGCAGACGGCGGGAGCGGCCCGTCATCGGGCTCTACGGCAGCCGCGTCGAAGGACAGGGGTGCAAAGACGAGGGGCCTCGGGTTCCTCAGCACGGCTGTTGGGAAGCTCCAGGAGGAGGATGCGCGCGCGACGCTGCAACTCGTGTGTGCCGTGTTTAGCGGGTTCAAGCAGGGCCTGCTGTCGCCACCGGTCGGGCCGCCTCCCGACACTCCGAACAAGCCTGCCGCCGCCTCGGAGGTGGAGGCCGATGCGGTCTCACGGGGCGTCTGCCAAGCGCTCGGCCTGGATGTGACGGCGCTCGCCAAGGCTATTGGCGACCGCGGGGACATGGCGTTGCAGTCGGCGCTCGACGCCCTCGGCGTGCATTTCCTCGTGCCCCTGCGGGCGGTTGGGAAGGAGATTGCGATGCGGCTCGCGCCCGCGCGCGCGGGGGCGCCGACGCCCATGGCGGCCAACGCGGCCACGGCGCTCGCCACCTCCACCGTGGCGTGGTGCAATCAGCGTGTCGACGGGACGACGCGGGCGTCGCCTGCGTTTGTGCGGCTGCTCGCGCGGTCTGCGTTGGCCGCAGCGTGCGCGGTGACGGCAACCGCCGGTGGCAAGGACGACGGCTCCCCGCCACTGACCGTCGACGCGGTCACGACAGAAAAGGCGCTCCTCGTTTCGCTCGTCGCGCCCCTGCTGGCGCCCTACACGGGCACGAGCCAGCCGCTGGCAGAGGCGGTGCTGCTCGAGGTGCAGGCCTTTTGCTACGCGTCTGGCTTCCCACCGGGGGTGGTGGCGGGCAGCGGCGTGCGGGGCCCGTCGCTAGTCTCCCGCCTGTTTGAGTCGTTCTACGACACGGACGTGGTGTCGGAGGAAGCCGCGTCAGCGTGGAAGGAGCTGATCGTAACGGGCGACGACGAGCGGGGCAAAACCGAGGCGCTCGTGCAGACGCGCGGGTGGTTTGACTGGCTCGCCGAAGCGGAGGAGGAGGATGATGAGGAGGAGGACGCTGCTGCCGCGGCGGCCAAGCGGGGTGGGTCGTCTGCGTCGGCCCCGCCGGCGCCGGGGGCGGTGGCCAACCGGACATGACCCGCGTGTGCGTGTCGGTTTGACTCGACTTGCTTGGACGGGCGTCTGTGCTATGTTTGTGCTGTTTGTTTCCCCCATTTTTTCGTCCGGCCCGCCCGCGCGCGTCCGTGTGTGTGCTGCGGGCAGCGGACGCTGGGCGCCACGCTGCGTTCCGTCCCCGGTGCGGCGTGGGCCCCCCCCCCGCCCTGCCACCACCGTGGGGTGTGTGGGTGGGCCGGTGGCCAGCGTCTCCACGACGAGGATGATTTTTTTTTTTGGTTGTTTGGTCGGTGCGCGCTCGGCGTCTGCCCCTCGCCGCCCCCTGCGCCACCGCTGGCAGCCCCGCGGCCGGCGCGCCCCCGCGCGCCCCGCCCGCGCGCGCGCACGCGCGTGGCGGCGGCCCCGCGCCCAGTGCCGACCGTGGCGCCCCCACGCGCGCGGCGCGTCCCCGACGGCGCCGCCCGCCCCGCGCGCCCGCGCGCAGCCGCCCCGGCGGCGGCGCGTCCCCCTCGTCGCCCCCCCCCCCCCCCCCGCCCCCCCCCCGCCCCCCCGCCCCCCCCCCCCCTGCCAGGCCGCCCGCCGCGGGCCCCACCAGCCCCCCCCGACCCCCCCCGCCACCGCCCCCCCCCG
>Ga0115030_1001400_pt1 | contig 10888 bp, 6 predicted proteins | sample SidtaG_4_FD_87174 | JGI IMG/M metagenome (GOLD analysis project Ga0115030, IMG submission 87174) | Marine algal microbial communities from Sidmouth, United Kingdom - Sidmouth_Male1 metaG | ecosystem: Host-associated > Algae > Red algae > Unclassified | place: Sidmouth, United Kingdom | collected... | reverse complement strand
GGGGGGGGGGGTGGGGGGGGGGGGGGGGGGGGGGGGGGGGGGGGGGGGGGGGGGGGGGGGGGGGGGGGGGGGGGGGGGGGGGGGGGCGGGGGGGCGGCGGAGCGTGCATTTTAGCGGCCGGTGGGGAGTAGCGGGCCACCACTATCAACAGTCCTTTGTTTTTGCTGGGCCAGTCCGGCACCTCGTCAGTCGGCCCGCTTTTTTGCGGGAACCGCGCGCGGGGATGTCCGCAGCACGTCGGGCTGCTGTCACGTGGAAGCAAGGTCCACGCACATGTATCTGTGCGCATGTTGAGTTGTGGGCCTGCGTGCCCGCCGTTGGGCTAGCGTAGCAGTCAGATGGCGCCGCTTTAGCGCCTGTCAGGACAGAGGCGGTCTGCTGGAGGTGGCCACCGCGGTGGGTGTCCACCCGCCGTCGGGCGCCACCGTCGGGCGCGTGGCAAGCAGGTGGCGGCGGCGCCATGTCGCTCTTGGTCATTGAGAAGCGCCCTGCCGGAGCAACCCCGGCCGGCCACGGCCAACACGGTCGTCGCAGAGGCGCCCGTGCCGCGTCGCGCTGGCGCGTCCGGGGATAGAGGCAGTGGGCGCCCGCGGGGGCCCCCCCACCCCAGGGGCGCCCCCGATGCGGTGTGGCACTCGCTCGCGCGGTGGCACTTGGCTGTTGTTTGTGGACAGCAGCGTCGCTCACACCGGTGCTAGACGCAACACACGGTCGGACGCGATACGGTGGTGGTGACAGGTGCGGTCCTTGCCGGCGGTGGCCAGCGCCCTCCACTGTGACCCGAGTGGAGGTTGCGTGGTGCAGCAACGTACGACGTCGGCCACGTCACGAACAAATGCACACATGCTGGTGCAGCAAATACTTTTTCGTCGATATTGGATCAACTACACGGGCGCTGTCTCCTGGTGGCGCCTTGTCCCTCGCGTAGGACCCCAACCTGGCATGCCTCCACGTATCTGCAGCGTTGGTGCCCCGGTGGCCGCGACGGGCGGGCCTCGCTCCAATTGCCAGCCTGGGTGGTCGTCTGTCGCTTGATGGTCAGCATTCTGATTTGTGATGCGAATCTTCCACTCGCCCTCCCCTGGCACGCGCTGGAGCCACACCCAAAAGGACCCCAAAGGTGGTCTGCTTTTGAGTGCAGCCCGGTCCCAGCCGCCCTTTCCTGCGCCACAGGCCAACCACATGCGCGGAACGGGGGCCACAAACCAAACATTCCGGCGAGGCCTTTTCAAGATTCGTCATTAATTTTGCTGCTGACCGTCCGTGTGGGCCCCACTGGGCGGGGGAGCCCTTCCGCCGCCCTCGTCGTCACAACTCGCGCGGCCGACACCCCCGGCAGGCCTGAATTCACCTCTCGCGCTACAGTCAGCCACGGGGGGGGCCCGGGCCCTGTGTCGGCCGTGGCCGCCACGGCTGCGCCCACGGCGGGGGGCACGCTGGCGCGCGGCGGCCCCCGCGGCGGGGGAAAAAAGGTGGCTTGACGGGCAGTGTGGGGGCCCCTATAAAACGTGCCAGCGCGTGAAGACGGGCGCAGCTGTGACCACCCGCTTTCTGACCTCACCACACACACACGCCCCCGCCCTTACCGCGTTTTTTCTCCACCACCCCCACCCCCACACCTCCTGTGCGCACAACCCTTGGTGCAGGTATGTGTGTCGCACACACTTTCGATCGTGTGTCGAGAGGGTGCCGTCGCTTTGTGTGGCGGGTGTTGTGACCGCTCTTGGTCGCACGCTCGTGGGAGCGTCGTGTTCCGAGTTTGCAGTTCTGGGTGTGGCGAACAAGCAGGGTCGCTCCTCTTGTTACACACGAGGGTTCTCTGCCGGTGGAGGCCGGGGTCGTGGTCGTTGATTTGGTGGTTGCATTCGAACGCTGCACACTCGGGTCATGCTTGCCCTACACGTCTCTGGCTTCGGCCTGGGCCCTTGCTCGGTCGGTTTACATATCGTCGTCGTCTCGTTTCTAACCTGTTGACGTGTCACGTTCGTGTTGTTTATCATCTGTTTTTTTCGAAATGGTGTGGCGTCCCTCCTTGTGGGCACTCATTGTACCGGCTCCCTCATCCTGCGATGTCCCTTTTTGTCTCCTCGCCTTTTCATGCGTAGCGAAACCTTCGGTGTCTTGCTTCCGGTGTTACACACCGAGCCGGTCGTCCGCCCCGCTACCACGCCCGCCCTCATGACCGACGCAGAGCTCTCCGCGCCATTCACCCCCTTCGACCCCTTTGCGGACGCGGAGGGCGATGACCAAGTGGTGACAAAGGGCATTGTGCACATTCGCCTTCAACAGCGCAACGGACGCAAGTCGTTGACGACCATTCAGGGGCTCAACTCGTCCCTGGACCTCGCCAAGTTGACCAAGGCATTCAAGAAGGAGTTTTGCTGCAACGGCTGCGTCGTGGATGACAAGGAGCTTGGGCGCGTCATCCAGCTGCAGGGTGACCAGCGCAACAAGGTCACCCTCTTCTTGGTTGAGGAGGAGATTGCCGCGAAGAAGATGATCAAGATCCACGGCATCTAAATGCGTGGGTAATACCTCGTTGGCAGAGCTGGGGCGGTGTGCCCGTGCCGCGGTGTTTGTGGGCGTCGCGGGTTGTGGGGGTGGTGTCCTCTCTGGTGTGAGCTGCCACTGGCCAAGCACCGTATGCAGGCGGTCCCGCTGCCATGATGGGTCTCGGGAACGATGAGTGTCCTTGTCGTTCTCGTCTCTTTTGTTGTGCATTGAGTAAACCGCATTTGCACTTTGCAATCACCCTCTTTTCATGGCTGTTTCTGTCGCGGCTGTTGCTTCTCCGACTGGGGCGCATACTTTGGCGCATGCTGGGGCGTATGCTCCTCGGCGGGCAGGCATTCTTTCGTGAAACATCATCACAGTAGAGAGCTACCTGGGGCACTGACACACAGCCGCAGGTGGGCGACGCACTGTGGCTGACGGCAGGGACCGGCAGCAGGCGGCGAGGTCACTTGTAGCAGCTCAACGGCTGGCCTCGACGGCACCCGCCTGGCCCTTCTTGGTGATGCTGGTCGATAAGCCGACGTCTGGCGCCATCCCACTGTTCGTGACGTTCTCTGTGCGAAGTAGCTACGGGAGTTTTTGGTCGCTGTCAAAGGGCAGTACGCACAGACAAGAGCGCGAGAGAAATACGTGTGTGCTTATGTCAACCGCTGAGCCAAGAACAAGCTCCGACGCCGACGTGAGCGGAAACCGGAGAAGAACGGAGGCGAGGGACTTTAGCGGCTCATCCACACCATGCTACTCGTCGGCCGAGGGAAATCGACTCAAGAAGAGCAATTGGCTTGGAATATTCGATATGTATCCACGTGTCATCTTCGCAGCAGATCCACTCTGCTGACACCTCACTCCACTGCTGTCTCTGTGCGCATGCAATTGGGGCACCAGGCTCTGTTTTTATTTGCACGCAATCAGCTGCGACTGGCTTTGTCATACAGCAGCAGTCAATACGCGCGTACCACCTTGCCCGTCAGTGGCTCCAGTGCCGTTGTTGGTGGACTCGGCCTAGTGCCCGTGATCGCCCCCCCCTCTACCTCCCGTCCCACCCCTCACCGATTTTACTGTTTGTTACTCTCCATCGTTCGCTACCTGCCTTCACACGATGACGTGTCAGATGACGGTCGCGCGGGGGGCGCTGGTGTCCGTGCTCGCTGCCCTGGTGCTGTCAGCGGTCCCAAGCTTGGCGGCTGCTGATGCTTCGGTGACGACGGCGGGGGAGGTGGCCGTGCTGACGCCCGAGACGTACGAGGCGACCGTGACGGACCCGTCCAAGGACGTGCTCGTCGCCTACACGGCCTCGTGGTGTGGCCACTGCAAGGCGCTCAAGCCGGTTTTTGAGGACCTCGCCAAGACCTACGCGGAAGAGCCCGATGTGGTCGTCTCGATCGTCGATGCGGACGCCCACAAAGCGATTGGCAACAAGGAGGACGTGAAGGGGTTCCCGACTATCAAGTTTTTCCCGCGTGGCGCGGACTCGTCGGCTACGGTGTACGAGGCCGGGCGTGACCTCCAGTCGTTTGTCACGTACATCAACAAGGCAGTTGGCACGGATCTGCTGCCGTCTGGCCAGGTGCTGCCGCAGGCCGGCGTTGTGGAGTCGCTGCGCGATGGCGTGTCGACCTTCCTGGCGGCTGCGGCGACGGAGCGCGATGTGCTAAAGGTGGCCTTTGAGGAGCGGCTCGCCAGCCTGGACGCGCGCGCGCGGAAGCACGGACAGTACTACCTCAAGGTGATGGACAGGGTCAAGGCCAAGGGCGACGCGTGGCTGACGACGGAAAAGGCGCGCCTGTCGGGGCTCCTCGAGTCGGCCAAACCGGGCGCCATGACCGAGGCGCAGATGCGCAATATGCGCCGCCGCCTCAACGTCATTGACTACTTCATCAAGGCGCTTGGCCAGGACGTGTCGGACGCTGCGGACGATGCGGCCGACGCTGCGGTGGGCGCGGCGGAGCCGGTGATTGATGCTGCGGCGGACATGGCGGCCAAGGCTGGCGGCATGGCTGCGCAGGCCGGCAAGGCGGCGGCCCAGGCCGCCGCTGATACCCTCGAGGCGATGAACCCAGAAAAGGAGCTCTAAGCAGGCAGTCGAGCATTGGGTTCCGACGGGGTGGGACGTGGAGTGGTATGCTCTTGCGTTTTTAGGTTGTGTTGCTGACGTTGGGGTTGACGTCATGCGCCCGTGCCGATTGGCTGGTTGAACGGAGTTGGACGTCTGTGAAAGGGCTGTTGTCCATGATGCCTGATCGAGTGTCTTAGTACAGTACACAAAGGGCACACGCTGTATCTGTGTCACCGACTCTGCCCCCCCAATGCGGTGGATACCCTGGGCTGGTCAGTAGGCAATTGCTTGATTTCTGAGCCTGTCTTGGCACACGTACGTGACTGCAACACTTCCCAGCGGAAGCTCGACTATGTAGGGCTGTTGGCGGTCTCCGCCTCGTCTGGATATGGTCGTTCCGTTAAAAGCTAAAGAGACCCCAGTCAAGCCAAACGCTGTCTGGGCCAATCAAACGCAGAATAGCGCCTCTTTGTTAGGTCTGGACTCTCCACTTTTTGGCGCAACGACAACTGCTGCGGTCTGTCCGTGCGTCTAGTCTCTCTGTGCGCTTCAGCGCCTGCGCGATTGCGTCGCGACTGCGTTGTGGTCGAGGCGTACAGAATGCGTCTGCCAAGCCGCAACACAAGTACCCCGCCGACGGCGAGGTCAAGTCGATTGGTACTGTACGTATCAAATACATGGGAAGGCGGCTTTCTCTTTCACGTGGAGCAGTCCGCACATGGGAAGATTCTGGTGGCAGACACGTATGCACCACTACGTATCATGCATGGCAGGAACCGCGGTGGGCAAAACCACAATGCGTTCTGGCTGTCAATTGGCTGAGCGGAAAATCGGGGAGCGCAAGCGTTCTCCCCAGGAAGCTTTGGTGTGTGGTCAAGAAGTGGAAGCCTTGCGCTACACGTGTAAGGCCACGCATCGGCGGGTTGGGCGAGTGGAGGAGTCGCGCGCTGCGAACACGGGGCGCGCTACGAGAGACGCACGTCACAACCCAAAATCTTCCCGCAGCCCAATCCCGGCCTCCCAACTGAAGAGCCCTCTGGTCAGGGCTGTTGTCGGCCGTCAAGTGCTAAGCAGCGCTGGACAGGACTTGACCGATGACCGATCTCCGCTCTGGCTTACCTCGTGACGTGTGCGTCTCTGATGGGCGTTTAAGCATGTGCAGGCTGGTACAGGTCACTGCGCGGTCGGCATGTGGCAGGCCGTCAAGGTGGAATGTGGTCAAGATTCAACCTCTCCCATCCAGCAGGACGGTGACGACGAGCGGATTGAGGACAGCGCAAGACCGTCGTTGCTCCGCTTGCGGCACTCGCTTGTCAAATGGCGGTTTCTCGACCGGTGTAGCGGTGTCTGTGGGGCGCCAGGAAATACGCGGGAGCTGATCGCCGTCGCGATTGGTCCTCGGGCTAACGCATCCACGACAGTTGGGCGTGGGCAGGGCTGCGGCAGTGCAGCCGCTTGAGTCATGCCCTTTCACAGCGGTTTGGCACGAGCAAAGCTGGCTGCCACGGCCCCACAAGTGGTGTCCACTCAGGCCATCTCCGTTGCGCGTGGTCGGACTACTCCTTCGCGCCGTTTCTTATTGGCGCTGTGTGCCACGATCTGTGCTCCATGAGCTGTTCTGGGCCTTTCCTCACAGTACCGTGCACCACAGCTTCACCAGTCTCATTGCAGACTCGCTTCAGCCCCGACGACAGCTCTTGTGCCAGCCCGCAGTGCTGTCGTCCCCCACTGTCGCTTTAGGTTTAAACACCTCAGTGTGCTCGTCTCTCCCCACATTCTTTCTTCAACCCCGTTCGCCGCCCACCCTCACGCATGCACTCCCGGCCATTCACTTCACGTCGTCTCGCTCTCGCCTTCGGTGAACGCCGTGCCCACCATCGTCATCCCCACTGCACCCTGACCTGCCGCGATGGGCGCCACGGCCGAAGGGTGGCCCTCCCTCTGGGGCTTCCTTAAAGCACCCGCCGGCCCGCTCGACCCTGAGGCATCCGCGGGCGCTTGCCAGCCCATCCCTCTTACCACACATTCCCCTTCGCTCTCTCATCACTTTAGTGCGGGTGACGGTGTCTGCCCATCTCCACCGATGCCGCCTCACTCTTCTCCGCTGGGCCGCAAGAGGCCACCCTCCACATCTCCTGTGGATGTGCGCGGCACGCACGCATCGCCACTGAACAAGAACACCTGGACCCACGTCGTGTCGGACGTGCTCGATATGTCGTGCGAGGAGAACGTGGCGGCAGAGGCCAACCTTCCCGGGTGGCAGGAGGACATCTCGGCCTTCTTCTCTGTGTCCATCCCACAGCTGCCAACGGCCGCCTACGTGGACCGGCTGGTCACCTACTGCAAGTGCTCGCCGACGGTGCTAACAGTGGCGCTCGTGCTCCTAAACCGATGCGCAGCGGCCGACTCTCGGCTGGCCGTCAGCGGCTACAACCTGCACCGGCTGCTGGTGACGGCGGTCATGCTGGCCTCCAAAAGTGTTGAGGACCGCACCTTCACCAATGCCCACTTTGCGGTGATTGGCGGCGTGGAGGGCACCGCCGAGATGGCCAAGCTGGAACGCCTAATGCTGCACGCGCTTCAATGGCGGGTCCAAGTTGACGTCGGCACAATTTCCGTGTACCGTGCCCGTCTTGAGCAGAACCGTCGCGGCTTGCGCTCTTCTATTTTTTCTTCCACGACGTCGTGAGCCCGACACAACTCTATTTTTGGCTTAACTTTTTCCGTGTGCGAGCCGACCGACTCCCCTGCCTTTTCGCGCGGTGGACCTCGGCGTCTGTGTTGGTCCTCAGCGTCCACCTGATTGCTCTCGCGCTTGTTCTCTCGTCTTGCGTATTTTTTTGAGGGGGGAGGAGGGGAGAGTGCTTACCGGCTCCTGACATCAGTATGCTGATTGTCTCGACCGCGATGTCAGCCACCGCCTGGTTGCGCGGCTCGTCTGGAGCAGCGACAATAAAAACGACAGTTGTCAAGAAGTCACTTTGAAGACGCGAAAGAGCAGTAAGGGAGAGGGGGCGGCAAGCACCAGCCAGGCTGCTCTTGGTCGTCGTCTCAGTATCGAGTCTGGAGTGTCACGAGCAGAGCACTGCAGGAAATGCAAACCACACCACTACTGTTTGTGCGGAGCAAGCAACGGAGGGCAGCAAAAAAGCGAAGTAGGCCACACTCCATGCAGCAGAAAAAATAAGCGAGAATCCGTGCTCGCGCCCCACACACCCCCTTCTAAGCAAGTCCCGCATCAATATGGCACGACGTGCTGGCCAGCGGGTTGCTCACACTGTGCGAGCTGTTCGAGGCATGCCGCGATGACGAGAAGCTTTGGCGAGCAGAGCTTCCCGCCTCAAACCCAATCCCCACTGAGCAACCAGCATCTCCCACGCCGGCCTTGGCAGATGCGGTCTCTCCCGGCAAGCCCGCCGACAACGACCGCTCGCCATCCGCTACTGTGACCCCCAAAGACCCGACGCCATGTGGACGGGCGACGTCAATCGGCGTGGCAAGGGACGCCCGCAACTGCTGCTGGCCTGGCTGCCCAGGTGTTTCCAGCTGTCCGCCAGCAACAGAACGGGCCCGTCGCGTTCCACAAAACGCTGACCCCGTCGCTTCGTCGACGACACCCAGGAACTTGCGCTCCAAGACGCCGAGCTCGGCTGACAGCGCGGACGGGGCGATGGGGTCCACTCGCAGACTGACGCGAGGAGCCACATTCACCTCCAAGTCGCAGCTGCTGCTGCTTGGGATGCTGCGCGGGGATGGCAAAGGAGCAGGGCCACCCCGACCATCGCCATGTGGATGACCGGCGACGCGACCGGATGCATCGTCCTCGTGGTGAGCGTGGAGGAAAGGGGCAGGGCGAGGACGTCGACCACCGGCAGGTCGCTCGTCCTCTGCAGGAAGATGCATGACCTCATCCGCCCAGGAGGCGACCGGCGACCTCTCCACATGGGCACCTGACCGCGGCGGCCAAGGTGTTCCCTCGGAACGAAATGCATCGGGGAAGTCGAACGGATCGGAGTGACGCGCGATAGGAGCCGGTACCACGTCGCCAACACCAAACCCGTCGTCGAGACGCCGATGCATGGACCGAGGAGCGACCCGCAGGGAGTCATTCCCGCTGCCCGTACCCGCTGCGTCCGGCTCCCGAGGAATTCTACGCTCACCGTCGCCCACTGGCGCCTCCACGAAGCTGGGCCTGTATGCAGGCGCGCAGTCTTCCTCCAAGTCGGTTGCCTGGCGGCCAGCAACTTCGGGTGCCTCATAGGTTGCTGCCACCGGGAGAGAAAAGGACGTTGCCGGGCCCCGTCCTGACTGGACGGAGCAGAAAGGACTCGGCGGCCCCTCGGGAGTCGTCGCAGCAGCAGCAGCAGACGCCCCCAATGACGCACCTGGTTGGTGCGATGAGAACGCCGCCGACGCCATGGGCGGCAGAGAAAAGCGGTCATCGGCCTGACGCGGGAAATCGGCCAAGGGAGCGCCACGACGGTAGTCCAGGAGCGTCGATGACGACGGCGTAGGGCGCCGTCGCTGCTGAAACCGCACCGTAACGTCCTCGTCGTTCTCAAACAGACGAATCCCATGGAGGGACGATATCTCGCCGGCGCTCGACGACTGCGGCGGCGGTGCGTGGTCTGGAGAAGGCGGCACGCCACGCCCGTCGTACGAAGGGCTGGCATCAAAGCCGTTGTCCACCCCACACACGTCCCGCGCCTGCACTCGCTGCCGTACAACACGGTTCGGGACAGCCGGCAGGTCAACCTGCCGACGCTTGGCGTGGTTCCGCTGAGCTGAGCGCTCGCCCGACGGTCTGGCTCGCATCGGCTGCTCATCAGGGAGCCCCTCATGCATTTCCTCGGTCATCCGGGCGCGTTTGGACCGGTGGTAGTTGGCAGGTGGCGGCCGCGGCGCCGACGCCGCGGCCGAATCGCCCGCCGGTCGGAGGGGCGTCGCGCGGCGGGCGGGGCGGCCCCGCTTGGTGCCGTCTTGCGAAAGGGCCAACAGGTCCAGGCTCGCCAAAACGTCCTTGCGGGAGCTCCGCGCCTCGGTGCGCCCGCCGGCGCCCGCCGTCGAGCCGCGGCCGGGTGTCCCACCAGATGGAGCAGGGGCGCCATACGCAGCCGCCGCGCCGGGCACGGCGTCGTGGTGCATTCGCTGCTGCGAGAAGAACCGCTTCTGGACGCTCGCTCGGTCCGTCTTTTCCGCCGCCAACAGCCGCCTGCGCCAGGACAACCACCCAATATGCGGTTCGATGCAAAACGAGAAGGACACAGCGTCAAGAGTGCATACAGGGAAGCCCCAGCGCGCGCGACCGTCAGTGACATGCGACAGACCGACGAAGAATGCATCAGAGACGCAAGAACCCATACAAAAAAGCTAGTCATCCCCAACAGACTATGTAAACGTACGTTCGACCACCCATCCAGGACCGCATGGCGGAAAATGCAATGAGCCCGCTGGCGCACCGTGCTCCCGCGATGGCTCCGCTACTGAAAGCGCGCTGGCGCACAAGGGTGACCCTACAAGCCCCCGGTGAGAGCCACAAGGACACGCGCGGAAGTGACAGTACATGAGGTCCGTCGGCGGCCGGCAATGTTACCGTCGCCGCCCAGCGACGAGTCGCACCCCAGGTTGCACATGTTGCTGCCTCGCGGGCACCGCAATAGAATGTCAGCAGCGACCTGCAGCAGAGAGTCCCAAGGCTTCCTTTCGAACGACGAGCAGCAGCCCCCAGACCACCCACTCCCAACAGGTGCTCACAGGTACCGGTGGATGCACCGTGCTTGCCCTCAGCGATAGGAAGAGCTCGTAGCGAGTTGCCCGATAGGCCGATCAGTCTGAAAATTGACCGTCTCCATTTGTAGGTGCCCATGAGTGCAATCTCCGACGTTCCAGCGCCTCGCGCGATCGCGTGCCGCCGCCCCGCTCGTCTCGTCGGCTCGTTGCGTCCACCCGCTCGTCGCTCTGGCGCCTCCGCGTTACCGCCGCCAGCCCCCCTCTGCTTCCCACTGCCACTCGCCCCCCGACTTGGTGTGGCGCTTTCTGGCATCTTTTCCAACCCCAGGCGTTGTCTCCCGTCTCTCTCTGCCCCAGTCGCTTGCATTCTGCACGCCATGGCGGCCTTTGTCGGCCCCACACCGCTGGGGGCAGGCAGCACCCGCAGCTGCCCCGCCGCTGCGGCGTACCGTCGCCCCCCGCCACTGTCCCCGTTTTCTCCCGCTCATCCCCTGCAGTCTCCACTGCCGAGGCCAAACCGGTCTGTCGGGCGCGCCGTCATCCACACGATGGCCACGGAGGGGCCCCCCCCCCCCCCCCCCCCCCCCC
>Ga0115030_1001392_pt1 | contig 10917 bp, 13 predicted proteins | sample SidtaG_4_FD_87174 | JGI IMG/M metagenome (GOLD analysis project Ga0115030, IMG submission 87174) | Marine algal microbial communities from Sidmouth, United Kingdom - Sidmouth_Male1 metaG | ecosystem: Host-associated > Algae > Red algae > Unclassified | place: Sidmouth, United Kingdom | collected... | reverse complement strand
GTCAGCTGAAGTGGGCGACGGGCTGGGCTCCGCCCTTTGATCATCGACACGGGACGTGTGACACATGGCACGCGCCCCACTGGTGGAACAGCCAAATTGGCCGATGGGCCTGGCCCCTCGAGGCGGGGAGCCAGAGAAGGCGTTGGAGAGCTCGTGGCCGGCATGTGTTGCCGTGTGTGACGGAGCACCCACAATCCGTTGAGCGCAGAAGTAACTTTGAGACTTCTTCTGGGACACGTCACTCAATTTACGCCTCGCTTGCAGGACACCAGGAACATGTGGGATGCACCTTCGATATCGGCCGAGTGCTAGGTTTTTTGTGGAAGGACTGTAGGTCGAACCAAGTTAATGCCGGCCCCAATGTCCAAGGCAGGGCGACAGCTGTGCATTGCCCGTTGGCAAGGGCCAATAGTGGCCGCGATCGCATAGTGCCGATGTGCCGGGCTTAGTATCCTTGTGACTTTACGTCGTTCACCAGTTGGTGATGCGCCGGGCAACCCGCTAAGGGACACCCGGCTCATTCGTTTTTCGAGTCGGTGGACTCGTTGCTATCGCTTTCAGCGGTTGGTTTGGTATCCTCCGTTACGGAGTTCACGGCAATAACGGGCGGACGGCGTTCACGTGGCCGATAAGGCTCAGCGCATTGCGCAGTGAAGTGAGCGGGCTTGTTACAGTTGTAACAAATGTCTGTCTTCGCCTCAGGCGACTCCTTCGGAGGAGGGGAGCGGTACCGGGCCCGCGGTTGGGTAACCGGGAAGGGGCTGTCGACATTGGTGTGCCGGGTCGGCATGGGCGAGGCGTACGCTACCTTAGTCGTCTGAAGACGAGGCAGCTTAAGCGATAGGCGAAGCATATTCGTTCCGTCCCAATACATCTGCGCGGCAGAGATGGTGTCCGCCAGAGTGCGCGTGGGGAACTGCCCGTCCAATACCCGGACATGAGATGGGATAATCTCGGACAAGCCATTGATGAATACATCCTTGACATCTTGAGCGTGGAACAGGCCGTCTAGTCGGTCGCACTGTGTCTCAATGCGGAGCCCAAAGGCTGTGGGCGACTCATTGTCGGGTTGACGCATTGTAATAATGTCGTGGTTGGCGGAGGCCATTACGGCGTGAGTGGCATACTTGGCTAGAAGCCAGTTAATAGCAGTACCATAGGTACGGATCGCATAAGTGCGGCGCCCGGTCTTCGAGTTGAGGGCACTCGAGAAGGCTCGTTTAGCCGCGCCTGACAGGCGAAAGGCCAAGAGAGGAAGGGCTTGTCCGTGTGTCAAGCCGGCTGCGTCACATGCGCGCCGAAAGGTCGTCAAGAAGGTGAATACACCGAGGGGGCTTGTGCCCGTAAGCGGCTCTTGCCCTTGGAATGCGCCGTCCAGGCGGCGATTCATCTTACGGGTTTTCTCCACTAGGGAGGGGGGTAGAGACAGATCACGTAGGATCAGGAAGTAGGTACGATAGTCCAATAGGGACTTGGAACGAATGTTGCAGGGTCGAATGACCCTTAGCCGATCGGCTTTCTCCAACCGCTTTTTAGAGGCGGGACGACCCTTGTGCGGACCGAGGCGGGATGGTCGAGACGCAGCGTCCGATGACGTGTCCGAAGACTCGGAGCTGGAGCTTGACGACGGGGACGACGGGGAATCCTGGGATTCCCCGGAGTCGGAGGACGAAGAGGAAGTTGTCCCACTGGACGAGCTCGACTCGTTCGCGGCCGACAGGTTGGCGTTCTCAACTGAGGATGTTGAGCGGGCCAAATTAGTCTCCTTGCGGATCATACGCGACTTCTTGCGAAGCTTGCGCTCTCGATCCCGACATTCGGTCGCTCGGCCAACTGGCTCTGGACGAGAGCAAGACGACTCGCCCCCCTTGGGGTCGGGCTTGACCTTGGTTTTGCTCTTCGTCTTGCGACGCGAATTTGTCGCCCGGGCATCGGACTCGATGTCCTCCTGGCGCATAGCCTCCACGTTTGCGATCAGTTCGTCGTTCGCTTCCGCTAACGAGCGGTTAGTCGCTTGTTGGGCCGTCAGAAGGAGACGAAGTGTCTCCACCTTCGCCTTAAGGCTCTCCGCGTCGAGCGGTTGGCCACAGGCCGCCGCATTCAACGCAGGTGATCCCGAGAGTGAACCACCTAGGGTGTTGGCGTCTCGCATGTTCGTACGAACGCCTCCCGGCGGGACGTAGTCGAAAGGCAGGGCGTTGCCCTTACCTTTTCCATTGCCGCGTTGCCCGTCGGCTCCACTAGGGGTCATTGCTCAACCGGCACAGTGCCAACAGAAGCGCCCTGCGCTCCAATTGGAGATCACCACCCACGACGCCCAGCGTCGTGGCACACAAAAGTGGGAGACGCGCCCTGCGCGTCAAGCTAATGGGTGCAATACCCGTCACCGTGCCACTTGGCAACAAGAGACAGCTCTCGGGCACCGCGTGCAGATGCACACGGCCGGCAAGAGTATCCCCTGCTGCTCCACCAAATGTGGGATTAATGACGTTGGTTTAATAACCGGTAAATAGAGACAGACCGTAGACGCGCGATAAAGCGAACACTATCGCCTTAGAGGCGAGGAAGAAGAACCTTTGTTCGTGCAACATCCGATGGGGAGCCGGGGATGCCGACGACGGCGAACCCCGGTCCCATGGTGCTTTCATGATCAGACGGTAAAGGGGCGGGGTCGATCGACCGAGCGATCATAAAGATCGATTAACCACCAAAATAGAGACGATAAAAAGAAAGGACAGATATACAAGACAGAAGTAACCTCCCAAAGGGCGAGCCACAAGCCAGTTCAATCCTCCACATGAATACTGACCAGTCAGGGGGGCAACCGGGCCCAATATCCTGATATTAAGGAGATAAGCTACACCCACGTCTTGCCATGTGCCAGTGGGTGTCTGTGGCTTTCGCCGGTGATGCCAGGTGCAATTGCACTTGGGACGCAATTGGTCCCCTGAAGCCAGTTGAGAGACGATCTGATGGACATCCTGATATCGGTCCACCTCGGCAAATGTTTGCAATTGCAAACGTGCATGCGCCATTTCTAAGCAAAGCACCGTATGTACGATGCGATAAGACCTCAAACGGACTAATAACGGTGGGGTTTTACTTAGAGCGGTACCAACAACGTTTCGCATCTGCAATACATGGGACCACGTGTCCACGTGGCCCCACGTGGCGCTCTGTGTGTAAAAAAGCGTTCTGAGTGATCACAGACAACGTCAGAGAGAGGCATCTGTCCACAAAGGAACCAGAACCGATTTAGAAGATTGAGATATTGCAGACCGCCCAATTTTGGCCGGTCCGAACTGGAACACAAGCACGAGGGGAAGAGAAAAAGAGTGGGACTTACGGACTCACAGCTTTGAAGGACCAAGTCACACTATTGCCGACACCCCAAGTTTGGCCGATCCGAACGGGAATGCCAGCACTCATGTGTTTTCAATCATTTTCAATAACACCGCGCTTATCTCCCATTTATCCAGGCATGTTTCGATGCAAGTCGGAGAGAAAATTAAATTGGAACCACGGGTTGTACAAGAGCCGGCGGTTGGCGACCCGACCGCCGTCGTGCCAGCACCCCCCCCCCACAATCCCCCTCCCGTCACGACCGCCGGCGCCGCGATCGCCCTGCCGATTGTGAGAGTCCCTCGTCCTTTGGCCTGCACAGAGCGTCTCACCGAGGTACGTGGCCGTGTCGTAAAGTCTAGGCGGTTCGGTTTTGTTTTCGGGGGGCGCAGGGCGGCGGTGGGGGGGGAGGACGGGGCGGCCGTGGGGGGAGGACGGGGCGGCCGTGGGGAGTGGGGTGCACGTGGTTGCTCAGTGCATTGCCGGAGGCGCGATCATATTTGTTGAGCTGTTTGTCTCCGTGGTGCTTCATCGTAAAATGGTATCCCGCTCCCCTTTTCATGACCTACAGGTGGATATAATGGTCATGTATCAGCCGATACTCTATGCTTGACTCGTCCATGTGACCCCCCCTGCATTTCCGTGTCCGCTGTGCCTGTAATCGTCTTTGGGTCGTGTCTGGAATGCCCGCTGACGCTGGGTATGGCTTCTGGCGGGCCGTGTGGACGGCGGCGGTGGGAAGGGAGGGCGTGAGGCGTCATGATTTTTTTTACATCGGATCGCGCTATTAAAAATACACAGGCAGACGCGCCGTTTTTTTCTTACCTCTACGGCCACTCCCCCTCTAAGTGGGCGGCAGTCTTGCCCCGTCTTTTGTCGGAGCTAGAGCAAAGAGCCCATCTGTTGCGCGACTTGGGGGGGTGAACAGGGGCGTGGCGAAGACGAAGACAACGACACGCGAGCAGCAACAGACAGCCAATCAGCAATCGAATTTGATGTGCGAGGATCTGGCGTTGCAGCCAATCAACAGGTGCGGAACTGTGAACAGGTCTCGTTCGGACAGACGGCGTGTCCAGTGGCCCGACAAAGGTCGTTCGGGCCCCCCCTGCAGACCCGTCGTTTCCCTCTGTTTCCGGTCGTTTCTCGTGGTTTCTGGTCGTTTCTCAGGCGTTCCGCCTCAGATCTGCGTCGATCATCGGCTCTGGGCCGCCGCACTCTTGCAAGGGAGGCCCGAAGGAGGCAGAAACGTCTCAGAGACAGGCACCATGACAAGGGAGGGATGATCCTTCAACGACCTTCAACTCTTTTCAAGCTAGGCTCGGACCAAATCGTCCGCAGCAGGGCGGCCGTGGCACCATCGACTTGATCATTTCTCTGACAGTGTGATTCTCAGTCAGATGTTTCCAAGCACTTTGCCTCAGATGTAGTTTGATTTTGTCCTTAAAAGCCGTTAGTCCATACTTTGCACTCTTGTTCTCGCTCCCCTTGTGTTTGTGTTCCTGTTCGGATCGGCCAAAATTGGGATGTCTGCAGCACATCTGAGGCTCTGTTCTTGGAACCATCTGAGTGGGAATCGAGCTGCCAGAGATTTGATGAGCAGGGGGCTGCCCTGGCTGCCCTGCCACGAGCGATTTGGTCCTACATGACTTGAAAAGATTTGAAGGTCGCACAAGGTGCACCGCACTCTCGTTGCGATGCATGTTTCCGAGGCGATTCTGCCTGGATCGGATAAGTCTTGCACAAGTGCGGGGCCTCGGAGCCCGCTTCTGATGCGGTTCCGAGGCAGAAAGCCCGAGAAACGACGAGAAACGACGAGAAAGGAAGGGAAACGACGGGACGGCAAGAGGGCCGGAACGACCTTGGTCGGGCCGCTGGACACGCTATCTGTCGAGAGGGGACATCTTTTCAGCGCCTCACCTGCTGATTGGCTGCAGCGCAAAATCCTTGCACATGAGATTCGGTTGCTGATTGGCTGTCTGTTGCTGCTTGCGCGTTGCTGTCTTCGTCTTCACCGCGCTGCTGTCCCCCCCCCCGCAAGTGGCGCCACAGTTGGGTTCCTTGCTCACGCCGCGGCAATAGAGGGGGAAAGACTGCCAACGTAAGGGGAGAGTGATTATATGGTGAAGAAATCGACGGCGCTTCTGCCTGGGTTATTTTTTAGCACGATCCAAAAGCATATCTGACTCTTCACGCCCTCCCCCCTCCACCGCGGCCGTCTATGCTGCCCGCCACACCGCCTTACGCGGCGGCAACCAGAATGCCCCGCGTTACGCAAGCACGCTTCTGTGGACGGTATTCTCAAAAGGGAGAGGGGCAGGTAATAGTGACGACTCAAGCATATTTTACAGGCTGATGCAACACCATGTTCACCACCGCCAATGCACGCCAACGGGAGAGGGACAAAATTTACAATAAAACGACGCAGTCACAGAGCACAACATCAAATATCGCGCCTTCCGCCATGCATGTGGCGGTTGTGGTTCCCCGCCCGACCAGAGGGCGACCCCTCATCGGTGGGGGGCCCGCCCAGACAGGCGCCCCCCGAAACACCTCCAACCGGGCCCTCGGGCGGGCACACAGCCGACCCGCTGTGGCCCGGGGAGATTGGATCTCAGAAGGGGCTTGGCTTTTCCCAAGGCGTCTTCCTAGCCCCCCTAGATCGCTTGTATTTCTTCTGAATTGGTGGGGTTCGCTTGTTTTGGGCGAATTTGGGGCGGCTAATTTGGTAGTCGCTGGTTGGGTTTCGGAGAGGGTTCATTGGGCGGGGAGGCGGCCCTCTCCGTCGCCGTGTGATAGAATCAACTGTGTTTTGGACGACCATTCGCCCCTGGGCTTTGCCGTGATCCTCTCCGCAGTTGGGGAAGGCTGGGCTGTGGGTTGTTTTCCGGAGCAGTTCCTTCGACAGACCGAGCTGATCAAGAGGTGACTTCGGCTGGACGAAGAACCAGCGTGGTGGTGCTTACAACCGCTACAATTTCTGGTGAAGCAGCAGGGGATTTCGGCCGTTGCCGCGCCCGTACCGGGTAGCCGGTTCCCGGATTGTTGGTTGGTTTGTTGTTTAAGGCGACGTGGATCTCCGAGTCTGTCTGTCGTCGATTACCGCACGGCCACTGCGATGGCGTTTACACCCGGCCACCCTAAGTCGGACCCGAACGCTGCCGGTATGCTGGCGGGTACATCCGCGGTGACCCCAGCGGTCTCCGGGACAGGGGAATCCGCGGGTGGATCCGGGATTCTCTTCACTCCGCCTCCCCCGTTGGAGGATCTAGGGGGAGAAGCGGGACGGCGTGCTCCACCGGGGGCCAATGCCTTCCTTCCTCGAAGGCAGGATGATCGGGCGGGATCAGCGGATCAAGGGCAAGATCCGGTGGCACCTCGCGCAATGGAGGATCCGGACACGGCGCTCTAGAAGTTCCGCGAGTCGCTACTGACCGACGTTTCCAGGGTCATCGCGGCGAGCCCCGCGGGCCCTGTTCAAGATTCCCCACGCCGGGATTCCCCCGCGGACACGCGGAAGAGCCGCAGCAAAGGGAAGGCGCGGCGTATCCGTAGTCCCTCGCCGCCCTCGCCGTCAACATCTTCCTCACCGTCGCCGGCGACAACCGACGACGATGAGGACTGCGTGGAAGCCAAAGCGAACCATGGCAAGCTGGCAGTCCTCGAGTGTCCGGGCGATCGCTTCGCGGGCGGTCTCGACTACCGATCGCACCGCCTTCACAATCGTCACTCGACCTACGGGACTTCGCAGGCTCGCAAGATGGGACGGACGGCCAATAATATGAAGTTCTCCTTCGGGGGGACCCCGATGTTTAACAGCAAGGAACTTCTGAAGATTTTCTCGTGGCTCCGAATGTTCGGCAAGGCTTGCGATGACAACGACGTGTCGGAAGGCATGGGCCTATACCTAATTCCCAACTTCCTTGCGGGAGACGCCGAGACGCTTCTCACTCGGAACCTACCGGGGTTGGAAGACGGGCGGGGACGGGGGGCTCTCGCAACCTTCCCCGCGGGCGTCAATTGGTTGCGGTCGACCTGCGCGGAGCCGCACGCTTTGGGGCTGGCGCAGGACAAGCTCAGCGGGGCGACGCTCGCGGACAACGAGGGGGTGGACGCCTTCACGGTGCGCCTACGAAGCCTTTCCGAGCTATGCGGCAACAACCACTCCGAGGGGACGATGAAGCAACAGTTGATCAAAGGCCTATCGGAGGACCTACGGACGGAGGCTTTTGTCTACAATACGGCGCAGCGGAGCTACCAACAGTTGTCTACCTACGTGTCGGGGAAGTATCGAGCCGCCAAGGACGTCATCGCGCTGGCCAATCAGGGGTCCGCTGGGGGGCCCTCGCGGAAGGGGCACACGTCTACGGGGCCCCGAGGCCTCTCGGCCAATCTTCGAGGCTCGCCGTGGGTCGAGGAGGACGCCGCCGCACATGAGACGGTCGCGGTGCTTCCATCGGGTACCCCGGGGTCCCGAACGGTTGGTGCATCGCCCTATCCTAGGCGTGAGGCCCCGAAGGGTCCCCCCCTGTGCTACATGCGTTGGACGCGCGGGAACCGGGTCCCGGATTGCAAGATCCTGACGGACAAACAGCGGGACATCATGCGAGCCGCGAGGAACACCTTCCTACGACAGAGGAGCCGGGGGGCGGACTCCGCCCAAGGCCGCGTGTCCGTCGTGGCCCTGCAGTGGGACGACCTGGTGGGCGGCGTGGAGCCGACAAAGGCGGATGGGGGGGATGCCCCACTCGTGGCAGCACCCTCTAAGGGGCGCCGCGGGGCGGGAAGCGCCTAGGGGGGGTGGCCTCGCCATCCCCCTTAATCCCCCCTGTACGTTCCGACTACCCGGCTGTCCACCGTCGTGTCTCGTTCGCCTCCCCGGGGGTGAGCGGGTCATGGTCCGTCCCGGCCCGATGCCCCTGCCGTCGTGGGCGATTCCGCCCGCGGCGTAAGGGGACGCTGTTGCTGTTGCGTAAGGAGAATTTTGAGATCGGGGCGTCGAAACAGTTGGCGCCGTGGCAAACCCCCACCCCTACGAGGGCGGTGGTCGACACGAGCGCCGGGACAGTGTGATCCGCGCGGATATGTTAACAGAGGCATGGAACGAGTACTCTTCGCGGGCGCCGCCCCGGATCTAAGTGAGTGCCTCCTCGGGGCAGCTGCTGAAGGTGAACGCGGAGGTGTCCCTGAACATCTACGTCGGGGGGACAGCCATGAAATACGACTTCCTCGTGGTCAAGTCCCTGTCGGTACCGCTCATCCTCAGGTGGGACTTCCAGCGACACTACGTGGAATCCATATCCCCCAATACGCAGATGATCAAGTGGGACGATGGCACCTCAACGGTGGCGGTGCAGAGTTGGACGGTAAATACGCGACTCGCGCCACCACGACGAGGGAACAAGCCGAAGACTCAGATCGGGGCTATCCGGCTTCGACAAGGGGTGACCGTGGGCCTGCGGTGCTTCCAGGCGGTCCAAGTGTGCTGCGCCGTCAAGGGGGTGCACCTACTGCGGGAACGCCCGGTACAAATGAGCCGACGAAAGGTGCTGGTGCACAACGCCGTCGTGGAGTTCTCCCCCATCACCCAACGGTCCCTCTGCCTCACGAAAATCGGGGATGAGCCGGTCCACCTGACTAAGGGGTACGTCTTTGGTACCGCGACGGTCTACAATGGGCCGCTCCACGTCGTCGCAGATGAAGGGGAACGGGGGGCGGTCTTAACGATGGTTGGGGATACCCTCGACAAACCCGACCACGAGGTTAAGACCGGCCACCAAGCCGAGAACGGGGTAGACGGGGGACAACCCCCGCCTGACCCGCTTGACAGGACACGTCCCGAACCGGAGATCCACTGGTAAGGAGTCCCCGACACGATGCGTGGAGACGTGGACGACCTCCTCGAGGAGTACAAGGCGCTATGGCCGGGACAGCTAGGGAAGGTCGACGTCACACCGCACCGGATCGAGGTGACCCCCGGGGCACGTCCGTGGCGGGCCCAACCGTATCGGGAAAGCTATGCGTCGCGGGATTTCATCGCCAAGGAGGTGCAGCGACAGCGGGACCTCGGGGTCATCGAGCCCTCGAGCGCGGAGTGGGCCTTCCCCGTGGTCCTGGTCCCCAAGCCCGACGGGACGATGCGAATTCGCGTGTATGACCGGCAGCTCAACGAGGTGTCGGTACGGGACGTGTATTCGCTCCCCCGCACGGACGACTGCATCGACTTCTTTCGCGACGCCAAGGTGTTCTCCACTCTCTTCTGCAACTTGGGGTATTGGCAGATCCCCGTGGCGGACGAGGATCGCGATAAAACGACCTTCGTATGTCACGAGGGGGCCTACCGCTACATCCGTCTCCCCTTTGGGCTTTCGAATGCACTGGGGACCTTCCAACGGGCCATCGATATGATCCACGGAGGGCTCAAGTGTAAAAGTAGCCTCGTGTACCTCTAAGACATCATTGTCTTCTCACAGTCGGCGGGGGAGCAGGTGGAACACCTACGGGAGGTTGTCGCGGCGCTTCGCGGCGCGGGTGTCTCCCTCAAGGCCAACAAGTGCCACTTGTTCCAAGAGGAATTGGAGTATATGGGCCATATCGTGGGCCGGGGCCAACTGAAGGTGCAGGACAAGAATGTCCACGGGCTGAAAGAGGCCTCTTCCCCGCTGTGCAAGAAGGACCTACGCAGCTTCCTCGGGATGTGGAATTTCTATCGGACGTTCGTCAAGGGCTACGCCCAAGTGGCACGCCCGTTGGCCCCAATGATAAGTTCCAAGAGGCCCGATTGGTGGGAGGTCCTGTCGGACGAGGCCTTGGGGGCGTTCGAGGGGCTCAACAGGTGGCTCACGGAGGCGCCCATCCCCGTCCTACTGCGGCGGCACGGTGCTTACACAATCATCGGCGGTTCTGCCCACTCGCTTTTTCGGGTTACTGCTTGGTAACTTCGAGGCGACACATGCGCGAGCTGTGTCGCCAAGAAGTCGCCAACGGGGGCTACAAAGAGAGTCATACGGTGGATCCAAGGGGACACCCCAGCAAACGGATAGCTAACCGGTTTGTCCGGTTTCAGGCATAATCTGCGAAACACCTTTACCAGTGATTTTGGGTATATGTTTCAGTACTATTTGGCGGATGCAGATTTGTTGATCCAATTTCGTGCCAATCAATGACTGAAACGCGACCAACCATACCAGGGGGACGTGCTGGGGCGGCGCCCCCCGCCCCCGCCGCGCCGCCGGTGCAGCCCGCCACCTTGCCGCCGGCCACGGCCACCGTCGCCCCGCCGTCGCCCGACGGCGGCCGGCCGCGCCGAGGCACCGTTGCCGAGTCGCCGCCTCCGAGTCCCTGCCCCAGTCGGCTGCCACGGCGCCGCCCCGCGCGGGTTGCCTGTCGCCTGCCTGCGCGAAATACGCGGCAGCCGCCGCGGCGCCGCCCCTTTCCGCCGCTGGCGCCCGCCCCTCACCCGGGGTCGACGGGGCGCAGGCGACGCCGCCCCCCCCCCCCCCCCCCCCCCCCCCCCCCCCCCCCCCCCCCCCCCCCCCCCCCCCCCCCCCCCCCCCCCCCCCCCCCCCCGCCCGCCCC
>Ga0115030_1001391_pt1 | contig 10918 bp, 4 predicted proteins | sample SidtaG_4_FD_87174 | JGI IMG/M metagenome (GOLD analysis project Ga0115030, IMG submission 87174) | Marine algal microbial communities from Sidmouth, United Kingdom - Sidmouth_Male1 metaG | ecosystem: Host-associated > Algae > Red algae > Unclassified | place: Sidmouth, United Kingdom | collected... | reverse complement strand
GGGGGGGCCACGTTGGTCCCCCGCCGCCGGGGGGTCGGGGCGGCCGCCCGGGGCGCCGCCCCCCCGCCGCCCGTGGGGGGGGGCCCGGGCCCCCCCCCCCCCGCCGCCGCTGCCGCGGCGGCAGCGACTTCCGCCGCCGACGCCAGGGAGCGGCGGTGGGTGCGCTCGACAACCACCCGGCGCACGGTGGGCACCCCCCCCAGCAAGGCCGCCACAGCCTCCCCCCGCCCCGCCCGCACGGCCACGGCCACAAAGTCGGTCGGGTGCCGCGCCGCCGCGTTGACCCGCCGCCGCACCGTGTACAGCGGCGGCACGCCCGGCGTGTTAGTGTCGGCAGCGGCGGCGGCAGCGGCGGCGGCGGCGGCAGCGGCGGCGGCAGCGGCGGCGGCGGCGGCGGCGCCCACCGGCGGCGGCGGCAGCGGGGGCGGCGGTGGCGGAAAACCCGCCAGCGCCGAGGCGGCCGCCGCGGCCGCGCCGCCCGGGGACAGCAGCGCCCACGCGCGCGCCTCGGTGGCCGACGGGAGGCGCGCTTCCAGCTCCGCGGCGGGCGCATAGGCGTTGAACAGGACGAGGAGCGTCTCGTCGGGGGCGCCGCCGGGCGGCGGGGGGGCGACCGCGGGGCGGGGGGGGTGGGGGGAGGGGGGGGGGGCGCCGCCGCCCCCCGCCGCCGCCGCGCCGCCCGCGGGGCGGTCCGCCGCGCCGCCCGCGGGTCGGGCGCCGACCGCCGCGCCGGCGAGCAGCGCCGCGAGGAGCGCCAAGGGGTACGTGCGGAGCGGGCGCCGGCGGGGTCCCCGGGGGGCGGCGGCCCGTCGGGCGTCGCCGCCCGCCACCCCCCCCGCCGCGGCAACGGCGGCGGGCCGTTGCCGCCGCCGCCGTAGCCGTGGCGGGGACCGCCCGCGCCCGCCGCCACCCGCCGCCATGGCCGAGCCTCCCGGTCCGCTGCCGCCGTCGCCGCCGCTGCGGGGGCCCCGGTCGCCGCGCCGGGCGCTGCCAATGCCCACGCCGCCGTCACCGCTGCCGCCGCTGCGGTCGACGCTGCCGCCACCGCCACCGTCGGGGGGGGCGCCCCCGCCACCGCCACCCGCCGCCATGGCCGAGCCTTGCGGTCCGCTGCGGCCGTCGCCGCCGCTGCGGGGGCCCCGCTCGCCGCGCCGGGCGCGGCCGATGCCCACGCCGCCGTCACCGCTGCCGCCGCTGCGGTCGACGCTGCCGCCACCGCCACCGTCGAGGGGGGCGCCCCCGCCACCGCCACCGCGGGCCCCGTGACGGGGCGCCCGCGGCGGCGGCGGGGGGGGGCGCCGACCGCCCGCCGCCGCACCGCCATGGCTCATACCCCCCCGCGGCGGCGCGGCCGCGGGGCGGTGCGACCGCGCCCGCCGGCCGCGGGGACCGCCGCCCACCGCCGGTCGCGGTCGGGCGGCGCGCGGCGGGCGCGCCGGCCACCCGGCAGGGGGGGCGGCGGCCCGCGGGGGGGCGTGCGGGACCCACAACCCCCGCGGCCGCCCCGCTGCTCCGCGGGCGGGCGACGGCGGCGCAGCTGCTGTCCCCTGCAGGGGGTGGGGTTGGTGGGGGTGGGCGCCAAGCAATGGGCGGCCGCGCCGTCAGGGCGGCATGCCGCGCCGGCAGGGATGCCGCGCCGGCAGGGATGCAGAGCGGGTGGGAGCCGCGTGGCAGAGGTCTCTCTGCCGTGAGTTGATTCCTGGTCGCGTCTTGCTCGAATTCGCCGTACACATCGAGTGTCTGTTGGTGACAACATTCCAGAAGGGTGCGTCTGTGGTCCACATCGACAAGTACTACTGACATTTTCAATTGCAAAAGTAGCACCCTTCAAGCGATGAGACAAAGTTTTCACGAATAGGCGTAGGCCTGCTGTGCCCATGACTTGCTGGCCGTGGCAGCGACCCCCGCCTCCTTCGCGCCGTGCGCCCCCGCCCCCGGCCGGTCCCCCCGGGGGCGGGGGGCGCCCGGGGGGCCCCGCGGCCCGCCCCCCCCCCCCCCCCCGCCCCCTGCCCGACGCGATGCGTGTGGGTATCTCGGCGCCACCCGTGCCATGCTCAAGGCGGGCCTGCCCACCTGGGCGGGCGCCACGGGTGTGACGACCCTGGCCGCCGCTGCCGGCCTGTTGTGGTTCGCCCTGGCCACATGGGCCATTGGCCGCTCGCTGACCATTGGCGCCCGCCTGCCCCGCCGCGACGGTGGGGGTGGCAGCGGCGCTCCCGACGACGGCGGGGCGACGAGCGGCAAGCAGCGGTCGGCCGTGTCCCTCTCGAGCGTCCTCCTCGGCCGCCACGAGTCGCTCGTCGGCGGCGGCCACACCGCCGACGACCTCGTCAATGTGTTTGTGCTCGTCGGCATCCCCGCGTCGCCGACGCTCTACCGCCTCGCGCGGCTGCTGACGCTCGTGCGCGTGTCGGCCTGCTTTGGGGCGTGCGTCAACTATGTGGTGTGCTCACACCTGCAGCGGCGGACGGCGGTCGGGCTGGTCATTGACCGGGCCATGGCGGCGGTTATCGTCGCGCGGCTGGGGCTGATCATTGCGTCCTCCCCAGCGCCGTATGGCGCCATTGTGTCGATTGACGCGGCCGTCGAGTGTCTGTCGGCGGTGAGCCTCGCGGCGTCCGTCTCGTGGTGCCACTTTGGCTTCCTCCAAGCGTACATCATGCTCATCCGCTACCGGCAGTTGGAGCAGGAGGGGCTGTCACTGAGCGACCAGCTGTCTGCTGTTGCCCGCAGCGTCTTGCGGCTCGTGCTGCAGTTCCTCGTGTTTGTCTTCATCTTTGCGTGCGGCTTGCAGATGGCCGAGTTGCTCGGCGACCCGTCAGAGGCGCTCGCGGCAACGTCGTTTGAGATGACTTGGGTCAACGCTCTGTATATGAGCTGCGTAACCATTACGACAGTTGGGTACGCCACACCGCGCGAGACGCCTTTTTTGTGTGTGTGGGGGAGGGGCTTGCATGCATTGCTCACGCACGGCGTTCAAAAAGCAGAGACGTCACCGTGGGATTTTGTGTTTGCCGTCGCAAGCCTCCCGAGGCTCATGCGAATGCGTTGTTCATCACGTCCGGCGTCATGTTCTGACAACCAATGTACGGATGGTTGCTCCTTGCTGTATTGCACGTTGTCGCTTTCCGGCTTGCTCGTGTGTATGTCTCGTCAATGTCATACAGGTATGGGGACTTTGTACCGTACTCGCTCATGGGCCGCATCTGGGTGTTGGCGGTCATCGTATCCGGGGCCTTTTTGGTTGCTCAGCTGGTCTCCTCCGTCCTGTCCGCCCTTGCCGCTGGCCGCCGTGGCACGGGGACGTTCACCAAAAGTTGCAACCGGCACGTCATCCTATGCGGCAATGTCAAATGGGAGTTCTTCGTACAGTTTGTGATGGAGTTGTACGCGACACCCTCCGACGACCAGCCCATGCTGGTCGTCCTCCACACCGCTCCGTTTGGCACGGAGGGCGACCAGAGCGCGGCAGAGTTGTGGAACGGCTTTGTCCAGTCTGCCGCCGTCCCTGACCATGTGCGGTACAAGCTGGTCTACCTAGAGGGCGACGCCACCTCCTCCGACGCGCTCGATCGTGCACGCGTCAGTGACGCGGCAGCGGTGTTTGTGTTGTGCAACCAGCACAGTGAGGACACGGTCGGGGAGGATTCGGCGACGCTCAAACGCGTGTTGACCATTCGGGCCGTTGCGCCGGCGGTGCCCGTGTACGCCATGGTGGCTCTGCGGGACTCGATGCTGCAAATCTCGTTTGCGCTCTCGCCGACCACGGTGCCGTCTTCGGGGGGAGGGGGGCATCGGAAAGGGTATCGCCCGCGGCGGGCGGCCGTCCGAGTCGGGCCACCGACACGCCCTCGCCGTCGGGCCAGAGAGGCGCGTCGGGTGGGAGGGGACGGCGCGCCTCCGGCGGCAACCTCTTCCGCCGACGGATTGTCGGTGCTCTTGGCCGAGCGGTCGTTGGGCGGTGGTGGGGACCGCGCGCGGTCTGCGTCGCTTCCATGGTCCACGACGTCCACGCGGGCGTCAGTGCAGAGTGGCACTGGCGGAGGCGGCGGCGGCGATAGCAGTGTCAGTGGCGGAGGCGACGGCGACTTGGGTGACGGTGGCTCGTCAACACCTGGTGTGAGCAGCGACCTGTCCACACCGCTCCCCTCCTTGCCGTCGTCCACCCCATCTTCTCCATCTTCGGTTGGGTCGTCCAACTCTTCCGCCTCCCGGTGGTCGTCCATGTCATCCCGGGAGTGGACATCCGACTCGTCTGGGGACGCGCCGCCGAGCTCCTCTGACTCCATCAACCTGCCCGACGGCTTTGACGACACGGCGCCGCTGGGTTCGGCCTATGCCGAGGCCACCCCCAGTTCTGCCCAGCTGTCTGAGGCGGTGTGCATGCAGGAGGTGGAGATGGGGCTGCTCGCGGAGAATGTGTTTTGCAACGGGCTCTCCACGCTGCTGTGCAACCTGTGTCAGCAAGGCGGCCAACCGGCTGACCCCAACATCTCCCCCGAGAACCCGTCGTGGATGTACGAGTACGGGCTGGGCTCCGAGTGTGGTTTCTGCTTCACATCGGTCCCGGACAGTCTCACCGGGTGGTGCATGGCCGACGTGGCGGTGGCCCTGTATGACCTCGGGCTCGTGCTTCTTGCCGTGCGGCATCGGCAGCGACCAGGAGCACCCGCTTCTCGATGGGCGACGGTTGGTCCGTCAACCGTCTTCCGGCGAGGCGACACGGCGATTGCAATTACCTACCACTCTCCTGCGGCGGCGGCGGGGTCGTTTGAGTCGGCGGCCAGATCCCTCCACGAGTCGGCGGTGCCATGCCCAGCAGAGGATGGGAGTTCGACGAGTAACGACAGCCTTCCCGGGCTGTCGACGCACGCTGGCAGCGGGCCGGCAGCGGGCTCTGTCCATGGCGCCGTGTCGGGTGTCAGCGCATGGGGCGCGGCGTCGGCGGCTGTTCCGATGATTGCGACGGGCAACGGTGATCATGACATCGACTTCCAAGACGTTGCCGTGGACTTGGACGACGACGACGGCTTTGGCGGGATGAGCATGGAGCACGTGGCGGAGGAGATTGTATCGCTGCCGCGCGCTTTGTCGACCCTACCCCACGCGGCGGCCGCAGCGGTCCGACACGGCGACGTTGGGCTGCTGCGGCGAAACAGTGGCGGTAGCGGCTTCAGCGGAGCAGATATCACGCGATTGGAGGAGAATAGCGGGCCGATGAGCAGCAACAGCTGCACGGAGTCGTCTGCCTCCACGCCGAGCCCAGCGGTGGCGGCGTTGCCGCCGCCACCGCTGGCTGACACCGACGTGCAAGTGCCCGCGCTGGGGCCATCCGCTGCCACGGCGGCAGCCCAGTCGCCATCGGCCTCTGTGACGCCAGCCGCATCGTCGTCGTTGACTGTGCCATTGGCCGTACCGTTGCCGCCCGTCGCGTCCGTCCGCGAGCTAGACTTGCGAGTGCCGTCACCGCCTGCACCCGCCGCACCGGCGCTGGAGATGTCATTGCCTCTACCGTCACAACTCGCCATCCGCTCCGGCAGTGTGAGTGTGGACAAGTCGGAACTTGCACGGCTGCGGCAGGAGCGTTGGCAAGGCCCTTCCCAGTGGAGGCGCCGCCCCGATAGCCAGCCTGCTGGCAGTGACGACACCCTAGAGGGGGTCGGCGGTGCCGCCCCGACGGCCGCCATTGGCGCGGACCACGCTGCCATGGCTGCGGCCGGCCGTGTCGCTCGCCTGGTGGATGCCAAGGAGGGGCGGGATGGCAGCTCGCCTGCGAGCGGCAGTCCCCGGTCGGCCAGCAGGCATGACTCTCGTACGCGCTCCATGGGCAGCCACGACGCGCCCGACTTTCCGACTGAGCCTGACGGCGCGGAGCGCCGCTCGAGCCATGGCAGGGAGCGGCGGACGGCGACTCGACGTCTCTCGCGCTCTTCGTTTGCGTCGAGCTCAGGCGGCTGGCCGAGCACCGGCGGCGCCCGTCGCGGATCCTCCAAGGCGGCGCTCTCGGCAGCGGCGTTTGCCGCTGCCGGCGGGCGCAACCTCATCTTGTACGGCGCGCGGCCACTGCCCGTTCGGCTCCGCTCCCACATCGTCGTGTGTTTGCTCGGCTCCATGGCCGTCGGCAACCTGCGCATCTTCCTCGAGCGCATCTGGCAGCCCCGCGATGGCGGGCGGGCGCCGCGCACGCCCGTGGTCGCGGTCAGTGCCGCGTTTACGGCCGCCGACGAGGCCAACCTTCGCAAGTTTGACAAGTCCCCGCTCTTCCTCGTGCGCGGCAACTCGTTGGCCATTCCGACGCTCCGGCGGGCGCAGTACGGCTCGGCCAAGGCCATCCTCATTCTTGCGTGCGAGGCGCGGCCGCGGCAGCACGCGTCGGACAGCCGTGCGCTCTTCACTGTCATGACGCTCGACCACCTGCTGACGACCAACAGCTCGGTGTTTGTGTGCTGCATGCTGGACGCGGAGGCGTCGATGGCGTTGCTGCGGGCACCGGCCAACCCCCGTCGCCAAGGCACGACGCTCGGCGTGCATACGGAGCCCGCCATGATGACTCGTACGCCGGCCGTGGCGTCGGGGATGCGTCTGCCACCGGGGATGCCCTCCCCGGCGGCGTCCTTCCATGGCCTGCCCCGCACGTACAGCGGGTATAGCGCGCCCGGTATGACCACATCCGCAGGCGTCCTTTCTTCGCCCGGCCCGTTTGGGGGTGGGGGTGGCTACGCTTATGCATCACGTACGCCGGCGGCCGGGGGGGGCAACGACTCCGAGGCGTACCGGAACCTGGCGGGGGGCCTCTCGTCTGCCAGCCTCTTCAACAGTGCCCTGTACGGGGGGCCATCTTCAACCTGGGGCGGCTCCCAACGCAACCTGCGCTTTGACAGCCTTGGCCCGCCGTACAGCGGCGGTCCCGGTGGCGGCGGCTACGCCGGCGCGTCAGGCGTCCTCGGCGACGACCCCCTCACGGTGTCGGCGCACGCCGAGACGCAGCAGCGTCAGCGCTACGCATCGGGTGAGGTGCTCCTGTCGTCGGCGCTGCTGGCGCTAGCGGTTCGGGAGTTTGAAACGCCTGGCCTAATGGCGGCCGTCCGCACCGTCTTTGGCGTCGGCGTCGGCACGCGTGCGCGGTCGACGCGCTGCTGGGTGCGTGCGCTCCCGATTCCGCGCTCCTGGCTGTGGCCGGGCGACGAGTCGGACTGGGAGGCCACCGATGATGGCAGCAACGCTAGCGGCGGCGGCGGCGGCCGCCGCCCGCTGCACCGCGTGTACCGGGACCTATATGAAGCACTGTTGCCGCTCGGTGCGCTGCCGATTGGCCTCTACCGGGCGGGCGATGCCATCTTTCGGGTGCGCGTCAGCTGGAACGGCCCGGTCGGGACTGTGATGGAGCACTGCAGCAGCAATGGGAGCTTACGCGGCGGGAGTGGGAGCGGGAGCTTTAGCGTCGGTGACAGTGTGGGGCTCGGCCACAGCCGCCGTGGCAGCTGGGCGACACTCTCGCCGACGGTCCGTGCCCACGCTGCGGCGGCCGCTGCGACAGAGGCGGACTCGCTACTGTCGGCCGGCGAGGCGGCTGCAGCGCGCCGCCTCGCCAGCGTCGGGGCGTACGGCCAGCGACGCCGGCGGGGCGCGGCTGGCTCGTGGTCCCTGGACCAACACATGGACGAGATGCAAGCGGAACTGGATTGGGATAACGGCGTCGGCTCGGGCGCCGCGCCGCGCGGTGGTGGGAGTAGCTTTGACGACATCCTCGAGGCGGCGGACGAGCGGCTGCCGATGGATGAGTGGGATGACTACGCCGGCGACGAGGTCGGCGACGACGAGGTTGGCGGTGGAGGGGAGTTGCCCCCGCTCTCCTATGTGTGCCCGACCGCCGGCAATGTCATCTACTACCAGCAGCAGTCGAGCACCCGCAGCAACCGGCTGCCGTACGTGTACACCAACCCCGAGCCGTTCACGCTGCTGTCCCCGCTGGACGCGGTGTACGTGTTGGTGGACCCGGACACGCACGTCCCCAACGAGTGGTAGTTGAGCGGGGACGACGGGTCCACCGGCGCGGGATGTTGAAACAGTTGTCTCTGCCAGTCAACTGTTGATTCGCGAGGTGCGTGCGTGTGCGCGGACGTGTGATGAGGGCGTGTGTTACTGCCTAGCTTTTCTCTTTTGTCTTTAGGGTGACGCGTCTGCACAAATGACACGCACACACAGCAAGCAGTTCCGGCGGTGCGGACCACACAAGCAGTGCGCAGCGCATCACCAGCTTTCCAAGCGTCGTCGTGTTCCAACCACGTCTCACATCAATGGTGCGAGCCGACTTGAAAGCGCAGGACGCAGCAACGGGTACGGCACAGCAGTCGCATGGCGACCGGCTGCAGCAGCTGCCGCCACCTGTCCATCACACACGCGGGCAACGGCCACTGGTCGCCCGCCCGCACGCCTCGTCACGCCCGTGGACGGCGTGGCATGGCGCCGGGGCGCCCCCGCGGCGCCGACGCACACACGGCGGCAGCCGCGTGGCGGGCCGCGTCGACCCCCCCCCCTCCCCCCGCCCGCCACCCGCCGGGTCACGGCGCCGACGGCGGCGGCGCCCGCCCCACGGCCCCCCCCCGCCGCTGGCGGCGCGTCCCACAACCCGCCGCCGCCCGCCGCGGTGCGGCCGGGTGTGGCGGTCGCGACGGGGGAGAGCCGCGGTCACCCCCGCGTCGGGCGCGTCGGGGAGGCCCCGCGCGCCGAGGCGGGCGTGGCGCCCGACGGGCGGGTCCGGCAGAGGCACCCAGCCCGCCCCAGCGGGCGCCGTGACCGATCGGTCCGTCGGCCGACGGCGTTGGCCGGCGGGCTCCCGGAAGGGCTCCCCGACGGGCGCTGGTCGCGCCCCCGGCGGGCGCTCGGGGCCAGGCACCGCAGGCCGATGGCGCTTCCGAGCACGACGAGCACCACGAGGTACAGCGTCCTCGGGTGGGCCGCGCGTCAGGGACACTGTCAAAACTGTGGAGAGACGAGCGGCGCAGCACGAGACAACTCGCCTACGGGCTAGCAGACACAGGCACGACGGGCACCATGGCAGGGAACGACACGCGCCAAACACCGCCCACGCTGGTAAGCACCAATGTCGAAAAACAAGACGGCACCGGGTAGGGCTGCTGGCCTACGACGCGACGCGCAAGCAAGCCCTCCCCTCAAACGTACGCAATCACCCTGTCCCCCAGGCACCCACCCACCCACTCCCCCGGCTCCACTCGCGGCGGCTCACCCGCCCCGTCGCGACGCCGCCCCCCCGCACCCCCCGTCCCGCCACCGCCCACCGCGCCGCCGCCCTAGTAGTCCTCCCCCCGGGAGAGCACCTCCTTGCACGTCGGCCGCAGCAGGATGGTGTGTTCAAACTGGGCCGTGTAGCACCCGCGCGTATCACACAGCGGCGGGTACGGGTCCACGACGCCCGCGTCGCACAACTTCTTCAACCCCATCAGGTACTTGGTCTCCCCGAGGCGGTCGAGGAACCGCCGGCAAAAGGCGAGCGTCCCAAACTCCCGATCAATCGTCGCGAGCAGCGAGCGCGCGCGGGGCAGCCGCAGCGGCACGTGCCCCGCGTGGAAGTTCTTCATATAGTGGCTGCACTCATAGTCTTCGCGGACGTAGCCCTTGCCCGTCGAGCCAAACGTTTCAATGGCGAAAAACTCGCCCTCCTCCATCTTGGTCGCCTCCCCGCCCTTGACAATGGGGACAGACTTGCCCGCGTGGATCTGGTAGGGCGCAATGCTGTGGCCATTGAGGTTGCGCACGCACTTGACGGGGAAGGTTTTGCCGTCGAGTTCCACCTCGTGGCTCTCCATCACCTCCTGCACCGCTTCGCCCACGTCACACAGGCGCACGTCAATGCCAGCGGCGGCAATGCCCGCGTTGGTCGCAGCCTTGACCGCCTCGACGAGCGGGTCGTAGCGCGGGTTGAACGCCACCGTCCACGCGCAGTCAATGATGCGCCCGTTAATCTGGGTGCCGAAATCCACCTTCATCACGTCATTGTAGTCGAGCACCGTATCGTCCCCGCTGTTGGGCGTGTAGTGGGCGGCCACGTGGTTGAGCGAGCACCCCGTGGGGAACGCAATCCCCGCGTCGAGGCCCTTGGCGTCGACGAGCGCGCGGTTGGCATTCTCCAGCCGCTCGCACATGTCAATGAGCTTGACGCCCGGCTTGATATAGTCCTTCATGTAGGCGCGCACCTGCCGGTGCACCTCGGACGCTTGGCGCACGGTGTTGACCATGTCCGACTCGAGGCGCTCCCGCTCCCGCAGCTCCGCCGACGACGTGCGGTACGCATTGTCGTCGCGGTACGCTTGGATTTCGCCCTCGGGAAAGACGCCAGAGGGGAAGTAGCGCGCCACGGGGATGGTGGGGGGGTCCGTTTGGGGGCCGGGCGGGCCGCCCCCGCCCTTTTTCTTGGCCTTTTTCTTGCCGTCCGCGTCGGCCGACGCCGGGGGTGGCTCCCCGGCCGCCACCGCTGCCGCCGCCGCCGCCGCCGCGTTGGCCTTTTTGTTGGCCTTTTTCCGCTGATTCTTGAGCCGCCGCCGCTCCGCCGCCGCCGCCGCTTTGGCCTCGTCGGTCGCGGGCGCGGCGGGCGCGTCGGCCGCGGGCGCCACCCCGCCCGCGTCACCGTCGGGGCTGGTGATGGCGGTCTTGGCGAGCGCCGCCGCCGCGTCACTAGCCGCGGCGGGCGCCGCAGCGTCGGCCGCCGCGGCGCCATTGGCCACGTCCGCACCCGCCATGGCGGGGGCGCGAGCCACAGAGCGCGCCGACGGAACGGCCGGTTCCTGAGGCGGGGGGGGGAGACGCAAACCGGCGGCGCGAAAGAGGGGAGGGGGGGGGGGGGGGGGGTGGGGGGGGCCCGGGGGGTGGGCACGGGGGGCGCGGCCGGGGGGGGGCACCG
>Ga0115030_1001388_pt1 | contig 10924 bp, 10 predicted proteins | sample SidtaG_4_FD_87174 | JGI IMG/M metagenome (GOLD analysis project Ga0115030, IMG submission 87174) | Marine algal microbial communities from Sidmouth, United Kingdom - Sidmouth_Male1 metaG | ecosystem: Host-associated > Algae > Red algae > Unclassified | place: Sidmouth, United Kingdom | collected... | reverse complement strand
GCGGCGGCGGCGGCAGCGGCGGCGGCGGCGGCGGCGGCCGACGCGGCGGCGGCGGCGACGGCGGCCGGGCCGCGCTCCCACCCGCCGCGGGGGGCATAGGCGCCGCCGCCGCGGGCGGCGGCGGCCGCCGCCGCGTCGGTGCCACCGCCGCCGCCGCTGCCGGCGGCGGCATAGGCGCCCGGCAGGGGGAGGGGCGCCCCCCCGGCGGCGCCGCCGCCGCCGTGCGTCGGCGACGGCGGCCGGCGGTAGGCGTGGTACGGCGCCGCCCCGTGGGGCGCCGCCCCCGCCGCCCCATAGGCGCCCCCATTGGACGCTGCCGCCGCGGCCGCGTGGGGGCGGTGGGGGGCCGCCAGCGCCGTGGGCGCGCCGTGCCGCCCCCGCCCGCCGGCGCCATAGGTCGCCTCGGCGGCGCCCGCGGGGCCGTCGTCGACGAGGCGGTGGAGGTCCGCGAGCGTTGTGGCAGCCGAGGCGGTGCCGTAGGAGAGGCCGCCGCCGCCAGTGCCCCCACCCCCGCCGCCGCCGCCGCCGCCGCCGCCGCCACCGCCACCACCGCCGCCGGGACGGGACGCCATGCCGCCACGCTCCCCCCCGCCCGCGGGTGCGGCGGCGGCGGTACCCCCACCCTCCCTGGGGCCGTGCCCCCCGCCCCCCCCCCCATACGCGGGCGCCCCATAGGTGGCCGCCGACGGGGCCGTCGCTTGCGTGGCCGCCGGCGCAGCCGCCGGTGGGGGCGCCGCCGGGATGGGCCCGTACAAGTAGGATCCGCCCCCGCCATACCCGTACGTGCCGCTCGCCGAGTAGCCCGCAGAGGTGCCCCCCGCAAAGCCGTCGGCGGCAGACGGACCGCCCGAGTAGGCGGGCGCCCCCCCCCCAGGCGCGCCGGCGGCATCGCCAACGGCGGGCCCCCCCCCGCCCGCCGCGTCGACCGCCGACCTCAGGGCGCCATAGTCGTACGCCCCCGCCGTGCCGGGCCTGCCCGACAGGAAGGGCGGCGCGGGTAGCTGCGGCGTGTCGGCCTTGTAGGCACCCCCCCCGGCGGACGGCGGGTAGCCATACGCCGACGCGCCGGTGGTTGCCGCTTGGCCACCGTCCATGTACCCGACGGCCATGGCCGTTGTCCCAGACAGCGGCATCCGCTCCGCCGCCTCTGCCGCGCCGCCTGTGGTGTTGACAGCAGCCGCCCACTGCGGCCGCCGCTTCATTCCCCCCCCGGTCCGTCCTTGGTCGAAACCACCGCTGCGCGGCAGACGCGGCGGCGACGGGGTGCACGACGGGGTGTCCACGCCCGTCCACAGCCCACCACCAACCACCCCGCGCACGGTCAGACGCGCCTTGCGTCGCAGCTTGTCAGGCACACCCCGGATGCGCCGCTGCCGCGCCCGTGCCAGCGTCACCGCCGTCGTCGGTGCCCGCCTCTCGATTGTTGGAATGCCCGTGCGGCGGGGTGCGTGCGGCCCCAGTGGACGCACGGCCGACGCCGCTGAGCGGGGCGCGCGCGCGCGCCGCCGCCGGCCGCACCAGCTCCCCCACCGGTGGAGGGGCGCGCTCGCTTCACCCGCCAGGCGCGAGAGCCGACCATGGACAACGCGACCCGATGAAAGAAAAACGCCACCGGCCGTTGGGCGCCGCACGAGCCGCGACGGGAGCGGCCGGCATCAGGGGCTGCGCACGCACTCCCACGGGTCGCGGAGAAGGCGGGCACGCGCCGCTGGGGACACGGGCGGGGGCACCCAGAGCTGTGCGGGAGGGCCCCTTTGGCGCGCAAGCGGCTGGATCCACGCTGGTTGGTGTGGGCAGCGGGGCGGCGGCGGTTGTGGACTGTGCAAGGCTGTCGGGAGGTCCGAACCACGCATGCTTCGTGGGTCGGACGCGGCGCCAGAAAGTCTCGACCGCAGGTCACGCGCGCTATTTCCGCGGCCCTCCCGTCCGTGTTGGGTTGGGTGAGTGGGCCAACGGGCGGTCGGGAAAGCCGCGCCACAATCGTGTGGTCATATGTGGTCTGATGGAGGGGCTCTAGCGCGGGTGGGGCTTGTCGCCTGGGCCGTGTCCGCGGCATGGACTAGAACAAATATCCTAACAAACACTCCGGCGAGGACCAGCCGGATGCCCGCCAACGTCCGGAAGTGACGCAAGCGCGGCCAAGAACTGGTGTCCCGACCGCCCCGGCACGAGGGTCGTCGCTGGGCCCACATCTTTCCTTGTCTGTGGCTGAGAGTGAATGTCAACGCCATGCCGCGGCTGCCAGTCCGATACCCCTACCGCCGCCATTGACTGTTATTTGTGGCTGAGAGCCCGCCTTGTGAAGCCGTGGTTGGATATTTTTTCCGGGCGGCGGCGGCAGATGGCGCGCCCTGAGACCGCCTGGACCGCAGGTGGTTGGACTGGGGTGCCATTGAGGCCATTGGGTGGACCAATGACCGGCCTTGTCACTGTAGAGGACAGTCGGATGGCATGCAAAGGACCGGTGATCCGCCAGCCTCTGTGAATCCAGGCAGTGCGTTGGCTGCACAGCCAGGGTGAGTCATCACGCGGAACCATCATGCCAAGTTCTGAGTTGATCGCTGGCCTCGAAGACGAATCTTTGATTTGTAGGGGTCCAGATTCGACGCTCCTCGAACTAAGACAGAAATTCAATTGAAAACAAGCAAGTTCACTTCGTCGTGCATTTGTATCGCAATGCTTGTTACCTGCGCGATTGTACAGTACGGTAGTGCCCGCTTGCAACAGAACAAATACAGTACGGCAGTACGACTGCTAGAGGTTGTCCATGACGCCTACACACATACCGCTGGCTGCCGCGATCCTGATGTGACGGGCATACGGGTGGCTGCGGCTACGGTTTCCCAACGAAGGCCCGGTTGCGGTGTTTGTCGTGGAGAACGCAGCATTGGCGGTTGTGATGGCGAGATGGAACGAGCTGTTGGAGCTTTGGCAAGGTCGCTGCCAACCAAGCACAACTGAACCGAGTCACAGCCAGTCGGAGGCGGACGTGGTCGCAGACGTTTTTCCACGTGAAGTGCGTGCCGACGTCTCTGTAGAACGGCCCTCCTCATGGCGTGACCTGGTCCGACCTGCTGCTGCCTGGCGCACGAGTCGGGCGAGAGATTATCAGAATAGCGCCGAGGCTCGCCGCGACAGCTGGCGCTGTCGCCAGCTGAACAGGCCAGCACTGATGCCGACTAGACAGGCTAGACCAATACCCTGACTGCCTGCCCCCGTCAGGTCGTGCATGTCTCCGGGTGGCATCCCCATCACCAGACCACCCCCCACGACTGCCACTCAAAAGCCCTGACCACCCAGACAGTCGTCCGTCCTGCAGCCACTCCACCCAAAAATGCCGGCGCGTCCTTGCGCCCAACTACCACCATGCAATAACAGCAGCAAACATGCACGACGGGCGCTCGAAAGTAACTCTACATCCCTCTGCTTGTCCGCCCGAACCGGACATGGCCCGAAAGGAGAGGTGGAGGCGCCACTGCAACAGAAGACGGCAGCAAACGCCGTCTGCACCCTTCCACACCCTCCTCCCCCCCTCCAACACGAGCCCCCAGCCATTGCGTCAGGAAGCAAGAACATATCAGTGCAGCGACTGGCACGGAAAGCCCAGCCGACAACAGGGCGGGGGAGGGGAGAGATAGCAAATGTCACCACGCTCCGACGACAACGCGCAGGCGCGTTAACGGCAGGGCGGCAGAAATCCTGCCCAAGGCAAACGACAACGGCCGCGACGGGAACACGCGGCCGGCGGACCGGCTGTCCGGCCGAGCGCGTGCACCGCGGAGTGGCACAGAGAGTCCATTCCCTCTGACTCGTCGACACAGCAGGGGACGCTTCCGACCACCAAAATCGCGGGAAAAGCTGTCGATATGACGTTATTTCCCATTTTTTTTTTGAGCACGTGCGCCCGTGCGTGAGATTCTTCCTTTTTTAGATTCTGTAATGGTCAGCTCCCAATGGAAGCCGTTGATTGGCCGTTCGGGTTCGAGACGATCCGCGGGAGGTGGGACGGAGGCGGATTTAAGGACACTGGGAGGGCAATGGACCTGCGTGCCCTCCGTCGAGTGTTGCTCACAGCTGCAAAGTGAGCCCAGCTGGCCCTGCCGTGCAACGGGCATGCACAGATTATTGTTCTGATTCGCGAACCACCGCCCTCGGAATGACCCGGATCACACCACAAGGGGGGGAGGCGCTCTCAACGGGCACCAGTCGGCCGCACCCGCCCTCGGCAGCCGGCTGGTGGCGGCCTCCTCGTGGTGCCCGGATCGGATGCCGCTGCCACACGGCGGTCGCGTGGCTGTGTGGAAAAGGGCCGTCGGCTGTCAGTGTCCGACGTCGGTGCGGGAGAGGCCCGCCCATGCTGCGTCCGAGTGGGGTGGGCCCGGACCAGCTCCTCAGCTCAACTACTGTCAGCGTCGCCATCACTCCACACCGACTCGCTGTTCATTGGGTGGCCCGGGCCTTAATCAATCCGTAATGCAATTATCAACGGTCTTTCAATCCACAGCGCCACGAGCGAGAGTGCGACGCACTGTCGCGCAAGGCCCCTCATCGGCGTGCTTGCGGCCCACAGCAGCCCCTCGCCTCGGAGGTGGAAACGGGGTGGTCAGGCAGCACCCATCCCGAGGCTGAATCCGACCACGAGGCACTCTGTGCGGTCGACGCGACAGCCTGTTCACAGTACACTGTGGGAGACCCCCCCGCAGAATAAGCAAAAATACAACATGTATCCGCCTCCATTGTCGCGTACACAGCAAGGAGGGGTCCAATTGTCTCCTTCAGGAGGCCCTCTCTTTCGCTGTCGGCCACACACCCACGAATCTCACATTGAACACCCAGCGGCCTGGTACGTGGTGTGCCTGGGCGGCTGGCGTGGCGAGCCCCGCACCGGCTCTGTCGCGTCTTGCGGTGCGCTCCCCCACCCCCCACGCCAGGAGGCCGCCTGGGGGTTGTGAGGTCACGCTGGCGACCACCTGCCGCGCTGTCCCGTCGGGTGTGCCCGCGGTGACCGCAGCGTTGTGGCTGGCCAGGAGCACGCCTGTGGACCGGTCTACGAGGCCACTGTTCCGCGCGTACCTCCTAATTTTTGTTTTCTCGGTCCGCCCGGTTTTGTTCACCGGCGGCGGCCGCGCCCTTGTTCCAGCCTTCTTGACTGCTGCCAGACGGCGACTGGTGGCTCTCGGCTGGCACACGGCAACAATCTGCGCGTGCGCGCATACAAACCCCCGGGGGCTCGCGCGCTTTTTGGGAGCACACCCTCGGCCATCGGCGTCTGCCCGCACCGACGTCCGCGACTACGAGCGCCGCGACCCCCCCCACACACCACACGCCGTGCGCTCTGGGAGAACACTGGCCCCGCTGGCCCACTCTCACTGGTCGACGATTCTCTCCTCGGGCTGGGTGCCAACGCTGGACCCCCCCCTGGCGCTGCGCCATCGACGCTTCTCCGCCACATTTCTCTCTTAACGCCTTCGTGTCCCGCTGGGCAACCCACCCGCGCTCGGCCAGATACACCCCCCTCCCGCTCACATTTTTTTGGGACACGCCTCCGTCCTGCTCGCGGCCGGCCGCGCGCGACGCCGTCGTCGTCGTCGTCGTCACCCCCGTTGCGTGCGTGCGGCCGCCGCGCGCGCGCTGCAGATGCCGGCGTGCATGCGGGGCCTGACGGTCTGATTGCGCCGCTGGCACACGGCGCTTCGGGTTCATAGCATTTTTTGGGTTGCTGGCGACGTTGGTGGACGCCCTTCTCGCGCACGCTCACACCCTTATTCCATCCTCGCCCCAACGTGTTGCCAACGTAGCTGCGTTGCCGCCGTACCCGAGTAGCAGCCGAGCGGCCGGCTTCTTCGTCGGCGGCTGGTTTCTTGCATGCGCATGACGGCGAGCGACGCTCATGCCGGGCTGGTGATGGGTGCCCGCGGTCCTCTCGAGCCACCAGTATCTCCGTGCTCGTTGACCAGTGATGGTCGGTCATCCCCACCGGCCGTAAGCAAACAGCCGTTCTCCCCCGTGACGCTCGACTCTGTTGACGACCTGCCGCGGTCGTCGGTGCTGGGCGTGAGCAAGCGCGGTGGCGTCGACACTGCTTCCCGCCTGGACGATGCCCATGACTTGATGCTTGTGAGCTGTGATGCGATGCCTTCAGCTGTGGATGCGGATGGCATGAACGATGGCGAGGATGAGCTTGACGGAGCCGTTGCTCGGCCTGACATGCCGGCCGGCAACTGCAGCACGTCGCTCGTCATTGATGGCTGCTCTCGGTCGGCGCCCGGCTTGTCAGATGGTGTGTCGGACGCTCTGTCTGCTGCCCCGGTGACGGGTTGTGTAAACTTCGCTCAGGCCACCTCGGTCGAGACAGACGCCGGCAGCCGCGACGCTGTGCCTGCCGCGTTTAGTGAGGTGTGTCCTGCGCCTGATGCGCCTCGTGCTTCTTGCCCTCCCCCCCGGAGGAGTTCTCGCGCGCGTGTACCCTCGGCAATTGCTGCGTCGGCGGCCGTGGCTCCCGGCAAGCGCGAGCGGAGGCGCAAGCGCTGTGAGGCCTTCCCCGTGGAGAAGGATGTGGCGCCGGTGGGCAAGAGACCTGTATGCCCGCCAACCGTCGACGGACTGCGACCGCGGTCAGCCGGTCCGGCACCGCTCGAGCTGTCGAAGTCGCGAGCCGGAGGGGGCTTCCCGAGGCGACCTTCTCTGGACCTTCCTTCCCCACTGGCGTCGCGCTCAACAGTGCCTATGTCGTCTGTGTCTGGTGCTGCCTCGGGTGGCGCTCCCCCGTGCTCGGCCGATGAGAAGCGGCAGCAGCTGCTTGCTCGACTTCACGCCATCAATGCGGAGAAGGCGCGCCTCGCGCTTGCGGAACCGACGCCCCGCCACAGCGTGTCGACGTCGCAACTCAACGGCTTGCTCTCTCCCGCGTGCCCCACTGTCCCTCCTCACATCCCCGGCTCGGCCTTGTGGTCTCAAGCGCGCTCCCTCGCGAGCCCTGCGGCCAGCACGAGTACCTGCGGTGCCACAGCGCTCACCGCACTAGATCTTGGCTCTGGACGCGGCGACGGTGCCTCAGCTGCGACACCTACTCCCGGACCTGATGGTCAGTCCACAAGCACGACGGATCGCGTGTCGCGACGTCCGTCGCGTCCTCGGACCCCGTCGGTTTGGCTGAAGCCCGCGCCTGGCGAGCCAGTGGCTGGGTCCCTCAACACACCGACGATGCCTTCTGGTTGGAGTCGGGATCCTCGTGTCAAGTATTGCCGCCGGGTGGTCAACGAGCTGCTGCGTCATCCGCAGGCTAAGCCCTTCTCCGCTCCTGTCAATGAGCTGTGGCCGCCGGAGTCGATCCCCAACTACTTCGTTATTGTAAAGCAGCCGATGGACTTGGGCACCGTCAAGCGTACGCTGGAGGCCGGTGGCTATTGCTCGTTTGACCCCACCGACGTCGCGGCGGGCCGCATGCTTGCGCTATCCCGCTTTGAAAGTGACATCCTTCAAGTCTTCACCAACGCTATGCTGTACAACCGCCCTGGCGACTCGCTTTATCAGTGTGCGTTCTCCCTGCGCGACGAGTTCCAGCGGCTCATCCGTGACATGCCAGAAGAGGCGCCTCCTGCTGCCAAGAGTGCTGCCCGTCGCGGCAACCGCAAAGCGAAGCCAGCCCCGGCGCCCAAGGCCAAGAAGGCATCGCCTCCCAAGCGCGGCAGCCCGCCGGCGGCGGCTGGTGCGGCGCCTAAGCCGACAGCGCCCAAGCGTTTAACCAAGACCAAGCGCTCGCCGAAGTCGAGCTCCGCTGAAGCCTCTGCTTCACATGAGGCAGCTGTCTCTTTGTCGGGCGGGTCTGGTGACGCTGGCGGTGGTGGCTCGCCAACTGCATCGGCTGGTGGTGCGCGGCCGTCGAAGGCCGCGACCGTGGTGCTGCCGCAAAGCGTCCGGGAGATCCGGAAGAAGTTGGCTCAGCTGCAGAACGAACGGGCGTACGTCGAATGCTTTTCGCTGGGTGGCGTCAAGGGGTCGTCGGCTTTCATGAAGCGCGCGGCGATACTCTACCACGTGGAGATGCGGTTCGAGGAGAAGGAGCGCCTGGGCGAGAACATTTCGTCGCTGTCCGTGGACAAGCTGGGGAAGGTTGTACAGCTCGTGGCTCGCAAGTCTGCCGGCCGTGCCGAGGTCAACAACAACGACGAGTACGAGCTTGACATGGACGCGCTCGACAACCACACCCTCCGTGAGATGGAGGCGTACGTCGAGTCGTGCTTGCCTGTCGCCAAGCGTCGCACAATCAAGGACGTGAGCTCCTTCTCGTCGGTTGGTGACATTGACGCGGCCATGATCCGGCTGCGGCAGCACATGATGAACATCCTGGAGCGTCGTGAAGCTGCTCGTGCCCACCGCCGGCGGATGGGGTCCTACTCATCGGAGGACTCTGACAGTTCGGATGGTGACAGCTCGGACAGCGGCAGCTCCAGCAGTGGCAGCCGCAGCAGTGGCAGTGACAGTAGCAGCTCGGGCGAGTCGGGCTCGGACTCTGAGAGTGACGGGGAATAGAATAGAACATAGCCCCTACTTGTTCTCTCTCCTGTCTTCTAGTCCCCACTGGTCTCATATTGAGCCTGCCACTCGAGCTGCGCTGCACGCCCATTCCCGTGCCGCCCTTCATGGCCAGCCGTCGCGTCCTCTCGGAGCTGGTCGATGTTGCGCTGGGGGACAGGGCCACTGACCCGTCTGGTCGCTGTTCCCATTGTCGAACTGCGCGCTTTGGCAGTTGCCCGTCGCTGGCACTAGAGCACCGTCGCGCGCGCATTCCTCGTGCGTTGCAGCACCTGGTGCGATCGGGCGTTGGGCTTTCGGCACGTTGCCCGCGGTTGCGCCTGCATGTATGCACCCATCAAGCGCCTCGGCGCCGCTCCCTTGCACGCTCTGCCGTGGCGGGGACAAGTTTGCGTGCCGGCGGCGGGGTGCGTCGGCCGGATGGCGCGGCGCCGCGGGCGCCCCACGGCCGACCGTGGTCGTGGTCGCGCGGATTACACCGGCTCACCTTGTGCTCGTCGCGTACCACGGTCTGTCCTCTGCAAGTTTTCCTATTGCGCCTTCGTGTCTCTGCGGGGAGAGGGTGTCGGGCGCGGCGCGGACGCCGTCGTCCCGCGCCGCGCGCCGGCGACGGATGACGCGGGGCCTGTCGACAGCGGGCGCCCGCGCCCGCCGGCCCTTGAAGTTGTTTGGTCCAGTCGTACTCGGTGCATGCAATCGTGGGATTAATTTGGGTAAAGTCAGCTTTTTTTGGGCTCCAGACTTTACGCATAGAGTGCTCGGCCGCTTTGCACGCCTAGTTAAGACCCAGTGTTCCTGCTCTTCTGGGTTTTCAATCGAATGGCGGCCTTGGATTGGCTCCTCCGTCAAATACGACTGCTCATTGGTCACAAGGGGAGCTGTCAGATTCCTCACCAAAATCTTCAAGCGGATTACAACGTGGAAAAGGTCATCCTCTCTCATTGGCCTTGAGGGGACGGTACGGATGCTCTGGTTTGAAGCTCCTTTCGAGAAAATTGACATGCAACGAGGTGGCGTCAAGCTTGCTTCGACAGACACGGAAGCGATGCACACTGCAGAAGGTCAACAACAGCCACACCTCCGACAGTGGTCATGCTCTTGAAGCACTTTGTGGCCCATTTTCTTGTGCTGTGTGCCCTCGTGTAGTAATCGTCACCTCCAGAGCACGCCTGTTGACCAGAAAAAAGATAGTTAAGGGAGTGTCATCTGCATACATGAGGTCGGCATCTCGCATGAAGTGGTCCGATTCATGAACGGACTTCAGAATCTGTCTCTTCGCGTCCCACTTGTGCGGCAAAATGTAGGGGGACCTGCTTGAAGCGTTCCATAACGCTGGAAGGCCCCCCCAACCCTGTTTGCTCATGCGGGTGTCGGGCAGACTGGAGACAATCGAGCACTACTCTGGCTCTGCTTGTCCGTTTGATGTGTTCTGTGGCTCGTTCTCTTGCGCTATGTAAAACCTTGCAGGGATAGTTCCCGCAAAAGCATCCAATCTTCCCACACAGAAGGTAGCTGGATGAAACCTGTTTCTGAGTGCACGGTACTGCCCGAGCGCGGGATGTGGTCGGATCAGCATTTCGTCCGGATATTCGGGCTCTTTATACCATTGACATACTGTCCCGCGGAACGCGACGACATGGTCTGCTATGGTTGCCCTGTTTTTGCAAAAAAAAATAGAACCAAAGAATAAAAGAGGGGATAACACAGGAGTGACAAACAGAGCACATCGATGGACAGGGGGGGAGGATGAGCGTCGTTCCCTTCGTGTGCTCGGGACGTACACGCCTCCCCCCTCCCCCCCACACCCGCCCCCCCCTCTGCCCTGACCATGCTCTGATCCGTGCAACTGCCCTACGACAATAATCGCCTGCGGACGACGAGCGCAACGACGCGCGGGCAAGACGTGATCCGTCGGATCAAGTCACCGCCCACGGCTCATCCTGGATCTTCAGGCACCGCTCTCAAAGAACCCTCACAGGCCGAAATTGTTAGGGGTGTCACCCCCCTCACAGGGGTCGTAGAGGCCGAAACAGGGGACGTCCCCTGTTTCTTCGTTTACGGCCTCTCTGAGAGGGGTATTTCATATTGACCACTTATATTTTAGCACGTTGCAGCTTGCCTTTTCATCCTGGCGATGTAATGCTCAGACCCAGAAGAGCAGCCTTAACTAGGCGTGTTTGCAGCGCCTCTGCCCGCCCCACGCTCGCTCGCAGCACCCACAGCGGTGTGGGCGCCCGCAACCCGCCGGTCGCCGTCCCGCCGCCCCCGCTCCCCTGGCAGCACACGGACGCAGGTCGATCACGCGGGCGCGGGTCGATCCCCCCCCCCCCCCCCCCCCCCCCCCCCCCCCCCCCCGGCCCCCGCCACCCCCCCCCGGATGGAAGGGGGG
>Ga0115030_1001386_pt1 | contig 10927 bp, 9 predicted proteins | sample SidtaG_4_FD_87174 | JGI IMG/M metagenome (GOLD analysis project Ga0115030, IMG submission 87174) | Marine algal microbial communities from Sidmouth, United Kingdom - Sidmouth_Male1 metaG | ecosystem: Host-associated > Algae > Red algae > Unclassified | place: Sidmouth, United Kingdom | collected... | reverse complement strand
CCTTTTGGTGCTGGTGGTTCTGGCGGTGGGGGGTGTCGTCGTTTTTCCGTCCCCGGCGTTTGTTTTTGTGCTGGCGGTTGCGGGGGTGGGGGCCGGCGTTGTCTTTGCGTCCCCGGCGGCGCCGGTGCTGGCGGTTTCGGTTGTGGGGGGCGGCGTTGTCTTTGCGCCCCCGGCGGCGCCGGTGCTGGCGGTTTCGGTGGTGGGGGGGGGCGACGTTTTTGCGCCCCCGGAGGCGGCCGCGGTGCTGGCGGTTGCGGGGGTGGGGGGCGGCGTGGTCTTTGCGCCCCCGGCGGCGCCGGTGCTTGCGGTTTCGGTGGTGGGGGGGGGCGACGTCTTTGCGCCCCCGGCGGCGCCGGTGCTGGCGGTTGCGGTGGTGGGGGGCGGCGACCCTTTTGCGCCTGCGGTGGTGACGGTGCTGGCAGTTGCGGCGGTGGGGGGCAGCAGCCCCTTTGGGCCGGAGGCGGCGGCGATGTCGGCGCTTGGTGGCGTGGTGGCGGCCGTTGGGCCTGCGGTGTGGGCGGCGGACATTGTTGTGGCCGCCACGGCGGCGCGGTCGGAATCGTGGGCGGCGGCGCCTGTGCTGGTGGCTGAGGCGGTGGGGGGCTGTGACCGCTCGGCGCCCCCGGGCTGCGCCACCGTCTGGGCGGAGCAGTCGGCTCCTTGGCCTGGTTGGGGGGAGTTTTCAGACGGACAAGAGAATAAACAGAAGGAAGAAGGTACTTTTTTGACAAGGCAGAAGATGCACAAGCAACAGAGGAGAGTCAAAGCAAGCAACGAAAGAGCACCCGATGAACGCAGTTCAAGCTCACGTCATGGCAGAAAACACCACGTCGACGTCCATGTCCTCCGCCACCTCCCCAGCATGCGGCCCGTCCTCGTCCATAAAGACGGGCCAGGCGTCCGCGGCAGAGCCGGCCGCCCAGCGCCCCCACCCACCCAGCAACCAAACTGCCGCCGCCGGCAACGCCGCCTGGGGCGACGCGGCGACGTACAAGAGGTGCAGCCGCCGCTCAGCCCACCAAACTGTTGGCAGAGCCGCGCCAAGCGTCGACACAGTCGCCGCCGCCGGCGCCGAAGGGTGGCCGCCCAACACCGCCGCTACCGCAAACACCGGCGCCGCCGGGGGTGCAAAGACGTCGCCCCCCGCCACCACCGAAACCGCCAGCACCGGCGCCGCCGGGGGCGCAAAGACAACGCCGCCCCCCACCACCGAAACCGCCAGCACCGGCGCCGCCGGGGACGCAAAGACAACGCCGCCCCCCACCCCCGCAACCGCCAGCACCACGGCCGCCGCCGGGGACGCAAAGACGTCGCCCCCCCCCACCACCGAAACCGCAAGCACCGGCGCCGCCAGGGTCGCAAAGACAACGCCGCCCCCCACCCCCGCAACCGCCAGCACCAGGGCCGCGGGCTCAGCCGACCGCGCCGCCGCGGGGGCCGCCCCCAGGTCCGCCGCTCCCACCACAGCCAGTTCTTCAGCAACTAGTGAACTTGAAACAGAACCTCACTACGGAAAATGTGATGTACCCCGCCGAAATGCAGAGAACGTAACTGTAGTGTACTCTCTTGTTAGAAGTGGCAACCAGTGGGCATGCAGAGAGTGCCATTGATTATCCAATGATATCGAGAGGAAACACCCATATCGAAGTCTCACTGTTCACGGTCAGCATTTTTAACATTCGGATTCATGGATGACACGCCTAGATTTTGTATTCCTGTAGGCGTGTCTATAGCACGAGTACTGATCGAAATTTGTCTTTTTGGGGTTGCCTGCCATGCTGCCCGCCCAGGTTCGCACCGTCTTGCGAGTGCCCGGCACCGCCGCAACGTTCCCGCACACGGTTCCACCGTCAGCTTTGACTAAGATTCCCAACGATTCCCCAACAAAGCAACCGTTGCGCCAACGAGCCATCGATTCTCGTCTTTGTTGGGCTTCGTTGGGCCCCCAACGAAGCCCAACGAAGCTCCTAATGGAGGCCGATTTCGTTGAGCTCTGGCACCCCAGTCTCTCGTGATCGGGTCGTGATGAGCCGCGGCAGGACTCTTCTAAGGACCAAATAACTTGTTCAAAGTCGATACCAGCGATGTTAAGGACGAACCCCATTGTAGTTGTAGATAACACTGCGTGCAGTCCCCCACAAAATTTGCGAGGCAAACACCGTGCGAAGCGCAGCAACAGGCGCCCCCGCTGTCTGAACGGTTTTTTGATGGCTACTCTGTACCAACTATGATCGTACAGCGGACCGCTCGACAATAATGTCCATCTGGATTGACCCGCCACACTGTCGATTATTCACCACGGACCGAGTCAAACATCCCAAGGGTAGAATACGTTCACAAAGTAGCGCATGGCGAGACGTCGTCCCCCTCTTCCCGTGGCTGTCGTATCCACGGTTGCTACGGCCGTCACCCGGCGCCCCAGACTTTGACGAAAAGTCATGGCCGGCGTGCTGCGGGGCGGCGACAGTTTGATCGCGGTCGGGCTGTTGCGGGCGGCGTCGGCCATGCGTGATCCCGAGAGCCTCATCATCTTTGCGCGCGCCCCAGCGCGGGTCGTCACGGTCGCGACGGCGAACGTGACAACTGGTGCGGTCGTGTCGGCGGCGGCGGACATGGGCGCCGCCGCGCACGCAGCACTTAGTTTCATCGCACGTGACGCAGCGCGCGGCGGCGCGATGGAGACGGCGGCGGTGCGCGCGGGGGCGTTGGTGCAGGCGGCGGCGCCATGGTGGAGGTGGTGGACATGCGGGCAGCAATGATGGCGCCCGCAGCGGCGGCCGCGCGCGCGGCGTCGCTCACGGACTTCGTCACACTCGCGGTTATCGCGGTGCGCGGCGGCGTTCTGGCGGCGGCGGCAGTGTGGGCGGGGTCGATGGCGCAGCTTGCGGCGGCCGTGAGCACAGACCGGATCGCGGTGCGCGGCGACGTGGTGGGGGTGGGGGACGTGCGGGTGGAGTCGTTGGTGCCGGCCGCGGCGGCCATGTGCGGCGCCGCGATCCCGGAAGTCGTCGGCCTCGCGCTTTTTTCGGTGCGCGGCGGCGTGGTGGAGGCGGCGGCGGTGTACGCAAGGTCAATTGCGCAGCTGACGGCGGCCGAGCGCACCGACCGGAACGCGGTGCGAGGCGGCGTGCTGGGGGCGACGGACGTGCGGGCGGCGTCCTTGTTGCCGGCGGCAGCGGCCATGCGCGGCGCCGCGGTCCCGGACTTCGTCACCCTCGCGCTGTCGGTGGGCGTTATGGCGGCGGCGGCGGTGTGGGCGGGGTCGATGGCGCAGCTGGCGGCGGCCGTGAGCACCGACCAGATCGTGGTGCGTGGCGACGTGGTGGGGGCGGGGGACGTGCGGGTGGAGTCGTTGGTGCCGGCCGCGGCGGCCATGTGCGGCGCCGCGATCCCGGAAGTCGTCGGCCTCGCGCCTTTTTCGGTGCGCGGCGGCGTGGTGGAGGCGGTGGCGGTGTACGCGCGGTCAATCGCGCAGCCGGCGGCGGGTGTGTGCGCTTCCGGGCACGCGGCGCGTTACCTACGAGCGTGCATCGCGGTGCGCGGCGCCGTGTTGGAGGCGGCGGACGTGCGGGCGGCGTCGTTGGGGCAGGCGGCCGCGGCCGCTCCTGCCACCTTTCTTGCGGCGGTTATCTCCCTCGCGTTTGTCGCGGTGTGGGCCGGCGTGGCGGGGCCGGCGGACGGGAGGCGGGGGCGTTGGCGCCGGCGGCGGCGGCCGTGCGCGCTGGCCGTCACGCGGTGTGCGGCGGCGTCTTGGTGGCGGTGTTCGTACTGGCGGCGTCGTTGGTGCTGGTGGTGGTTGCCTTGCGAGCCGCCGCGCTTGCTGTACTCGACAACGGCGCGCGCACCCCGTTGCGCGGCGGCGTGGTGGCGGCGGCAGGCGTGCAGGTGGGGGCGTTTGCGCAGGCGGCGGCAGCCCTGAGCGCCGGCCGGCATGTGGCTCTTTATGTTCCTCGTGTGCATTGCGGCCCGCGGCGTCGTGGTAGCGACGGCGGCGGTATGCGGGCCGTAGTTTTATCAAGCAACGGCGACCGTGTGCGCCACCGGGCAGCGGGAGCGCCACATGTGCGCTCTCCTCTCGGTGCGCGGCGGTGCGATGGCACGGAAGTGTCGGCGGGCGTAGAAAGTGCGCGGGTTAGGGGCGGGCGGTTTGTTGGAGGCATCGGCGTCTATGCGCCCCCCCGCGCAGGATGCGTTCCACATAGTCGCGCGCGTCACTGTGCTGGGCGGACGTGTGGCGACGGCTGTTGTGTGCGCGGGGGTGTTGGTGTAGGCGGCGGGAGCTGCGGGCACCGCCGCGCGCGCGGAGTTCCACCTTCTCGCGCGCGTCACTGTGTGCGACGGCGCGGCGGAACCAGCACGGGTGTATAAGGGCGCCGACCGTGCACGGGTTGGCATCGGGCTTGTTGGTGCAGGAAACAGCGGCCGAGAGCGGCGCCGCACACGCAGAGCTCAACATCGTCCCGTGCGTCACGGTGTACGGTGGAGCGGTGGCGACGGCGGCGGTGTGCGCCGGTGGTGTATGGCCTGCCGTGGGTGCACCGTCGGGGGGGGGGGGGGAAGCCGAGGGGAGAGGCAGGGGCGGGGGGGGGATGACGCTGCCTCGCCCGCGGCGGCGCGCCGGCAGCCGCACGCGCCGCGGGCGGCGGCGGCGGCGGCAACGCCGCGGGCGGTGGCGGCGGCAAGGCAGCAGGCGGCGGCAGCGACGCCGCGGCTGGGCGCCGCCGCCGCCGCCGCCGCCGACGTCGCCGCGGGCGAGACGCTCGCGCCGCGGCCGGCGACGCGCTCGACCGGACGCCATCCTTGCGCGCGTAGTGCTGCGGCGCGGCGTGGTAGTGATGACGACGGTGTGGGTGGGGGCGTTGGGGCAGGCCGCGGCGGCCATGCACGCCGCAGCGCACGCGGCGCTCACCATCGTCGCGCGCGACACAGTGCCAGTTCTGTAAGACGCGCGCCGGCCCGCCCGCCTTCGCTCAGGATAAGCTATCATCGCTAGTGCTTGTGCGTACGGTGCATCATGGAGTGGCGGGACGCGGTCAGGCTGGGGCGTAGATATCGTACACCGCGCGGCACACCCGTCAGCCCAGTTGTAACAAATTCTCACGCACAGCATGCGTTATTGTCGACCACTGCTTATTTTCTTTGGCATTCAGGTCCAGGCTTCGTTCAGCTGCTCACAGCTCACAGAACGTGGCAGGCCGACTATCGACGTGCCCTCCAATGGGTCATCTTCGAAGCGAAGTAGAGAAAAAGTAGCCAAGGCGTGTCGCTCTGGCAACAACGTTCCGGGGTCGTCGGTGAGTGCGACGCCTCGGTCCCCTACCCTGTCCACGAGTCCGTCCCTGCTGGGCTTATCCACCTCCTCGGAAAGTGCTACTCTGTTGCGCCATCTGCTCCTCTCAAGTGCAGTGCCGACTTGAGAGACAGTACTATGCCGTGGTAGTTGGCCCATGGTGATACGCCCGTGTGGTCAAGATGGCGTGTCCTTGCATCAGAGTCACGAGAGAACCTTCGTTAGGGACTCGTGGGGGCGATCCCCAACGATCCCGAACGAGACCAAGAGCCCAACGAAAGCCCAACAAACCCCATCCTTTCTTGGAATGGTTGGGCCCCCCCCCACAACGAGACGCCAACGAGAATCGCGCTCGTTGGGAAATTGTGGAACAGCTGACGACCCCCCCTCGGCCAGTGCAAGGACCCCACATTCCCACCCCCAACAGCTCCAGGAAGCAGGCCGGCACTGTCCACCTGGCCCTGAGCGAGCGCCTCGATGATGGCCACAAGGCCAGAGCGTCTGTCAGACAGTTGACTCCCGCGTTCCTGTCAACAATGCGACCACGCAACATGATGCTGAGACGACTACGTCAAGGCACATTGGCGCGCATGACAGTGGTCGGCACGTCACTGACCACACAGGTCACCACGACGCCAGAAAAAGACGCACATGATGATGAGCGAGCGCCTCGGTGATGGCCACAAGGCCAGAGCGTCTGTGAGACAGTTGACTCCCGCGTTCCTGTCAACAATGCCACCACGCAACATGATGCTGAGACGACTACGTCAAGGCACATTGGCGCGCATGACAGTGGTCGGCATGTCACTGACCACACACGTCACCACGACGCCAGAAATAGACGCACATGATTCGGACCATTTAAGTCTCGAAGTCCAAGGATTGGACTAAAACGCAGAAACACGGTTGGTTTACAGTAGCCCCCCCAAGCAAGACTGATGCACCTGGCTAACCGGTACTAATGCGCCGTGCGAAAGGCTCTATATTTTGGAGAACGCTTTCGAAAAAGAGCATGGACACAGTGGCTAATCCAACTCAATGCAGTACACCGTGGCACTCACAGCGTGCCAAGACGTGCTGGATTGATGAGGCTGCACTCTCTGTTTGATGGTGTTCGCGCAGCAACAGACAATGTCACAAGAAGAGCCTAGGACGGACAAGGTCTTATGCCAAAATAGAGGTCAGGTCTGACCCGCAGAGATTGGTTACGATGCTGGTGCATCACAGGTCAAGACACACCAAGCTCTTAGAGCGGTAGTTCAATAATACTTGTCCGATATTCTTGCACGCATGATCTAGATTCGATGCGGTTAACCCACTTTTAAGAGGTCCATGAAAGTATGAATGTCCCTTTGAAATAATTGGCCGGATACTAGTACCCATTGTCCCATTCAAAAATTTCCGCTTCGCGGAAATCAAAAAAAACGAATCGTGTGTGTGCATGGTATATGGGCCTGCCTGGACTGCCTTTGACAGGTGTCTCTGGCTGACCAACAAAGGACCGACCGCTGGACGTATCCGGCACATGAGGGTCCTTCCAATTTTTGGGTGGGTGGCCCCAATTGACTTCCGGCCGTGTCCGCGCCCGCGGGGCCGGTCGACCCCATTGTTGCTGGGCATCCCCGTCGCCGCAAGCACCGCCTCCCGCACCTGCTCCCCCCTCCCCCCCGGTGGGTTCCCGCCCCCCTCCCCCCCCCCCCCCCCCCCCCCCCCCCCCCCCCGCCCCCCCCCCCCCCCCGCGCCGGTTGGGTTCCGTCGACCTCCCCCCCCCCCCCCCCCCCCCTTGCTGTTGCTGCGACCCATTGTGGTCTGGCAGTCGCAACCATGGCTTCGGTCAACTACAAGATCAGCAAGGCCAAGGGCCAATCTGTCACGGAGCTGGAGGAGCGCATCGCCCAGGCGCTCATCGACTTGGAGGCGTCCTCCACGGAGCTCAAGCCCGAGCTCCGCGAGCTCTCCATCTCGGGTGCCAAGGAGGTTGACCTGCCCGGCGGCAAGAGCGCCATTGTGGTGTTTGTGCCGTACCGCCTGCTGACCAAGTACCACAAGGTGCAGACGCGGCTCGTGCGGGAGTTGGAGAAGAAGTTTTCGGGCAAGCACATGGTCATCCTCGCGCAGCGCCGGATCTTGCCCGCCGAGCGCAAGGGTGGCCGCCTCGCACCGCAGAAGCGGCCCCGCTCGCGCACCCTCACCGCCGCCCACGAGGGGCTCCTCGAGGACCTGGTCTTCCCCACCGACATTGTCGGCCAGCGGACGCGGTACAAGACGGACGGCTCGCGGCTGCTCAAGGTGCACCTTGACCCCAAGGAGCAGACCAACTCGGAGCACAAGACCGAGACGTTTTCGGCCGTGTACAAGAAGCTCACTGGGAAGGAGGTGACGTTTGAGTTCCCGACCGTGCCCGAGGCATAAAGCGGTCGTGTTTTGTTGTGTTGATCGGATCCGGTGCTTGAGGGGGTGCTGCTGGTCTGGCGACCGTGTGTGTGCGTGCGGCCGCGCGTTGCCTGATCGCCGGCTCGTGCGGGTGCTTGGTCGCGCAACCGTGCGCGCGTGCTGGTGGTGTGGTGTGGTGTGGCCGTGAAGCTCGCTGCGGCAACACCATATAGGGGGTGACGGCGGCCGGTGGGAGTTGCAATTGTGGCGGTGGGAGCGGCGGTGGGGTGCGAGTGCGTGCGTGACGAGTGTGCGGCGGTTATCGCTGATTGGCGGCGGCGCGTGGGCCGGGCGGCCGGCGGCGCGTGGGCCGGGCGGCCGGCGGCGCGGTGCCGGTCGTGCGAACGCCGATACATAGAACGTTTCCTTATCCACCCTGTTGCAGATCCGGACGTGTGGTTGCGTCGCCGTCGGCTCGGTGGTGGTGTTTGGTGGTGTGCTCGCACCCACAGCGGGCAAGCTTGACCCGCGCGTTTCGTACATCGCGTGTTCTTGATGTCACCATGCGCGTCGAGGCTCGCACTCGGTGCTGGTGTGCCATTCGCAAGGATGCTCGGCCCATTTGCATCCATCCTACTCCCTGTGCATTGATTCTCTGTCTATTGGGGTAGGGCGCGGAACACTCAACATGGGATGCTGCCTCGCGTGGACGTCCAGGAGTTTGGACTTGGTCGCTCACCTACTTCAGCAAGATGGTCTGCGAGTGGATGCCGCTCCTGTGAGCTCGAAAGCCGACGGATTGCTGTTTGACTCAACGCGTCATCGTACGCGTCGCACCCCGAGCCTCTCTCTGCACCGGCTACCCTCCCCGCGCTTGCCGCGCCCGCACGTCCGCCAGGAGGTCCGCGTACAGCCCCTTGCGCAGCGGGTCGAGCGCCGCCGCCCGCGTCAGCGCGTCGGCAGCCTCGGCCAACTCCCCCGCCCGCGCCGCCCCGTCGCCCCCATCCCCCGCCGCCCCGACCAAGAGGCCCGCGAGCGCCCGCCACGCAAACACCGCGTCCGCCTCCACGTCGAGGAGCGCCCGCACGGCGGCGGCTTCGGCGAGCGCCACCGCCCGCGCGGCGGCGGGGTCCTCGGCGGCGCCGCCGCCGGCCGCAAACACCAACCACCGGTGGTACACCCACGCCGACTCGAGGGCGGGCTCCGTCCACACCGCGTCGCGGACGAGCGCCAACTCGGCCGCCCGCACGGTGGGGGGGAGGGCGGGGGGGGGCGCGCCACCGCCCTCCCCGCCATGGGTCGACGCTCCTTTGCCCCCCCCCGCCGTTGCGGCAGCGGCGGCGGCGGCGGCGGCGGCGGCGGCGGCGGCGGCGGCCGCCACCCGCGGCAGCACCACCGACCGCCGGTGCCACGCCGAGTAGTTTGTAAAGTCCGCGTCGATGCAGCCGCGCGTAAACGCCTCATCGGCCGCGTCGGCGGCGGCTGGGTCGTGCCCTGGCAGCCCCGCGGCCATGGACGCGGTCCGCAGCCGGTGGGCCCACCCGTGAAAGTTGCGCGCGTCGGCGGCGAGGAGCGCCTCGGACAAGCGCGCCTCGGCCGCAATGGCGGCGGGGAGGGCGCCGGCGGGGAGGCCCGCAACCACGTCATGGGCGGAGAGCAGCGCGATGCGGTGTTGCCACGTTGGGTAGGATTTGGGCTGCTGCCGCAAGCAGCGGGTGGTGAGGGTCAAGTCGGCCTTCCACGCGGCGGCCAGGGTGGTTTCCGCCGACCGGATGGCGCCCGCGCGCGCCGCATCCGAGTCAGCGGCGGCAGCGGCGGCAGCGGCGGCAGCGGCAGCGGGCGGCGTGGCGTCAACCGCATCTGCGGGTGAGGGGGGGAGTGGGGAGGGTGCGGCACCACAGCCGTTGGGCGCGACTCCGTCGGTCGTCTTGTCTAGGGGCGCCGCGCGCGTGGTTGCGCCCTCACCCGTCGCCGCCGCAGCCGCCTCGGCCGCCGCACAGGCAGCGTGCCGCGCCGCCGACGCACGCAGCGCCGCGGCCACACGTACGGCCTCCCCCGCGCCCGCGGGTGGCGGCAGTGGGGTGCGCCCCTCCCCCCCACCCACGCCGCGCGGGAGGGGCAGCGCGAGGACCGCCGCGCCCGCGGCGGCCAGCGCGTCGTAGCGCAGCGCCCACAGGGAGTACTCGTCCGGGTTGGCTTCCAGCGCACGCACCGTCGCCGCCACGTCTGCGGGGTCAATGGAGCGGCGCAGGCGGGCGGCGAGGGCGGCCTTGGTGGCGGCGTGTAGGCCGGCCGCGTGGGCAGCGGCCGCCGCCGCCTCAGCCGCCTCGGCGGCGGTGCGGCTACGACGGACGCCGTGCATGCTGCCCGTGGGAGACAAGACGGACCGGAAACACAAGCAAAGCAAGGCAGAAGAGGTCAGGCTCGACCAGACACTAACAACTAAGGGGTTGTAGCAGACTGGATGACCGGCTGGGGATGACCTCGGCGTCAATAGTGTCTTCGCCACAAGAGGACGATGAAGAAGAAGGGACTCGGTCGTCGGCATCGCAACGTGTCACGATCGGTGGACCAATTCAGGGTCGGTCCACATCACGCGCGATTGCCCAAACACGGAATGCGGACGCTCACCTCATTGGTTCGTTTTTTCTACTTTGTCCACGTAAAATGCGGAACGTTTGGGCTCGTGCTCCCACTGTCGGGGCTGCGGGAAGGCCCGGGTACCAAATGCCGACAAGTGGAAGGAGCCCTGCCCGAATCTGCCCGGTATCTTGGCACGTGACCCCCCCTGGGATGCCCTTTTGGGCACCCTCAACGGGTGCTACAATCTGAACCGTCTCGAATGGCCCATGAGACGGCTCCCCGGTGAGCGGCTCCTCCGTTGATCTCGGTCGCGCCCTCGTGGGCTGGCCCATTCCATGATGCACCAGCGCACCATCGTCGCGGCGCCATCCGCGGGGGCGCCGCGGTGCACACTGGCGGGTGCCAACGACCGGCAGACTGCCATTGACCGACGAGCGTCGGACCCCCTCCCGCCCCCCCCCCCTCCCTCCTCCCCTTCCCGTCTTTCTTCCCTTCCCCGTCAAGTGCTTTGCCACGATGGCAGCCGCTTTCGCGCCGCCTGCTGGCATCGTTGCCGTTGGGGTGGCCACCCCCGCCGCCCGCCGGGCGGCCAGCCCCCGTCCCTCGCCGGCTGCGCGGCGCCACCCCCCCCCCCCCCCCCCCGGGGCCAAGGGGGGGGGCGGAGCCCCCCCCCCCGGGCGG
>Ga0115030_1001384_pt1 | contig 10930 bp, 17 predicted proteins | sample SidtaG_4_FD_87174 | JGI IMG/M metagenome (GOLD analysis project Ga0115030, IMG submission 87174) | Marine algal microbial communities from Sidmouth, United Kingdom - Sidmouth_Male1 metaG | ecosystem: Host-associated > Algae > Red algae > Unclassified | place: Sidmouth, United Kingdom | collected... | reverse complement strand
GGGGGCCGGGGGGGGGCCCACACCAAGGCCAGGTGGGAAGGCGGGGGGGGGGGGAGGCGCTTCCCGCCCCGGGCGGGGGGGGGGCCGGGGGGGGAGGGGGGGGGGGGGGGGGGGGGGGGGGGGGGGGGGAGGAGATCGATGGCGGCGGTGCAGGAGGGGGGGGAGGACGAAGGGCAGGGAGTGGGGGAAGAACGCGTTTGCGACGAGCTGAGGGACGTCCGTCGAGGCACAATGCCCACACTTCAACGCCACGCCCAACCCTTTCTGGCCCCTTCAGAGTCCTTGGGCAGCCTTGCGCGGCAGAGCGGTGCGAGCCAATCGGCTGTCGATTTGCGTTGCAAGATTGCCGGCAATCCGAACGACGCCTGGCGTCCTGATCAACCTCCGACGCCGAAGCCGGTCTGCTGCTGTCCTTACCATCCCGTGCTGACATTGATCTCGCCTGAGTGCACCGGGGGCGAGGCCTCTCTTGAATTCGTGACCTTGCATCATTACAGTGATACACAAGCCTGGGACTTGGCCGTGTGAGCATGGTTTTCGTTGTCTTAGCCGTGGGACATGCCATCCGAATCGAATTATCGTGTCACCAGATCCCCGACCTGCCATTCCAAGTATTAGGCTGCGGTTTCAATAGAGCACCACACTGTGGCGCCCTCTAATCCCCTGAAAGTAACCAAAGAATCACGATGGCGGAACCGCCGACGATGAAGACGGAAGGAGCGTTAGTGAGGCCGAACAGGACCATAGTGAACTCATAGAAGCCGTACTTGGTGCGGAAGGCGATGAGAGGTCTTGATGCGGGATCCAAACGAATCTGGTGGCTCCTGGAGCGAAGGTAGATGTCTGTTAAGAACTTGAAATGCCGCAATTGGTCGAAGATCTCGTTGATGCGCGGCAGGGGATAGGCGTGCTTGATGGTAGCCTTGTTCAGGGATCGGTAGTCGAAACACAGTCGCCAGCCACCGTATTTCTTGGCTGCGAAGATAACAGCAGGGCCCCATGATGGGAACTGGGCCGAATGAAGCCTTTTTGTATAAGGCCGGCGATTTGGGACTTGAGCTCCCCGAACTCGGACTCGGAGAGTCGGTTTATGCCGCTCCGGTGCGGCTTCGCACCTTCGTCGAGCTCTATATGGATCTCCGGCCTGCGTTCGGATGGTAGTCCGGCTGGAAATCCTTGGGGAATACGTTTTCGTACTCGGATAGTAGCTGCTGGACCCTACAGGGGCCGGCTTCCTCCCAAACGCAGATGGAGATGACGTCAACGTGACTCCCGGGCTAACCACCGCGGAGGAACACGGTAAGAATGGGGGTCGGATGCTTGAGATCGCGATTAAGGCGCTGCCGGCTGAGGGTGACTCTCCGTTAGAGGGTAGGCTTGATAGTGATAAACGTGCGCTCGTGCGTGATGGTGATCTTATTGTTCTTGTAGTTGATGCGGGCGCCTTTGTTCTTGCGCCAGCGCACGCCGATGATGACGTCGTAGCGACTCAATTCGCAAACTGCAAAGTGAAGACGCTCCCGATATTCCCCAATCTCGGCGTCGAAGGCATCTGCGGCGTGTGGTACATGGAAGCGGCCTTCAAGCATGTCGACCGCAAAATGGGTTCTCTTGGTATGGACACAAAGCGATCGGGCGAAGCGCCAGGACACAAAGTTGATAGAGCACACCTCGTCAAGCAACACCAGCGCAACATTGCCCTTGAGTTAAGAAATTGTCGGCAACAGCCCGCGAATTTGGCCAATGCAAATGACGAGGTACATTGCGGAACCAAAGAGGCCGAAGCGTCGGGTGTTGATGTCCGAGGCACCTTCAGTTTTGCTGACCTTTTGGGCACTCCTTTGCAAGATGGCCCTTCTCGCGGCACCGGAGGCAGAGGCCCTCGCACATGCAACTCTGAGGCTTTTCAGATAACATTCTATATGCCTTGATGATGGAAAGGTCCATGGGCGCTACGCCAGAGTCGGCCAGGATGGCAGTGTTGCTTGCACAGCAACCAGAAGACCGGAACGTCCCTGCCTTGGCGGCCTCAATGCGGATCGCGTCGGTCATGAACGACACGCACAGAGGTTCCCAGATCGATCGCTTCAGCCCATGGATGTGACGGTCGAATTTCTCCGACTCTGTGATGTCTGGGAATTCCATCACGATGCTTAGGCTCGACTTGGAAAAGCGCCCGACGCCTTTGAGCGGACGCCAGCCGTGAAGCATCTTGCGCGCCGCTTGCACGTTGTTGAGGAGGTTGGAGCGGCGGAAGAGGCAGGTGCGGAGCGCGTCCCAGTCGGGGACGCTAATCGCAGCGTTGTACGACTGCCACCAGGTGAACGCTTCACCATCGAGGTAGGTACACACGGGACGCCTCATCGGGCTCGCTGCCCGACGCATAGGTGTCTACGTGCGAGCACCACGCTTAGAGCTGTCCAGATTTTCCGAGAAACAGAGAAGGCTTATTAGGCTCAGCCGCGCCGTCCTTAGTCGCCAGCAAAAGATTTGTCGGCGCTAACTTATCCTTGGTCTTCTAGAGATGATCGCCAAGTTGCTGCGCGAGCGCCATAAGCTGCGTCCAATCAGCGAACGACGGCGCAGCCGCAGAACCGCTTGGGTCAGCCATGATGCCAAGTGGATTTGTTTGCAACGAATTTGGAATCGACCGGAGCGATTTGACACGCGCCGAGATCAAAAGAGTTTCAAAAACAAACACCGGCGTTGTTCGCTAGTTGAAAACCAGTGGAATGATGAGAATCTTGATTTTGCAGTTTAACGACGAGTGCAACGATGCCCGCAATCGACGACACGAATCAACCGACCTACGGGCCGATCGCAGAGCGATTTCCAGAGATCACTTGCGACGGGTACGGCACGAGCGTGCGCCCGGCCGCGCTGATGGCTGAACTGGTCAGAAGTCGTCCCAATCAACTGACCACAGGGAGTGCACCGCGGTCTCTCTGTTGGACTGTTGATTGTGAAGTTGAGCCGGCAGGACTCTTTGTGGTAGCAGAGCACTGAAATGCTAATTCAGCTCACACCACAAGAACGACAGCGGTACCGGATCATCGGGCCGCGTGTCGCCTGCAGGGCCTGGCGCTCTTCGTGATGTCCCCCGGTGTAAGACGTGGCTGCGCGAAATTTGGCGATGGGTGGTGTGGGTGGCGCCACGTCGCGTCGTTCGGGCGTTCTGGGCTGTATTAATGGGCCTTTGGCACGGCCCGGCCGCGCCTTTGGGCTGTCTGCTGCGGCCGTGGATGCCCGGGCCACCGTGGATGAAGATGATTTGCGCGCCGCTGTGGCTGACGATGATGCGCGGGCCTCGGTGGATGACGAGGGTGCGCGCGCCGACGTGAAAAACGATGATGCCCGCGCCGCCATGGATGACCACGATGGGCGCGCCGCCGTGGGTGACTTTGCCGCAGTCGTCACCACCGAGGAGTCAATCGATTTAGACCCTGAATTCGCACTCTCTCTGTTTCAATACAAAAGCAAGAAATGGGCAAAAGTCAAGATCAGAACCACATATTCTGTCAGGAGCGGTGTCATTTGCAGTCTGATTAGTGAAGCCCACTGAGTTCGTATTTCGACGCCCGCGGCACGGCGAACACAGGAGACCGCTCCAAAGCACAAGCACAGGATGTACAAATTTAGAGCCAATCTGCAGCTAGAGAGCCAGTAGAGACGGAAATCACCTGAAGCTATCAAATCTGAGACCCGCCAGGACATGTGACGAAGCAAACGTACTCGGGAGGAGCAGCGCGTGATGGGGAAGCCCCGCTTTAACACGATGGCGTCGACGACGAAGAACGCGAAGGATGTCGATGGGTGCGACGACGGTGAAGAAGCAGGCGGCTTTCGACACGAGAAGCAAGAACAAACAGGGTTTGCCAAGGATGAACATGAAGCCCGTCGTGGATCACCGCGTCTCGTAGTCACCTGCCCAGTCAGCATGGCTGAAACCTTGGAGGATGCCCGACGCCCACTTTTCTTAGACCACGCCCTTGTCGACAGACCCCTTAGCATATCGAGCCACGTGCTTCACAGCCGCCCAGTGCTCCTTGTTGTAGCCCGACAAGACGCGGCTCAGCTTGCCGACCGCAAAATCAAGATCAGGACGCGTCCCGCCCATCAGGTACATCAGGCTTCCGACCACCTCGCGATACGAAAGAGACTCCTCGCTCTCCTCTGACCTTTCCAGCTGCAGCCCGACTTCCAGCGGCGTCGCGATATAATTGCAGTCCACCATTCCGAACTTCTCGAGCTCTTCAGTAGCATACTTTCTCTGCGACAGCTTAAGGATTCCCAGCGTCTTGTCGCGACGTATCTCCAGCCCCAGGATGACCTTGGCCTCGCCCGGGTCCTCCGTCTCCAAGCTCTCACAAAGCGCCGTCTTGATCGTGTCCATTGCCTGCAGGCTTGATGCCACGAGAAGAAGATCGTCGACGTACACCGGAACCATGATGACCTCTCCGTGTTCCATTTGGAGGTAGAAGCATGCATCCGGGTCGATATTTTCAAACCCCTGTGCCGTTAGGCAGGCGTCAAGTCTTGCGCAACACACCCTAGAGGCTGTCTTCAGCCCATATAGTGCCTGGAGACAACGGCACACCTTTTCAGGATGCGCGGGATCCACATACCGCTCGGGCTGCTTCATGTTGACCTCTTCTGCAGAGTCGCCGTGAAGGAAAGCCGTCTTGACGTCCATCTGATGCAGCACCCATCCATTTGGCGCCGTCATCGCCGGGATGCATCGGATGGTAGGAAACTTGGCCACCGGAGCGAAAGTCTCGTTCAGGGTAATCCCCTTCATCTTCCGATTACCCATGAAGCACAGGCGAGCTCTGTGCCGACTCGTGTTGTTCCTATTCTTTTACAGCTCATCATTGACCTTGTAAAAACACGTGACCTTGAGCACGCGTCGGCAGACCGGGCGATCCGTCAAACGCTACGTCTTGCTTTTCCGGATAGCTTCCACTTCCAGGTCCATTGCATCCCGCCACTTGGCCACTTCCTGCGCTTGAACTGCTTGCCCGTACGTCGTGGGCGTCTGTAGCATCCAGGCAGACTGGGCGCCAGTACTCGACCTGAAGTCGCCGTCTTTTGCTGCTCCGACGAAGCTTATCGTGAGAAACGCAGGCACCTCGAGTGTCGCCTGTCGACATGTCAGAGCCAGCGCCATCGTCTTCCCTGCAGTCTTCGCCTTCATCTTCAGCATAATCTTCTTTGCCGCTGCTACCAGCATCGAAAATGGTCCGTTCTTCACGACAACGTCCCCGGGAGAGTTTTCCGAAACTTCTGCAACTGCACACGTGCTGTTCTGAAACAACACGACGCTTCGCGCCTTGAAGACCTTACCGTTGTCCAGCATGACCTTATACACCCTGCTGCCGTCAGGAGAGCCTAAGAATACGCCTTTTTCTGCCTTATCATCGAGCGTGCCGTCGCTGTGGTTCTTGTGCAAGACCACCTAGCATGTTGACCCAGAAACGCGCATGTGGCTGGCGTCCGGCTTCCGTTCTGTCAACATCTCATGAGGCGTCTTTCGGACAGGAAGCGCTCGGCTCGTGACGCGGTTCTTGTACTAGACCTCAGTCCTGATGGCATCCACCATCGGATCCTGATCGACGTCCTTGTGTCGCATCATGGTGCGCGCCATCCCCACGATAACTCGGTTGAGGCGCTTAGTGACCCCATTCTGCTGCGGCGTGTCGGCTACTGTCGTCTGGTGCGTCGTGCCGCTGTCATCGCGAAACGCCTTGACTGCGGATGACACGTACACGCCGCCGTTGTCCGATTGTACGAAATTGGTACTAATTCCTGTCTGAAGCTGCGCCATAGTCATCCACTTCGTGTATGCCGCGATAACGTCGCGCTTCTTCTGCAAGAACACGACGAACGTCCAGCGTGAGAAGTCGTTTGTGCTCTGGCATTGGTCCGCCAAGGTTCGAATGCACGAGCTCGAGCCGCTGGGTGACGCGAACACCGATTTCCTTAGGCATACGCGTCATTGAAGCTGTTCTGTAGACGCGCGGTTCGCAGATATCCTTCCCCGCCGTGGATTTTCACTTCAGTCCGTCAACGTCGTTTTGGTTAATGATCCACTTCACGCCTGCGATTTTCACATCCCCAGAGCGCTCATGCCACAGCTGCAAAGAGTCCACCACAACAAAGTGCCTCTGATGGGCCATGCCCAGGTGGTAGAGCCCGCTCTTTCGTGTGCCGCATGCGAAGTCCTTTCCGCGTACATTGACGATCGCCTTACCATTCTTGAAGGACACGGCCGCACAGCGCTCTTCGATCATACCGACCAACATGAGATTGAAGCCCATCGTGGGAACGTGAAGCACGTTCTCCAGCATAATCTTCCGACTGTTGCCGTGCACGATGACATTGAGAATGACCGTCGCGAAACAGGCCGTCGCTCGCCACAGAGCCCTTGTCCCCCATCGTGACGCGAAGATCCGTGGTATTTTGTGAGTCCTCAAAGTTGAAGCGCATCCAGCACATGTGTGCCGAGGCCTCAGAGTCGACCGGCCAGGAATTAGCGATGGCGCCTTCGTCGTTCGCGTCGCCAACGAGGCATAAAACATCGTCACTGTCACTACGGTCGTCATCTGAAATCTTGGCAGCCCTGACCCTGCTCTGGCTCCTGCCTTTCAGCACTATACAGTCACGAACGATGTGCTCAAGCTTGTGGCAGCAAAAGCACTCGACCTTGGAGAGATCACCACGCCGGCTTTCACCACGAGCGCTTGCTCCGACAAGGGCCATGTCACCCGTGTGCTTAGCGGCTCGTGACTAGGACACCTGACGACGATCTTCCTGAAGAAGTCGGCTCTTCACGAAGTCGGAACTGGGCTCGTCCTCGCTCTGGGCGTCCAGGTCCACCAGCAGGTTCTCTTGATTAGACGTCAGCCCGTTCAAAACGCTCAGGGCGACCTCCATCTCCGTCACCTAGCCCCCCATGGCCTTGATGTTCTCTCCGAGGTAGCGTAAGCGGTTGATGAAGCTCAACATGCTCTCGCTGGCGCTCATCACGACCGTGCAGAACTTACGACACTGCTTCATCTTGTTCATAATATTCTTGCGCTGGAAAACACCGTTCAGCTTTGAGTACGGTTCAGCCGTCGTCTTGCAACCCGGCACGTGCTCGAGCTGTTCCGAACCGATGCTGAGCACGTTGATGGCGCTCGCTTTTGTGTCGCGACGCTTCTACAGCGCCAATTCTTGTCCCTTGTCGTCCGCCGGATTGCCATTCGCGTCAAGCATGTTATTGAGATGACGCAGCGCCAGGACCATCTTGATGTGCTGGCGCCACTCGTGGAAGTTTGTCTTTTTCAGTTCGTCGATCTTGATGCCGCCCATTCCGGCAGCGCCTCCGTCCATGTCGCCTGCTTCACTCAGCGCCCAAGCGTGCTGAGCCTTGCGCCTTTACCGTCACGGCCGTGAACCACGTGGACCTCGTCTTCTCTGCACTCGTCGCGACAACCGCGACACTATCAATCACACCTTGCCCTTGTCACAGCCCCGAATCTGTGCCCCTTCGCAGTTGAAACGCAGAGGGGATAGGGGGTGGGAGACCACGGTATGGTCGTTGAGTGGCTTGGGCTAGTGCGTGTGTGCGACGGTGCTTTGTTGGTTGTCTCTCCCAAGCGCCCCTCTCCCCATCAAAGGCCCTCCTCAAATATTCCAAGGCGGAGCACTCAAGCCCGCCACGCGGGCACGCCCGCCCACACTCTAAATCAAAACGCGCACCAGATCATAGAATCAATAATCAAAGCAAAGCGCACACAAATCAAAGCATCAGAAGCGCAAGAACAGAAAATGTGAAATCGCAAAAAGTTCACTGAGTGAGTCGGACGAGTACAAATCTCAAACAAACCAGGGGTTACCAAACCGTGGGGAAGTCGCATTGGTGGCCAAGTGGGAATTATGGCGGGTTCTCTCGCTAGGCTTGACCTTCGGGTCACGTCGGAGAGTTGGCGGTTCGAACCCCTGGAAACACCTGGTTTATTGATTTTGCTTTTGCAGCAGCAGCGGCTTACAGAGGCGACGAGCATGGCGTTCCAACACCTAAACGTCGCAAGGCGTTGCGTAAGATCCGAATGGAGACGAAGTTGGCCCGCTTAACCTCTGCGGTTGAGAACGCCAACATGTCGGCCGCGAACGAGTCAAACCCGTCCAGTGGGACGATTTCCTCTTCGTCGTCCGATTCCGGAGAATCCCCAGGTTCCCCGTCTTCCCCATCGTCGAGCTCAAGCGCCGAGTTCTTTGACACGTCTTTGGACGCTGAGTCCCGGTGGACTCGACCAGGTCCGAAAACGAGCCGCCAGGACTCTAAGAAGCAGTTGGAGAAAGCCCATCGGCATAAGGTCATTCGTCCCTCCAACAACCGCTTCAAGTCCTTATTGGACTATCGCACGTTTTTCCTGATCCGAAGTGGTCTGTCCCTGCCAACCTCGCGAGTGGAGAAGACCCATTAGATGAACCGCCGCCTGGACGGCGCCTTCCAGGGGCAATATCCATTCACAGACACAAGCCCCCTAGGTTTATTCACCTTTCTGACGACCTATCGTCGTGCCTGTGACTCTTCTGGTCCCACTCATGGGCAAGCACTCCCTCTCCTGGCCTTTTGCCTATCAGGCGCTTCCAAACGAGCCTTCTTAAGCGCTGTGAACTCTAAGGCTGGGAATCGCACTCATGCGACTGGCACCTATGGTGACGCTATTAACTGGCTGCTAGCCAAGTATGGCACGCACGCCGTAATGGCCTCAGCCTACCACGAAATGTCTACAATGCGCCGACCCGATGTCGAGTCCGCCACAGCCCTTGAGCTCCGCGTTGAAACGCAATGTGACCGCATAGATGGCCTATTCCACGCCCAAAACGTCAAGGATTTCTTCATCAATGGCTTTTGCGAGATTATGCAATCTCAAATTCGTGTCTTAAACGGGCAGCTCCCCAAGTGCACGCTGGCGGACACCATCTCGGCTGCCCAGATGTACTGGGACGGCACTAACAATCTTTGGCTCTTACTGAAGATGCCTTGTCTTCAGACGACAAATGCGGTGTATACCTCGCTTATGCCGATTCCGAACACCAATGGTGACCGCCCCTTCCCGGTTGCGCAGCCTCTGGCCCGGTCACGTTCTCCTCCTCCAATGGAGTCGTCGCAGCCACAAACCGATATTTGATACAAATGTAACAAGCCGGGTCACTTTGCAGGCCAATGCGCCGAGCATTTCGGCCGCGTGAGCGCCGCAACCCCGTTATTTCCGTAAACTCCATAACGGAGGATGCCACATCAACCGCTGACAGCGACGACAACGAGTCCACCGACTCGAAAAACGACTAATCCGGGTGCCCCTCGGCGGGTTGCCCGGCGCATCATCTCCCTTTTGTAAAAGACGCAAGGTCACACGGATCTTAAGCCCTGCCCAGCGGCACTATGAGAGCGCGACCACTATTGGCCCCATCCAGCGAGCAATGAACAACTGCTGACCTTTCTTGGAAACCGGGTCCGGCAATAACTTGGTACGACCCAATGTCCTGCCTGCCAACTGGCAGAGATATGCTGAAAAGCTTCAGTGAACACCCCGCATCAAGGATTCAAACAACAACCGCCTCATAGAAAACTATGCAATACATCTATACGTGGATTTCGGATGGGCCAAGGTCTTCGACCGATTCTTTGTCGCCTAACACCTATCGGTGCCATGTATCCTCGGCAGCGAGTTCATGGAAAACCATGTCGAGGCCATCTTCACACGCCTGAAGAAAGTCGTGTGGCAAGACCACATTGGTGATGTCATCAGGGACAAAAGGCGAACGCCTATCCTCGCCACATTACTTGCCAACAAGTGAGAGCGGTCCTGGGACGACCAACCTGCCAAGGTACGGGCGTGTCGCCAAGTCCGCGTCAAGATATGAATGGAGGAGTGGGCTGTGGAAACGTGTTCTAACCCCGGTCTAGTAACCATCTCGCCCAAAGTTCGCCTGTGTAGGCACACGACGGTGGAAGACACGCGTGGCGTCGCACTCGTTAAGCCAGATGAACCATTTTTGGTTGAGGTCTGCTACTTTGGGCCGGACCAGGCCATAGTTCGCAAGAACTGTATCCTCGGTTTCGCTGAACCATTCCAGGGGCCCGTGGTGGCCGCCAAAGCAGAAGTGGAGACAACCCAAAAAGCACCGAATGGTGAAGACCCATCAACTTCCGAACATCCTGTAGTGGATGTAGACCTCAGTGAAGCACCAGAGCACTTGCAAAAGAATATGCGGGAAATGTGACGCACTCAATCTGCGATGTGGTATGGAGCCCTCGGTACTGCCATGCCACGGAGCACGCCATCGTCACCCTAACGGATGCCGTATCCATCCGGGCACAACCGTATTGCACGGGGCCTTTCAAAAGGCACAATAGCTGATCATATAAAAAAAGCGTTGAAGGTTAAGGTTATAGAACGCAGCCATAGTGTATGGGCACGCCCCGTCGTCATCATGCCAAAAAAGAATGGGAAAACCCGCTTCTGTGTCGAGTTCCGAAGACTCAACAACATCACCAGGAAGTATTCTTATCCCCTTCCCAGAATGGACGGATTTTCTCGACTGCTTAGAAGATGCTAAGGTCTTCACCTCGTTAGACTGCACGGCCGGCTCTTGGACAGTGCCCGTACGCCCGGCCGACAGAAAGAAGACTGCGTTTCCAACGCACGCTGGCATTTTCGATTGGCTATTAATGCCATTCAGGTAGACCAATGAACCCGCTACGTTTCAACGTCCCCTCGACATGGTTTTGTCTGGCCTCAAGTGGAATCTTTTGTGTAGCATATCTCCTTAATATTTGGATATTGGGCCCGGTAGCCCCCCTGACTGGTCAGTATTCACGTGGAGGATTGAACTGACTTGTGGCTCGCCCTTTGGGAGGTTACTTCCGTCTTGT
>Ga0115030_1001382_pt1 | contig 10938 bp, 13 predicted proteins | sample SidtaG_4_FD_87174 | JGI IMG/M metagenome (GOLD analysis project Ga0115030, IMG submission 87174) | Marine algal microbial communities from Sidmouth, United Kingdom - Sidmouth_Male1 metaG | ecosystem: Host-associated > Algae > Red algae > Unclassified | place: Sidmouth, United Kingdom | collected... | reverse complement strand
CGGGGGTGTGCCTGAAGGACGCTGAGAGAGGGTCCTACGGGGGTTAAGAGGCCGCTGGCCTAGCGCCTGGGACCGGTCCCGAGAAAAGCAACGCATCCACCCAACTACCTCCCGCTTCACAGGGCCAAAGCGAGACGCTGCAGTTGGACCACCCCTTGTAAATGGGCCATCCTGGGCACCATGGGCGGGGTCGCCGACAAGCATCACCACGAGAACACCAAATGCGTTCGAAACGGCGACGAGCACCGCATTCCGCTCCAGCATCTGACTCCAGCCCCAGTACGCCCCGTCCACCATAGTCCCGGCGGACTCTCGGAACGGCGTTTGAACTCTCTCAGTCAGCCGCAACATCGGACGCGGGATTCTCAGATTCTATGCAAGCGGTTTTTATGGAAGGGTTCTCATGCTTCGCTGCCCCCGGCGTGAATGTGATGTACATGCCGCTGCTTGCCTAGGAATGACCGAGGCAAACGGTCACAGCATGCAACCCGACACAAACGCTCAAAAGCAGCGACACGAAAGCCCTGAAGCCTAGAACATCTAGTCAGGATGGGCACAATGGGAAGGGCAGTGCCGGTCGTTGGCTTGTAGAGAACAGCGGGAGGGTGCGGTGGGGTACGCATACATCTCAAACCTGATGACCAAAGTAGCCCCACAACTGAAATTTATAAGTACGACATAGAATCGTGTCTGTCATCAGAGACATCGTATCAACGTTGGCAGCGCTCGCCTTGCGCACACTCCAGTAGGTGCCCCCCTCCATTGGGCTGGTCACAACCGCCTTCGAGCCGAGGCTCGCGGACGCGCTCTCAAGAAAGCTCGGAAAAGATATATCCTCCGCGAGGGCGACGAACTCGGGTTGATCTGGACACTCCACGCGCACCTTGAGACCCATCATATGGGTGCTGTGGTAATTGGTAGAGAGCGCGAAACACACAGCAGATACCATCTTCACAAAACGACACAGCATGGTGAGCTTCGAGCCTCATCGTGAACGGCAGTCGATGATCAAGCGGGACACCAACTTCGCCACCCCCGTGCACTCCCGCCCGTGACGCTCCGCACGTGCTGTCTCTTTCTTTTCTAGAGCGACTCGCAGGTCGCCCTGCAGGACAGTGCTGGTCCTCGAAGCTTTGCAACGAGCACCACCCTCTGAAACGCTGACCGCACGGCGGGTACAGTCAGCCCCGCATGCACGGACTGCTGTGGAGTGTGCGTGGCGCACCTTGTGTGCTGACACATCCAGGAAGAACCGCTTGCAGAATCTTCCGCCTGCCACGCACAGCCGTGGAGGACGGCGGGCATGCCGCTACAAATGGCGTCTGCGCACGCATCTGAAAATTCGTCGGAGACACCAGGAGCACCAGGTGCGGGGCGGTTGGCTCCGTCATCCGTGCCGTAATCCAGTCCAGCGTGTGGCAGGTCCAGTCCGTCACCACCCTTGTATTCGTCAACCTCTGACCCATCCCAGCCAAACTTAACGACAGCCGGCACTCAAACTCCATGAAGGTTCTGCAAAACTGAGTGAGCCCGCGGCGTTCCTCCGTCCTCTGCTCTCTGCGCGAAGAGTGGCGCAAGCCATTGTCACGTAACTAACCCCATACATAGGTCACGGGACCGAGGCCCCCCTCTGATCGATGCAAGTATCTCGAACTCGCAATCTTCTACCTGGCAAAGAGAACCGCGCACCAAAAACGTACCTTCCGCCTAGATCCTGCCGGCTGCTTCTAGAGAAGCCTCCACTTCCGCTACAGCCCGAGCTGCAGCACTGCCAGTGCCGCCCGTGATTCTCAAAACGGCGTCGCCCTCCCCGCCCTCCAGTAGTTTGCCGACGTCGCGACGCACAATACTAGCCGCCACGTAGTAGCGAGCGCCGTCCGTCCGCACCACCCCGACCGGTCAGGGCAGCTCGGCTTCCGGGGCGACTTGCATGAACAACGCGGCGTTAGCAAAGGTATTGTGCCTGCCCTTGACTATGCAAAGCGCAGCGCGCTAGTCTACAGCAATTGCTTACCTTCCAATCATGTCACGACATAGGATCCAAACGCCTCGCTGGCCGCTGACGTCCACATGTCAGTGCGTACGTGGCAGACGCGCACGTTGGCCAGCGCTTCCCGCACGACCTGCTGGTGGCTGTTGAAGCGCCGGGTGATGGCGCGACCCACAAATAGACGCGACGTATCCAACGGACGGGGGTTGGCAGCGTGAATGATCGACGTATACAACTCATTGCGGAGATTTGATGCCGGGCTGAGAGTGGAGACGCTCATATCGAGTTGTCGGTTAATGAGCGACTCCTGATGTGCGTGGGAAGGTGACATTGGCGATAGCTGCGTTCTCAGATGACTCTGCAGCCGCGCCTGTTGCAGAGATGAGCTTGCATTGGTGACCGCAGGGCCATCGCCATGAGGCCCGCTGCTTCGCTCACCCTCCACATTCGCACTCACATACGTGGAAGACGCAATCACGCCGTGCTAGCTCACCAGGTGCTGCTTGAGGTTTGCGGTTATCTGCAATGCGCAACGCGAGCGGGATGACCGTTGTGGTCCTTGTGAACGCTGATATAGCCACCCGGGTCGACGACCCCTCCTCTGTCCTTCTTTCGCTCGCAGACAAAGAAGGCGTACACAGGGCTCTTCTTCTTGCCTTGCAGCACCGGTCCCCGAACAGACAGGTCTTGTACACGTCAGGATGCACGGGGTGCCAGGGGAATGCCGCCGTTCGGGCAGCCTACGTCAGTGCACAGGATTGGATCCACAGGTAGCGGCGTGGGTGTGGCTGTGGCCGGCGTAGTACCAGTCTCTGAGGTAGCCGAGGGCGGCAGTGCCACTGGTGGTGCCGTGGTGGGTCCACAAAACAGAGAGCGTCGGCTACGGGGCCTCTGGGACATAAAAGCGCCAGTCGTCGTATCAAGTCTTGCATCGGATATCATGTTCGTACATGTCACGCACTTCACGCCAACAAACCGGGGCAGCTTCGGTCATATGCCCGCAACTGTTCCGTTTGCAAAGCATACAGTTTGAGCATTATCTTGCATCCGAAACCAGTTGGCGAGTGATTTCGGAATGTTACTAAATGTAAATCAGTCCCAGCGAGCTACGGTAATCAGCTGAGACATCCCTTGACGCAGGAAAGGAAGGTGAGGCGGCGGGAGAAAACTGAGGATCAATATCTGCCGTTGTGTTGCTGTGTGTCTAATTTTGGCCGATCCGAATTGGATGACGAACACAAGGAGTACTTTCATTGTTTAAATCAACTATTCTATATTTATCGACGTCCTGCTTTTGACACCATTTTTAGTTGACAGGCGAAATGCACTCCATTGTTGAAGCAGTGCCGTGCACGGTCGTCGACGTCGCGGAGCATGCGGAAGACGTCGGACGTGGCACGCGACCCGAGACAAAGGGCGTTTTTCCGGGCGGCGCGGTCATGCGGCGGCGGAACGGATGGCGTCGTTGTACGCGGCGCGATTAGGCGGCGAGCGGTGCGCAACCGCGCTGCACCCACCGGCCGCGCGCCCCGGTGGCAGCGGCGTCCGCACGCGCGGGGCCGACAGGAACGAAGGGTACTCGCCATCAGTCTGCCTCCGCTACGAGGATGCGCACACCGACAATGCACCAAAATGTGTCGAGCTGTCCGCAGTTGCACATTGCACCCACCGGGCGCGCGCCTGGGTGGCAGCGGCGTCCGCACGCGCATGTGTAGCAGGACCAATGGGCACTCGCCAACAATTTGAAGCCGCTACGGGGGCCGCCGCACCCATGTGCGCGATGCGCACACCCATAATGTGCCAAAAAGTGTCAAATTGTCCGCATTTGTACATTGGACCCACCAGCCGCGCGCCCGGGTGGCAGCGGCGTCCGCACGCGCGATTGCCGCAGGACCGACGAGTGCTCGCCAACAGCTTGGACCTGCTACGGGGACCGCCGCACCCATGTGCGCGATGCGCACACCGAAAATGCGCAAGAAAGTGTCAAATTGTCCGCGTTCGCACATTGCATTCGCCGGGCGCGCGCGCCAGTGGCAGCGGCGTTCGCACGCGCGGGTGCAGCAGGACCGATGGATACTCGCCAACATTTTTGCTCCTCCACTGGGGCCGCCGCCTCCTGTGCTCAATGCGCTCACCGATACTGAGCCCAGAAGTGTCGAATCGTGCGCATTTGCACATTGCGCCCACCGGCCGCGCACGCAGGTGGCAGCAGCGTCCGCACGCGCGGGCGCAGCGGGACAGTCGCGTGCTCGTAAAGAAGTTGCTGCCGGAACGGATGCTGCCGTACTCATGGGCGCTATGCGCACACCGACACAGTGCAAGAATGTGTCGAAATGGCCGCATTTGCAAATTGCACCCATCGGCCGCGCGCGCCGGTGGCAGCGGCGTCCGCACGCACGGGTGCAGCAGGACCGATGGGTACTCGCCAACAGTTTCCAGCCGCTACAGGGGCTGCCGCAGCCATGTGCGCGATGCGCACATCGATAATGTGCCAAAAAGTGTCGATGTGGCCGCATTTGCACATTGCACCCACCGGCCGCGCGACCCGGTGGCAGCGGCGTCCGCCAGGGTATCGTTGGGTGCATTCAATCAATCCAAATTTAACAAAACTTTTACATTGAATGCGACGGTCTGAGACGACGGTAGGTTGAATTCAACATCCACGTGGAGTCCACGTGTAAGCATAGGATGGACTTAGCTTAACGAGGTGCCATTTTGAGGCCTCAGTGCAGGCAACCGAAGAAAAATGTCTGGTTGTTCTCAGCTACAGTGGGCTGCCTTCTTCTGGCCCATAAATCCAGGGTTTTCCGCCAGCACTTAGGAGCGGCGGAGGTGTCTGCGAGGCCAGACCCTTGGCGGCGGCAGTGGAAAAGCGCGGTCCGCGGCATGATTGGCGGGAGAACGTGGCAAGCGTCCAACCGGGGCCAGGCCAACCTTGGATACGCGACGGCGTGTCAGAAGAGTTGCCAATGGGGCAGTTTGTAAGTATTCAATAGAATTCAACGTTACCGTTTACTTGAATTTACATTGAATGCATCTCCCACCCAGATATTTGGTTGAATCTCGCAGCCCTGGCGTCCGCACGCGCGGGTTTACGAGCACCAATGGGCACTCTTCAGGACCGTGCGGCCGCTACGGCGGCCGCCACACGCATGTTCGCGATGGGCACACCGATGATGTGCCAAAAAGTATGGAATGTCCGCATTTGCACATTGCAAGCACCTGCCGCGCGCCCCGTTGGCAGCGGCGTCCGCGCGCACGCGTAAAGGAGCACCATTGGGCTGTCATCAACAGCTTGCGGCCGCTACGGGGGCGCCGCACCTATGTGCGCGATGCGCACACCGTCATTGTGCCAAAAAGTGTCCAATTGCCCGCATTTGCACATTGCACGCACCGGCCGCGGGCGCGTGTGACAGCGGCGTCCGCACGCGCGAGCTTGGCCGCACCGATCTGGGCTTGCGGAGAGCTTGCAGCCGCAACGGGGGCCGCCGCACCCATGTGCGCGTTGCGCACAACGATAGTATGCCGAAAAGTGTCGAACTGTCCGCATTTCCAAGTGGCACCCACCGGTCGCGCGCGCAGGCGGCAGCGGCGTCCGCACGCGCGGGTGCAGCGGGACAGACAGGTACTCGTCAAGAGGTTGCAGCCGGAGCGGGTCCTGCCGTACTCATGTGAGCGATGCGCACACCGATACAGTGCTGAAATGTGTCGAAATGGCCGCATTTGCACATGGCACGCACCGGCCGCGCGCGCGTGTGACAGCGGCGTCCGCACGCGCGGGCTGAGCCGCACCGATCTGGGCTCGCCGACAGCTTGCAGCCGCAACGGGGGCCGCCGCACCCATGTGCGCGTTGCGCACAACGATAGTATGCCAAAAAATGTCACACTGTCCGCATTTCCAAATGGCACCGACCGGCCGCGCGCCCCGGTGCCAGCGGCATTCCCACGCGCAGGTGCAGCAGGACCAATGGGCACTTTCAGACAGCTCGCAGTCCAGGGTTGCGAGTTCGTAATTATCATGCTTTGTTTCGACCCCAACTTTAGACGACAATGATCCGAAGTATGGATCTTGCGAGCATTATTATCAAAGTAATCGATCGAAAACAGAACATAACTACTCGAATGTGAATCACATGCTCACAAGTGGATGGGCTGGCAGCTGCTCCCCACCACGTTCTATTTTGGACCCAGCGTACCTCCAAGTGCGAAGCGATACGACAGCATTTCAGAACGACGATGTGCACGCGGGGCTATCGACGTAGCGCACGGGGTCAGAACCAGGGTTTGACTGCATAATCTGGGTCTGCGCCCCCTTTTTACCCTCATGAGTGCATGGAGAGCTCCCGTGCACACGATCGGAAGCGTGGAGCCGGCGCGACACCACATTTGTAGCCGGACGCTTCAGGCAAACTGGTGGGCATCATGCATAACTCTGGCTGTGCTTATGCGTTCGGACCGTTCTTGGGCGCGTCTGATAGCGCTCATCAAGCGCAACGTTGGCGTGTGTACGAGTGGGCACTGTTACTGCATGCAAGAAAGATAGGCGGGCGCATCTGCTCAGCTGCGAGCTTTACCTGTATGAGGCCACCAGTGGGACACCGAAATGGCTGCCAGGAGCGTCTGGATCGGCATGCTGATGTCTCATTGGCCACAGGCTTCTCAGCGGTCAGGTGAACCTACAACCACTGGTGTTTGGCGCCTCTTTGGAACCAGCGACGGCACTCAGTTCGTGACACGCGGCGGCTGTGTCAGGCGGCTGCGTCAAGAACACAACGGCACCGAACATGCGCAGCGTAGCGGGAGTGGCGGACGGGCCTGTATACCTGTAAACAGCCGCGTTGCAGGTCTCTCAGGCAGCCCCCGTGTCACGCCAGTGCAGCCGAAACGGCTCAGCCGTGTGAACGGCCAGGTGCAAGAAGGGTCGGCTTGTGCGCGTACCCTCGCTGCATGCTGAACAAGGCGTCGTTGGCGGCTCTCTCCGTCCAGTCACCGCGACACATTGACGGATGACCGCGCCCGATAGCTCGACTTCTGTCCCAAATTGAAAAAAAATACATTGAATACAGACTCATATGGGTCTTGCATGGTTTCATCATTATGGCTATAAAGTATCATAATTATGGCACAATCTTCGAAGCATGGGATGATTGTACGCCAATCTTGCAGCCTTTTCGCAGTCACTACCGGGGCCGCCGCGCCCGTATGCGGGATGCGCTCACCGCTAACGTGTCAAAAAGTGTTGAATAGTCCGCATTTGCGCATTGCACCCACCGGCGGCGCGCCTCGGTGGCAGCGGCTTCCGCACGCGCGGGTGCAGAAGGGCCAATGGGTATTTTCCAAACGTTTGCTGCAGCGACGAGGGCCCTCGCGCCCATGTGTGCCATGCGCACACCGATAATGTCCCAGAGAATGTCGAATGGCCGCAATTTCAGATGGCACCCACCGGCCGCGCGCTTGTGTGACAGCGGCGTCCGCACGCGCGGGTGCACTAGGACCGACGGTCTCTTAAAGACAATCTGCAGCTGCGACGGGAGCTGCCGCAGCCGCGTGCGCGATGCGCACACCGATGATGTGCGAAAAAGTGTCGAAATGTCCGCATTTGCACATCGCACCCCCCAGCCGGGCGCCCGGGTGGCAGCGGCGTCCGCACGCGAGGCTGCGCCAGGCCTGAATGGTACCCGCTAGGAGTTCTCAGCCGCCGTGGTGGCCGTCGCACCCATGTGCGCGATGCGCACACCGATATTGTGCCAAAAAGTGTCGAAGTAGCTGCATTTGCACATGGCACGCACCGGCCGCGCGCGCGTGTGACAGCGGCGTCCGCACGCGCGAGTGAAACCGCACGAATGTGAGCTCGCCGACAGCTTGCAGCCGCACCGGAGGCCGCCGCACCGATGTGCGCGATGCGCACAACGATAATATGCCAAACAGTGTCGATCTGTCCGCATTTCCATGTGGCACCCACCGGCCGCGCGCCTCTGTGGCAGCGGCGTCCCCACCTGCAGACGCAGCAGGACCGATGGGCACTTTCCAAACGTCTGCTGCAGCGACGAGGGCCGTCGCGCCCATGTGTGCCATGCGCACACCGATAATGTGCCAGAAAATGTCAAATTGGCCGCATTTTTACATTGCTCCCACCGGCCGCGCGCTTGTGTGACAACGGCGTCCGCACGCGCGCGTGCAACAGGATCGGCAGGTACTCGCCCTCAGGCTGCAGCCGCTACGCGGGCCACTTCACCCATGTGCGCAATGCACACACCGCTCATGTGCCGAAAAGTGTCGAACTGTCCGCATTTCCAAATGGCACCCACCGGCCGCGGGCCCCGATTGCAGCGTCGACCGCACGCGCGGATGCCACAGGACCGATGAGCACTTGCAGACAGCTCGCAGCCACTACCGGGGCCGCCGCGCCCAGATGCGAGATGCGCACGCCACTGACGTGTCAAAACGTGTCGAATGGTCCGCATTTGCGCATTGCACCCACCGGCCGCGCGCCCCGGTGGCAGCGGCGTCCGCACGCGCGGGTGCCGCTGGACCGATGGGCCTTTGCACACAGCTCGCGGCCACTACTGGGGCCGCCGCGCCCAGATGCGAGATGCGCACGCCACTAACGTGTCAAAACGTGTCGAATGGTCCGCATTTGCGCATTGCACCCACCGGCCGCGCGCCCCGGTGGCAGCGGCGTCCGCACGCGGGGAGGAAAAAGGATCGCCGGGTACTCGCCCACATGCTGCAGCCGCTACGCGGGCCACTGCACCCATGTGCGCAATGCGCACACCGATAATGTGCCGGAAAGTGTCGAACTGTCCGCACTTGCACATTGCACCCACCGGGCGCGCGCCCCGGTGGCAGCGGCGTCCCCACGCACGCGTGGAAGAGCACCAATTAGTACTCTGGAACAGCTCGTGGCCGCTACGGGGGCCGCCGCACCCATGTGCGCGATGCACACACAGATAATGTGCCAAGAAGTGTCGAACTGTCCGCACTTGCACATTGCAATCACCGGCCGCGCCCGCCAGTGGCGGCGGCGTTCACACGCGCTGTCGCAGCATGCCGGCTGGGTACTCTCTGACAGTTTTAAGCCGCTACGGGGGCCGTCGCACCCATGTGCGCCATGCGCACACCGATAATGTGGCACAAAGTGTCGAATTGGCCGCATTTGCACGTTGCACCAACCGGCCGAGCGCCCCGGTGGCAGCGGCATCCGCACGCACAATTGCAGCAGCAATGATTGGCTCTCGCACACAGATTTCAGACGCTACGGGGGCCGAATCACGCATGTGCGCGATGCGCACGTCGATAATGTGCCAAAAAGAGTCGAATTGGCCGCATTTGCACATCGCACCCACCGGCCGCGCGCCCCGGTGGCAAAGGCGTCTACACGCGAGCGTTAAAGAGCACTAATGGGCACTCTTCAAGAGCGTTCGGCCGCTACGGCGGCCGCCGCACCCATGTGCGCGACGCGCACATCGATAGTGTGCCAAAAAGTGTCGAACTGTCCGCACTTGCACATTGGAACCACCGGCCGCGCGCGCCGGTGGCAGCGGCGTTCACACGCGCTGGCGCAGCATGCCGGCTGGGTACTGGCCGACAGTTTGCAGCCACTACGGGGGCCGCAGCACTCATGTGCGCAATGCGGACATCGATAATTTGCCAAAAAGTGTCGAGTTGGCCGCATTTGCACATTGCACCCACCGGCCGCGCGCCCCGGTGGCAGCGGCGTCCGCACTCGCGCGTGAAGGAGCAGTTTTGGGCAAATTTCAACAGCTTTGGGCCGCTACGGGGGCCGCCGCCCCTATGTGGGCGATGCGCACACAGACAATGTGCCAAAAAGTGTCGAAGTGTCCGCATTTGCATATTGCAACCTCCGGCCACGCGCCTCGGAGGCAGCGGTGTCCACACGCAAGTGTGAGGCAGGAAAAACGGGCGCCAATTCACAACTGACAGCTGCTGCGGGGACCGTTGCACCCATGTGCGCGATGCGCACACCGATAATGTGCCGAAAAGTGTCCAACTGTCCGCAGTTGCGCATTGCACCCACCGGTTGCGCGCCTCAGCGGCAGCGGCGTCCGCACGCGCGCGTGGAGCAGCACCAATTGGTACTGACTGACAAGGTGCAGCTGGTACGGGGGCCGCCGCACCCATGTGCGCCACGCGCACACCAATCATGTACCAAGAAGGGTGGAACTGGCCGTAATTGCATGTTTCAGCCACCGGCCGCGCGCGCCGGTGGCAGCGCCGTCCGCACGCGCAGGTGCATCAGGGCCGAAGGGTATTCGCCGACATCCTGCAGCTGCTACGACGACCGCCGCACCCACGTGCGCGATGCGCACACCGATAATGTGCCAAAAAGTATCGAACTGTTAGCAAGTGCACATTGCACCCGCCGGCCGCGGGCCCCGGGTGGCGGTGGTGTCCGCACGCGCGGGTGCAGCCGGACGGACCGGGTACATGCCAACCTTTTGCAGCCGCTCATGATGCATAAGACCTCTCGTGTCTCCCCAGCCCACAGAAATAGATCGGGACGCCTGTCCAGCTGAGGGAAGCCGCCCGCACACCCTTGCTCTATTCTCGCCCGGTGACACGGTCACACAGGAAACCACCCGAAGACGCAAAGAGGGAGGAAGGAGGTGAGAACGCAGTTGGTCTTTTTGTGGGGAAGCCGGGCCACGGGCGCCCCGCTGTCCCCTTAAGCTATCCGAGCAAGCGGGCCCAAATGGCCTCGGATCCCACACATTAACCTCCTGTAGCACCCACCGGCGGGGGTGGTTAGTACCACCCGGCGGGGGTGGTGCTGGCAACGAGCGGACGCGCCGGCCCTGGCGCATACGGGCCCGGTGAGCGGGGCCGACAGCGCCCACCCGGTGGTGGCGGGGGGGGGCGCACACTGCCTGGGCGCGCGGCCCACGCCCGCGGCGGCGGACCCACCGGGTGGCGGCGGTTGTGTGGGG
>Ga0115030_1001377_pt1 | contig 10957 bp, 14 predicted proteins | sample SidtaG_4_FD_87174 | JGI IMG/M metagenome (GOLD analysis project Ga0115030, IMG submission 87174) | Marine algal microbial communities from Sidmouth, United Kingdom - Sidmouth_Male1 metaG | ecosystem: Host-associated > Algae > Red algae > Unclassified | place: Sidmouth, United Kingdom | collected... | reverse complement strand
GGGGCCCCCCCGGGCCCGGCCGCCCCCGCCCCCCCGGGGGGGGCCCCGGGGGCCCCCGCGCGGGCGGCGGGCCCCCCGGGCCCCCCCCCCCCCCCCCCCCACCCCCCGCGCCCGCGTCGAGGAGCCCCCCGAGCGCCGCCCGCACGACCGCCGGGCGGCCGGCGCGGAGGAGCGCCGCCGCCCCCGCCGCCGCCGCGGACCGCACGGGCGGGTGCGTGGACCCGGTGGAGGCTGCCAGCACGACTGCCGCCCGCATCCGCGGGTCTTCGGCGGCGGGTGGGGGAAGGCCGCGTCGAGGGGCGACCGCGGGTGCGCGACGGCGGCCAGGAGGCTGGCCGCCACCGCTGAGGTGTGCGCGTCGGGGAGCGGGGGGGCGCTGCCGCCGCCGGCGGCGGGGGCGGCCGCGCCCGCGGCGGGCGGCCGCAACACCGCCGCCGCGGCGCGGAGGGCGCCGCAGAGCAGCTGCGTCGAGGGGGACGGCGGCGTGTGCGCCCGCCGCCGCCACCGCCGCCGCGGCGGCGGTGAGGACCGTGGCCGAAGAAGTGGCGCCGTCGGCGGCAGTTGCGCGAGGTCCGCCACCGCCCCGTCGGCGGCGGCCGCCACCAGCGTGCCGACGGTGGCGCCGATGGCGGGCAGGAGTGAGGCCGCGGGGGCGGCGGCGCCCCCCCCGCCGCACCAGACACCACCAGCCGCCGCGGCACGCACGGCCGCGAGCGCGGCGGCGGCGGGGGGCGACCCCGCCCGACCCGCCGCGCCCGTCAGGACGGCCGCCGCCGTTGCCGCGGCGGCGGGGTCGCCGGCCGTCGCCGCCGCCACCGCCGCGCCGACCACCGGCCGCGTCGCGGCGGCGCGGACGGCCGCCTCGGCAGCCGACGCTGGCCGCCGCAGCAGCGCCGCCACGAACGCCACGTCGGCCGGCGGCGGCATGGCCGCCAGGGCGACACCACCCGCCGGGGAGGAGCCACACGCCGCCGCCGCCGCCAGCACCGCAGCAGCGGCGGCGGCCGCCCCACCCCCAACGCCCGCCGCCGCCACGGCGCCGTCCGCGGCGACGACGGCCCCCATCGCGGCCGCCGCCGCTGCCGCCAGCGCAGAGGCAATGCAGCCCAGGCCCGCCGCCAGGAGCCCCCCTCACGCTCCCGGCAGGAGCGCCACCCCCACCACCGCAGCGGCCACGGCCGGCAGCAGCGGGCGCGACGCGCGGCCGGGCTTGCCGCCGCCGCCAGCCTTAGCGGCCTTGACGCCGGCCACTACGAGCGCCGCGGCGGCCATCGACACGCCAACGGCGACGTAGGTGGCGGCAACGCCCGGCAGGGCGCCGGCGGCGCCGCCGAGGAGGCGCGGCGTCGGTGGAACACCGTCGACCGCAGGCGGGCACGTGAGCACGTCTGCGAGGGCGACGGCTGCGAGCAGCGGGGGGGGCATGACGCTGCCGCCGCCACCGCCGCCATCGCCGAGGCGGGACCGCACCCCCGCGCACGCAACGGCGAGACGCTCCACGCTGGCGACCGCCCCGCCGTGGCGCTCGACGGTGTGCCCGGCCGCGGCGGCGGCGACCACCACCGGCGCGTGGCGCGCCGGCCCCGCCGGCAGAAAGATGCCCCCGTCGCCGCCGACCGGGGCGACGAGCGCCGCTGCCGGCCACGCCGCCACCCCGTCGAGGGCGTCAAGGGTGGACGCGAAGGCGGCGGCGGCGGTGCAGCAGGGCCGCTCTGGTCCGCCGTGAAAAACTGTTGCGAACCGGCCGCCACGAGGGCCTAGAGGCCCATTTGCAACAGTTGTTCAACAGTTCGAGTGCGAAGTTTTTTGAGAGAACGACTGAAAATACAGTGTGTTCTCTTTGTAAGATTGGGGGGGATTTAACAAGAACTTTGAAGTTTCTCAATTCTTCTTCCCTTGACGACCTGGAAACGCAGGTCATTCGAAAAGGATTTTATGGCCGGCGACCTTACGGCGAGAAATCACTGTAGAACAAAGAACTATGAGCAAATTACAGACGTTGGCTCTGCTGTCGTCTTCCTCGGTGCACACATGTCAACGCGTGAACAAAAAGCAACCTGCACGGAAACGCAGGGCATTGTCGGCTACCACGAGCTCTTGGTCGTGTACACATACCGCTGCTCAGGGCGGTTGCACAGAGCCCGGTACCGGATGAAAGAGTCTGGGTCGGTCCAGCCGCCCTTCTCCATTATCCACGTTGGTGTCTGATGCAGGGCCTCGTACAGCTGGACGCCCGACCGCTTCGCCGTGTGAGTGGCCAACTGGTTGGCATCCAGTACACCGCACGGTTCGTACAAACGGCGCATCCACGACACCATCGAGAGTGCGGCCATCGGCTCCTTGTGGTACATCCGCACCGTGCCGCCGACCGTCCTCATGTGGCAGAAAACAAACCCCGGCTGACCGCCTCGCATGCGCATCCACGTGGCAAACGCCAGCACAGGGTCCAATCTTCAACCAAGACATGCAAGCCAACGGAAACAAAATCCCAGAACAGCGATCACGAAAGAAAGTGTCGTCAGCCTGCTGCAAAGAATGAACACTTCCAACACACAAAGCACACAAACTCGAGTGAGACGAACAAGGAAAAATAGACACGTACCGTGGATCGAGGCCAACGCTGGTGGGCCACGGAGCCAGCTCGTACACTTGCTTTTTGAAGCTGTTCTTGGTCGCCTCGTCAAGGCTAAACTTGGGCCACATCTCCGACCGACCCAGGTGTTGGGTTGTTAAGGAAGACAGCTCGCTGAAGCGCAGCATACATGACATGCCGAATGTCACAGCCGAGTGCAGCATGACCGCGGTCGGGTCACAAGCCGCCAGCTCCCGACCAGCAAAGTACAAGGCATGGAAGGTGCGGATATGAACGGGCTCCAGGACGTCGACGGAGTCAACCTCGGTGTTACCAGCGCGGGCCCTCGCCTTTTTGTGGGCGGCCTTGATGTCGTGGACGTTCGTGGAACGCGCAGGGTTTCCCGATGTCGACATTGCGCCGCCCTCCGAGGAAATGACATTCCAGGCCCCCCCTCCACACCGCGTGGTCGCCTCGTAGTGCCCCTCGAGGGCCGCAACGATCTGGTTCCCTACTGAGAGCCCCAACGCAAAGCAGTTGGTCCGAAAGTAGTAGTACTCACAGACCCGCACGGCCGCGTTCTCCCCAAGCCCTGAGCTCGCGACACCTTGCGCGGCCGTCCACTCAACCCATCCCCGGTTGCCCGTGACGTACCGTGAGTACGATATCTTGGTAGATGATGCCTTGGTGTCCTGCACTACCTCGGACACCGAGATGCGCTCGCCAATGGCGACGGTCTTGGCCACTCCCCCATTGCGGACGTTGTCCCGGCGCTGTTTGCGGCCCATGGCGGTGGCGGCGCGTACGGGAGAGTACGACGCTGGATGGAGTTCTTGTGTGTGCGGTGGTGGAAACGGCTGAGCAGAGCTGCATATGAGTGCCTCGTGACCTCCTCAAGGTCTGGAAAGGGCAGGCAGACCCGTGAGTGTCCGGTCGCGGTGCTGCCTCAGAGGTACAATCAAAAGGCGTCCCACACGGAGCGAGTAGAAACGTAGCTGCAGCCGACACCTCTCTGGACTCGCCGCCGGCGCCACCCAGTTCTCATTTAGGCCTGCCGCCAGGTCCCAATAGGGGGATTCACGAACGCAAGTGCGAAAATGCAAGCAAGCGAGCCAGCCACACTGTTAGCCCCTTTTACAGTTGTCAGGAGGGCCCGCTCGAAATTGGTGAGAATATTGTACAGCCATGACAGAAGTATGCCGACCAATACCGCGGTACTTGGAGGACAATTCGTTCTTCCATCACGCGGTGCATGTGGCACGAGGCTTCCTTGGCCTCTGCTGGAAGCAGTTCGCAGGTGCGTTCCGGCTCGAGCGCAGAGTGCTGACGCGCACAGTACACAGAAGCACCCCATCGCAGGGGAACGGGGAGGTCACCCAGGTACTACTACATAGTGTCCGCTTTTTGGACACCTTTGCATGTTTATCTCGTGCACGATACTGCGATAAGCCGGATTGTACAGGCCGCCCTATATCTATGCTGTTCGATGAATGTATATGGTGAGGATACTCTTCTCCCTGCCCAAGTCATGAATCGCTGTCTGACTACACATCGGCATTCACCATTGAACTGAGCAGCCCCAGAAACATGCTCTCTGTCTTGCACGCTCATTTGTCGGAGCTGGTAAGTGGCCCCATCGTGGCCAAGGGCCTGCTCCGATCATCTCCATGGAAAGCGGCGAACAGGGGGAGGCGTCCGAGGCTGGCAATATTGCGAGCGCTGGAGTAATTGTCACTACTATTGAAACAATGCATTGGGAACAACTCCTGCGTAGGAAGTGTCCGGCCTTGGCGTCTCCATGCCGGACCGTTCGACGTGTCCGGTCAAATGTCGATTTCGGGCTTCTGCCTGTGGGCTGCCTGCTGTGCTATCCGCTTTCATGAACGTGCCTAATATCCAATCACTAAGGGGAACGTTCCAGCTGTCCCCTTGGTCTGACGGACGGAGCCGGAAAATGAGATGCTGTTTGCCACGGTTCTCATGATCAGGAGGCACCTGCCACAACGTGGGGTGTCTTACCGCACAGCAGGCCTCTGCGTCACAGTGCCACGCAATTGACCGGGTTGCTGTCCCCTCATTGCGACTCGCTATCCGGCGCGTGGCCTCGCTCTAGTGCTGCCCGGAGTCACTCACTTGGCAGCTCGGACAGCTTTTTGCTTCGAGGCCCCACTGAAGGGCGTCGAGGCAATTCGACGATCAAAATCGGTTTTCGGTAGTCTCGTCAACTGGGCCTCGAAGAGCCGATCGTACCCCCTCGTTCCGTGGCCCTACAGTCTGGAATTCATCAACTGCTCGATGCAGCTTCCTGTTGAAGAGTCTCGCGACGATTGCAAAACAGGCCCCCAGACGCCTTCTATGAGGTGTCGGCACCCACTCGAGTGCAAGGACAGGCCGCAGCCTCAGCACATCGACGAGCCGCGCAGTCATCTTATAGTGGTGCGGTTTCCAACAGCTACGCCTCTCCGCCGCAACCACCTACGACTTACATCCGGAGGCGCGGCACTACTGCCTTCATCGCGTGCCGGCGGCGACAGCTGCGAAGCCTCGGCTAGTAGGCTCCCCGCTACATCACGACCTTCCCTTTCCTGCACCACCACCTCCACCCGCGATGCGCCACCACCCCATCCCAGACTTACCACTACCCCCCTGCACTCCCCCTTTCCCCCCGGCTTCTTCACGTTTGTTGCGTTTTGTGCCTGGGCCTATGTTTCGTTGTAGTTGGAGAGATGAGGAGCCAGCGACTGCGTGGCCTGCGGCTCCTACGGGGAAGGGAGGGGGAGCGGGGGGCGTCGGACGAGAAGGGGGTGCTGCCGCCGCAGCGCCAGCCGGCGAGAGGTTGATACTTTTGGCATGCGCCTACGTTCGTGCACGTGTTCTTACCGCTTCCATATCGCTGGCCGTGTCGTTCTCAGCTGGCGGTGCGCGGTCGAGGGCTCCTGTTCCCTCTTTATCTCCGCCTTCCTTCTATCATTCTTCGTGTTAGCTTGGCCTTTGGCCTGAGCACTCTCTCTTCACCGTGTCCCCAGGGCACGCATGTTCATGTGGCGTCCACGTGAGGTGCTTTAGGCCTGCAAAACAGAGAACAAGCAGCACCAGAAGAAGGCAGGCTCGCCCTTGTGCGCGCGTGGCTGGCCCCTGCGGTGGCAGACAACCCTTGCTTTCCCGATTTCCAATTGGCGACTGTAGTGCCAGTCGCGAGACGACACCAAACTCTCGTGATTGCTGCCCCTCATCGACCTGCCATCGACGGGCCTTCAATGGACCCTGCATCGAGGACGCACCAATGTCCACTTAATACCGTTGTCAATGGGGGTTCCAACGTACCACGACGTTTGGACGAAACCCGCGTCTCAGTAGTATTACTGTCATTGCGTCCGCTTCGTCAACGTTGGTCGAAAGCGATAGGTAGAATCGCCCAGCTGGCTGCATCAGGGCCGGCCTGGTGTCCCTGCGTTTCGAATCCGCATTCCAATGGCGCCAAATGGTGGCCGATGTGACTCACCAAAGACCCCCGAGCTCCCACTGAATGGGATTTTCGATGGGGCTGTTAACGAGTCCCGAGAGGATTTCCAGTCCTGACTGGCGACAGTAGAGAATGACCATGCAAGGTCTTGTGTGTAACTCGTCCCACGTGTAGCACTAAGTCACATGTCAATGGCGAGTTGTCCATGACACGTGGCTGTCTCTGTAGCCAAATGGTGAGGGCCTGGGTCGACACCTTCGACAGAATCGCCGTCTCCTCATCCTGACCGTCCGACGCCTTGGCGGCGCCTCACTCCACCCTCACCCCGTACGCCGCCAAGTGTCCTAGCACGGGTGTCAGCGGCCCCGGACACGTCGGCGTGCCCTGTGTCCATGTCGTGGGCAGCGGCATCGGCCAAAGCGGCAGCAGCGGCGGCGGCGTATGCGGCCGCGGCGGGGCGGCGTTCACGCCGATGAGGCCGTCACCGCCACTGCTGCTGCTGGTGAGAGGGTCATCGCTGACCCTTTTGCGCCGCCTGTGCACGGGTACCGGCCAACCTGCCGCCGCGACGGGCGGCCACACCCGCTTCTGTCCCGACGCATATTAACCCGGTTCGCATGTACATCGTTATGTGCTTATTTCTCTCGTTCCGGACACTATGCTCACGGCGCTGCAGGGTTCCTATCTGAGGAAGAAATGATGGAAGAAAAAGAGAGATAAGCACACCGAGCAGCTGCGGGCATGTTTCTCGGACGCGTGTCTCCGGCGGCGATCATCCCGCTCGGCGATACCAACTTGGACCTATCCTGCATCATTCCCCTGGGAATGGCTCCTTATGCGCCTTCAGTGTGCTCATCTTCTGATTAGTCTCCAGAATGCTGGCAGTTCCTGTACTCTCGTGACTGGTGGAAACTGTGCCCGATATGACCCAACCCTTCCCGGGAAAAAGGCCCACCAGTTGCCCATCAGTTTCCAACTGGACACCCGATTTGGTGGGGGATCGGATCGGCGCAAGCACGCTGTCGGATGTGCATTCCAGCGAAATATGACGTCGGTACGAGCCCGGGACACATCCTCAGATAGCAGCGCCTGGCAGCCAGGTGGCCTCGCCCGCGGGTTTCGGGCCTGAGTCGCCCACTCTCTCAACGTTTGTACCCAATTATTCAATCCTCTCACCTGTGGCTCTCCGTCATCTTCGTTGTGACAGCTTGACACTCTGGTACGAGCCGGTTGACACGTCCTCAGAATACCTCACATGCCATTGGCAGAGAGAAATTCAGGCGGTGAAGACGTTCATGCCAAGACGTGAGCCTGCGTCGGTCGTCAGCTGCCGCGATTCTAGGCTGCCGTGGTCGGAGCCAATGAGGATCTGTAATCCTGAGCCAATGAGGTTCTGTCATCCTGATCCGATCCGCCGGTCTGAGCGCGCAGAGCCCTGGTACTATAGCTCTTCGCCCCCCACCTACCACGCCAAGGTGAGGCACCACACTCCCTGTCGCTCTCTCTCTGTGACAACGAGGCATCTTGGGGAGGTCTTCAGCCTCCCTCGCACCTTTCTCCACCCCCGTCGCTATCCCCTTGGAGCTTGGGTGCAGCATCGACCTGCACCACGATGGCGTTTCGCAGGGAGGGGAGCCACATCGACGATGCCACCGCAGCTCGCTTGTACCTTCGGGATCGCGTTCCATCGGCTTGCTTGACGCTGTATCGCGGCGCTGCTGCCACGCAGGACCGGTCAATGCCAGGGTGGCTGGATGACCTCTGCACGAACTACTTTAAGGGCGTGGAACGCAGGGTGACCGCATTGAACGCCCTCGTTGACGGCCGACAGCCGACGTTCGATTGCTTTTCGCCTGCTCCCTCCGTACCTCCTTCTGTTCCGCCACAAGCGCCCGCCGGACCTCGCTGCCCCACCTCGGGTGCGCCCTCGGCGGATGCTTCTCCAGCTCCCGCCGCCGCAGTGACCGCGCCGCAGTCCGGAGGAGGGCAAGCTGCTGCCACACCCACCTTGCCCCCGTCTGTTTCGGAGCAGAAGCTGCCTAAGGACTTGACGACCGTCGACCAGGTGATTGAGGCCTGGGACGCGGGTGTCGATGGGCTGCTGCCCATGAAGGTGTTCGTGGGCAACAAGCACCCTACCCTCAAGCTCGACCGGAGGGAGCGCAAGCAGCTGTGTGACCACCTGTGCATCGCCCGAAACGTGCGGAGCATCGGCCGCGACGAATTCCGGCAGCGATACGAGACGGACGGGGTTGGCGGAAGGCGTTCGCTGAGAGCTATTCGCACCATGTTACAGAAGGAGGGGAGCGGGAAGAAGTAGGATAGAGATGAAGAAATCCAGTTCTACAGAAGTTCTCCCAAAACTCCCGCACTGCAACAGTTCCAAAAGTGTCCCAAATCGGCCTCTGCGGGGTCGTGGAGGCCGATTTGGAACTCTTTTGGGACAGTTGGAAAATTGGATTTTTGGGAGAACGGCTGTACAGCCGTTCTCTCAAAAATCGCACACTCCAACTCTTCCAAAAGAGTTCCAAATCGGCCTCTACGACCCCGCAGAGGCCGATTTGGAACACTTTTGGAACTCTTGCAGTGCGGGATTTTTGGGAGAGCGGCTGTAGTTTTGCATATGTTTTTGAAGATGCGCAATGACATGCGGGAGGCTCCACATTGCTGCACGACACAAGGCGGCGGTCCCGAGTCCAGTGAGTCGAGGACGGCGCAGGGGAGGACGTTTGGACGCGGCACCACCGTTGACATCGGAGGATGCACGGGGGGGGTGACGGCCGCCGAGGCGGGGCTCACTGAGCAGTTCCGCCTCGCCGCCGCCGCGCTCGCGCGGGAGGTCGTCGCGACAGCCGCAGCGTTAACTCCCGTGTCCCGGCCGCACGTCGTTGTGTGGGTCGTGTGCCCATTTCCGTAGGCGCGGCTGGCGGCAGTCGGCGGCTTGCTCCGCGCCGTCGCGTGCCTCGTTGCGGAGACGGGTGGCGCGACAAGCACCCCGTCGGACCTCCCGACGGCGCCGTGGCGGGCGGCCGAGCCGGGCGCCGCCTCGGTGTTCGTCCGCGTCGTTTGCGGCGAGGCGGTGGCTGCCGTCGATGCGGTAGCGGGGGGGGCCCCCGTCGCCGGCGGTGGCGGCGGCGGCGGCGGCGGCGACGACGCGGTTGGGTGGGGGGGTTGGGGAGAAGCGCCGACGCTGCAAGACCGCGGCGGCTGTTGCTGCCTCAGACGGCCAACGCCGCTGCCATGGGTGTGTAAAATGCGCTTCGAAGCAAGGGCGCGCCGTCGGCAGCGGACGAGCTGGCGGTCGTCGTCGACGGGCTGAAGGCAGCGGCGGCGACGGCCGGGCCGGCTGACGGGGCGGGGGCGACGGCAGGGGGAGGGGGCGGGGCGGCGGCGGTGGTGGCGGTGGCCGCCGCAATCGCGGCCACGGCTACGGCCGCTGCCGCTACGGCGGCTGCGGCGGCCGCGTCGCGCGGCCGGCCGCCCGTCGAGTTGCTCTCCCCGCTGACGCCCGACATGGCGCTCGGTGTCGCGCCGACGGTTGGAGGCGTCGGCTGCTTCGCGGGCGGCGGCGCGGGTGCGCCAGCTGACCCGTCGGCGGCGGTGGCGCACGGTTCCGATGCTGGCGCTGCCGCCGACGCCGCCGCCGCCGCCGCCGATGCGGCACGCCGCGCCGCTGCGGTGGCGCCCCGCGCGCTCGGTGTCCTTGCGCAGTCGTGGATATACGAGCCCACCACTGCTCAGCGGCGTCGGCTCTGAGGCGGGGCACCTCGTCGGAGGCGTCGGCGGCGTTGCCGAAGCGGCGGCCGCCGACGCCGAGTCGGCGAGCGACGGGGAGAAGGTGGTGGAATGCCCCCCCCCCCCTCCGCCCCCTGCAGGCAGCCGGGGAGGTTATTCTCCACGCCGTCGACGCGTCGTGCGGCGCCTCGTGCCGGTGGTCCATGACGTGGACGGACCGCCGCGGGGAGTTTCTTGACGTGGCCACCGCGGCTGCGGGTGCTTGCGGGCTTGTGGGCGCGCGGCCGCCGCTGGTGATTCCTACACGTGACCGTCACGCGGGTGGTGGTGCCCAAGCTAGGGGACCCGTCTCCGCCTGAGGCGGCCTACTGGAAGGGGGTTTTGGCGGCGGCGCTTTGAGTGACCAAGCTTCTTATTTGCGCCAGTTTTTCGGCGGCGAGGGGGGGGGGGGCGGGGGGACGCGGTCGCGTCGGGGGCGTCGGCCTGCCCTTCGCCGCCGCCACCCCGCCGGCTAGGGAGATGGGTAAGCGCCGGCGGACGGCGCCGCCTCTCGCCGACGGGGACGTCATCCACACCCTCGCTTCCGCTTCATTGCTCGCGACAGCGATCGAACCCACCGGCGTCACGGCATGTGCACGCGCCGTCGGTGCGGCTGCGGTCGTAGGCGCGGCGGCGGGGCGGCCGGGCCACGCGCCGCGCGGCGTCGACGTGGTGCTCGCACACGCGGGCGTGCACTATGCTGTACTCCATGCGCGGCTGCCGCCGGCCGAGAACCCCCAGGCGGCCGCCGCCGTCGCCGAGACGGTGCGCCTGCGTTCACGGCGCCCTGAGCGTCGGCCGGCTGGGAAGGTGGGGGGGCGGCAGCGGCGGCGGCGGCGGCCGTCGCCGCCGCCGCCGCCGCTGCCGCCGCCGACGCGGTGTCGGGTGACGCCATGGACACAGACGGCAGCGGCCGGGCGCTGGGCGTCGCCGCCGCACCCCCAGCGGCGGCAGCGCCCCATCCTTGCGCCTGGGACGGCCCGACGGCAGCGGTGGTGCTCCGCGCCGCCGCCGCCGAACGTCACGGCCTCGCAGAGGTGGCGGCGCCGCCGGTGTGGGCGGCGGAGGTGTGGGGCTCCCGCTGGGCGCTCCACGCTGCCGTCCTGCGGTTTCATGTGGCGCTGCTGTGGGAAATGGGGGTGGGGGGG
>Ga0115030_1001375_pt1 | contig 10959 bp, 8 predicted proteins | sample SidtaG_4_FD_87174 | JGI IMG/M metagenome (GOLD analysis project Ga0115030, IMG submission 87174) | Marine algal microbial communities from Sidmouth, United Kingdom - Sidmouth_Male1 metaG | ecosystem: Host-associated > Algae > Red algae > Unclassified | place: Sidmouth, United Kingdom | collected... | reverse complement strand
GGGGGGGGGGGGCCCCCCCCCCCCCCGGGGGGGCCCCCCCCCCCCCCCCCGGGGACCCCCCACACCCCCGAGTGGCACCCCTTTTACCCCCGCCCCGCCGCCGTTGCCGTGCGCCTCCGCGACGCCGACCGTCACGCGTGGGCGGCGCTGCTCGCGGCGCCCACCACGGACGCGCGCGGGCGGGTGGCGCTCACGGCGGTGCGGTCGGCGGTCGCCGCCGCCGGCGCCGCCGGCGTGCGCGGCCACGCGCTCCTCGCCGCCTGCCGCGCCGCGGCGCTGCCGGCGGCGGCGGCGGCGGCCGCCGCCGCCGCGGGGCTCTCCCCCGCCGACATGTCAGCCGACGACCTGGTCGGGGCGGTGCGCCGCCTCCGCGCCGCCGCCATCGTGCACCGCTTTGAGGTGGACGACGACACGGGCGGCGCGCTCACAACCGGCGGCGGCGCGCTGTTTGTCCTCCGCTGGCGCACCGCGCCCTTTTGGGTGTACCCGTACCGGGTGGTGGCGCGGCCGCCGGCGGCCGAGGCGCCGCTGCCGGCCCCCGCGTCGGCCGCCACGCCCCGCCCGGGGAGCCGCGTCGGCCGGCGCCCGCGCGTCGTTGAGTTTGACCACGCGGGCGGGCGGCCGCTCGGGCCGCTCGTCGCCCTCGACGCGGGCCCCGACCGGCCCCTCGTCGCCGCCGTCCGCGCGCGCCTCGTCACGACGCTCATGCGCTTGCCGGGCGCGTCGCAGGCGCTCGTGCTCGCCGCCCTCCGCCGCACCGACGTGCCGGGGCGGGCGGTGTTGGCCGAGTTGGCCGCCCTGGAGCGCGCGGGCGTCGTGCGCCGCACCTGCGTTGCGGTGCCGCCGCCGCCGCCGCCGCCGCCGCCGGGGGGCGGCGGGGGGGGGGCGGCCGCCCGCGCGGCGGCGCGGCGGGCGCTCGCCGCGCACCTGTCGTCACCCGCGGCGGGGGTGGTGGCGCTGCCGCCCGAGCCGCTGGACGACGTGGACGATGATGTGCCCGAGCTGACGGGCCGCGGGCGGGGGGTGGAAACGCACTATTGGGTGTCGCTGGCGTGTGTCGACGCGCTGCCCGAGGCGGTGGGGTGACCGCGCGGCGGGCGCGGGGGGTGACCGCAAGTCACTTGGTGGGGGGGGGGGCGGGGGGCACGGCCGTGGCACTGTGTGTGTGTCGCGCGACGTGTGGCGCCCTATTTATTGCCTGCGGGGCGGGCGGCGTTGGTGTGCGGGTCTGTCACGAGCATGCGAGCACAGTCGTGCGCCGGGTGTCGTGCGCCGCCGTGTACTCGCTTCTTTTTTTGGCCGCCGCATGGATGAGCGTCGATGGTAGTGGGGGTCGATGGTTGGTTCTGTCCCACTATCGGCGGGGTGCCCATGACGTTGACGCAGAGCGTGAACCACTTTCTGCCGTGATGGCGGTGGCGGGACGGGAGGCGCCTGGTGCGTCTGGTGTGGCACGCTCCCCACGTCGTGGGAGACCGATTGGAATGATTTTGCCAACCTTTAAAGTGCTGAAGAGAATCGCGGTGAGCGCAACAGAGCTTCCCTTCGTGGCCTAGTGGATAAATGGCGCGCGACGCCAGTCTTCGGCGATGCACTTCTAGACCTTCATTTGGTTGGGGTGAGCATCTGGGGCCCCATTGGGTAGTCTCAGGCCGGAATCAATGCATAGATCGTGGGTTCGAGTCCCACCGGAGATGCGAAGAAGTCACGACTCTGTTCTTTTTTGTCGCGCACACGGTTGCGCTGCCCGTTGCACCTGCGTTCAACATGCTGCGGTCGTGGCCTTCTGCAGCAGTGGCCTTCTCTACATGGAGATTCTTTCTACTCAGGGGAGCGTGGGAGGTCGCTGTGAAAGACAGTGCAACGAGCTCGTGCTGCACTGTGGCAGACCTGCTGAGGCACTCCATGCGAGGTGCTTGCATCTCTATGAGAGCCAATAAACACAACACGGCTAGTATCTGCTGTCTTGGTGCGCTTGAAGACCTTCAAATCTGCTGCTGAAACGAGTCAGGCAGCCGTCGTCAGTCTACAGATGAAGCTGATGCAGGCACTTTCCGAGAGGTCCCGTGTAGGAGGAAGCAGATCCGCTTTTCATACTGGGGATACTGGGTGACAAGAAAGCATACTGCAAGTACGGCATACGCTCCTGCTGAATTTTTCTCTTCACTACGCGGGACAAGCTTGTAGGAGACGTCTTTGGTGGGCTGCGTACCTGGTCCTGTCTCGGAGATGCACGACAACGCCGCGAGGGGTAAAAATTCTCGAAAAGAACTGCATTTTTCATAATAAAATGCGCACGCAATCATTCTTGTCCTTGCTCCAGAAAGATTCATTGGTAAGTACAATTATCTTGCAAGCTGTACACACCTCCTCAAGCTCTCAGTGGGCACCTGAGTTTCACTATTGGGGGGCACCTTCCACCGTTCTGATTGGGTTGACTCATGCGCCATGATGGACGCCGCGGCTCACATGGAGGTGCTGCCTCTCTCCAATTGGGCTCCATTGCGCGGCCGACCTCGTCTCTCCCCGTGCACATCTTGTCGCTCGACCACGACCCCTTTGGCACTCTCGACCCTGGCCCCTGTCCTTCCCCAGGCGCCCAGAGACGGTCAAGGTGGTTTCTGCCCCTCCCCAGGTGGCCAATATCGGTGACAGCGGTCTTCTCGGTGCCATGGCGACGGCATTTGCCCCACCGACCGCCCTCCCCCTCCACCCCCACTGGTCACGGCCGGTCGGGCGGCCGCCGTCGACGCAGCGCGTCGGGCGGCTCCCTGCCCGCCGTATGGCGCCCGTCTGCCCACAACCCTCCGGCTTGCTGCACCTGTTTCTCGGCCTCGACACCCCCCCGCCCCCCGCCACATCGTTGGCGTCTCCGTCACCCGCCCGTCGCCGCCGCGGCCGACGAGCCGCACCAGACGCGGTGCCGCCCACGCCGTCACCTGGTGCTCGTGCCGCTGACCCGCCGCCGCCCGCGCGGCGGCGGCGGACGTCCCCACCCGCGGCCATCCGGCCAAGCTCCCCTGCGCTCCTCCGCGGGGGCGGGCGTCCCCCCTCCCCCGTCGTGCCGACCCCCGCGGCGGGCGCCGCCTTGGCCGACGACGCCCCCCCCGAAGCGGCGCCGGTCCTCCCCTGTGGCGCGATGCTGTCGGCCCCCCCCTGCGCCACCGGCCCGTGCCCCTACCTCCGCTACCGGTGCCCGCGGGGCCACATCATCACGGCGGCGCGGGCGTCGCCCGCCGCCGTGGTGTGCCCGGCTTGCACCTTTGAGGGCGTCTGTGGCGCGCCCCACCGCCCGAAACACAGCATCTCCTCGCTCCAGGCGCTCGCGGCGAGCCGCGGCGGCTTTCTCCTCTCCTCGGCCTACGTGAATGCGCGCACGCCGGTCGTGTGGGCGTGCGGGGCGGGCCACGCGTGGCCCGCGACCGTCGATAATGTGCGGCGGGGCTCGTGGTGCCCGACGTGCGCGCGCGCCGCGTCGCGGGCGGCGGGGCTGGAGGGCGCCCGCGCGGCGGCGGCCGCGCGGGGAGGGGCGTGCCTCTCCACCGCGTACGTCAACAACAAGGCGCCGCTCAAGTGGCGCTGCGCCGCCGGCCACGAGTGGTCGGCGCCGGCCAACAATGTGTGCCGGGGGGAGGGCGGGGGGCGCCCGCCGAGCTGGTGCCCGACGTGCGCGCGGGGGGGTGGGGAGGGGGTGGCGTCGGTGCTAAAGCGGCGGGGGCGGTTGGCCGAAGTGGCCTAGGCGCGGCGACCACGGTAGGGCGGGAGTCGTGCGGTCGAGCGCAAGGCGTGTGGTCTCGTCGTCGGGTGGGGCTGTGGCGGTGCCACAACGCACGTTTTGCTGTCTTGTGCTGGGTAGCTTTTTGGGGCGGGAGAAGCTGGCGGAGGAGAGACTGGGCGAGGTTACTGTCCGCTTGGCATGGCGGCAGTTCGGCAACAGTTTTGTTCTTTTTGTCAACGCAGGTGGGTAGCCGCCTCGTCTTCTGCGCGACCGAGGTGCGCGGGAAGTGTAGGAGGTCCCCGGTGGAAAGCCATTCAGAGCGGATATCCTGACATGAACAGAAAACGTGGCGAGATGCTCTGCGGACCGCGCTTTGTGTGGAAAGTTCCCTGCTCGCATTTTGCAACGACAAAAACTGTGCACGCTACTCCCGTAATCCAAGCTCCTCTCTATACCATGCGCTTGTTCATCGGCTTGTTGAACAGGCGCTTGATGAAGGCGACCTGCATACCCGACACGGCCAGCACGGCCAGGCACTCAATCAGGGACCACCACTTGACGCGCCGGTTCGTACTCGTGACGGCTGCCGCAGGCGAAGGAGCGCAGGTGTCCAACAGGTGAGCAAACATACAAGTATATCACAAGCACGCGGCACACGAGAACGAAGAAAAGTTAATTGTCATCCTACAGACGTACCACCCCCAGCACGGGAACAACGCAGTCCACTGGTGGCCGCGCTGCGGCACCAGGCCCAACCCCCATGGTCGCATGGCCCAGAGGACAGAGCTAACCCCACCAACCAGCCTGCTCTCTCCAAGCACAATGACCGATTTCTCCACGGCACCCAAGGCAGCCCACTTCCGCTCCAAACGTACTCACCAAGTGGCGGTCATGCAGCTGCCGGTACTCCTCCTGGTGGAACGCAATCATCCGCGCCGAGTGCGCAATGGTGATGAGCGTCTGTTCCACGCTGTCCATGTGCTCTTTCTTGGCCAGCCCCGTCAGGTCAGGCGCCTCCCCATTGTCGACAGCCAGCTTGACGGTCTTATGGGAAACCATGGACATTTTGTTGGAGAAGCACAGCTTGTAGCTGCCATCCGAGTCCGTGGGGATGGTGAACTTGCCCTCCCCTTCGCGGAGCGCCTCAAAAACCATGACCGACTTGGGGTTGTACACCCGCACGTCAATATCCATGTGGGAACCCTGCGTCACTGCGTAGGCTCCGCTGATGGTGTGGCCTGACATTGGGACAGTGCGGGCACGCGGGCACAATAACAAGGGAACGGAGAGCGTCATAGGTAGGAAACACACGCAACCCACGCAAGTGCCCCGAGAAAAGGATATGATGTCAGCAGGTCAGAAGATGGTCATTGCAAGCTGCAGCAGCAGCGCCATCTATCCGCTCGCCAGACGAGACGTTCAGAGGTACGAGACATCGGGTTGACGAAGACACCAGCTCAGACAACCCGCACATGGCCCGCGTGGTGGGAGACACGCTTGTACTCCACCGGAAAGCTTGGGACAAATGGCGTCACCACCCTATGGGAGCACACCGTGTTCGCCCCGCGCCAAGCGCTCTGCTTCTGACAAAGACGCCGCCGCCAACCCCGTGCGTGCTGTCCCCCGTCGCACACAGACCGACCCCCTCCCCACGCCCCCCTACCAAACATACCCGCGTGCACCTCCTCATAAAAGCACTCCTCTTGCCCCGGCGGCAGGTCAAAGTTCAGCGCCGCCCCGACACCCAGCAGGAACGCGAGCGTGAGCGCCGTGGCGGCGACAGCCGCCATCCGCACCGGCCGCCGCGGCTGCAGGCGGGACCCGAAAGGGGTGACCCCTAACATGGTGTTCCGATGGTGGCCTTCAGGAAGGGTCGAAGGAAGGGGAACCTAGCGGACGAGGTCTGGGGGGGTGACGCGCGGGGGCGGGGTGTGGGCGACAGTGGCGGTGGGGTCGGCAACGGTTGTTGGCGGTGGACAGGAAGCCCGACCGAAGTGCGTGACCAAATCTAACATCACACTGACAGCATCGCACTCTTCGGATAGCTTCACCGAAACTTTCTCCAAAGGCTTGTTTTTCTGGCAGAAACTCGGCACTGACCAACAAGAAGTCGTGCCCAACGTTGCGAAAAAGAAAAAGAAAGATCGGTCTGTGGGTGGGGCACCGTCATTGCTTTTTGCCAATCGGTGGATGCGCAGTGCCCCGCCTCGGCACTGCCGTGCAGCTGCAGTACGCGGCACGCACGGCAAGAGGACACTTCCGCACCGGTGCGCGCGCGACTGCTGCGGTGACCTTGGGCCTCGCGAGTCCACAAGAGGGCGTAATAGCGCCTCCCACTACAGCCGCCGCAGTGCCTGTCCAGAGAGAGAAGATGGACGCGTTGCCATATTGAATAGTACACGGTATGGAGGTCAGTGGGAAACCCTCAGCCGCCCAAATCACTTGACTTGCCTCCGCTGCAGCCCGTCACTACCAACTAACGCAAGTCATGTGTACAGGTGTCGGTGTCTCTGTGCTCAGAATGATACAGATCCGCGTGGATGCCGAGCGCATCTTCTCGCCTGCGCTGTCTGAAAAGCGCGGGTCTCTCATTGGCTGGAATTTGTTGCATGTATCGACCTCATACGGGACGACCTCGAAAGAAGACGTCCACAAGGAAGTGCACACGAGGCCATGACTTCCTTTTGGAGCCACTTGGGTGCCTGCTTGTACTGTGTTCGCATACACTGCAGGAGGGGTATGCCATGGGTTGGATTGGCCGACTCCACTACTCGAGGCACTACTCTTGACTATTGTGCTTCCAGCAAAGTACTGCAGTCTGCCAATTTTTGCCGATCTATAGAGAAGCACAATGTGCTTCTCTTTACATGTCATGTACTAACACAAGGCGGACGAGAGCACTCAAGAGCTTCTTGTTTGCTGCAAGAAATCGAGGTCTGATTGGCTGGGATGGAGGAACATGCATCTCATACTGTACAGCAAACAGATCGGCTGTTCAGCACCGTTTGGTACCTCCCCGGTCCAACACGAAAGGACGCCAGCCCGCCGCAACGCTAGCCACTCCTCACCACCCCTGCTTGTACACTCTTACTGTACTCGAACGCCAGTCACTTTCACTGCCGTTCTACTCCAACGTCACTGCCGTTCTACTCCAACGTCACTGCCGTCCTACTCCAACGTCACTGCCGTCCCGCCCGCTTCCAGCTTCCCGCCTCCCCACCGGTGCGCCATGGCGGCTCACGCTCCCGCCCCCTATGGATACCCCTCTGCCCCCTATGGGCAGCCCTCAGCCCCCCCTGCCCCTCCCACCAGCAGCAGTGGGGCCTTCCCGGCAGCCTTGTCCGCCGCACCCCAGGGCCTTGCCGCCTTTGCGGCAGCCGCCGGGGAGGCGCCCGCCGCCCCCGGCGGCGGCGCCTTCCATCTCCAATCCTCCAAGATGCTGCGCGTGCAAGTCACCTCCTCGGTGCTCGTCAAGGTCGGCGCCATGGTCGCCTACCGGGGGGCGTTGAGCTTCAACCGTACGTCGGCACGCAAGCAAGGCGTCGGGCGCCTTCTCAAAAAGATGGTGACGGGGGAGGGCGTGTCGCTGACGGTGGCGGCGGGGCAGGGCGCCCTCTACCTCGCCGACGATGCGAAGAATATCATTCTCTTGCAGCTGAGCGCCGGCGAAAGCATCTCCGTGTCGGGGAGCGACGTGCTCGCCTTTCAAGAGGGCGTCTCGTGGGACGTGCGAATGGTGCAGGGGGCGGGCGGGATGATGTCTGCGGGGCTCTCCAATGTGCTCCTCACTGGCCCGGGTGCTGTGGCCATCACGTGTCACGGGGACCCGCTGGCGCTGTCTGTCGGACCGGGTGTGGACGCATGTGTGGACCCCGACGCGGCGGTGGCGTGGAGTGGGCACCTCAAGCCGACGCTCAAGACTGACATCTCCCTGCGCGGGGTCTTTGGCCGCGGCTCTGGGGAGGCCATCCAGATGGCCTTTGCGTCAGCGACACCCGGTTTTGTGGTCGTACAACCGTACGAGGAGAAGTCCATGCAGTCGGACGGGACGTGTTGAGGCTGGGGCTGCCTCGGGGGGGCGGGGGGGAGTGGAGGTGATGGCGGCAAAGGAGGCAGGAGTGGCAGCGGACTGTTTGGGGAGTACATTCCTATGTTAGTGTGAGAACTCGTGTGGTCGACAGTGTCACACAGTATAAACGCGTTTTTTTTTCGTCAACAGGAACGCTGGCTGCTCAGTCGTCTTCACATCACTATTGCTCCGTACATTCTCTGCATCAGCGCAGGGGAGTGGGCGCACCGGTTGATGGCGGCGTCTACGCGCGGAGTGTGGCGGCAAGGCTATGACGGGTGCCCGTTCCTTCGTCGCACACGCAGGCGGTCTTCTTGACGCTCGGCGCCCTGGACCGGTGCCCCACCTGCTGTCCAACACTTGGCTCTGTGCATTCCCCCGCGACACCCGGCGGCGGCAATCCAATCAAATGGGCACGAAAACCAACACGGTTGTAGCACAACAGCGTCGCCCACAACCGGGCCAGGGTGCTCGCCCCCTCTTGTACCAGCTGGCGACCAACCTTGAATGGAGACGGACGTGTGACGTCGGGTGCGGCTCCCCTGAGCCGCCCGACAGCCGAAACAACGGGTACGCGTGATGATGCGAGGCTTCGCTTGTCCGATTCGACGGGGCGACTCGTACCTAAACAAAAAAAAAAAAAACGCTACAAACAGACAGACAGCGACGCATCGCCGGGGGCGCCCGGCTCGAGGCCGGGCGGCGACGCGCCCAGCACCCCCCCCTATGCATGCCGCGTGCGCACACGGCAGCCGCCCCACGCGTCATGGGGCACGGCGTTTCCGGCGCGGTCGTCGCGGCGGGCGGCTGCGGGCGCCCGCCACCACGGCTGCCGCCTCTGCAGAAGGAGACGGCGGCAAAGCTGCGGGGGCGGTGGCCACCGCCACCGCCAGCCTCCGCTCCCCCGCCGCATCCACGGCGCCGCCGGCCGCCACGTCGCATACAGGCCACGCCAGCAGCGCAAACGGGGTACGGTCGGGGCAGCGCCCCGCCAACGGGGCGCCCGCCGACCCACCCTCCAATGGTGGCACGGTGGGTACTCGGCCGCCCGCCCCCCCGCCGCGCGCCGCCTCGCCCCGCCCGCGCGACGCCGCGAGGCGCCCCCCCGAGCCGCGGCCGTCGAGCACAAGCGTCCGAAGCGCCCACACGGACACGACGGCCCACGCAGCGAGCGCCAGCAACACTGCCCGCAGCAGCAGCGGTGGGGACAGGGAAAACACGCCCCCATTGCCAAAGGCCGACCCAAAGCCCGCGCCGCCCCCCGCCACCCCTGCCGACGACGCGTACGAGACGCGGCGGAGGGCGGCGGGCATTTCCGCGGCGGCGGGGGAGGTGTCCCACATGGCCGCCAACTGTGCCCGGTTCTCAATCGTCGACACGGTCGCGACGGTCGGCGCCCATTGCACCCGCCGGCGGCGGGCTGAGGAGCGCCCGGGGGTGACGGGGGTGATGGCGCCCGCCAGCGCCGACGCGGGGGCCCCCGCTGGGGGCGTCAACACCGAGCCGGCGGGTAGGCCGGCCGACGTGGACGCCGCCGTGCGGGGGGGCGACGAGACCGCCGTGGGGGGGAGAGGCGGCAGTTCGGGGGCAGGCGCCGCCGTGAGAGTGGGGGTGAGGATGGGGGTTGGGGGAGTGGGGTAGGGCGACACGGGGATGCCGCCGCCGTCGTCCCCATTCGCGTCGGCGTCGGCAACGGCGGCTGCCGCGCCCGCCTCCCCGTCTGGGGGTGCCGCCGCGCTCACCGTCGGGGGCAACGCCACCAGCGGCGCGGTCGCCCCCGCCACAGCTGCGGCCGCCGCCGCGGCCGCCACTGGCTGCGTGACCGCCGCACCGGCAGCGCCGCTGGCCACGTCAGCCTCCGACGCGCGCGCGGCCGCCTCGTCCGCGTCGGCAACACACACGGCCACCGTGGCCACCCCGTTGGACGGCTGCGCGGCCGGCGGGCGACGTCGAGGGGGCAACCCCGTCCCGCCGTCCGCCGCCGCCGCCGCCGTCGCCCGCCGCAGCTGCATGTGGTGGGTCGTACGGCGCGCTGCCGCCCCCGCCGCCGCCTCGGCGGTCGCCCGCGAGGTGCGGGGCGGCGTCGGCGGCGGGATGCCATCGACGACCAGGCCCGTCGGCAGCGGAGCAATATCATCCTCCCCACCAACGCCGGTCGGCGCGGCTGCCAGCAGGTCTATCTCTGCATCAGAGGCGCTGCGGGGACGGTCGGGGGGGGGCATGGCAAACGCCGCGTTGCCGCCAGCCATGACGGCCAACGTCTCGGCGACGGCGTTGCTAGCGGGGGCGGCGGGAGTGGTGCCCTCGTCCACTGTCGGAGCGTCTTGGGCCGGCGGGGGCGCCATTGACACGGCGTCGGAAGGAACCGGGAAGAGCACCACGGGTGCCCGCAAGCCAATGGCCATGCCCACGGCAGTGTCCGCTGTGGCTCCCACCACGCTGGCGTCACAGAGGCCGTCAGCCTGGATGACCGCGGCCACACCATTGGGCGGCGGCACGCCCGCCGAGGATGCATTCACAGCCGGCGCCGCCACCAGCGCCGCGCCCCACTCCTCCTTGGGGTCGCCGCTACCGACCGCGTGGGACACCCCATTGGTATACGGGCGGGAGGGTATTCTATCCGCGCCCTCAACGGCCGAGCCGCCGCCGTCGCCGTCGGGACCCGTGGGCGCCCGCAGCGCCTCGCCCTCCCCGCCCACGGCAGCCCAGTCGGCTGCCGCTGGCGCGGCCACTAGCGCAGCGGCCGCCGTCTTGTCGACGGGCGGGGCGTCACCCCCGCCCCCGTCATCGCGACCGTCGCCGTCCCCCCTGCCCTTGTGCGCCACATCCGCGGCAGCCGCGGCCACGGCAGGGGCGTCCGGGGCTCCTCCGCCTCCGCCGCCGCCCCCCCCCGTCGGCCCAGACTCACCACTCTTGCCGGTCATGCCCTTCTTGTGGATGGCCAAGAGCCGTCGGGCGGCGCCGCCTAGCGGCGGCGCCCCCTCGGCGGCCACCGCCGCCGTCGTCGCGCCGGCCCCACACCGATGCGGGCGTGCAATAGAGGCGCTGACGCGGGCAGGAGGGGAGAGACAAGGGGGGGGGGGGGGGGGGGGGGGGGAGATTGTCACCCCCCGGCAACACACCGCCCCCCAACCCCGCGGCCTGGGCGACCCCCCGGGCCGCCTCGCCCGCC
>Ga0115030_1001374_pt1 | contig 10961 bp, 8 predicted proteins | sample SidtaG_4_FD_87174 | JGI IMG/M metagenome (GOLD analysis project Ga0115030, IMG submission 87174) | Marine algal microbial communities from Sidmouth, United Kingdom - Sidmouth_Male1 metaG | ecosystem: Host-associated > Algae > Red algae > Unclassified | place: Sidmouth, United Kingdom | collected... | reverse complement strand
TGCGGGAAAAGGTCTTGGCAGCTTTGGTCCCAATAGGCCGCTCTTGAAAGTCACTCTGCCGGCGCTGCTTCTTGGCGCGCGCATACGTAGAGCTCGTGGGCACGTTGAAGAGGTCTTCCTCGTCATCGTCCTCATCCGCAGAATCGGGAGCCGAACGTCTTGGACACCCCAGCGCCTCCATAGTAGCAGCACCACTGAAGCGGTCCAGCTGCTTCAGCACGTTCCACAGGCGTAGTGGCTGACTGTCCAGCTTGGCCACAACTTCAGCTTTGAAGCCCTCTTAGGGGCTCATGCCATGGTACTTGGCCAGGGCGGCGTTGCAGACATCGGCCGGAGTCGGGTTCCCGGTGAGCTTGTACCTCACCACGGCCACGTAGCAGTTTTTGAACCGGTCGACGGTGAGAAAGATGTTGTAGCTGAGCTCCTTGTGGATAGCTGACGTGGAGCGGGAGCGGCGGCGCTCTACCCGCGGCATGTCATCTGGCAGCCGCGCGCGGAAGCGGCTGCTGTAGTCCTCCTTGAATGTCTCTAGGCGCTGGTCGATGCCAACTTCCGCGTTGAGCGTGGCCTCCACGTAGACGGTGCAGAGGATCTCCCGCTCGTCTTGAGACCAAGAGACGCCGCGCACGCCACGAGGGCTGCTATTGACGGCGGCCAGAGCGGCATCAGGGCCTTGGGGCGGTGGGGTTTGGCGGATGGGAAGTATCTCATCGTCTGCTACAAGCGCCCTTTCGTACGTAGGGACGTCAAGAGGGGCAGAGGGAGGGGTGTTGTTGGTGGATCCGGCCATGGTCTGGCCGCCTTGGTCTTGTGCAGGAGAAGACGGGTGAGAGTTGGTGTTGGAGCCGGCCATGTTCTGGCCTTGTTGGTGTTGTGGAGTTGAAGATGGGATGGTATTGATGTTGAAGCCGGCCATGTCTTGGCCGCCGTGGTGTTTCACTTGGAGTGGCACTTGGGCTCGGCCTAGACCTGCGGCCCCCGGGGCTTTGCAGGACCGCGGCGCCAGAGTCGCGGACCCTTGAGACCTGCGGCAAAGAGAAGGGAGGCTAAAGCCGGCGGCGTGGGGGCAGAGGGCCCAACAGCTCCGGCTCCCACCACTCGGGCGGATGAGGCTTGTTGACGTCAATCCACCGCAGTCCTCGCGCGCCGTTCGCGTCGGGCCACGTTTGTACTTGGATCCAGAGAGGCGCGGTACGCGCCTCTGCCGCCGCTCGCTCCTCCGACAGGCGCCTCTGCCTCTCCTCCCAGGTGACCGTCAAAACGTTGCCGTACCGGTCCGGGGGAAGGTCAACCCGGGGCGGCGACGCCCAGGGGCACGGGCACCACGGGGGACAGGTGGGGTGTTGAGGACCGACGGTGAGAGCAAGACGGCAGACGTAGCAGAGACGTCGATGAGCCCGCCGCTCCGCGGTGCGACCTAAATAGCCTGGTTGGCTGCCAATCCAGCGCCAGCCCCAGCCCGGATGGGGGGAGGGCCGGCGCCCACGGGCACGGGCATCGCTCCGGGCAGATTGAAACGTTGGAGCTCACGGACTGTGCACGCTTGCACTCGGTGCAGATACTGCGCAGGCCCCGCTGGAGCTGGGCCTTCGTGATGGCTCGAGCAGGGGGCCCATGGGCCGGGCGAGGAGTGTAGACAAGGCTGTCCTTGTCAGGAGTGGTACTCGGCCCTTCGGGAGCGCCGGAGACGGCAGGCGTTGAACGCTTGGGGGTCGTAGAGGTGCCCACCTCCGCAGGTGATGAGCTGGCAGGTGGTGTGGCCGGGGACGTTGCATCAGCCATCGTGGATGATACCGCAGCGTCGGTCGGCACGAGCCGGGTGTGTCGGCCGTCCGAGTCGGTACGCGATTGTAAATAGTCACTGCGACAGGGGCTGTAGCCGTCGGCTCCAAAAAGTCGTCACAAAGACGCGCCGGCGCCAAGGGAGCGCATGAACGGTTGCGGGACGGAGAGGCCGACCTCCGCAGCACCGAAACCGGAACGAGTGATAGCCTGGGGTGCCCTCTGCACACCCTGATCCCTTCCAGTCGCCCTCCGCTTTCTGGACTTCGGGGGGCCCTCGAACCACCCCTCGTGCGGTGCCCGGCGGATAGAGGTGCGCGGTGGCCTTCTGCGCGAGGTACGTAGCTCGCCACTGTCGGCCTCGCCGCGCGCAGCAAGCGGTGGGCCAAGGAATACGGCCATTCTGGCCGCTCTCAACGGACTGGGCAGAGCCTCGCATGAACAGCCGTGCTCGACGCCTGGCCCTAAGGCTTTAGCCGCCTGGCCCACACGTGGGGTCACATAAGTGGCGGATTGCGCTCCTGGAGCCGGTCTGCTGTCGGCAGGTAGGCATCAGCGTGTGTGTTTAGTCAGCCTTCAGTCAGCGGGCCCACCTCCTGAAGGACCGAAATGTAAAGGGCTCATCACGTGGAAGCCCCTGAGTGGATTTCCGAGCTCCTTTCCCCGGCTCTGGTTCGTGGGCGGCCCTCGGGGTGATGACGCAGGGGCCCCTCATTTTGCAACGGCCCTAGAGCTGTGTCCGACCAGCAACGTATTTGGCGCCAACGAGTCTGAAATCGAGTCAGGCCGCCTCATTGTGGAGTGGAGCCTCGCCTATGGCCCAACCATGCAGGTGCCCAGTCTCGTTATCCGACCACTTGATCCGACACACGTTACGACCGGACCGAACGCCTACACAAAATCTTCACATTTTTCTGTCTCGTCCATTGAACGTTTATCCCATATCTCAACTGTTTTCCCACGAGCCGTGACAGCGACCGCAGCACTGCGGCAGCTTCTCGCTGATATTGCCGCGCTGCGCTTCGCACGTGCGCTCGGCACATTGGGCACAGCTCCCAGCGGCCGCCTCCGCCGCCGGCGCACCCAACGCCCAGCGGCCGCCGCCGCGCCGGCGGCGGCACCATCGCCGCCGCGCCGCCGCTGCCGCCGGCGCACACAAGGTCGGCGGCCACGGCGCGGCGGCAGCAAGGCGGCGGTACGGCGGCGCGGCGGTGAGGAGTGGGTGTTGGTGCGGTCGTGGGGGGGGGGGGGGGTTGGGGGGGGGGGGGGGGGGGGGGGGGGTTGGTCGGGGCAGCGGCGGCGGGGCGGGTGCTGGAGAAGACCGCCCCGCCACCGCACCCGGCACACGGCGACCCCCACCGCGCCGGCGGCGGCATGACTGCCGATGCGCCGCCGCCGCCGCCGGCGCACACAAGGCTGGCGGCGGCGGTGTCACGGCGGCGCGGCGGCGCGGCAGCGGGGCGGCGGCAAGGCGGCGGCACGGTGGCGCGGCGGCGCGAGGGGGGTGTCGGTGCTGTCATGGGGGGCGGGGAGATTTGGTCTTGGGCGGTGGCAGCGGGGAGGGTGCTGGAGAAGCCCGCCCCGACGCCGCACCCAACGCGCGGCGGCCGCCGGCGCGCCGCCGCCGCCGCCGGCGCACTAAATGTTGGCGCCACAAAAATGTTGGCGGCGGCGGTGCGGCGGCCGCAAGGCGGGGGCACGGCGGCGCGGCGGCGCGTGGGGGGTGTTGGTCCGGTCGTGGGGGGGGGGGTGTTTCGGTCGGGCAGCGACGGCGGGGCGGGTCCTGGGGGACTCTACCCGTCCCAACCGCATGTCCTGTTCCCACAAAAGGAGGGTTTGGCCGGCACTTACATACCGTTTGAGCAAGGCGCTCATCTGTCTTGGCTGCCTGATACCACAGAGGAAGAAGGCGATACAGCAACGACAGAAGTACGGAACGGAAACCTTCAAGAGTCCCTTCCACTTCCATCCCGCCCTCGATTCGATATCCTTCCTCTCCCTGTCCTCCCCTCGCCCTCCAATTCTGCCCCTCTTCATCTACTGACTCGTCTTAGCAGAATCAAAGATCAGGGTGTTTAAAGGAGCTGACCCCAGTCACAACCAGCTCTGTGGGACCAGCCAATGATTGAGTAACAAAGAGGCACGTGCTCGGCCTCGGTGTGAGGCCGGGGGGTAGCTGACTCGCTACCTCCGCCACGCCCCGTACGCCACCCATACTCGAAGCGCAATCTAACACTATCAGCGCCACGGCAGATAGAGGATACTCCGGACTATCCCCTCCCCCCTACCAACACGAAGATACAAAGAAGAAACACAGAACAACATGACGTACGTCAAGCCAGCATGGGTGGCCACAGACGGTCCATCCAGAGAAAACTGGATCATAGGAGGACAATAGGTACATCGGCCCTGCGTGGGCCGCTGTTACGGGCCAGGCCAGGGCCCTCCTCGTCAGGCATCACTTGCAATTGCGGTTGTTAGAGCCAGCCTCCTCTGGGCCACACGCGTGCCCGGAAGTGCTCTTGGCCGCCCCAATCTTTCCCGTGCCCACGGCCGCGCTCTTGGCCACTCCCATACGGCCCGCGTATTGGGCCGTGTCAGGGTTATTACCGATGGTGCCAGCGTTCGCGGCCGTGCGCGCTTCCAGCACGACGCCACCGGCGTGCACGGCCGTGCTGTTGGGCGCCGCCACGTCTTCAGCATGCGAGGCCATGCGCTCTGCCGCCCCCACGGGGCCATAGTCCCCAACCGTGCTCCCCGCCGCCGCGAGCCCGGCCATGTAGCTGGCCGTGGGCACCTTCAAGTTGTCCTTTGCCAGAGACACGCCGACGACGACGACGTCTCTGTCAGGGCCCTCATCTGCCGCCGGGCCTCCGCCTGGCGAGCGGCCACACGCTGCGTCCCGCGCCGAGGCCGAGCCGGCCTTTCCCGAAACGAACTTGGAGGCCGCGGCGGCCTTGGTGGTGGCCGTGCTCTTCCTGGCCGCCGCCACATCTGCGCGAGCAAGCGCACCCTCGTAGTCCTCCTCGATCAGCTGCATGGCTTTCACACAAGCGCCAGCCCAGAGCACAGCTTTCCGGTACGTCTTTCCACTGCGCGCCAGGTACCTGTCAACGGAGAGCGTCTTGTCCGTGAGCAGGCGCATGACAGTCCCGTGGTCAAGCGCGGGATCACGAAGATTTTGCAGCTGCACCTCAAAGGGAAAAGAGCTGGTGCCGACATCCTCAACAGCCTTGACGGCAGCCACGTACGCGTCGAGGTTGCCATGCGGCCCTTGTTCAGGCTCTGCCCGAGTGACGTGTGCGGGTGCGGTCGCGCAGGCCTCGTTCCAGGCCGCCGCGCTCTCCACCTTTACCTTCTTTCCGGGGACGTTCTCGCTTGTCGACAGGCCGTCGACGGCCTTGCGCTTGCTCCCGTCCACGGCCACGCTCGAGGCCGCTGCAGTGCTGGCCTTCGACATGAAGAAGGAAGAGCCTTCGACAGGGGACAGGCCGCCGTCGGCCTTGTCTTTGGAACCGCTGCCCTTGTCGCCGGCAGGCTCGCAGTCCTCCGTCAGGCCGTCGCGGGCGACGTCCGCCACTTCGTCAGCGGCCGCGTGCACGGCCGCGCGTAAAATGACGGCTGCCTGGTCGCGCGCCTCTCCGGGTACGTCTGGGAGAGCAGCAGCCACGGCCGCCACAGCGGCGGCCATCTGAACAGCGTCTTCGGCATTGGTGATGCCGATGGCAGCCTCTTCGTTCTCGGCGCGGGCTGCAGCCTCAACGTGGTCCGGCGCGGCCTCCATCTGCTTCGAGGCGTCATCGCGAGGGCCGTCGCCCCGCTCGTGAGGGGCACGCTTCACGCTGGCCATGCGCGTGGCCACAGGGGAGTTGCATGTCTCCCGGGTCTTCCGGCCCGCGTCAGCACTAGTGGATGACGACATCACGATGGGGATTGCGTGCAACGGGGGCACGTGTGCGTGGATGTGAAGCGTGTGTGAGGGTTGCGGGGTGCCAGGAGCGGGGGGTGGGGATGCAGAGTTGTCTGTGAGCCGTTCTCACTCGTCGAAAGGAACGACTCTGGTAAGAAGCCTGCGGATCAGGTTACCGCGCGCCGCCAGCACCGCCGCGCTGTGGGTGGCCTCTGCCTCTGTGGACTCGATTTTTGTGACGCGACGCAGTGTCAGCTCAATATGGGCGCGTGGTCCAGCACACACGCCGCAAAATGCCCCAGGACACTGGTCCACGACCAGTTTCTTGGGGCAGGCTAACAGCCTTGCCGCGCGGCCGCCAGCCATGTAAAGGGACCTGCACGTACTCGTCCGTGAGTGCATGTCCGAGCATCTGTGGCGCCTTACGATAGACATCTCATCTTCCTTGCTTTGGAACATTTTAAGGCGCCACTGAAGCGCGCTTGACCTCCTTGAGATCTCTCTGTTGCCGTCGTTTTCATCGCTCTGTGCCCACTTCCTCCTTCGTACTTGTCCGAGTAGAAAAAACGACCATTTTTGCTACTTTAAACAGGAGCCAGAAAAGAGCTGCGACTTTGGAGACTGACGAGTGGGTTACTCTCAGACCTTGGCGGGTGCACAAACGCCCGCAGCCTTTGGCGGGAAGCAAATCCCGCCATGGGTGGCTGCTCAGATCCCGCTCTTTTACTTGGCGACCGTCATCGTGCCACTGCACAGGCGGCTTTGGAGGACGCCCGTTGCCGTGTTCCTTCTTCCTGGTTGACGTGTTCGTGAGCACGGTGGTGCCCTCTCGCCCCCGCCGCCGGCACACGCTATACTGCAGATGGCGGCGCCCGGCAGCGCGCCCTGCGGCACCGCTCCACTGGCCCCTGCTGCTGGCGATTGCGAGCTGCGGCGAGGCCAAGCCGCTGGACCGCTGCTCACCCCCGTCATCGCGACTCCTCACCTGCTCGACACGTGTGCTGCGGCGGGTGGACTACCAGCGCCTTGGGGTATCCCCTCCCTACCCCGTGTGCCTGCCGCCCAATGGGGCGGCTTCCACCGCGGCCATGCTCTGTTTGCTCCTTCTTCCGTGCTAGTTGCTGCCCGTTGGGGGCGGCCTTCCGCCAGCGACCGAAGCCTACTGATAGATCGGGGCGGCGCTGTTACCGTCGGGCTCCTGCGGCGTGGCCAGGCGGGAGCGCGAACCGCCCCACTGTCCTCCTCTCGCGTGCTCCCCCCACTGTCGGTGCAGGCGACGCCGTCCCTGCGATTAACTACCTCTCGGGCTGCCTCGTCGATGCCGCGCGTTGGGGATGGTCAGTGGACCGCGGCGCCCGTTGCGGAGCCTACCCCGGGTGCTGGTGCTGCTGCAAGCGTGTATTGTCCGCGTCCCCTGGCTGGCGAGGCTCCCACGGTTGACCCTCGGTCGGTCGAGGAACAAGCGGGGTCTAATGGATACTCCACAGCGATGGCGGACGTCTCCGACAACCTCGGCGGCACCTCACACCCACGGGCGGCTGCGAACAACGCGGCACGTGCACTGCAGCGCTCCAGTGCAGCTCACACGCGGCCTCCACAGACCACGCCCGGCTCCGGCTCAACCGCCTCGGGATGCGAGCCGCGGATAAATGGCGGCGGCCGGTCATCCGTTCCACTCCCTTTCGTCCGCAACTTGCGGATGCACATGGATTCATGTCCGAGTACCAACAAGTCGCAGTTCTTTTACGGCGGTCTGGGCTTGCTGCTCGCGTGCGGCCTGCTGGACTCTGCCATGGTCATCTACATGGTGGTTGGGCATACCAAGTTCGGGCCGGACCTGGTGGCAAGGGCCATTGCTGGGCGCTTCAACCAGTCTGACGTTTTCAACCACGCTCAGCTCGTCAATCTCATGAGGCCGTACGCAACCGCCGGCGCGTACGACGCGGAGGTGCTACAGACGTGGAAAAGAGGCTCCCATCGGCTGTTTGCGCCGATCGACCACATCATGTCGTACCGCTCCTTCCTGCTCCTTGCGGACGACGGCTCAGTGAACCTCGGGGAGCCGGCGGTGGTGGACCAGGGCTTCAAAACGTTCCCGGACCCCGGATTGCTGGTTGAGGACGCTGTGTTGCAGCGCGAGTGCAAGGCGGCCGCTGCTCGCAGCTTGCACTCCCACGTCTTGCCCTCCCTGCGCAACAAGAAGTATCGTGGCGTCGGTAGGAGCTCGATGCCCGGCCACACGGACTCGCAGTCGGACGCGCGCCTGTTGCCCACAACCGTGTCATCTTGCCGTCGCGTCCGCCTCTTCACGAGACGGTCAGAGGCGGACAAGGTGTGGCGCGAGCAGCAGGGGTGGATGACGTCCTACACCGTCGACCGCGTCAACACCGCCCTCGCCCACATCCAGCCGTACTCCATGCACTCCGACCTCGGCAAGATGCCGTACGGGGCCAAGGCAAAGTCGCTGCGGGAGCAGTACGAGAAGTTTGTCCCGCGTATGTACACGCCTGACAAGTATGACGTGTCGGCGGATGGGTACTCTGGGATGGCCGCAGCTGTGTGGCGGCAGGAGCAGATCATCACCACCACGACCATGCGCGCCTCCAACCCGGACGAAACCACGAGGAACAACCCCCGCAGCAGCGGTGACGCCGCCCCCATCGGGGAGACGAACTCGGTGCCCAAGAAGAAGCGTCGGTGGAAGGCCACGCGCGACGCCGACAGCCTGGCAGCCCTGCTGCTCGGGCCTCCGTACAACGGCAAGGTCCCGACGGCGCGCGCGGAATGGACCAAGCTGGCGGCCGCCATGAGCACGTCGGACGGCGAGTTGTGGGACGTGGAAACGCTCAAGAAGCACGGCAAGGCGATGGTCAAGAAGCGAGAGGATCTTTTTTTGTAGGAGTCGTGGCCAATCCGGAACGGACCGTTGTGGCAAGCAAGAGTAAAACGGACCTTGAGAAAGAATGAGAGCCCTCAAAACCGCGCACTACTCCTCGACCCCATACCCGGTGCGGTATAGGGGGGGATCTGCAGATCCAAGGTCCGGTCCACCCAAAAGCAAGTCGGCCAGCGTGGAGAGGGTGTCGTCGGAGGACTTGGCCCCGCCAATGCACTCGCTGCGGCTGTACACTAAGTTGCGAGACGACTGCGTCGGGCCGCTTGTCTTGCCGCAACTCTCAGCGCAAAAGATGTGGACGTAGTGGGTCTCTCCGGACATGAAGTAGGTTGGACCCGGCTGCGGCGACTGGTTCCACGTCGGCATGGCCTTGTCCTGCTGGTAGTCAGATGACAAGTCGAACCAGGACGCACTGGCCGCCGCCACAAACGCCTCCAAGTCGACGCCACGACCGTCCGCCCCCGGCACCCCCTCCCCCTTGTCGGCCATCACCTGGAAGAACTGGTTCGACAGTTGCTCATACTTTGCCGCCGCACCGTCGATGCAACTGTGGTGGTGCTCTACGGCACGCGCCGCCTCCTGCTTGTGCTCGCTGAGCGCGGCCTCCAAGTCCTCGATGGTCTGCTTGGTGACGGCCACGGCGCTCTGCCGGTCGATAGTGCCCTGGTCTTCCTGCTGCTCGTGGCGCCGCAGCACCTGCTTGGAGTGGCGCGTGTCGGCTTGGAGGAGCTCGCACGTGGCACAGGCGTCAGTCTTGTGTGGGAAGGCCGTGGTGTGCTCGTCGGAGGGGCGCAATATGCCCTCAATGCGCCGGGTTGACCCAAACAGCTCCCTCAACCAGCGCAGGGGGACGTCTGGGTGCACGCGCGGAAGGCCATTGGACACGAGCGAATGGTTGAAATCCTCGGAGAAGCACCGCCTGTTGTCGACGACGCCATTCTTTGACCGCCCCGGCCTCAGGACCACCCACTTGGCGTCCAAGTAGTACGCCGCCCCGTGGTAGCGTCCGCTCTTGTCTGCCGTGCGGCCGGTGGGCGACCGGTGCTTGTTGACAAACGCCACGAAAAGGGCACGCTCCTTATGCTTGCGGCGGTTGGAGGGTGAGCCAGCCAGGCCGTGGTCGGACACCTTGCTCGTCAACTCGAAGCGGGTGTTCATGGGGCTATTCATGAAGTACTGACGCAAGGAAAGGAGGCAGGAGTCGGGGCGGATGATGCGGTTGATGGTGGCGTCGGGGTTGCAGTGGGCCGCAATCTCCGACTTTGTCATGACGTCGATGTGTGCGCGGGCGGCCTGGATGGCCAGCTTGTGCCGGTTGGCCATCCAAGAGTTAGAGACGCCGAGGAAGACACGAGCACACCGCTCGTGGACGATCCAGTTGCCACGCGCATCGAACAGAAGCGTCGTCACCAGCAGCCCCAAACGAGCGTAGTTGTAGTTGGGGATGGCGCTTTGCTTGCCACATCGAGCAGCAGCTTGAGCCTTCTCCTGTGCGGAGCGCTTGGCAACCGCTAACTGGGGCCCGAGGTCGGTGAGCGTTGCCACGCAAGAGCAGCCAACGTCCGCGCTGTGGCCAAGCCGCGAAACCCCAGACGAGGAGCACGCCTGGGACGGGCCGGCTGCCGTGCCATTGCCCAGCTTGTCCCAGCGCCGCCACCGAGAAATCCCGGCCGCATGAGCCGCGGCGCTGGAGGCCTTCTGCTTAGCCGATAGGCTGACCTTGCGCCGCTTGACGGGGGGTGGGGGCGCACCCGTCGAGTCATCCCCGCTCGAGCTGCATCCGTCGTCATCATAGAGCTGGTCGTCTGAGTCATCGGAGGTGTCGGTCCTGCCGACGCCTGGAAAAACCTCTTGTTCATCGCCCGATGAGGCTGGCGCCGTCGTTGACAGGGTGCCTATCACCTCTTTGTGGTGGCCGCCCGCACTGGACGGCTCCGTCATTGCCGGCAGACCTCCCGATCCACCCCGGCTCTGAGTGTCACGCGGCGGCACCAGCATCTCACGCGCTTGAGTGGGGGCACACCCGTCCGGATGGGTGGCGGCGCCGCCTGCTGGCGCCGACGGGGCCGTGGTGCGGCAGTGAGTCTCATCAGGGGACGAGCAGGATGGGGGGTAGAGATGCGTCGCCTTGATGAATGTCGACAGCTCATGCTCAAAGCGGCGGCGTTGCACCGGCATGAGCCCGAGAGTAGGAATGTCGTCGTTGGTGACGTATCGCAGGTCCGAGAGAGTTTGAACCCCCAGCTTGTAAACCAGTGCGTCAAACAGGCCGTCAAAACGGCGCGCCGACAGCCACTGCCTGACATCCGCCATTGCGGGGAAAGGGGGGGGGGGGGGCCGGGGGGAGGACACCGCCACGAGAAGTGGGACGGG
>Ga0115030_1001365_pt1 | contig 11007 bp, 9 predicted proteins | sample SidtaG_4_FD_87174 | JGI IMG/M metagenome (GOLD analysis project Ga0115030, IMG submission 87174) | Marine algal microbial communities from Sidmouth, United Kingdom - Sidmouth_Male1 metaG | ecosystem: Host-associated > Algae > Red algae > Unclassified | place: Sidmouth, United Kingdom | collected... | reverse complement strand
GATCGAGAGGGGCAGCCTCAGTTACAAAGACAACCTTTTCCCTTGTGACCCCTCCCGACCTTTTCCACCGTCGTCACACCCATCGACATCCCTAGTGCCCTCCGTCGTCGCCCCCATCGTCTTCGACGGGGCCTTGACCGTCAACCGTAGCCCCTTCTGAGTACGTTTCATTCGCCACGTGTCCTGGCGCGTCTCACACTCTCCCTGCGGAAGATGTGGAGGGCACGTATCAACCGTCAGCGCAGAGACCGCCAGGCCGCGGGGAGAGTACCCGCGGTGACCAAAAGGGACAGAAGGGGGGACAGAGCCAGAGAGGGGAGAGCGGCGACGGCCGCGGCGGCCTCCCGCGGCGGGTTAGGGTTGCCCTCCCGCGGCGGCCTCCCGGTGGCGAGCACGAAGGGTCCGTCGAGCTCTACCCCGCGGCGCCACAAGGATCCATGCCCAGGCGAGGATGTGGAGAATGGGGTACACAATGCACACGAGATGGCGAGAGGAACGGGCTCTAGTCACAGGAGCATGGAAGTGTCACCACAGGCGCGAAAGCGACAGCCGGAGCTGCAGAAAGGCTCGTGCTAGCCGTGGTGGGGATGGTCAGGAGAGATGGCGCTCGCAACTGGAGCGTGTTCAGGGGACGTGGGACGACCTCTGCAACAGGCACGAGATGACCAACAGTCGGAGTCGCAGTCAGGTCTTTCTACAACAGTTTGCTATCAAGACGGTACAGCCACAAACGGTTGCACATTGCTGTCGTTCAAGTACAACGAGAGTACGACAGGTCAGTCATCTCCGCACAGTTGATCGATCATCGACATATGGCCAATCAACCGATTTGAACAGATTGCAATCAGCCAAGTGAACACCCCTACGCACAGCCCCCGCCACAGCAGGCTCTGCACGATCGACTACGTTGCTGGTGCATGGCGGCGCTTGTCAGCCATCAAGCTGACCCCCCATACGCGGCCACTACAAAAACCTCAATAGCGCGGCCCTCATATTTGACACTTCCAAAAGTACGTGGTGCTGTCAAACCAGGTTCTTCTGCGATACGTGGTAGAGTTGGTCGTCGGCTGCGCTTGCTCATTCTTCGGGATGACTTGCTTCAGTCATCCAAGAGCTGTGTGATTGGTAATCCGACGACGCAGGCAACGGAACCTGTTCGCAGACAAAATAATGTTTATAGACTCTTGACTGCAAATTTGTCGACAACTGGTGACCAGATCAGTGTCATCTTCCAAGTAATCATCGTCGCAGAGCGGGCGTCCGTCGCCTTCGCATCGACGCACTCGAGTGCGTGTTGAGTTTCTTCCTCGCGGCTGCTCTAGTGAGCTCCACTCTCGCGATGTCTAGCAGCTGTGACGATGGTTACTCGTCCTTCAAGTGCCGGCGGACGCAGATGGGAACGCTGGGTGCCCTCAACCTCTCGCCCTCCCTGTCGCGTCCAGCTCGCTCGCTCGCGGCGCGGAGCCATCCACCGCCCGCGGTGCGGCGGTCAACCCTGGACGGATATACGTCCGGGAGGGAAGGGACGCATGCTTCCCCACTGGAGCTCGATCCCGGCGATGATGGGATCTTCATGCTCGGCGACGATTTGGGACCGTCCGTCGCCCATGCCAGCTTCCACCCCCCCCAGCACTGCCCCGGCTCTTAGCACTCCCCGCAACTCTCTACCTGGCGCGGGGCGTGTGCGAAAAACCTCCGAACTTTAGCGCCGTCGGGCATTGACGGCCCTCATGCTCGCGGCTCTGTGCCGCCTGCTCGGGAGGCGCACGCGGGCGGATGCGTCATCGGGAAGCGGAATGATGGCCAGAGTGTCCGGGTCCTCGGCTGATCGCGCGCGGTTTTTGTTTTGTGCTGTAGGTCCCCATTCCGTGGATCTTTCCGTGAAGTGGTTCTCCCCCAGCGGCGCTGTTTTGTGTTCTTGCTGGGGTCACACCCAGAACGTGGATTTTCTGTCAATCACCGGCGATTCGAGTACGTGCTGGCATGCCGCGGCGTTCCAAGCCGCGATGGACAACGTGCCTGACGACCTGCCGACGTTGCGAAAGTACCTGCCGCTCGGTCAAGACGTCACGATCTCGTACGCCGTCGACATTGCGACGGAGAGGGGCGCGGCGGCCGTCGCCTTTGATGGCGCGATCTACGCACCCGTGGTGGCGACAAAGCGGAGCGACATCACGTGCATCGCGGTCGAATGCCGTTCAACGCAGCGGCAGTGCCAGCACACGAAGCTTGTGCAGGCGCTGGAGCGTCTGGCGTCGGTCAACGGTGAGGACATCTGGTCGGCCCTCTCCGACGAGGATGGCAGCGAGGACGATGGGAGAGGCCACAATGGCTCCGACGATGACGGCGACGTCGATCTTGACGACGAAGAGCACGTCTCCATCAGACTCGAGCGGCAGCAGCGCAACCTTATCAGTTTCCTTTCCGAAGACGAGCAGTCGCGCAAGTGGGCGCGCTCCGCAGAGTGGGCGGCGGACCCGACCATCTCCGCAATTTGCTTCGCCCCGGCAATGTAATCGGCTACCGTCGCCACAGGCAGCGCCGAGGCTGGGGCGGCGCCAAAGAAGTTTATCAAGCGGATGTCCGAGTTGGGCGTTGTGTTTGACCCGGCGGACGTGCTGATCGAGCAATGCTGCTCGGTGAGCGCCGCCAACACGCTGGAAGGCGCGGATCTAAGCAAGCAAAACGGGGTAGTCAGCACGTATGGGGACGTCCACGCCCCGATTGAGGTATGCTCTCGTCATTTCTTTGCAGCCGTGGCGAGCTGTGAGCGTTTTAAACTTGTCCGTGTCATTGTTGTCGGTATTTCTTTGCTTCCCGTTGCTCGTTTTTGCATCCACTAACACCTGTTAGCTATTCTTTCTAGCTGTCATCGTCTCTTTGCTTCGGTGGTATGATGATATGTGTTTTCCTGCCGCGTCTTCTGTGGTAGGTGACTGTGGGAGTGTGGGTGTGCCCCACAGAGCACGTTGTCGCCTTTGACGGCGGGAACCACGGCCTATTCTCCCTCCGCAAGGCAGACTACTCGGGCCGAGTGATGCTGTTCAGTCGCGGCTTCTGCGACACCCTTGTCTCGTTCATATACAACTTGAGGTCGTCGTACGCGGCTGTGGAGGCCTTCCTTGCGTCTCTGAGGTCGGGCTCTGGCCTCCGGCGGCAAACGATCGTTCTTCTCGGCCGCTGCTTCGTGACGTGCCAGCGATCAGCACCGCAGCTGGTTGTGTGCCCCAAGTGCGGGGATGATCCTGCTTACATTGTTATTGACGGACAGTCTCTCTGATTCAGGCTGCGGAAGGGAATCAACCTTGTGCGACCCGCAGTCCACCTGCCCAACATGAACCTGGACATCAACAAGTACGCCGTGTTGCACGAGCCGAGCATACGGGCTGCAATACGAAAGTTTTCAAGGTCGGGGGAGGCGTTGAACAAGACAGACATCTCGGCGCTCAGCCGCTTCTACGAGATGCGCACATCTGTGTACTCGCGTGGGCGCTCGGCCGCGGTCATCAACTGGCAGCTCAAGCGCCACGCCGCAGACGCCTTTTTCTTTTTTGTCTCCTGGAAGCCCAACGCGGACGCCGCCAACGCAGCGGCAGACAGATCGGGCGCGGCGGGAGCTGCCGCTGCCCACACCACATCGGGGAATTCATGTGACGCCGCCGAGCCTCCTGTATGTTACGACTCCAACCATGATGCTGCAACTGCGAGCGGGCGCGGCATTATCAAGGAGGTAGCCGCTCCCGCCATCCCCTGGCAACGGCGCAAGGGCTCGTGCCGCCTCCTCCTGGAGCTGTTAGACGCCTCCAGCACGGAGTGGGCCGCCATGCGGCCCTTTCTTTTGGCTGTGTTAGGCGACCCTGTTTTCAACCGCTTTCAATGGTATAGAACTTCGCCTGTGAAGCAGCTGGCCACGGAGTTGCACAGGGTCGAAAGGACGCAGCAGGTCAAGATGTGCTCGGCTGCTAGTGCCGCGGGTTTCGTTGCCAACGTGTCAGCCCGGGGCATGTCGCTGCCCAAGAGGGAGCCGGCGCTGCGCGTGGCGGTGGGGGCGCTGCTGCTGTTTTGCGCCGAGGTCGACGCTATTGTGGACGCGGACTTTGAGTGCGCGGCCCGAAAGGCCGCTGATGCCGGGAAGACCGAGACGGAGGAGTTTATCCGGCGGTGGTGCGTCGTGTCGGGCTCGCAGGAGTACGACACGTTTGCCAAGGAGCACCCCGATTGCAAGGACAAGGACGTAGAATCGCCCTGCACCTCGTTGGAGTTTTTTTGCTTCTTCAAACACGTGCGCCCGGCTCTCTTTTCCTCACTATCGAGGTCCAAGAGGACGGCGGTGCAGCAGCCCGCACAATGACGGCGGAAAGGCGCACAAGCGGAGCTTGAGGACGCGAGTGATCGTTGCTCAAAAGCTTTCCCCAATCACTCGCACCTGACCGCCGGGGTCTTCAACGTCGTCTGTCCGCACGTGGTAACGATGGGCTTCCGCGTAATGGTCCGCGTTGAGAGCGTCGCCGACGCGCTGTCCCTGATCCTGGAGCGGTTTCCGAAGCTGCCCAAGGTGGTGTTCTACGATGTCGCTTGCAAGATGGATCGCAACGGAATGCAGTGGGTCCGGAGCATCCTTTCCAAGCACCAGGTCCGCTTCTGTCTCGACCGGGCGCACTCCAAGGGCCACACGTGCTCTTGTGTTTACTTCCCGGACGAATCCCTGTCAGTCATCAACGGGATCACAACGCAGGCGGCGGAGGTTCAACACCCCATATCGGTGAAGTTCCACGGGCACTTGGCGTACATGTCGCCCGCCTCCTTCATGGCGCACCGCATCTCCCAGCTCTCTTACATGAACTTGACGGCTGCCTTCAAGCTGCACCCGCAGGCCAATGCCTAGAACACGGGCGTGCGGCTCAACGAGTTCTACTTCAAGTTCCGCGAATTCAAGTGCGTGCGGCGGGCTTGTACCTGCCCGGCGGGATCGCTGGACTGGTTGCTCAAGTCGGCCCCGCAGGACCATATTGAGGACTCTGCCGCAGCCAACTGCTCTACCCATGAGTCGTCTACGGATGAGCCTCTGACCACGGAGGGAGGGAGCGATAGGTTCATGGCGGTAAGTGTGGTGAGGCATATGGGAGAGCCCGCCGGCGATCGTGTGTGCGGAGGTGGGGTGCATGGCGGGTGTAAGAGCGGAGAAGAGGCTGATAGTGATTCTGAGGGCGAGTCTGTTTGGGGATCCGAGGAGGAGGCCGACAACGAAAGCGAGTAGCGCTGCTTTATCATGACGCTGCAGCACTGTTGTTTGTGGTACATGGCGGGACTGACGGTCAACCGCACTCGTATGTCCGTAGCGCTAAAAAAATACGGCAAGCACGTCGACGGTTTGGTTTCTGGTAGTTGAGCTTTGTGGCAGCGTCATGGAAAGCTAAAAGCGCCAGTAGGTCTATAGTGCAACTCCTGCTGCGGGTGGGGCGGTGCGTCGCGCGTTGCACACACTCGGGTTGGGCGACAGCGCGGTTGCCGCGGCTGTCAAGTACAGCTCTGCTGTCTTTTCTGCCACTGTCGCCCAATATCGTTGAAAAGGCATGAGGTCCGCCCCGGGCGGCTGAGGCGTCCCAGAGGTAGAAACGGCGCGATGGAGCGTGCAGCTGCGTGGAAGCACGGAGAAAAGCGGAACAGAGTTCCAGCTTCTGGTCTGGCTTCTGCAGCAATATGGGTAACACGGGTAGTCGGGAGATCTGGGGAGAGCGGAGGGGCGCCCAGGCCAGAGTCGAACCGCAGACATTGCCCCCACGGGGAGTGGCGACGGTCTGGTTCAAAAAGTTTTTCAAGCGCTACGATTTATGCAAAGGCATGAGACAGAGCTTACAAAAGAGCCCATGTGGCAGAGGGGGCCGCGAGATGGACGCCGGGGCACGCGAGGCGGGACGTACACGAGAATACCAGGGGGCGGCAGCGTCGACGCAGGAGAACCGAGCGTGTGTCACCATTTCAGCTGGCCAACGCGGTGCGGTACCCCGCGGCCATGGGAGCCTCAGGTAGCACGCCGGGAGGTCTGGGGGGCTGCCGGGAGAGGGTGGGGGTCCCGGGGAGCGGGGGGGACGCCGGGGAGGGGTGGGGGCGCCGTGGAGGGGTGGTGGCGCCCGTGGCGCCAGTCGTTGCCGAGGATGCACGGGCACCCGTGGGGGGGGCCCGGCGTGGCAGCACTACCGAACCGAGTATCCAGCGCAGGGGCGCACCCCGCTGCCATGCAAGCCGCAGGGAGACCGCAGGGGGGATTGGGGGCTGCCAAGAGAGGGGGCGGGTGCCGGGGAGGGGCGGGGGCGCCTGTGGCGCCACGCGACGCCGGGGACGAGCGCGCCTCCGTGGGGGCCCCCCGGCGTGGCAGGCTACTGCACCGACTATCCAGCGCGGCGAAGCACCCGTGGCCATTGGAGACCATGGAGACTGACAGGAGGGTCGGGGGGCTGGTTGAAAGACACAGACAGCTGCCGTACAGGTCGAGGGGCGGAGAGGAGAGGCTGTAGCATTGGGAGACGGGCAGGCACGGGCGCGGGCGCGGGCGCGGGCGTGGTCGGCGGGGCTGATGGCGATGGTGGCGGTGGTCACGGTAGACAATGTCAACGGTGTCGGTGCTCACGGTCACGGCCGTGATTGCGTGCATCTGTGAGTTTCTTCGTAAGTAAGTCGTTGAGTGTCGCACGTGGCACAGGCAGCGGCCGGCGGCCACCGCCACGCGGCAGCCACGGCATTCTCTGCTGCGCGGCGGGGGGGGAAGCCGCCGCCGGGCGGGCCGTGCGTCGCCGCGCCGCGGCTGGGCGGCCGCGGGGGACTGCCGGCTGGCGGGGCTGGCGGGCGCGGCGGCAGCGCATTGATGCACACGCAGCGGGTCGGTGTGTCGGTGGCGAGGCACGGGGGTGGGTGCGTCCGCGGCGGTGCCGCCAGCCACGCGGCGGCGGTGGCGCCCCGCAGGGACCGCGCCCGGGAGAATCGTCAGGGCGTCGCGGGAACCACATTCAGTTGTTCCATGTCCTGAGTCACATCTCTGTCGGCATGAATTTGCTGCGAAAATGTGGTCCGGCCCGTACTTCTCAGGATCGGGGCAGGACAGCAAGACGCCAGCAGCATCGATCAAATCCGAGACTGCCACTTCGCCAGAGCGGTGTGCATCGCCGGGCGTGCTGCCGCGGTCCGTCTTGGCGGAGCGGCGCAGCCGTGCGACGCGGCCCGCTTCCTTCCCCCCGCGCCGCTCCAGGGTGCTTGCGGTCGTCGGTTGGCACAACTGGTGGCGCGCTGTGACCAGTCTAACCCGTCACCGCTGTGTGAGCGGGCCACGCATCCACGATGTTGTCTGTCAAGGAGCGTGGCGGGTTTTCTTTTGACAATGTCCTCCGCAATGAGCACCTCGAGTCCAAGTACGTTGGTGGGTCGATCGTGGGGACGCGCGGGTGTCGCTCTGGTGTGAAATTTTCGTCTTTACTCTGGCTGGGCTGCCGCAGCGCTGTGTTTGACTCTTTGTGCGCTTGGTCGTACCTGTGTCTGACCGCCTCCCGCTGCGCCCATCATCTCTCGTGGTGCTCGTTTTGGATGTTTGCCCCTTGATGTGATATTGTCTGGGTTGGTGTACATCTGCAGGGGCTATACGATGCCCAAGCCCGTGAAGACGGGGACGACCATCGCCGGCGTTGTCTTTGCTGATGGCATCGTGCTAGGCGCTGACACTCGGTACGTCGGGTGACGGGCGCCTCTGGACAGGGTTCTGTGGCTGCGTGCATGCAGGGTGGTTGTGGGGTGGTTTGGCTAGAGCCGATGTCATCGTTGCCCTTTTTTCTGGCGGCTGCCGGACTGTCCCATGCGTTTTGGCCTCGATCACGCCTGTGCTCCCCTCGGCTTGGCACTAACTCGGTGTCTTCATCTCTTGTCGCTCTGTCCGATGCTGTCTGATGGCATTGCGTGGCTCCCCGCCTCCTCCCGTTTCCTCGTCTCAGGGCCACGTCCGGGTCCACCGTCTTTGAGAAGTTTTGCGAGAAGATCCACTACATCGCCCCCAACATCTACTGCTGCGGCGCCGGTACTTCGGCAGACACCGAGAGCTCCACCGGCCTCATCTCCTCCCAGCTGGAGCTGCACCGATTAGCGACGGGCCGCGAGTCGCGTGTGTCTACTTCCCTGACGATGCTCAAGCGGATGCTCTTCCGCTACCAGGGCCACGTGTCGGCCGCGCTGGTGCTAGGCGGCGTCGACCTCCACGGTCCCCACCTGTATACGGTGTACCCGCACGGCTCCACCGACCGGTTGCCGTACGTGACGATGGGGTCGGGCTCCCTCGCGGCCATGGCGGTGTTTGAATGCGGCTACAAGGACGAGATGTCCCTGGACGACGCCAAGCAGCTCGTGTACAAGGGCATCTCGGCGGGTATCTACAACGACCTCGGCTCGGGTGGCAACGTCGACTTGTGCATCATCAAGCGGGGCTCCACCGAGTACCTCCGCGGCTACGCGACGGAGAATGCGCGCAAGTACCGGCGGCCGGCGGGGTACGCATTTGCGCCGGGCACGACCGCGGTGCTGTCGTCCAAATTCACGCGCCCACTCAAGGAGATTGCGGTGGTGGAGGAAGTGGTGGCGGCCGAGGCTGGGATGGAGGGCGCGGCGACGCCGGCGACTGGGGAAATGGACACCACCACCTGAGCATCTTTTTGGAGTGCGCCGTTCACTCGCATTGTTTTGTCTGTCTGTCTGTGGCTATCGACTTTTACATCCGTGGCGGCTGTGCCAGTAAACGGGTTGTGGATCGAACGTCATGTTGCGATTCCCATCCGACGCTGCACCAATCGTTCATGGTTTTGGTTTCTCGTCTGTTGGGGGCTAGCCACCTCTGGCGGACTGCAATTGTGGAGCGGTCCAGCTACCTCGCAGCTTCACGCGACTCCGGACCTAGACCACCTCAACAAAGGACGGCAGTGAAGAACGAGCCAGAAAAACATTTACAAAAGCACGTCAACAGGAAAACGTTGCCGCCTACAAAAGGCGCCCTGTACGTGGAGCTCGTGGCAAACGGGATCCCACGTGAGGCCCCACGTGAGGCAGCGAGGAGTGGGCGAGGTGACGTCGAGCGGGACAAGGGCAGCTGCGCCGCCGCTGACGTGGCCAAGCCTCACGCGGCAGGAAGCACGTCAGCCGACCTCGCTCTACCAGCAAGCACAAACTGCACCCCGATGTTGCGGTTCAGCCAGCAAAGCGGGCGGCCCTCAAACATCCCGCCCATCTGTAGAGTGCCGACCAGGCGACGAGGGAGTAGGACCGACACACGCCGCCACTCGCCCCGCCATCTGCTCGCGACGCCCGCCGCTTGCATCCACGCCCATTCGGTAGCGCGGTGGCGCTTAAGCCAGGCGCTTGAGCAGCGTCTCCTGGGTCTTCTCGGCGGCCGACTGGGTGTTTTCCGCTTCAGCAAGCGTGATGAGCGCGGTGGCCCAGGCGCAGTACTTAAACTCGGCGAGCTTGCGGACCGTATCCACGTGGTGGATGGCGAGCGCCTCCGCGGCGCTCTCCCCAACGCCCTGCAGCGCCGTGACGGGCGCGTCGACAATCTCCTTCAAACTCTTGACCTCGTACTCCTCCGTCACCGCCCCGTCAATGTTCAAAATGCACGGGGCCTCGCGAGCGCCCGCCTCCTCAATGTTCGCCAGCGTCGCAATGGCCGACGCCTTCTTGTAGAGGGACCACTCGCTCAGGTCGCGGATCGTCGACACGTTAAACTCCTTAAACATGGTCGTCGCGCGCTCGCCGAGGCCGAGGAGAGACGAGATGGGGCGGTCGGCAATCCCATGCAGGTTGTCCTTGCGCACGTCCGCGTCGAGCGCGCCATTGACGTTCATCGTGTAGTTGGGGAGCTCCTTCAGACCGGGCAGCGGGTCGTCACTGCACACATCCCAAGCCACACATGCCGCGTCGCAAGGGAGAAGCACACGACCGTAGTACAAGAGGCAATGTGCAGGGAGACGTCAGCAACCAGTTGGAATGTAACGAAGATGTCACAGAGCCGCCAGACGACCAGGCACGCCGTGCCTCCCAACGCCACAACGGTGCCTCGCACAGCCCCACCGCACACACTTGCATCCCCCACGTCCGCCACGGAACTGGGTGCCCGCCCCCTCAAACGCCCTAGACGTACACCTTGGCCTTCTTGGCAGCCGGCTCCAGTTGCGCCTCCACAGCGGGCGCAACGTGCTCAACGACATCCTCGACCGTGGTCGCGCCCGCGTTGTTGTCCGCCATGATGGGTGGTGGTGGCCGCGCTAGGGGGGACAGTGAGGGGGTACGAAAGACCTACGGCGGGCGCCGACCTTGCGCGTGCGCGCGTGTGGGTGGGTGGGCCCCCAACGGCAACGGGCGGCGAGCGGTCGGGGGATTGGCTACAAGCGAGCAGGCGGCGATGGGGGTGTGCGGATGGGTGGCGGTCGGCGGGGGTGGCATCAGTTGTCGACGGTGGAGGGCGGCAGGGTCTTGAAACAGCGCCGTTCGTCGGCCGGGCGCGCGCGCGGTGCTGCGACTGAGGGGGGGGTGGTGTGCAGAGCGGCGGCGCGGCGGCGGCGCCGCGCGCGCGCGCGTTCTGCCCAGTGTGTGGGCGTTTGGGGCGGGTCACTGGCGCCCGCGGCCGCCGCGTGCGTGCAATTGCCGCGCCGGGGGGGGTCTGGGCGCACCTGCCAGGCGCGCGCGGGCGCGGTGGCGGCGGGCGGGCTGGCCAGCAGGCGAGCGGGCCCCGCGGCTGGGGCTCCGAGCGCCGCCGCCGACGCCCCCCCCCCCTGGAAAGGGCCGTTGAGGTGGGAAGAGCGGCAGCAAGCCTTTCGCGCCTGGCTTGTGCAGCTTGCGAGCAGCAACAAAAAAAAACGCGCGCATCGGCGCACCGCGGGGCAGGTGGGTGGGGGGGGGGGGGGGCGCCCGGCCGGGCGCCCCCCCCAACCGGCAGCGGGGGGGGGCCCGGGCCCCCGGGGGGGCCCCCCCCCGCGGCCGCGG
>Ga0115030_1001364_pt1 | contig 11009 bp, 10 predicted proteins | sample SidtaG_4_FD_87174 | JGI IMG/M metagenome (GOLD analysis project Ga0115030, IMG submission 87174) | Marine algal microbial communities from Sidmouth, United Kingdom - Sidmouth_Male1 metaG | ecosystem: Host-associated > Algae > Red algae > Unclassified | place: Sidmouth, United Kingdom | collected... | reverse complement strand
GGGGGGGGGGGGGGGGGGGGGGGGGGGGGGGGGGGGGGGGGGGGGGGGGGGGGGGGGGGGGCGGGGGGCGGGGGGGGGGGGGGGGGGGGGGGGGGGGGGGGGGGGGGGGGGGGGGTCCCCCGGCGGCAGGCGCCCATGGTTGAGTCCCTTTCGCAGACCGCTTTCGCAGAAGACGGGGCCCGCGATTCGAAGCTCATATTAGCTCGTGACGGCCGCAGCGGGCCGCGCTGCAGCCCGGCGCATCCCCGATTTGTCAACATCGTCTGGTTAAGACTATTTTCCATCGACGGCCCATTTACGATGGCAGTGCGATGTGTGGAGTTCGATGGACCTAGATGGGAACTTCGATGGACACCTCGTCGATGGGGTTGGCCCATCGCAACAACACCGAATCTGGACGCCGCAGCTTTGGTGCTGATCTGGAAGGGCGTGTCCTGGATGCACCCCTCATCGATGCGCTGTACCGGTCGTGGGCGGGTGCTGCTGCGGGTTCGCTGGCCTGCTGCGGGGCCGTTTGCTGCCCTGCTTTACGCGGGCGCGGCGGGGGCGCGGGTGCCGGTGGCCGCGGCGGCGGGGCCTGGTACGGGGCGTTACGCTTCGCTGCTGATGCACCCCGTCCGCTACCCGCCGACCATCGGTCACCGAGTAGCAAGCAGCGCAAAGACCACAGAAGAGGTACAAGACAACGGGTTGACCAGAACAAAGACATGCAGTACGCGCCGGCATCACAGCTGCGCACACATGAATCATCAAGCGTGTCACACAAGCGAGCACGCACAAGCACACAACAAAGAAGCGACAATGCCAACACAAGGCAGAGCTCCACCAAAAGACGCAATCACCCATACAAGAAAACAGCAACGTGAGCGAAGCCGACGTTAAGCGCGTACAACAACTCTCGCACAGCAAGAGAGGCTCATCAGGAAAGTCGACGGGCAGCGGAGCCGTGCGGTGGTGCGCGGACTCAGTCGCCGCAACCGTCACGATGACGGCAATGACTCAAGTCGTGGTGCCGTCCGACAGGGCGCCGCCCGCCCCCTTCTCCTAGGCGGACTCTTCCCCCACACCGAGCAGAGCAGCGCTGCCCGTGGACCCACCTGCTGCAGTCCCGCCCGGCGCAGGCACGCCATCCGCCCCCCCCGCCGCCACCCCGCCCGCCTCCTCACACGCCCCACGCGCCTCACGCGCGGCAGAGCCGACTATAGCAGGTCGGACTCGAACCGTGCGCGTGCGGATGGAGTTGATTGGCACTGGCGGGTGCTCAAAGTCGCACCGCGTCGGCGAGTTGACGTCGTTGACAACAAAACCGCGCCACGGCGCGGTAGTCGTGGGCATCAGCGGATGCACGGTTAGGATCTCCCAGCGCCAGCGGTCGTACCAGCCATTGTCCTTACCACGGCGCTGGCGCCGGACACCCGTGGCAATCTGCTCAAGCTCGGCACGCACAAATATCACAACGAGGGCGATGTGCCCCGTCGTTGTGTGGATAATCTCCTTGTTGCCGAGACCGTCCGGCACTCGAATGCGGTCAGCAACGCCGAGGTGGATAAACAACTCCTTCACGGCCGCCAGAGTCGCTTCGTGACCGTCGTCAGAGCAAACAAACCGCGGGCGTACGGGAGCGCTGCGCTGCTCCTCGGTGACCTCGTCAGGGTCCGTCGGCATCTTGCTCATGTTCTCGAGCCAGCCGGCCGCCGTGTGCGGCTTCATGGACTTTTGATGGGCACCCACCGCGCGGAACCAGGCCGGGACGACTCGCCGCTTGATTGTCTCCAAGACGTGAGAGAGGGACTGGGTCATGGGCACGTAAGCGCTCACCGTCGGATCGTCCTTCTTCTTCTTGTCTCCGCCGTCCTTCTTCGCGCCGCCGTCCCCACCAGCTCCATTGTCGGAGCTTGAGATGACACCCGAACTCGAGCTCGAGACGGAGCCCGAGTCGGTGCCGGCGCCCGCGCGGGCCGCGGTGCTCTTGTTCTTGGGCTTGCCACTGCGCTTGCCCTTGCGCTTCCCTTTCCCCTTCCCCTTCTTCTCCGTCGGGGTCCGGCGCTTGGTGGGCGGCGCGATGGCGGACGTCAGGAAGTCGTAGGCCTCGGGGGGGTCCAACTTAAGCTCGTCCATCGTCTCCTCCATGAGCATATCCCTGTCGGCGTCGCCATCGGGCAGGACTTCATTGGTGATGGTCGCGCCCCCGAGATGGCCAAAGTAGCGGTACTTGGCACGCTTGTGGATAACCAGCATCTGGAGCATGCCGCGCTGCAGCGCCGTCAACTCCTTGCCGGCCACAGCCTTGTGCTCCTCGTAGTCTGAGTACTCCTCATTCGTGTCGACAAAGCCCTGAACCCTACGTCGCGCGACTGGCACCGGCACCGTTGCGGGCGCCGCACTGTTCATCTTGCCGATGAGCACGCCCAGGCTCTCCATCGCCCGGCCTTGCGTGCTGACCTTGTCACCGATACTCTTGTGGGCAGCGCTCACGGTGTCAACAAACACGACGCCGTCGCTACCGGCTGCGGGCGCCTCGCGCGCGCTACCTGCCGCGCGGTTTCGCGCCGAGATACCCGCCTCCGCAGTGCCAGCATCGGTGCCGCCGGGAGAACCGCCAGCCGAGCCGCCAGCTGGGCGTCCCGCAGCAGGTCCAGAGCGGCGCCGTCGAGTGCGCGCAGCGCGTGCCGGGCCGGCAGGCGGGGAGGTCGTACTCGGAGCAGAGGCCGATGGGGTGGCTGCAGGCGCAGCGGCAGCCGGCGGGGTGGCCGGGCCAGCAGTCGCAGCCGACGGGGTGGTCCGGCGCCGGGCCGAAGGGGTGGCCGTGGCAGGATACGCAGCTGACGGCGCCGATGGAGGAGCCTGAACAGGCGCGGTCCCTGACGAGATCCGAGGACGAGGCGGGCCTGTGCGGCGCCCTGCCCGCACCAGTGCCGGTGGAGTCGCCGGGCGCCGCACAGCGGCCGGGGTCGTTGGTGACATCGAAGGTGCCGAAAACGAGCCGTAGCCGGCGAGCGGAGAGGTTGTCGGTGGAGTGGTTGACGAGGGCATGAGCCCGAGGGCAGACGCCTCGCCAGTCCAGATGGTGCCCGCCTGGGGTGTGGTCGCCACCGTCCCTGCGCTCATCCCAACCACCGAGCTCTCGCCTGAGGCAGCGACAGTTGACGCTGCGACCACCGCTGCCGGGCGCTCCGACGCGACAAACGCCGCTGCCGACGACGTGGGCGCCGGCGCCAGCACGCGGTGGTGGTTCGTGGCCGGCTGGAAAACCGCCGTGGGCGACGCCATCGTCGGGTCGCCCGAAGACGCTCCCATGCTAAGGACCGCCGACGCGACCGGGCCGACAACCGCAGCCAGCGACGTCATCGCCGCGGCGCCCGCCGACAGAGCGTCTGCCGGATTTCCACCCCCCGCTCCCCCGGCCATCGGCACTGTCACCGCCGGGGTTGCCGCCGACAGAGGGCCTGCAGGGTTGCCGCCCCCCGCTTCCCCGACCGTCGGCACTGTCACCGCCGGGGCGCCCGCCAACAGAGGGCCTGCCGCGTTGCCACCCACGGCTCCCCCGTCCATCGGCACCGTCACCTCCAGGGCGCCAGCCGACCGGCCTGCCGTGTTTCCACCGCCAGCTCCCCCGACCATCGGCACTGTCATGGTCGGAAAGGACGATGAGAAGCCTGGGCTGTACCCAGCCGCCGTGGGTGCCGGATTGTACTCGGGCGCCATCAGCGCCGGCACCATCGAGTGGGCGCCGGAGCTCACGGATGGCATCGTGCCACCGAGCAAGCCGGTCGCATGCGGCTGCGAGGATGTCCCAAAATGGTTCGTTGGCGGCATCGCCCCAGGAAGGCTCGGAAAAGCGGCGGGAGCGCCCGGAAAGGGGGTGCTGTAACCTTGCATCCCGGGCATCATGCTGGGCATGCCACGCACGTCGGGGAAGCCCATGGGCGGCGGCATCCCGGCCGCCGCCGCCATCGACGGGGAAAACGGAAAGAACATCGTCTCGAACAGCGGCGGCGGCGGCTGCTCGGAAAACTCCACCATCGGAAGAGTCTCGGACCCATCGACTGGGCCGACGGCGCCACCAGACGACGCTCGTGCGGCAACAGGGGCGGTGGGAGGCGGCGCAGGCGTAAGACGGTCGTCCGCGGGAGCTGCTGCGGCGTGGGAAGCAGACGTGCCACCTGCTGCAGCGCGCATCTCATCCTTGGCGCGTCGGTCCTGCTCTGTCGGAGCAATTGACGTTGCGGCCGCTCGGGCAGCCTTTGCCGCGGTCGCCGCACGACCGCCCGCCCCGGTGGCCAGCGTGCGCTTGCCGCCTCGGCCGCCTCTGCCGCCTCGGCCCGACATGGCGCCGCCAGAAAAGGGGGAGGGGGTGGGCGTTGGGGGGGAGGTCGAGTCACAGTGCGGCGGGTGGAGCGATGAGCCGAGCAACCGTTCTCAGTCGGCTGCTCCTTATAAAGGGTGCGCGCATCGCTCTGAAGGCCGTCTAGTGGCTGGGCTGAGAGCGGAGAGCCTCACAATGGGTGGATAAGTCAAAACGGACCGGTGGACTCCTCGATGCAAGGAACGTACAGTGAGATAAAACGCGCCGCGCCAGGACCAGTCCGTCAACAAATGGCGCCAAACCCAACCAGCTTGGGGGCTCTCAAGCAGAGCCCGGACGGCGAGCATCAGGCAGCGGGAAAGCATCATGCTTTCCCGTCATGGTGATCATGACAAGCGTTGGAGCACTCCAGTCAGCAAGCTACGTCAAGAGGCACCACGGGTTCTTCCGAAATGGTCAACGGGGAGGTCTCGGGTGCACCCACACCATCGCCCGACCACAATCACGTCAGAGGCGAGCTGCGAGATCACCAAGCGTCACACAGGCACAACCGAGAGCAAACGCCCAAGTGACTGGGCGCTCCGCGCCCTGTCCTCACAGACTCTCCAAGCGTGCAAGTTGAACGTCGGAGGATACAAGCGTCGTCGGAGCAGGAAATCGTGCAGCTCAGTTGCTCAGCTGTCGGGTGTTGGTACGGCGGTCATCGTTTGACGGGGTGAGACGTAGCTGGCGGACACGACGCTGGCCCGGGGTGATGAGCTCGCGTCGTGACGAGCTGTGCTGGCGTGGACCGCGCGCCCGCAAGGCCAGAAGTCACACTCGACGGGTCCGGTCAAGTCCTAGCATTGACCGGGTGTCCTGCCAATTCTCCAGACGTCCGCTTGACAAGGCCCCCCTCAGTCCCAATGGTCCGTCAGGCAAGGCTACCGAATGATGCAAGGAACCAGTGTAAACGCAGTTAGAGCTGACTGACGGGGGCTACCCTGTCCGAGCCGTTATGCACTGTCTGCGGGATTGTGATGGTCCTGAGTCTCATTTCGAATCTTACTGCAGTCACTACTCATTGCTTGTGTCACCTGCCCCCGGTCTCTGTCCGTTTCCCTTCGCTGCGAAAGTCTCCTGACTCATCCGGGAGCAGTCCTGCCGTTAACAGTGACTGCACACAGTGACTGCGGTCTGGTGCGCTCGTGAGCTGGGTTTCTGTCCTCGAGCTGCTCAAGCTTCATGTGCTGAGACGAGTTACCAGTGTGGTTGACGTGGGACGCTGGAACGAACAACTTTCGCATGCCATCTCCACCTCCCCCCACCCTGCTGTCGACATGCGCGGTCGTGACCTGTGACGTCCTGTTTCACTTTGGCCGCCCCGCGAGGCACCGTGCGGCGGCCTGTCGCGACAGCACCGCTCGTGGAGCTCCCCCTTTATTTTCGCTCCGCTCGGGGCGGTCCAGTTCTGAGCGCGGCCGCCACGGCCACCACGACTGCCCACGTCGCGATCATTGTGTCACAAGATGTGTAAGTGGTTGACTGTCGATGAGCTTGCCTCTTGCGTGGCTTTCCCTGTGGGCGCGTGCATGCCGCTTGTCACACTCTTGGTGCCTCTTTCCTCAGGGTGACACTCTGTGTGCGCGCTCTTAAAGGATTACTGCGTGTGGGCGACTCAAGAGTTTACTGGCGGTGGCTGCCGACTTGGTCAGCCTCTTTCGTGGCCTTAGCGGTGTCCATGTGCGTCAAATCTCACCGCCTGCCGCCATGCCCGCTGTCTGGTCTGCATTTGAGTCCGCCAATTCTCCTACCGCCGTGTCTGCCGCCGTGTCTGCCGCCGTGTCTGTCTTCGTGTCTGTCACCTCAGCGGCCGCGCTCCCATTCACCCTGTCCGCACGCCCACGTTGGCGGTGGCAGGGGCATTCTCTACTTCGTCTGTGCCCAGGCCGCCGCCCCACCGCAGATGGCAGTATATCTGGTCTGCCATTCTCCTCACGTCGTTGTTTCCTCGCCTCCTGGTCGCCGGCGTTCTCCCTCCTCCCATTCGCCCGCCCGGCGGCGGGCGGCGGTCATCCCCGGCATTCTAGCCACCCCCCTCCCCGAGTGCTCGAGCTCCCCCCTCCTTGTCGCCGGCGGACGCCTTTTCGCCGGTCGCCCGCCTGACGGCTGACGGCCATCATCCCCTGCTTTATAGCCTCCCCCCGCCCAGAGTTCTCGGGCTTCCCCCCTCCTTGTCGCCGGCGGGCACATTTTCCCCGGTCGCCGGCCTGACGGCGGGCAGCCGCCATCCCCCGCTTCGTGCCCGCCTCCCCGCGGCTTGTCGCTCCGGCCCAGCTGCCGCGCGGCGGTCGCCACCAACGCGTGCGACAATGTCCGATGCCCCGCTGCAAGCGAACGGTGGCAGAGGCGACGAAGAGCCACCCCGCCCGGCCGTCCGCAGCGCTCTCGACTGCCCCACCTGCTTCACCCGGTGCGCCACGCGTAGCCACCGCGTGTACCGCGCCCGAGTACACGTACACAACCGTGGCCACGGCTGTACAAGCCCTGTAAGAGGACGAGGGGGACTGGCAGCACACCGCCCCGCTCGCCACGCGGCGGAAGGGCTGGCGAGCTGGTTCCTTTGATTCCTTCCGACTGCGCGCTGTGCAGCGATTTGCCTTGGACTGCGGCGGTGGAGGACTCTCGCTAGAGGGTATTGAGAAGTTGTGGGACCTACTCGACACGTGGGATGGCACGAAGCCCGGGATGCCAATCGACGACGGGCATAGAAACTCCGTGCGGGACTCGTTTAACTCGCTCAACGCCTTCAAGGACGGCATTCACGACGATGTGGACGACGCCGTGCTGGGGGCCGGGTGGCTTAAGTGCCCCCTGCTCGTCGACGGGCTCAAGCTCACGGTCTTCTTCCGCCCGGTTCTTCAAGTCATCTTCGATATGCTGAAGAGGGGAAAGGACGTGCGCCTCTGAAGCGGGGAGTCGGGTCCGGCACCCCCATCCAATCTCCGGGAGTCGCCGTTGGACGGCGACGCCTTTCGGGAGAACGAGGCCGCTCTGATGGCCGAGAAGAAGGACGCCACGTGTTTTGTGCTCGGGCTGCACGTGTACAGTGATGCAAGCCAGCTGTCTTGGTCAGGCGGTAAGCAGTCCTTTCTTCACGCTGGTTGTGTGGCAGTGTCATTGGCTTTTGGCACGCACGAGATCTTGTCCGTTGGTCGTTGCACGCTGCCGTGGTGTCTCATGTTCATGAGCGCGCGTGCTGACAGCTACTTTTTGCACAACCCCTCTTTTTGTTCGCTAGCTCTCCTTTCCCGCTTTCCCCGCTCTCCTTTTCTTGGTGCCCAGCCCATAAGCTCTACCCACTGCGAGTCCGTGTTGTCAATGTCGTCACGGGGGACGCGGAATGGGAACCAATTGCATACATCCCCATTGTGAGGAAGCAGAAGGAGCCATCGGCAGATGCTCGTGGCCGCGAGCGGCGCAGCGCCGTTCTCCAACGCGCCCTCTTTCTGGCGTTTCGCTCTACCATTGCCGCCAGTCACACGAGCGTCCTACATGAGGACGCAGGCAAAACCTACGTGGCCTTTCCTCGCCTCCTTCTCTATATGAGTGATCAACCAGAGGAGAAGGCAGTGCTTTGCTTGAAGGGGGGCAGCTGTCAGCACCCGTGCTCAACGTGTCTCGTGCACGTCACAGAGGCCGGGGCCCCGCAGGCGCTGTCCGCCAAGGAGCGCGACGCTGTGCAGATGGTGGAACGGAAACTGGAGGGGGCGGCGCACAGGCGTTACCAACGGGAGACCGTGCGCCGCGCCGAGCTCGAGGCGATGGAGAGCGCTCATAACCGCGTCCCTGTGCTGGCCGGCATGGCTGGCCTGACGACTGCACCCTTTCTCATGTACAAGACGATCGGTTTTGATGCCCTCCATGTATGTTGGCGCCCTCTCTGCCTCTCTTACGTTGCTTCTTCTTCTAACAGTTGCGCGGGGGAGTTTTCGAGCGGGGTCTCTTCGATGAGTCCATTAGTCTGACGCGTTGTCTCGTGTCAGGCTCAATGTCCTGCTGTCCGTTGCTGCTCTGGCATCGGTTTATACACGACAGGTATTGGACATGGGCGTCACACGGCTCCTTGTGCACCGCTTGGTGCGCGTCTTCCCTTTCATCTGCCAGGGTTACTACCCACTGTGTGAGACGATTGCGGCCACGTTTCGCGTCGCTAACAAGCGCATAGAGTTTATGGGGCGTCGCAGCAGAGCCAGCCGTGTCCCACCAGGGTACGTTTGGCGGCTCTGCTCTAGAGGGTGCGCGTGTGGTCGTGTTTCCGCCTTCCGCGTGTGACCTAGCTTGTGGCTGTCTGAAAATGATGATGTCGAGTGCTCCTGCTTCCTTGGTGTGCTGCGCTGACCGTCTGCTCTCCCCGCTTGTCTGCATTACTCGCGCCCCGACCCACCGCTCACAGCTACATCGCCTCAGAAACAGATAAGCAAGCAACATTTACGGGGGCAGACCAGCGAGCTGGTGTCTTCGTGCTCGCGTACGCGGTGGCAGGCATTTTCGGTCGCGGCCGGCCTCGACCCGTCACCGTCAAGGACACCGATAACGGTGCCGCTGCAGCGGGCGGCGGCGAGGTGGCACGTGGCGCAGTCCACGCCAGTCGCGCGGGAAAACGTGCCGGCAGCTCAAAACGCCGGCGCTCCGACAAGGCCAAGGCCGAGGACACGGACAAGCCCGGCGGCGGTGGCAAGGCCGGGGTGCTTTTTGGCGGAAACGACGACGACGATGACGAGCCGCTCCCGCCTGGCGTCCATTTTGACTGGGACGTGTACCGCGCCGCCTTTGGCGAGACTCCCATTGAGGATGCGGTCACCATTATGTTTGCCGAGTACGCGGCCCTGTACGCCCGTATCGCCGGTTGGACTTCATCCGCCGCCCCCTCCCCCATGTCACTAGAGGAGGGCGAGGCCATCAAGCAGCAGGCATCCAACTTTGTACTCAACATCATGAGCCCCATCCTTGGCTACGTACACACCAGCAAGGTGCACAAGCTGTTGGCCCACACGATGGATTCCATTCGGTACCACGGGCACCTCAAACAAGGCAACACGAGCTCGAACGAGGCCGCCCACAAGATTGACAAGCAATTCTACAGCCGCACCAACATGGCCATCGAGACCTTCACGGAGCAGCTGGTGCGCCAAGCCCAAGGGGCACGTGAAGTTGGGCGTCGTAACGATGCCGCCGACGCCAACGCTCGGTCAGTATTCCCGCTGGTGCCGCCGCTTCCCGGCCGTCGCACCACTCGAGCCGCGACCGGTCTGGGCGGGGTCGCCGGCGCCGCCAGTGATGGCGTGACACCCTTAACGGGCGGCCAGACTGCCGGGGGCGGGGGTGACGTGGGGGCGCCCTCGGTATCGGCGGCGGCCAAACTGCGGAGGCGGTCGTCGGATTATCTCAAGCGGCAGAGCATTCACACACTCTCTCAGCGACCTGGGCTGTCGGATCTTGGCGTGTTGTTTGACTTGCCGCCTGACAGCAACGTGCCTGTCCTGTCGACTGTGGAGTTTTCGGCCGTTTTCAACTGCGGCACAAGGAGCCGGCAGCTTCTGCGCGCGGCGCCTCAATTTCGTGACGCGACGCCATGGTACGACTGCATCCTCTTCTCCGTTGCGCAGCCCGCCAACGACACCGGCACCGCTGACGGCGGTGCGTCAGACGGCACCGACGCGGGCGACCAAGGAGATGGCGGCGGCGGCGACATCGCTGGTTCGGGCATCAACGTCACCCAGGAGGTGCTGTACGTGGGGGAGGTCCGTGCAATCATCCGCTGCAAGCAAGACGACTATGCAGTTGTTTGTCAGATGACGCCGGTGGATGCCGTTCCCGGATGCCCCTTTGCGAGCCGCGACTGCGACCGACTGAAGTGGGCTGTCTCTTCCAACGGGAGGCACGTGATTCGTGCGGTGCCGCTGAGCAGCGTGCGGCGTCTCCTTCATGTTGTCCCGGATTTCAAAGACTTGGCCACCAGAAAGGGTCTGGAGGTGGCCCCAGCGGGCTACCGAGCACCGCTGGCCGACCAGAAAGCCATGCACTACTTTGTCAATGAGTTTTATCCGTGGGCGTGACGAGCTGTGACGGGAGCTGTGTGTATGTCGTGATAGTCAGTGACCTTCAAGTATTCTTTATCCAGGCCGTTTTCTTACACGACGGGCAGTTACGGAAGAATATCGTTGGGAAGAAGGGGGGGTGTTCGACGAGGCTGACGCGCAAAGCGGCGGCGTGGCGGAAACGACACTCTTGTAGCCCAAAGAGAAAAGTCAGCGAGCAGCACCGCACATGTGCCTTACTTATGTAGAAACTCGCCTTCGACGCGTCCTCCCCCTGCAGGTCGCGGCAGGTGCAGTGGCGGCGACCGCGGCGGCCGCCGCCTCGGCCATGCCCGGCCTCAGCAGCGACGGGAACCCGACGGGGTCCCCGCCCCCCGGCCGGTGGAACGTCCTCCCTCCCTGGCTTCTGACCCCCCGCCCCCCCGCTCCCCGTTCGACCCCGGGAAGCAGCGGCGGCGGCCGCGGCACCAGCCTCCGACTCGGCAGTACCCGGCCTGGGCAGGGACGCGGTCCCTGCTCCCCGACCGGAGGAACGTCCTCCCCACCTGGATTCTCCCCCCCCCCCCCCCCCCCCCCCCCCCCCCCCCCCCCCCCCCCCCCCCCCCCCCCCGCGCCGCCGGCGC
>Ga0115030_1001361_pt1 | contig 11024 bp, 13 predicted proteins | sample SidtaG_4_FD_87174 | JGI IMG/M metagenome (GOLD analysis project Ga0115030, IMG submission 87174) | Marine algal microbial communities from Sidmouth, United Kingdom - Sidmouth_Male1 metaG | ecosystem: Host-associated > Algae > Red algae > Unclassified | place: Sidmouth, United Kingdom | collected... | reverse complement strand
GGGGGCGCCCCCGGGGGGGGGGCGGGCGGCCCGGGCCCCGCGGCGAGGGGGGGACCCCCCGCCCCCACCAGCAGGGGGGGGGGAGGGGCGGGGGCCGGGGGCGGGGGGGAAACCCCCCCCCCCCCCCCCAAGGGAGGAATAGCCGTGAATGCAGGGACCCCCGCGGCCGTCCGTCGCGGCGCGGGCGCTCCCCGCTCCCCCCCCGACCGCGCGGCGCCCGGCCCGACTGCGCCGCCCGCCCACACGACGAGCGCGCGGCATGGCGCCGCCCCATCCACCGCGCCTGACGTGCCCCCTCCCCCCCCTTGCGGGCTCCGCCTCCTGCTCTGCGGCCCGAGCCCCGACGCAGCCGCCGCCGGCCGGGCCTCTGCCGGTACCGTCGGCCCGCGCGCCCCCCGCCGACGCGCGAGCGCCGGTCGCGGCGGCCACCCCCCCACTGGAGGCGCCGGCGCCGCCCCACACCCGGCCGCGCGCATGGCCGCCACCGCCGCCGCCGACGCCCACCGCCGTGCGGCGTCCCTTGCGGCAGCCCGCGACCGCACCGCCGCCGCCGCCGACGCTGACGTCGGCGTGCCGGTCCGGGCGGCCATTCCCGCCGCCACCGCCGCGTGCGACGCGCGCGTGGCCGCGCCCGCGGCGACCACCGCTCGGCGCGTACAGCGCACGACCGCAGCCGCGTCAGCGTCGGCGGTTGCGAGGGCGGCCAGCGCATTGCGCACGCGCCGCCGTGCCGTTCGGCCGCCGAGCTCCCGCACCGCGCGCGTCACGCCGGCGGCGCGGCCGGTGACGGTCCCGGCTGCATCCACGTCGGTTGACAGCGCCACGGGGAGGAGCCGCAGCGCCCGGACGCGCGCGAAGAGCGTGTCCGCAGCCGTCCTGGCCACCGTTGCCAGCGGCCGCGCGGCGGCAGCCACGTCCTCCCCGCCGGTCGGGCGGGCGCCCGCGTCGGCCGCGTGCACCGCGGCCGCGAGGGAGGTGAGAGCCGCCGTTGAGGCCAGGCCGACGGCCACCACCGCCGCGTCGGCGTCACGGTTGGCGGCGCGCGCGGCGCGGCAGACGCGGGCGACGTTGGCCGCCGCGCCCGCGCAGCCAGCGGGGGAGGCGGCGACGTCCATGACGCGAGTCCCGTCGCGTCAGCGGGGCCCCGTCCGCCCCTGGCCGACGGCGGGGAGAAGGAGAGCGTGGGGAGCCACTGGGGCGGGAAGTGGCATCGCCCGCTGCTCCGACGGCCGCCTCTTCAGCGGCGGCCGCGCCGCCGACGACCGGCCAGCCGCGCCGCACCGGTCGGGCGAGGGGAGCGCGTCGCAGACACGAAACGGCCAGGGCAGGGCGCCCCGGGGCCCCGCCCCCCACCAGAGAAGCGCCATGGGCGGGAGCCAGGGGCCCCAAACGGCCCAAGAAGCGGGAAGGCGGGGCGACTTCAGACGCCGCCAGGGCCTCCATGCCGCGGCTCGACGTCGCGCCGCCGATTGCCGCCGCACAGCAGCATGATCTCTGGCGTGGGCTCGCCGGAGCGCTTCGCCGAGCTCCTCACTGGTTTGACGACTGGCAGAAAAAGGACGTCCATTACTTCTACTTCTATTCGGCGAGCTCGAACAAAACAGAGACCAACTCTATTCAGTCGCCATTGGACGCGATCCAACTCGAGATCAGTCGACCGGATGTGCTCTCTCGTGTGTCGAGGACCATGCCAACCGTCATTGGCCTCAATTCTTTAAGCTCTCATTTTGCTAAACATGAGCCCAATCATGTGCCATGCCAAGCTCGATCTCGTCACTTGCCACTCGCCTTCCTGTTTCCTGTCCTTGTTTCCTGGGAAATGCTTAGGCTCCTTGGGCCGGTCCTCTCGAGTTTTGGGGCGGATTCTTGCACGGGTGTGCCATGGAGCGTGCATCAGGCTCGTGAACACCAACCGCTGCCAATCACCAACGTACGAAGTCTGGGTCAGTAAGGTTTTGAGTTTGCGACAACTGCAACGGAAGAATCACTTTCTGTTTAAACATCTGCGCTCACCGACGGTTGGCGCGGGCAAAAGAAGGAGACATCGACCGCTCCCGGTGTGGTCGGCAAGAAATCAAAGAACCAGTAAGAACTCGAGACGGAGGGGTCCGGCACAGGCGGGCCGTTTGAACAGTTTAGAGAGATCGGGTAAGATCACGTGCGTCGCACTGGTCCGACCGCACACATTGCAATCGGGGGAAGGCACGGTGAGGTAACCAGTCGCGTGTGAGATTAGTTGGCGCCACAGGTACACATGCCCCTCCCGAATAATCGTACGCTTCTAGGCCCCCGTTCCATTTACGCGCCTGACTGCAGATGATCAGATGGACTGCTGTCCAGTCGCTGGAAAAGAACTTCACAACACATGGATAGCATCGCTCCCTCAGGTCCTCCGGCAGCAATCTCTTTCAGTAATTGGTGCAGATTGTGCCACGAGTAATGGTTTCTGACCACGAAAAAATCTGTTCACGACCTCACTCATGTTCTTTCATGCCTCTCATTATGCGACCCCCCTTCAGGCCGTGAGGTTGCGTGTCTTTAATCTTTATGGTAACTTTTCATTTAAGATTGCTGGACTTCGGCTACTTTCCGGAGCGAGTGGTCAAAGATCGAATCTGTCTCCGAATTAGCACGACGGGTGGTCTGGTCATCGAAAAAACCCCATGTCCGCGCCTGCTTCACCCGTCCGACATGCGTTTGTGGTGCAGCAACACCCGTAAGCAGCATTGGTGAGGTGCTTGTACTGCGTCTCTCGCAACTGAGCGACCACCATCCACCATCTCGAGCGGCGTGTTCGCTTGAATGCAGCTCCACCACTAGAGCTGGATCCGTGCCATGCCGGTCTCACAGGCTCCCAGAAGTCCTTCGTTGCCCAGGAGTCCCCACGACGGAGTGATACACATCCTATTTATGTCGTATTATTCGCACGGTACAGCGGCGAGGAATATGTCGCGTAAGGTGCATTCATTGTGCCACCAGACTGTGGTGCTTTTCTAAAAAGTTGCAGCGTTCGATGTCTTCAATGTTTGCCCAAACCCAATGTGGACCACTAAATCTCGAGGACCTCGCGCGAGCTGGCGGAGTCCGTGGGCCAATGAAATGTCTTGATCGCGTCCGACTTCATTCCCTGTCCGTCGTCGAACGGCGCGCTTCTTGGTCAGTGACCGGGGCACTCCAGGACACAGATATGGTGCAACAGCCACACCCGAACGCCTACCACCCTCCTTGCAGCGCATTATGAGGTAAAAGCCCTCCTCCCCGGTCTCCACACCGGCTGGTGGCCTTCTTCTTTCACAGCGGACGGCTTTGTATCGGCGTAAATCGCCCATCTCCTTTACGCTCCGCCCGGGGCGCTCTGCGGCCATCGCAGGGGCTGCCCACCAATGCTGTTGCTGCCACTTCATCCACATCTTCTCGGCACTGTGCAGGGATGATGGCGGCCAGGGCGGCTCCGCTTTTAGTATCGGAAGACACTGCATTTCACCCGCAGCGGCAGTGGATGTGGTTCATCCGGGCAGTGGGAGGCCTCTTACCGCCCTCCCCAGGTAAAGTTTGCTGTGTGACGTTTGCTTTTGCCACCTCAACACCTTCTCATTTTTAGGCGTATCTGCGAATGAGTGGCTGGAGGCGCCTCAGGCTGCCGTGCTGTGCCTTCGTTTGCCACTTTTGGCGGCCCAGTTTGCGCAATCACCCGCCGCGGAGATTCCTTTCGGAGATGAGGAGCGCGGCGGGGCACTTCCACGCGCTGTGAAGCCCGGCAGGGCACTTCCGCGCGCGCCGGAAGGAAGCCTTGAAGCTCCTTGGGGCACTCATGATCGCTCTGAGGGGGGTGTTGCGGGAATGACTGCATGGTCGGCGGTAGAAGGCGACCTTGGCCGCCTGTGACTGTTGTGAGGGCGTAATCTGCCTGCGTTGTCGCCGGGACGCCACTTCCTACTCTGCGTCGTCCTTCGGTGGCACTTCATTTTCCCTGACACGGAGCTCACAACGTCCTGGTCCTCCACGAGCTGCGTGTGCGTAACTTCTGTTCTCCTTTGTCCCGCTGCCTGCTACGCGCTGTCTTTTATCCCCATTCCCCTCCCAGTTCAAGATGGGGAAGTGTGGCATTTGCCACTACCTCGCGCCACCGAACAGAAGTGGGCACAAGGCACGCACATGCCCTCTTCGGCAAATGATGTGCCGTAGGAGCTTTCCCGCCGATCAGCCGCTCCACCAGAAAGGCCAGTGTGGCGACTCCAAGTGCATCCACCTCAAGATCTGTGGCGTACGTGGCCTCCCGGGGAACCAGTACGGCACGCACACGTATGAGCTGGACCGGTGGCAGCTGAAGGATGGGCGGCTGCTAAGCACGACGTGCAAACGGGACCTGGAAGAGTCTGACTTTGTCTGTGTCATGATAAGGAACGACAATTTCAAGAACCTTGTGGACAACACGCACTGCTTTTCGGCTGCTGCTTTCGAGATGGGCGCCTAGCGGCGCCACAAAGTGTCGCGGCTGTAAGCCAACACCCGAACCGAGGGCGTCGGCATCGGTGAGTCGATCAGGATGCTGCAGTCTAATGTCAGCCAGGCATCTGTTCTGCAAGGAAACGACAAGGTGGCGTTTGATTCTTTGGTCGAGTTTCTCGACGAAGACGCCGCGGAGGCCAACCACCACGCTGTAAAGGCGGTGGAAAGCGACGTGGACGGCATTGAAGTTGAAAGCGGAACGGAGGACGACTCAACCGAGAACAAGGACCAGAACAGGGCCGTGGCACTGCAGCAGCAGCAGAGTGGCAGAAGAAACCGCAACGGTCAGCGCGGCCCGTCGGGAGGGCGCATCGGCCTGTACTCTGCGGCCATAAACAAAGGAAAGGGCAAGTCTCCGTCCAAGTCTCCGATGCGCTGTAACGAGAGAAAGGGTGTGGCGCAAGTGTGGAGGACAGAGAACCCACCGGCCTCTCCATTGCCTGACAACGAGATCGTCGCCATCAATCCCGAAAGTCAGTGGCCGACCGGCACGCGTAAGGCCTTCTCTGCCGCGATGCCGTTGTTTTACGAAAAGGTATTTAGCAGCAGCATGCCACTCCGTGTAGCACACCTGCTCATTGAACAGCTGTGCCACGGCCCCGTCGTGAACGCGGACGCAGAACTGGCGGCAACGCTCACTAAGGGGGCTTTAGCGTCGCACATCGGGGGTTACTACCTCATTTCAGGGACTGTACTGGCGGCCCAGGTTGCGGATTGGCCATGCTCCGCCATGCTCCCAAAATTGCGGCAGGCGCTGCTCTCCAGCCTGGCTCTCGCCGTGGAGACGCTCGTACGGCGCAAGAGAAAGTCGGAGAAATCGTCCGCGTCCCAGCAACAGCCGCGGCTCCTCTCTACCTCTGGAGACGCGCAACCTTCAGGCACCTCCAGACGCGCACGCGAATCGGTCGTCATGGATGTCGATGCTTTGGAAGATTGCGCTGATGGCCCTGCCGGTGCGGTAGAAAAGTAGCACCTACGGTAGTGGCTCATCACCTCTGCGCGGCCCGTCGGACGTGTGATGGAGGTGTTTCGTGAGATAGTCGCATGTGTGCTTGTGGGAGGGCGAGACGGTGTTTGTGCGCGTGGTGGTGGAATGTGCCTGCGGTAGAATACGGCGGCTCTGCATGACGGAACTGCTGTGCATATGAGGCCACTTGCTCCTACTTGGCGCAGAAAGACTCTAGCACGGTGGTGCTCGCCACTGCGTCTCCTCTGTGCCGTGGCTACCCCCCGATGCACTTGTGCGACCAGCTCCATGAACTTCTGTGCTGCCGCTGAACCGAGGTCGGATAAAATCGGATGCTCGCGCACCCACGTCGCCGAAGATGGCGGCGACATGACGTCTGGTCCTCCTGGGGGCTTCCGGTGAAATAGACAGCGGAGTGTAGGCGGTGCGGGGCAGGCCACGCGGAACGTTTTTGGCGCGGAAGTGCCTGTAGTAGCCTTTTGCGGGCCAACGACCAGAGCACGAGATGCTCCGCTTGCTCGAAAGTGTCGAAATGCGAGACTAGAACGACGCCGCTCGGCGCTGCACCAAATTAATGCTGCGGGTACGTGCAGCGACGCCTTGGCCGTGGGAGCATCAACTCGTTGCGCTGCTGCCAAAGAGACCACCGACGTGTCACAATGAAGACAACGTCCGACGTCAGACGGCGTGCACGCACGTGCGTCGGTGCGGTGAGGTCAGGTTCTTTTCCGGTGTGCGTCAGAAGTGACAGGGGTGGTTTGGTGGAGGTTTAGGGCCTACGCGTAACCTGCGTGCAGGAAAGGCTCGAGTGGCGGCCAAGATTTGTTTTGAATACAAAAGACAGCAACGCGAATGGTCCAGTCCCCGTCGTGTAGTCGGGAAGGAAGAAAAGGACGATGCCGCTCGGCGCTGCGACCACTGCGTGTTTTTAATGGAGGGGCCAATGATGGCCGTTGAAGACATGCGCGCGAGATTTACCGGTGTGGCGGTGTCGGGAGGCGAGACAAGAACTATGACGCTCGGCGCTGTGTAGAGGGCATGCTGCGGGTACGTGCGTCCACGCTTTTGCTGTCGGAGCTGTCAGAAGCTGCCCCGCAGCTGAAGAGACGGTGCGCCAGTCATGACCGGTCCTACGTTTAAAGTCAATCGGCATGCGCACGCCTGCCTCATGTGGGAGCGGTTCTGTGCCGTAACGTTTCTGTTCTTCATGCGGCGGAGACAATAGGGGCGCTTCAGTGACAGTGGGGGGTGTAGACATGCGCGATATGGCCTAGTTGTTCTGGCGGCCGCGTCGGGGGATTGAGAAACAGCTCAAGAGCTGAAAAGGGCTCACCGTTCGTGTGGAAACAAAGAAATATACAGGGGCACATGCGTGTTGGCACTGCCGAGACGCCATCTCTTCTGTCACCGGTCCATTTATGGAAGACAACAGAGAACTGCATAAGAGACAGACGCAGGGACGAAAAGCGACCGCATACCAGACAGTGAGAACAATGAATCACGCGTCGCACTCAGGCGGCCGACTACAAACCCAATGTCCAGCACGCATTGGGACACTCGAAAGAGCAACTCTGCCACCTGGTCTACCATCCGCTGGAAGTGTCCGGAAATCTTCCCCACAGTCAGGCACCCCACGGCTGCTGCCATTAGCTGCATGGGCTTGTCGAGGTACTTCGCTTTGGCATAGATGAGGTCGTGCACGTGCTTCTTGAGCTCCGCAAACAAACCCTCGGCGAGCATTTGGTATGGGGAGTGGGGGGGTACGCGGATGTGGAGGACGACGGTCTGTGACCACACCACCCCGTGGGTCAAGGAGACGGCCATCATTGTGCCTTTGTTTCCTTGGAACAGTGCGCGGGTCTTTGTCGATGAGGTCGCATCGGTTCCCCCTCAAAGTCCGGCCGAGCTTCCGGTACGCTTCGCCTCCGTCAGTGTGCGTCTCTTCGAAGCTGACAAGACAACGCAGTGGCAGTTGCATGATCATGATGGCAAACTTCCGCTGCTCGTGCTCTGAGGGCTCCAGGAAAAGACGCTCGACACTCTTTCGTGTGTAGCCCAGGTGGCGCATGAAGTGGTAGACGGTGGCCGAGCTAACGTAGCGGCTGTCCACGTCAGGGTCATAAGTACTCAGAGTGACCAAGTGGTCCACATGGTCTCGTAGAAAGGCAACGCGCTCAGCCTCGACGAGCAGCTTGACAGATCGCACGAGCTCGTCGTTGCGCAAGGCGGCGTCGGCGTGTGAGTTCTTTGTGTCCTCGTCGTGCCGCACGGAGCTCGTGGCAGCCAGCGTGCGCCGCCAGCGGTCGATCAAGTGTGTCGGTCTGCCACTAATGATGTCCACCTCGTCGACTGAGTACCCCTCATCGCATAGGTGTAGCGCGTGGAGCCGTCGCTCTTCAGCGAACATGTTGTACTGAAGGCTTTTCTTGTCGCTATCGTTCGAAGCTGCATCAGTCGCTGGCGCGGTGCAAAACTCGGCGACAATCGCGGTCGCCGTAGAGGTGGCCTCTCAGTGTAGAGGAAGGCCGGCTAATAACTCTTCCGGACAGAAAAACTTCGCGGCTCTCGCCGTCTTTAAGCATGCACACGGTGGCTCGCGTGGTGCCCTTGCCGTTGAAACTTAAAATTAGGAGGCGCCCGTGTTGACGCGCCGTGAGGGGAGAGGCAGGCGGTCGCCGAGATGTTTCATGCTCTGGATGACGGAAGGCTGGCGGCGGTCGTGCAAGTGACCGTCTAAAAACATGACAGACTAGCGAGGAAGGGTGATAACCCGCGACTTCAACCCTTGACGCCGGATCCGAGCGGAGAAGCGTCCCCTCTAAGGCGCCCACGGTCGGAAGCACGTCGGTTGAAGGAATCAAGCTCATGCGCCTGCAAAACAGAGGCTCGGAGTGGGACAAGAGGAAAGAGGCGGCGGAGCTGCCCCGACACCAAGACTTCGGTGGCCCCTACTGTCGCACCGGATCATGACATGACATGGGGGAAACCAATATTTACTCGAAAGCGTTCATAAGTACTACGTTGATTTCGGCGTTTGATGAGGATGCAGGCCCTGGCGGTCCGTGTGCATGGAGTTTGCACATGCAAAGGCTCACGGCCACCTCCAGAGCGCGGCCGCCTCGATCATATGCACAACGAAGGGAAGGCAGCTCGGCCGCTGCTGAGAGCGCCTCTCGGCTCATACAATTATTCGATATGAATAGGCATCTTCGAGGCCTGTTTTTCTGCGGGCGGCGGAGGTGCCTGCGGTGGCGGAAGATGTATGTGTGCGTATTGTGCGATCATCCTCATCGTTTGGCAGTGTGTGACAGCCGTTTCGCGCATCGCATATGGCGACGAGCATTTCGACCAACGTAGCCTCTCATTCCCCATCCGAAGTTGACTCCCCGTGAAAGCTGCATCCCTGCCATGCTCTCCCTGTCCTATGCCGCGTTGCGGCCGTTTAAGTCACCACAATGACGGCATACAGCGGTCGTCTCGATTCCCGTGCCTCTTTTTGATTGTGTCCCTAGGGGTCGACGGTCGGCATCGGAAGTCACGAAACAGAAGAGAAACCTGCAACCTCGGAGAAGCCTCACGAATTTCACGTCAGTCGGAGTGCAGGGACGAATTGAGACAAAATGGGGGGGGTCGGCGAACTCAGCTGACCCAACGGCTGATTGAGCAAAGGTGAGCGGGTGGGCTCTAGCTCTGAACGAAAATGCACACAGGCCGTGGCCTCAGGACGTGCGTAGACGAAACATCTTCATCGGGTTCTCAGACTAAGCTCATCCTGGTTCACTCGGTAGGGGCCACACCCCTGGAGGATTCCCTGCGCGGCCGCCGTCGCCGCAAAGCCGCCACCCGCCGTCGTCGGCGTACCCCTCCCCACCGTCGCTTGTTCTCCTACGACCGTCGTCAGAGCCGCCACCATCTTCGTCGCGACCACCTACCACCTTCGTAGCCCCGCTTTGCGATTTCATCGCTCCGCGCACCGCAATCTTCATCCCGCTGCAAGCCGCTGCTGTTCTTCTGACGCGCGCATCATCGGTCGGCCCCCCAGAGCGAAGACTCCACACCTGACTGTCGACTACCCGCCCACCACAATTTTCATCAGGCTACCAGCCGTCCTTTTCAGGCCCTACCATGGGTATCGATTTTTGTCGTGAATATTTTCCCTCCGAACATCTTGGGACAGAGTATTTTCGCACTATCGGAGTCGCCACGCGAGGATTGGTATCTGAAATATCCAACGATGTGGGTACTTGATACTCACTCATCACATAAAATCTTGATGCAGGGCTACTTGGCGAAATGGGGGACCACTTCTCGTTGAGATCCGACAGAGACGATCTCTCTTATGGTTGACATCATCGCAGGCGCTCGACGACCGCGGGGGAGGTTCGTGCTGACAGTCTCGAGAGACAACCGGGTACCGCGGAGCCTTCGTGACGTGGCCCAGTCACTTTTTCCCTGACAACGTCGAGGCAGCAAGACCCTGTGAAAGGGTGGCTGTTGCGCCGAAAGAGTACAAAGGGTGGGGGTGTGCGTCAAGCGTGAGCCGCGGCGTCCAAGGAATCGTCTCGCAGCGCGTCCAGGGCGGAGGCAGCCTCTATCAAATTCCGGGATGGTGGGTTGCCGGGAGGGGGGGACGGGGTATGCCGACGTCGGGACGTGAGGTAGGTCGCTTTGTCGACCGCCGCGCACTGTGCGCTTTTGTGTTTAGGGAAGTAGTGTAAGGGCTGGAAGAAAACATAGTGCCAGAGGCACGAGCGAGCCGGAAAGCTTGAGGCCGGAGATGGAGCCCTCCTCAGCTCAATACACGAACGGCGCTGTGTTCTTGTGCAGCACCCGCTTCTTTGTGCACGGCAATCAGCGCTCAGATTGTCAGAGCTCACACGACGTATCACAGCCTCAGCAGATATTTCGGGTCCTAATGCTGAGCGTGTCGGGTACAGTGCTGTGTGTACCTCGTGCAATCTTTCTTGCCGACGTCTCAGGCGTGCCTGTTAAAACTGATGGTGGAGAGAGCCCGCGGAGGGAGCCGCAAGAGTGATCCGAGCTCTGATTGGCCGAGCTGAGCGTCTCACAGGATTCTTCTCGGATGAGGCCGCTTCAGAGCTTCAGCTTTGAGCTAATTGCTCGACTAGACAGAAAGGATGGTCGCAGTTCCGCGGCACTTTTATTTGCAGACCTCTAAGCTTCTCCTTACACTTGCGATACTCTTTCTGGCTGACGCATGAGTATTTTCTTGTATTACTCCCCGAGCTTGGGTGAAATCGCCCACATGCGAATGGCTTTAGAGTCTGGGTTCCGACATCTGGATACTCAGGGGTATACCTAATCACTAAATACCCATGGTAGGGCCTGGTCCTCTTCCTTCTTTGTGCAAGATCTATCGGCCCACAAAAACCTCCACCCGAGCGGCTACCGTCGTCTCCCCGCCTGGGGGTGCTGTCGATAGAGCACCCACGTGTGGCACTGCATGTGTTCTGGGGGTGCGCATGGATGTTAGGGAGGAGGCGGGACCATCGCATTCCGGAAAGCTCCCATGCATTGCGCCCGCACG
>Ga0115030_1001360_pt1 | contig 11025 bp, 20 predicted proteins | sample SidtaG_4_FD_87174 | JGI IMG/M metagenome (GOLD analysis project Ga0115030, IMG submission 87174) | Marine algal microbial communities from Sidmouth, United Kingdom - Sidmouth_Male1 metaG | ecosystem: Host-associated > Algae > Red algae > Unclassified | place: Sidmouth, United Kingdom | collected... | reverse complement strand
TCTTTTTTTTCCCCCCCCCCCCCCCCCCCCCCCCCCCCCCCCCTGCCTTCGTAAAAAACAAGAAACGCCACTTCTGCTGAGAAATACCATATGACTATGCATAAGACTTCCATTATGTGAGGCTTGCGCCCAGGGTGCGTGCACGGCCCACGCGCTGCAAGGCCCTGAATAGGTTAGAGATCTCGAGCTCATGACCCACTTCAGAGGGGCAATAAGAGCCGGTGTGGTCCAACATGTGGGATGAGTTTTATAGGAACAGAAGCCGTTTTGCACCTGCGGGATCTGCTAGTGTTTTCGTGGGTAAATGGCGAGAATCGAGAGAAATCTCAGTGTACTCACAGTGCGCCTAGCACCGAAAACTGCCGACCCCACCCTTAGGGAGGATCAACGACCTCGATGCTAAGCTGGCTGGGGCAACCGCTCTTCCGCTACTCCATGAGGAGCGGCCCTCTTGTGCTCGCGCACATGGCGTGTGCGCGGCACCAATCCACCCCACCCGAACACGTCAAACAGGGCGCTCAGCCCCCATGACCCCCTCATAGGGCAATGGGGCCAGAAAACTTTCACGCGGGAAACATTCCGCGGGGCAACCCCCACCCCCCCTCAACAGAGCAGTGGACACCCACAAATCGGCCCGAGAGAATCCGCCCTCGGGCGGACGCACAGGCGTCGAAACGACACATGGCGGACATCAGCCGCGCCGTGTGGCAATAAAAACTTCGTAAACAGTCACACGACGGTCAACAGTCGTGCCGTATGTCCAGTCAAGATGCTGCAACCGGCCGCGGCTCCCCGAGATATCCCATCGGGGAGCAGTTGTGCAGCTCGACGATATAAATATCATGCAAGGCCGTCGTTGTCCGACCGGTGTAAGCACGGCTCGAAGAGCCCGCCTCCCGCGCCCATCAGCCGAGACGCGAGGATGTTATCCACCGTCAAGTCGTCAGACCATTCACACTCCCGGTTTTCCATCATCCGAGCGTCCCCATGTGGTGCCGATGGCGGTGCAGATGGGGCGGCCGCCGCCGTGGAGCCAGGAATGGTGTTCTCCGGCGACATGCTCGTTGACTGAGAGCGGACGATCCACTGCTGTATGGGATTCCTGTCGACGCCCGTCCTTAACACCTCGTCCAACGCCGAACAGAGGCCGGGCTTGGTGAGCCCGTCAGCGATGTTGTGCTCCGACGTGAAGAGCCCGCCGTTGGATATCTCGCGCTTGTTGTAGGCATCGTGAGAAGCAGCCACGTCGATCATACGCTGCTTCTACATCGTATGCGACGCCCTAGTCACGACGTCGAACATCTGTTTTGAGTCGGTCAGCATGACCAAAGGCAACCGTTGGCCGTAGACGCGCTCCAGGTCTTGCTTGAGGATGCGTCGAAGGCATCAGCGAAGGCGTACACTTCGCCTGTCATGATAATCCGCACGATGCGGCGCGCCTTCTTGCTTGTGTATGTCAGCACGTGACACCGGTCCTCTGCGTAACAGAGAAGAACAACGTAGACCAGTTGGGACCACAGGTCTTCGTTGGAAGCAAAGGAAGCGTCTGCGTACCCTCTTATGTGTAGCGACTCCCTCTCCAGCTTGGTGTAGGTCAAGAAAAGGTCCTTGGTCGCCTTGGCGTGCTTGACCGCCTTGTTAAAAAATTTGATGTGGCGCTCGGAGAAGATCACCTCCGTCACCTGCGCCGCGTGGTTGATGGCGCACCACAGGTCAGGACGACCATGCACCAGCCACGCGAACTCGGCACGGGCGCGCACGAAGTCCTCGTAGCTAATGGATGACGAGTGGCGCGGAGGGGCGTCGATGTAGGTCACCTGGTCCAAGGTAAAGGATCATCACGCCCCTGTCCGCGTCCGTACCGATACACAGATGCAGTTGAACTCGTCCCACGCGCGGGGCTCTGACTCGGACTTGTTCAGCGTCGCCAGCGTCAGGTCCTGGAACTTCTCTTTACCGCCCATGCACGTGTCTTCGAGGTATTCTCCGAGCATTCCGTCAATGCTGTCCTCATTTGGCTTGATAAACAGCGCCGGGACCCCAGTCAACGGGCTCATGCCGACGTCCTTCTTGAAGTGCGTCGCAAAGATCACATCCCAATAGTCCTTGGAATCAGCCACGCCGTACAGTGGCTTGAGCAGCTGCAGCAGCTCGCCATCTTCGATACAGAAGTACTTGACATCTTTGGCGCGCATCCTGACGTACATGTCCCAAGTCTTGGCTTCCTTGCTCGTATGGTAGGCTGGTTCACATCGTGTGAAAGGAGGCGCCAACAGAGAACTGCACTGGTCGACACAATGACCTTTGTAGAGCTCTGCCGCAGGGTGGAAAGGTTGCGAACGATGAACGGCTTCTCCTTGTCGCCACATCCCTGCGCAACAAAGCGAGAGTTTTCCTTCTCTGCTTGCGTGTTGGGCTGCTTGATGGCGCTGACGAAGCGGGAACCAAGGATGTTGGAACCCGCCGGCACGTCCCTCTTGTGAACCTTCGTCCACGTTAGACGGCGCTTGAGTCCATCAGACTCGGCCCGCTTCGCAGCCTTCATCTCGGGTGACAATGTTCGTGGATCACCGTGTCGAAGAGCCTCCGTGATGAACGACGTGCTAGGAACACCTTGATCGTCCTGAAAGCCGCGTGCATCCTTTTGTGGCACGCCTCCGACTTGACGGCCGATGTCAGCTACCAGCGCTGCTGCTTCAGCGACTCCACCATGGCTTGCGCTGCGCCCACTGATCGCTACGCCACCAGTAGCGATCGCACTGCCATCCGCCGTCGTTCTGTCTGTGGGTGGATCCGCAATCGTTGCGCCTACGGGTGCCTTCGTAATTGCCTGCGCTCCCCTGATTGTAGTTCCAGGTACGTCGGAATCGGCGGGTGGATCGGAGATGGAGTCGTCATCTGCAGCAACAACGGGCATGATCTGCGGCTTGTACACCCTCAACGTTTCGATATAGAAACGTTTGAGACGATCCTTGATGTTGAGCCACATGAGCTTTCCGTCCGTGCCCTCCATCACATATGGGCCTTCCCAATCTTTAGGGAACTCTCGGTAGACAAGGAAGCGCACGCAGGGTCGCACATCCGACCCTGCTGCCTTAGGAACGCGTTGTCGAAGCGCCTTGCTCAGCCTCGCTTGAGCCACCAGCTTCAAAATATAGGCTGGCGCTTTGGGGATGGCTTGGCGGCACTCTCGATGACCAGGAAGATTAACGAGTTTAACCGGGTGATGCCGAGCACGAGTACCTGTGGTGAAATACCACCAGGGACCGCCGTCTGGTTCATGGCCCACAGAGCCAGGGCGAGCTTTAGGTCGTCCGAGATGGCTGGATGTGCGCCTCAAATGAGTCGGAAGATATGCCGCAGCATGCTGTAGTAGCGCCTTCCCACGCCAAGGTAGTTGTGTCTTTCGACGCCAGATTCCAGCGGCGCGACGCCTGCGTCTCGCATCATCTGCCTCCACACGTGCGACTGAAAGTTTTTCCCTTGTTCCAGGTGCAGCTTCTCGGGGTAGCTGGCGTACACGGTCACGCATCAGCGGACGAGCGCATCCCATACCGACTTGGAGCTCACGGTATCTCTTAGGAATACGGCAGCCGAGAACAGCGTGTCACGGTCCACAACGTGAAGCACCGACGTCTTTGTCAGTGTCATGGCGTCCACAATCACCCGATGCTTGAAGCGGAGGTCCTCCTAAGGCATGGCTTCGCGTAAGCGGCTTGGCTCCTTCGACAGCCGTTGATAAAGGTCACACGACTCAGTTACGTCCTCCGGCTGCGTTAAGGTCTTATGCGTTGCTTGCTTGTCTTTGTCCCTGAGAATGAGGGCGTAGAGTCGCTTCGGCTTGGCGTGGTAGAAGTGCTCGTGGGTGCGCCGCAGCTCCGGGAAGGTGTGCAGGATCTCAGATCCCCAGTTGAGGAAGATGTCGCCAAACGTGCGCACCAAGGGCATGGCCACTCCATTGGTGACGTACACCAAGTGGTTAATGAAGTTTTTTTCGTACATGCGATGTGGATAGAGGGTGTCGAAGACCCAGAAGGAACGGCACGTTGAGCGTGATGACATTGACGATGAGCCGCAGGACGTAATCGTTGGCGAGAGGCAACCGAATGCTCATTGCACCGATAGTTTCGTAGTCAGTGCCACCAAGTCGGAACCGCCTTGGGTCTTTGGCCTTGTCCGGCCGGATGTCCTTGTCGATCTAAGCCAAGTAGACCTCTGCTTGCGGCTTACCGATGACGGTGCGTTGCGCTCCGGTATCGAGGCATGCGCCTTGAAATTCCTCCGTGGTTTCGAGCAGCACGACGCTCTGAGGGTCTTCCTCAATGTTGGGCTTCGGTGGTTGTCGTCTGTGGCCGGAGGAAGGTCGACGGATCAGACCCCCGGCTGAGAACCCGGATCTCGTTCGCCTTGGGAAGCGCCAGCATCGTCGTAAACGCCCGTCATGGCGTAGAACAGCACCGAAACAGCCTCCTGCGCACCCCCATCCGTCCCAGCCCCCAAGTGCCCTTTGGTCGTCTGCGGTACCGGCATTTTCTCGGCCGACGTCTTCAACCTTTCCGTCATCGTGGTCGCGCATCTCATCCGAACCAAGCATGGAGGTGCCAGCGAGCTCACAGCGTATCTCATGGTAGACCTTAGCAGCTACGTCCTCGGCAGGGTGACGTCTCAGCCCAGATCTTTCTGCGGCTCTTTCGGACTTTCCCCCAGTCGATCCGCGCGCTAGAGCAATCGACCAAGCGGTGGGATGTATCCCCACAGTTCCAGCACCCACCAGTGCGCAAAGAGCTCGTCGTCTTGCTGTCGCCTCCTCGGCGCGTCGGGGCTCGATTAACCACTCCAGGGTTGGCCAAACCGTACTGACCTTGACTTTTGTACAAAACACCGGCCGCAAGGGCACCTCCGCCACGCGCCGACGTGCAGTCAAGTATTGCGGCTGCGCTGGATTCCTTGTCCAGCGCAATAGCGGCATGCTAATGTCGGAAGAGGTCCTGGAAGCCAACGGCGCTGGCACCCAAGCCACTGAGGGGCTTTTTGGCCCATTGCGGACTGAGGACCGCCAAGCGGAGGAAGTTGGCCCGGTGCTGATTGCTGAAAAACCCCTTCGGCACCTTCTTGGACATACGCTCCACGACCTTGAGAGTCTTGTCCAGAGCCGCCTTCTCCATCATTCCTTTTGCAACTAAGGCACTCATACAGAGGCGTTTCAGGTCGTTCCTGGCCTGCTCCTGGTCCACGTGAGACAGAAAGCGACCGCTGGTGCGTGATCATGCGTGCTCGTACTTCATCTCACTGCCCGCGACGTGGGCAAGAAACAAGCGTAGAGCCGCGCCCGCCAGGATGTTTTTCAAAGGAGACAGCTTGTGGCCTTCTTCCAACCGGTATTCGTGCGTCAGGAGGTCTTACTGCAGGACGTAGGCATTCCACAGCAGGTCGGAGTATCCCGAAAACGTGGCGGACGCATCCTTGAAGAGTTTGCAAATGTTGTGGGCCTGGCGGTTAACGGGCGCCGGTGGAAATGGACCATCGTGTGCTCACGACCGTTGCATGCCGTGGCTATGGTCAAAGTGCTGGTCCCTCGCGAGTCCGTTGGCAGCGCCGTCCGCCTCGAGATCAGTGCCAGAACTGCGTACGTATCCGTCCGAGACAGCGGCACGAAGACCATCTCCGCGACCAGAAGAACCTTGGAAGTTCCTGCTGCGGCCGGCATCTCTCCCAATGGCGTTCTACACCAGTGAGCGACTGCCTGCGCCGCTCGGCGCATCGTCGTTGAGGGTGGGACGGAGAGCACCGTGACCAGCAGGCGTGCGGACAGCGGTGCCGCTATGTGGGACGTCAGCACGACGCCCGTGAGTCGCCGAGCCGGAGTACCGAGCACCGTGACTATGTCGCGCCGGCACAGGAGGCATCCGCGCGCTTCCAGCACCGTGTGGCGCGTCCGATCGACCGTCAGGTACACCGTCTGCGTGACCGTCGCGCGTCGGAGAGGAGAGCTTCGGAACAAAGACCAATGGATCGACAGCCAGAATCACATTCGTGCTTGTACTCTTCCACCGGAGTCATGGCCAGCACGGGGTCGTCCTCTCGATAGAGCTGCGCCGCCATCGCCATCACCATCCGCGCAGACTTGTCCGTGATGATCCCGAACTCCCAGTGGTTGAGCCAGTACAAGAGCTCTTGGTGCAGCAACGACAGCTCCATCATGTCCTTGTTGAATACGCGCTGATGGGGAATGAAAGCATCTCCTTTCTGCTGTAGCTGCTCTCCCTCTACCGGCGGCGAATCCGCAGTTGAGTTGATTTTACACATCATGCAAAGGAAACTCGCCGGGGAAGAGCGCAGGTTGTGCGTCTCAAGCGCCGAAAGAAAAGATGACGACACCACGGGGGCATCGCTGCCCAAGCCGGTCACGACCGAGCTCGACATGAAGTCGGCCAGAACGACACTGCATGAAGCAAGTAGCCCCCCTTGATCCGCGTGTCCGCTCGGTTGTCGTGCAAGCCCTTCTCACTCGGAGTAGAGCCTGGCAGGATGACCCTTCAGCACCCGCAATCTGCCGCAATCCGTCACGTTGGAAACCACCACCGTGCACCTCGCGGGCGAAACTACCTTGAGCGGACAACCAAGAGGGGCGTCGATGAGACGTTCGCCCCCCGCGTGGATGGAGTCCCCCGCGACGCGCCCCATCGCCGGCCGGTCACCTGTGCCGGCATTCGTAAAGCTCGCCGGATCGAGGCCGGCAGCGGATCACACAAGGTGGGTTGAGGTCCTTGTACAGCCACCTCCCCGGCCGTGCCGCCCCCCCCGTGCCCCTTCTAGACAGGCAGAGGACCCAGTTAGGACGGGGGGGGCAGGAGACTGTCCACCGCTTCAGGGAGTGTGTCCTCTTCACTGAAGACGCCCCAGAAGGAACGTAGTCTTCGGCTCAGAGACAGAATGCACTGGTACGCACGGTGGAAGCCGCCACAGTCCCGTGGACGTACACACACAGGCTGAGCGGCGGCAGGGCCGCACGCCAACACCTGAGCAGTACCAGATTCTCAACCCAGACGCGTGCGAGAGTGCACTGGACAGGCTATGCGGCTACGAATCCGGAACGTCACCACCCGAGCAGCGTCCGGTCCTCCACTCAACCGCGCGCGCGAGCACCGCACAGGCAAAGCGGCGGCAAAGCCTCACGGCAACACCAGAGAAGCACCCTCCCCTCGTGGAGGCTACACGCGCGAGCACTGCAAATGCTAAGCGGCGGCAGAGCCGCACACCAACACCCGAACAGCCCCCGCGCGTCACAGGCGCACTCGTCGTGTATGTCTTTCTCTCCCCGAGCGAAATCGCGATTGTGTGTAAACTGCGAGAATAGAGAGAAATCTCAGTGTCAGCACCGCGCGTTGAGCATCGACAACCGCCGACCCCACCCTTGACTCGGCGCCCTCCCCCCCATTGCCAATGCATCTCAATAGCCGGTGTCTTCTGCGCGAGGGAAGCCAGCAAATCTGTCATTTATTTCTCTGGAAGAGCCCCAGGAATTGTGACAAGATGTACGTGACCCGGTCCCGCAAGACCAGCTCTCTGGTGGCCCCTCCAGAAGGGACGTGGACCGATGACTCGCGGAGACGGAACTAGCGGGGAAGCCATGGCGTCCCCGCGAATGGTTCATAATGAGAACCGCTAACAGGGGCTCTCAGGGGGGGCGGTTTTCTTTTCGGGAGCTCCCATGTTTCCTATGAGCCTCCAGCGGAGGGCAACGTACTCCGCCCCCAACCAAATGTGTCAGAACGACTGCGGCGGCGAATCACGTTCAATGGTCGGATCACACCCCTGACTTGAGGCAATGTGGGCTGGCCTACCAAGGACCAATTTGGTTTGCCATCTGACAGGCAGTCGACCGAATATGAACTTCAACAAACTGCGTCGTTTCGGACTGGGCCGCATCGCTAATTATGCTGTCCCGATGAAAATCGCAGTGCTGGATGCTCGGTCGGCGCCAATCGAATGGGTCTCGTCCTTTATCCCCGCATTAAGAGTAGCAGCGATCACAGCAGACACTGCTACGGGAGAACCTTTCGCTGCTAGATGTGCGATCGCTTGCTGCAAATCAATGCTGTACATGTGCTTTCCCGCGCGCCCCCTAGAGCTCCCGGTCGGGTCCGCCCGTGCGTGCTTCCTGTGAGGCGGCGGCCGATCTTCGGCAGGCGGCAGTGGGCGGGATCGTTGCGGGATCGTATTCTTGTCGACCTGCTCCAGCTTTGTGGTCCCTGTCCTCCGCTGGTGAACGTCGTCGTCGTTCTCCTGTGAGTGAGTCCGCGTTGGTGCCCTCTTGGTACTCCCCTCTTCTCGTGCACGCACCGACCGCCTCGAAGCGCTTGTAGTCTCTTAAATGGTGCGCGTGCGCCCGTCGCGTGCAGGCCGTCCGTCAAGTCGCCACAGTCGTGCTCGCATGCGTCGACCGCGATGCGCGCGTGCTCTCCTCCCCACCTCCACCTCGACGCGCTCGTCGTCATTCTATGGCGTGCGCGCGCCCGTCTCGTGCCTGCCGCCCGCTGTGTCGCATCGCTAGTGCTCTTCCGCGTCGAACACGACGCGGGCGTGCTCTCCCCCCCGCTTTCCCATCGACGCGCTCGTGGGCGCTGCTTGGAGCGCCCGCCGTCCGTCGCATCCTCGTTCGTGGTCGCTGTGTGGCGAACGCGCGCGCGCCCGTCGCGCGTTCGTCGTGGTGCCGCCATCCATTGCGTCGCCATGGTAGCGCTGTGTCCGCGCTCTTCCTCAACGCGTGCGTGCTCTACCATACCCTCGGCATCGACGCGCTCGTGGTCGCTGTTCGGCTCGCCCGCGCCCCTGGCCTTTTCGCCGTCCGTTGGATCGCCCTGGTCCGCCTCTACTCGCTCTTCCTCATCCGCTGTCCTACTCTACGCGCTCCTCCTCACCAGCTGTTCTCCTCTACGCGCTTATGCTCACCCACTGGCCTACTCCAGGAGCTCGTGCTCCCTGATTGGTGCAGGGTCACTTCTCCTGGACGCAGTCCTCCTCTACGCGCTCTTTCTCTTGGCTCTGAGTTTCGGACCTCTGCCTTCCTGACCGATGCTTGGTAAAAGAAACTGCCCACGTCACCGCCCTACTCCAGGAATAGACCGTATGCACGAATAGGCCCCGTACCACGGCTCGTTCTGCAAAAGACTCGTTGCCTTCATCGGAGTTTGTGGACTCAAAATTGTTGTCGGCCACAACGGCGACAGAGAGGGGTTCGCAGACTGACGCATCCAAATGTTCATCCATGTCCAAGTCATTCCACTCCACGCGCACCGATATCAGCGCGTCTGAGGATTCCAGGGACAAGGACGCCGTCGACGGCGCGGCGTTCCCGGCCGTGACCACATTCTCTTCGGACACACGGCAGCACGTGCTCGGGTTTTTGGAGAGAGGATACACCGTCTCGGACGTGGAAGAGATCATCGGGTGTTCTCCGCGATCCACGTGCCGTTTTGTCATGACAGTTTCAGGACAACGGGATGGTGTGCTGCGACCCGCGCTTGCACAACCACCCCAAGAGACGCAGCCATCCTCAACAAGCACCTGACACTCGCCATCCTCACGCTCTTAGAGAGCAAGCCAGCGGCGTTTTCTTGCGACCACGTGGACGTGTTCGTGGCGCTCAGCCTGGACCACCCCACGAGTGACCACCGGTACATCAGAGCCGCGACGGTCTACCGCGTCTTGCGCTAACATGACTCAAACGGCAAGAGGACTGAGCGCCTGTACCTCGAGAGCTCCGTCCACGCGCAAGGTGAATTTGAGGTGCTAATCGACTTGATACCGCTCAGATGCCTTGTCTCCTGTGATGAGACGCACACAGCCGACAGCGACCTGCTTCGTCGGCACGGGTGGTTGCGGCGGAACATCCCGCGCGTGCCACGAAACCGGGAATCGGGCATTCTCAAGCGGAAGACCACGATGATGGCCGTCACCTTGACACAAAGCGCTATTTTGTATCAGACGGTCGTGGTGGGCAGCGCGCAGACTTCAGACAGTTGGCGGCTGTTTCTACCAGGCCCTTCCATACGTATTTTGTGAGCAGGTGCTTTTACAGGTGTAAGTGTCTGAACTCCCGTAGCCGTAGGCAGCAGGGCGGCTGGCACCCACACCCAAGTCAACAGATGAGTTGGTAGCCGTGGGTATCGATCAATTCCGACCGCCAGCGATCTTAGAGCGAGAAGAGCCTGCCCCTCTCCTGCAATTATGGCGTTTCACGTACGCCAAGTACCAGTTAACTTTTGGACATGATTTCATGGCTACAACGATTCTGGTCGGGGGGGAATCTCCGAACCCTGGTCTGCTCGCCACGGGGCGCCCGTTCGAATTCTCACGTCAGCCGTTAACAACGCGGCCAACAGGTTCACTCACGTGACGGCAAGACAGGAAACTCCAGCATTGATCAGGGTGCGTCAAAGCTGCGACCAGTCTGACGCATGCATCTTATTGGCTGAAAATTACACGTCATGAAGTCTTCTGGGCCCACATTTTTGGGTCCATCGTGGTCCTCGGTCCACATGAGAGATTGGCCTGTGGGCCACCTACCCCCCCTTTTCTGGCCATCCAGGGACCCACATCCACCTGCCCGATCCGCCTCCTGGCGGCCATCGACCCCCCACGGGCGGCCCTGCTGGGCGTTCCGGATCGCCGTCCTAGCGGCCGCAGTGCGACCTACCGGTCGCGACCTGCGTGGGCACCCCCGCTACCGCCGCCGCCCCCGCCACCGCCGCCGCCCCCGCTACCCCCGCCGCCGTCGGCGTCCCCGCCGCCGTCGGCGCCCCCACCGCGCCCCCCGCCTCCCGCTCCTAGTGCTGTCACCACCGCCGCGGCCGCGGCCGCCGCGGCGGCGCGGCCGCCCCCGCCCCGGCCTCGCCTCGCCCCGCGTGCGGGCCCACGCCCTGGCTGCCGTTGCCGCCGCCGTCCCCGCCCCGGCCGCCCCCCCCCCCCCCCCCCCCCCCCCCCCGCCGCCCCCCCCCCCCCCCCCCCCCCCCCCCCCCCCGC
>Ga0115030_1001358_pt1 | contig 11027 bp, 10 predicted proteins | sample SidtaG_4_FD_87174 | JGI IMG/M metagenome (GOLD analysis project Ga0115030, IMG submission 87174) | Marine algal microbial communities from Sidmouth, United Kingdom - Sidmouth_Male1 metaG | ecosystem: Host-associated > Algae > Red algae > Unclassified | place: Sidmouth, United Kingdom | collected... | reverse complement strand
CGCTACCAGATGTATCACGCGATCGCGCTGCTGATCATTGCTCTGTTGATCAGTCAAAACCCAGATAGCAAAGAACTCGTCACCGCTGGCTGGTGCTTTGTCGCTGGTGTTGTTCTATTTTCGGGTAGCCTCTACGGATTGAGCTTGCTAGGCATTAAGGCTTTGGGTCCAGTTACGCCGCTGGGGGGCTTGGCCTTTATCATCGGCTGGGTTAGCTTGGCACTCGCTAGCGGCAAGCTCGCTTAGTGAGATCAGCAGCGGGACCAACAACGCTCATTTTGTATCTCTTCAAATCTATTCAGGACTCTTTATGTGTCGAATTTTGGGCTACTTAGGTCCACAGATTTCTCTCGATCGGTTAGTTTTAGAGCCTGAGCACTCCATGCTTGTCCAAAGCTACAAGCCAAAAGAGCTAAACTCCGCTGTGCTCAACGGTGATGGCTTTGGGCTAGGCTGGCACGCAGCGAATCAGAGCGAACCTTTCGTCTATCGCAATATTCTGCCGATGTGGAACGATCGCAGCTTAGATGACCTGTGTCGCTACATCCAGACTACTAACTTCGTTGTCAATCTGCGTAGTGCTACTAACAAGATGCCTGTGGATATTAGCAACTGCCAGCCTTTGAAATATGGACAGATGCTGTTCGTCCACAATGGTCTAATAGAAAACTTCTTTGAGTCCATACAGCGCCCCATTAGACAAAAGCTATGCGATCAGGCGTACCGCTCTATTCAAGGATTAACCGATTCAGAACATATCTTCGCGCTGCTAGTTCATCATTTAGAGACACAGCCCGGTATTGACTTAGCCGAAGCTCTACACCAGACGATAAAACTACTGGCAAGTATGGCCAATGCTGCTGGCGTCAGAATTGCCGCGAACATTATCCTATCGACGCCTGAGCGTTTAATCGCACTTAGATACGATAATCAGCAGCCAGCGCCTTCCCTGTATCTGCTAAAAAACTCAAGCCGCTTTCCTGACTCAATCATTCTCAGCTCGGAAGGGCTCTTTGAAGATGACTGGCAGACATTTAGTCAGGACGAGCTGATTAGTATTGATAGCGATCGCACTATAAAAAGCTACGCGACTATCGATTAACGTGCTGTTGCTTTGCCTGTTATCCCATCTCCATCATGCCGTTGCACCATTCATCCGTCTGCTTGGATCCAAAGTTGCTTGTTGGCACTTTTCAAGAGTCTCTTCAAGACTGCCGTCGTCAAACGCTAGCATTAGTTGAAGGCATCAGGCCTGAGATGTTGCGTACTCAGTCGCATCCAGAATTCAGTCCGGTTGGCTGGCATTTGGGGCATATTGCCTACACAGAATCTCTGTGGATATCAGAACAGCTTGCTAAGCTACCCCAGCAGTTTGGTCAGTATGAACGGCTATTTGCAGCAGACGGCTTGCCGAAGTCGGAACGTCAGAATCTACCGGATATAGAGGAGCTTTTAGCCTATTTGAAAGCGGTGCGATCGCAAACTCTCTCAATTCTCCAGCATGACAACAAGTTCGAGAATGTCCGTCTCTGGCACTGGCTAATCCAACATGAAAGTCAGCACGCCGAAATAATTGCAATGGTGCTAGCCATGCATCAGGTGAACAAGGGCAGCGGTCTGTCTCCGATGGCTCACCCTATCGCTGCGGTAGATGACGACATGGTTTGTATCGAGTTAGGTAGCGCCACCGTAGGATCTGATGCACCTAATGCAATCGATAATGAGCGACCGGCACATCTAGTTTCTACAGAAAGCTATTGGCTTGACCGCGCTCCTGTGACCGTCAGGCAGTATCAGGCGTTTATAGAAGCTGGCGGATATCGAGAAGCAAAGTGGTGGGGCGAAGAAGGCTGGCAGTGGCTTCAGTCTGCTCAGGTAGAAGTTCCGCTCTATTGGCCAGATGGAACACTCGTAGATAAGGCACACTGGGGCAACTGTCCGGTCTGTGGCGTGAGCTGGTATGAGGCTGAGGCTTATGCAAAATTTGTTGGCAAGCGACTCCCAACAGAGGCCGAATGGGAGAGAGCGATGGCTTTAGACAACGGGTGTGATCGCACATCCGGCAGCGTCTGGGAATGGACAGATACCTGGTTCGCGCCTTATCCAGGATTTGAATCTTTTCCCTATGAAGGCTACTCACAGATTTATTTTGATGATGAACACAGGGTGCTCAAAGGCGGTAGCTTTGCAACCTCAAAATGGGTGAGGCGACCTAGCTTTCGCAACTGGTATCATCCACATCGACGGGAAGTCTTCGCTGGATTTCGCTGCGCTATGTCATAGCTTTGCAAAGCAGTCAAAAACGATAACAAACCAATGCTAAAAGATCAACAGACGCTGACCATCACTAATCTAACGGACGTTGATTCGGCAGAGATACCCGGACAGGACGTGATCGCCGGACTATCTTCTAACCCCAGATATCTATCACCTAAATATTTCTACGACGAGAAGGGTTCTCAGCTATTTGAACAGATTTGCCAACAGCCAGAATACTATCCGACGCGGACTGAGGCTTCTATCTTGAAAGCGTCTGGTGGTGCGATCGCCCACGTCACTGGCCCCTGTGAAATTGTCGAACTCGGCAGCGGTAGCTCTACCAAAACCCGCATTTTACTAGATGCCTACCAGCTTGCTGGCCATCCGCTGCGCTATCTGCCAATTGATGTCAGCGATACCATGCTGAAAGAAACTGCCGAAAAACTGCTGAAAGAGTACCCTCAAATATCAGTTCATGCCTTAGCAGGCACCTACGAATCGGCGCTTCAAGTCTTACCCAAAAAGCAGCTACCCGCTCGAATAATTGTCTTTCTAGGCAGCACGATTGGCAATCTGACGCCGGGGGAGTGCAACGACTTTCTAGCCTACGTCAGCCAAATACTAGAGGTTGGCGACTACTTTCTTTTGGGCTTAGATCTACAAAAAGAGATTGCTGTCTTAGAAGATGCTTACAACGATACGCAGGGGGTGACTGCGGCCTTTAACCTCAACATGCTGCGACATCTGAATCAGCGGTTCAACGGGAACTTCAATATAGAAAAGTTCTCTCACGCTGCGCACTACAACAAACAAAAGAATCAAATTGAGATGTATTTAGAGAGTGCGGTAGCGCAAAGCGTGAGGCTAGAGACGCTAGATTTGACTGTTGAATTTGAGGCAGGCGATCGCATTCTCAGCGAAATCTCTCGCAAATTTGACATTGCAGATATGACCCGCGCCCTAGCTAGTCATCAGCTCAACGTTGTGAAAGCCTTCACCGATCAGCAGCAGTGGTTCGGACTTCTGCTCTGTCAGCGAATTTAATAGCCCTGAGTCAAATCCGCCTCAGCTCTGTAAGCATGCATTTGCACTTTGCCACACATTCACGAAACCTGCGTTGAGGCTCGATTGAAGCGTAAGATACAGCGTTTTCTTACTGCGCTGGTTCTGACTACGCTAATTGCGCTATAAGGGTTAAGTCAAAAAAAGCACGTACACCACTAGGGAGTTTTCATGGCGGATAAGCCAGTCATTTTAACCGTTGATGACGATCCGGCGGTACTCCAGTCGATTTCAAGAGATCTCAGAAAACAATATGGCGATCGCTTTCGGATTGTTCGAGCTGACTCGGGCGCAGCGGCCCTAGAAACCACAGAAAAGCTCAAGCTACGCGGCGATACCGTAGCACTATTTCTCGCCGACCAGCGGATGCCCGGTATGAGCGGCGTCGAATTTCTAGAGCAGGGTAGCGAAATCTTTCCAACCGCAAAGCGGGCTCTACTCACTGCCTACGCCGATACCAACGCCGCTATTTCAGCGATTAACGACGCCAGACTCGACTACTACTTACTCAAGCCCTGGGATCCTCCAGAAGAGAAGCTCTATCCTGTTTTAGATGACCTGATCCAAGACTGGAAAGCCGGATTCAAGCCAGAGTTCAAGGGTGTGAAAGTGATTAGCGATCGCTGGTCTCCGCACTCTCACGATCTGCGCGATTTTCTCTCTCGTAACCAGATTCCCTATCGCTGGCTCGATATTGAAACTAGCGAAGAAGCACAAAAGCTGGTCACATATGCCGACTCAGAGCCCAATAGCGCCTGCCTGCCGCTGGTCATTACCGCTGAAGGCGAGAAGCTAGTCAAACCCAGCGTCACAGAGCTAGCCCAACAGGTCGGGTTGCAGACTGAAGCTGCCAAACCGTTTTATGATTTGGTGATCATAGGGGGTGGACCCGCTGGACTCGCCGCCGCTGTCTATGGCGCATCCGAAGGACTCAAGACAGTGATGATCGAGCGAGAAGCCCCTGGCGGTCAGGCGGGCACCAGCTCTCGGATTGAGAACTATCTAGGCTTTCCGGTTGGACTCAGCGGCGACGATCTCGCTAGACGCGCAGTTACCCAGGCTAAGCGCTTTGGGGTGGAGATTTTAACGCCTCAGTCTGCAACAGAACTACGAATTGAAGATGACTATCGAATCATCAAGCTGGCAGACGGTAGTGAGATTAGCTGCCACGCATTGATCTTGGCGCTGGGCGTATCCTGGCGGCTGTTGAAAGTGCCTGGTGTCGACAAGTTTACTGGGGCAGGCGTCTACTATGGCGCGGCTAAGACAGAAGCGCCCGCCTGTAAAGGAGAAGAAATCTACGTAGTAGGTGGGGCTAATTCTGCTGGGCAGGCGGCGATGTATTTCTCTCAGTTTGCTCAAAAGGTGAATATGCTGGTGCGCGGTGAATCGCTAGTAAAAAGCATGTCTCAGTACCTGATTGACCAGATTGATGCTACCGAGAATATTAACGTAATGCCGTTTCACAGCGTTGTGGAAGCGCAGGGCGAGGAGCGGTTAAACAGTATTCTGGTAGAAGATTCTCAGTCGGGTGAAACCAAGACACTGCCAACGAACTATCTGTTTATCTTCATCGGTGCCACGCCGAGTACAGACTGGCTAGGCGATCAGATACAGCGTGATGAAAGAGGATTTATCTGTACTGGACCGGATGTGAGCGCAGAGAGAGGGTGGCCACTGGAGCGCGATCGCTTTCTACTAGAAACCGACGTTCCCGGTGTCTTTGCCGTCGGCGATGTTCGGCACAACTCAGTTAAACGAGTTGCCTCTGGTGTGGGGGAAGGATCAATCTGTGTGCAGTTCGTACACAGGCATCTAGCGAACGTTTAGGGTGTAGGGGGGCATTGCGCGCAATGTCCCCTATCGAAAACTATCTTCTGTTGTTCTCAATTCTGCGTTCAGAAGGGGCTCGATTAGCATCTACAGAAGCCCCAGAAGATGCCGACATTGCTACCGACAAACGACGATGGTGAGGACGAACATGAGGAATTAGCGAGTGAGGCTTTTCTAGTCCGTGAGCTTCCATCAGTTCCTGGTCGCCCATGATGTCTAGCGGATCGCCATCGGCAATGATTTGGCCGTTGTCGATCAGGAGGACGCGATCGCACACTTCCAGCACAAATTCCAAATCATGAGAAGAGATCAGCAGCGTTTCAGCAGATCTTTGTAAAAAGCCAATCAGCCGCCTGCGAGTGCGCATATCCAAGCTAGCGGTAGGCTCATCAAGCAAGACCACTTCAGGGTCCATTGCTAACAGTCCAGCAATTGCTACCATCTGCTTTTCACCACCAGATAGATGATGGGGGGTGCGATCGCCCAGAAAATCTGTTCCAGTGATCTTCAGCGCCTGGTTGACCCTAGCAGTCGTGGCCTCTGGATCTAGACCCATATTCTGCGGTCCAAAGGCAATATCTTCTCTAACGGTAGGAGAAAATAGCTGATCGTCCGGGTCTTGAAACAGCATTGCCACTTCTGAGCGAAACTGTCCAGGCTCAACGGACTGATCTAGAAGAGAGATTTCTCCGGAGGTAGGAGCAAGTACGCCGCAGAGCAGCATAAAGAGCGTGGTTTTGCCGCAGCCATTGTGGCCGATAATGCCAATTCTTTGCCCCTTGTGAACGAATAGGGAGATATTGTTAAGAACAGGCTCGCAGTTGGAATAGGAGAATGTGAGATTTCGGGTAGTGACCGCGCTTTGGCCGGATTGCATTCCCTGTTCTTTTAGCTGATTCTCTAGAAATACTTCACTTTCTGTAGAGTGCTGAGCAGATTGCTGAGCGGAAACTGGACTCATTCTAACTATCCTGGATGTCTACAATGACTTTAACGTTACAAAGCGAATTTAAGAGTAACTTTGGTAGTTTTATAAGAGTCTTTTAATGCTTTACGAGAAAAGATTATAGGTTAACAGCGGGCAAAGAGAATTCTACTATCACAAAGCTTAAAGCGGCAATTACGCTAAAACCAGTCAAAAGGGCGCTGCTACTGTCGATTGACGGATTCTCAACGGGTCGCTTTAGCTGCCCGTAGCCACGCAATTGCATCGCTTTATACACTCGCTCCGAACGCTCATAGCTGCGTACGAGCAAAGTGCCAAGTAGTCCGGCTAGCCTTTGTAAATCTTGACGCTGTAGCCGAAATTTACGGCGCTGCTGCCCGAAGCCTCTTAGCCGCATCGATCGCTGCATAGTGCTGAGCATTTCTGCGGTTTCAAACAGATAGCGGTAGCTCAGCAGCGTCATATCGGCAATTAAAGTAGGCAAGCCAAGCGATCGCAGCGCCCGCAGCAAAGTTACAAAAGGCGTCGTCCCCAGCAGAATAAATCCCAGCGTCAAAATTGAGAGAAACCGACCCAGGATCAAGAACATAGTTTCTATTCCCTCCTGTCGCAGCGCCAGCGCGCCCCACTGCCAAAGCACGGTCTCGCCAGTCGAGAACGGCAGCACTAGCACCACCACCAAGATAAACAGTCCCGGATAGCTCAATCGCTTCAGCAAAAAGGAGAATGGCAGCTCAGAGAGTAAATACAGAACAGCTGTTAGACAGAGCATTGGCGGGACCAAAGCCAGATGCCTGACGGCGGCAAAGGCAAACATCAGCAGCCCCAAACTGACTAGCTTTAGCCGAGGTGTCCAGGTGTGAAGACGCGATCGCCCAGGCACATACGTTTCAAAATTAGCCAGTGCCATTTTGTCTCTATCTCCCAGTCAACAATTCTGGCTTTACTCGATGCAAGAAAACGGCCAGCATCGCCGTGAACGTACCCTCTAATAAAGCCAGCGGTAGATGCAAAATTAGCAGCGAAACGATGGCAGCTCGCTCTGTATCAAAATCAAAGTCAGCAGGCACGGTAGTAATTACGATCCCCGTGAAGATCAGCGCCGCTATCGCGAGTCCAATAGAGCCGCCTAGAAAGGCAAACAGACCTACTCTAATCCGTTGGGCCCTTCCATCGAATGAGTCGTCTAGCGACTCTCTTTTATCAGCCTTACTGCCTACGCGCCTGAGCTGAAAAATGTGATAGGCCATCAGTGCCGGAATACCCATCATACTGGCGTTGACACCTAGAGTCGTCAGTCCGCCATGCCCTACCACCAGCGCCTGAAAAAACAGCCCAATCAAAATCGCCGGATAGGCAAAGTAGCCTAGCACAACTCCCAATAGGCCATTTAGGACCAGGTGAACACTGCTAGGCGGAATCGGAATATAGATAGAGGAAGCTACAAAAAACGCAGCCGTCAGCAAAGACGCCTTAGGAATTTGATCGCTGGGATCGCCTTTGCGATTGATCTGACGCAGCGAATACCAGGTCACTAGTCCGGTCAGCCCATAGCCTGCAATACAGACCTGCGCCGGAAGAATGCCGTCGGGAATATGCACTAGCGATCGCCCCTCGAATCGGAGGCAACCGCGATCGGTCGGCTCTCTACAGAACTCTCATATCTATCCGCAGTCGGCTTTGCTCTGGCCTTGAAATAGAGCGCAGTCCCCACAAATCCCCAGATAATTGCCGCCACACTAATCCAGTGCTGAGGAGTAAAGCGTGACTGAGACGTTGCTAATGAGCCAGTTTCCGTTTGCAAAACTCCATCCCCTAGCTCAAAGCTAGTGGTGTGACCATGACCTGCTTTTCTAACCATCACTTCCCAGCGACCATCGACTGCGCTCAGGCTAGCGTCAGGGGAAAATACAAATCTTCCTTCACTGTCGGTCTCTCCTACAATTGCGGGCATCTCCAGGTCCGCTGGAGAATAGACCCTTACCTGCGCATTGTCCATTGGCTCGCCAGTATCAAAAGCGGCTTTGACTTCGACCGCAGCCGGAGTGACTTCGACGAGAGCGCCATGCGCATAGGCACTTGGCGCTTTGGGTAGCAGCGATAGGCCGATGGCCAAAAATAGAATAGAGCTGAAATTTAGTTGACTACTTCGCAATGACCCTCCCCGACGTGGCCCAGTCCGGGCATCACCGCCTGTAATGTTTGATAATCCTCAGCGGACAGAGACTGCTCTAGCTGCTCGCTATTCACATTGACTACGCCATCTTCCGCGAGCTGAGCAATCGGTTCAAAGCCTAACGCACCTGTATTGATATCATCATCTGCGGGCGCTTCGCCATCGCCAAAAAGATGGTCAAAATGGAAAGTTGCCTCTATATCGGTGGTTTCATCCGCCGTTAAGATTCCTTTCCGAGCGTCCCCAACAAAGTCACCGCAGCTATAAGCGATGGGTTCGTTCAAACTAATTTGGAAGGCAATTGGCGTAGCATCAGCAGCGTCGGCTTTAGTAGCGCTGCCGATTAGCATCAGCGGATACCCGGCAGAAGGACCGTCTGTTGCGGGCGTTAGCTCCCAGGCCAGGGCGTTGTAGCGGCCTGCTGGTGCAGGAGCAACTTCTCCAACCAAAATGGGAGCCGCCGTCTCATCGCCTTCTGCTAGATCGACAGTAATCGGTTCAGCCAGTTTGACCTGCTGCTGTGCGACTAGCTCTCCTTTACCGGGCTCGAACGGGGGTTCACTCTGACTAGCGGTGACCTCTGCTAGCGTGACGTACAGATGGTCAAATTCTATTTCCCAGCCGTCTTTAGAAACGAAGCCCTGCCGAACAAAGTCTTCTCCGTTGGCGCGAATTTCTAGCGTCCCTGAGCCGTCTGCTGTTACCGCAGCGCTATCGGCAGGCTGGGCGCTGTCACCAACTTCGGTAATCGTGTCGCTACAGCCCACTGCTGCGATCGCCAGCACAGCCACCGCGCCCAGCGCCAGACCTTTCTTCCCTAGCAGCAATCTGTGCACCTGCTTTACCGAAGCTAGCGAAATTCTCCAGTCACTCATATCGTTCGCTCGTCCTTAAAAGAGAGATCCGAATAATAATGAGTGATTACTTCTCGCCTTTGCAATGCCCTGGGGGGGGATCGATGAAATAAAGCCTTGCTTAAAGATGCAGAAATTATGGGACTTCCTTCGTTATCCTATGATCTCGATACACCTTAAAACATTCCAAAAAATCATTCTACTTAACGTTGCTTAATAGAATGTTGTCCAATAATAAGTAGAAACATTAGTAAATAAAAACATCGTGATTTATCTCTACTAGTGAAACTGCAACATCTATAAAAACCACCTAGCCCCGACTATTTTTATCTGTTTTTCTTCCACTCGTGTGCGTCATTTAGTGAAGCCTTCTAATCCCACTCCTCTGAACGCCAATCTTCGATCGGGCGATTCCCCAATTGCCGACTCTGCTTCTGAATGCTCACATTCACCAGCCTCTATCTCACCAGCCGCGCACCCTCATATCCATAGTGAAGAATCTCTTAAGAAGATTGTGAATCGGCTGTCGCGTTTGGAAGGCCACATTCGCGGCATCAAAACGATGGTGCAAGAAAATCGATCCTGCCCCGACGTTTTAGTTCAAGTAGCAGCGGTTCGAGGCGGACTAGACCGGGTCGCTAGAGTAATCCTAGACGAGCACTTGAGCGAGTGCATTACTAGGGCAGCCGCAGAAGGCAATATCGAAGCAGAGATAAAAGCGCTTAAAACAGCCCTAGACCGATTCGTCGTATAGCAGGCTTTGAAAGCTTAGCTCTACAGAATTACTACCTGAACAGGAACTTTTATGGACCGACAGCGAGAACACCAGGCTAACGAGCGAACGTTTCTAGCGTGGCTAAGAACGTCAATCTCTTTGATTGGATTTGGGTTTGCGATCGCGCGCTTCGGCCTCTTCCTTCAAGAATTTCAGTCCGCGAACGAGTCCAATGCCTCTGCTGCCAACTCGCAGCTACTCGGGCTTGGGCTAGTGGTCTCGGGTGTCGCTGTCATTGTCTTAGCAGGCTGGCGCTACAACCAGGTATTTCATCAGATCGAACGCGGAGCCTATCGGCCCAGTCGATGGACTATTTGGGTATTGACGGCACTAGTCACGTTTCTAGGACTGCTGAGCATACCGCTTTTACAAGGACAGCGATCGCCCCCAAACGCTTCTAAATCTGCTATCCGGCGGAGCATGCCCTAAGCAAACTCAACCTGTACTATCACGTCGTCAAAGTCCTGATCGCCGCCTCCGGACATATCCTCAAAGCCAAAAGTGTTGTTACCAAACAGGCGCACATGATCGACACCGTCTGAATTCGCACCCAAGAACGGAAAGTAAATGTCAGAATCATTGTCAGTATCGCTGTCTAGGAACTCATCGACCGTTCCATTCACAATCAAAAATGGCGCGAGAATCTTACCCGCTTTCATCGTGCTAGAAAAAGTCTGGGAGCTGCTGCCGTTCGCAGATAGAGCAATATCAGCCACTCGATTCTCCAACGCGGCTTGAATGTAGCTGGTGCTGTCTGGGAAGAAGACACTGCCTGTAGAATCATCGATTCGTCCGGTTAGGTCATCAATTACGTAAAATCCAACCACATTGTTGAAGTCAGCTTCGCCTCGCACTGTGAAAGTGACCTCTACATCAGTATTCAATTCCGTTAGGTCGAGCACTTCAGACTGAGTGCTACCCTGGAGCGCAGTGCCAGCGGTGGCGATAGGAGACGGTGCCACGCTTACATTTAGTCCAGCAACTGATAGATCTAGGCGAGTAGTTGAGTCGACTCGCTCGATACCAGCTAGAGAAACCTGCCCGTCGCCGCTGTGTAGGAAGCTATCAACCGTGCCGTCACTAATAGAGAAAAATCTAATATGAGCGCCTTCGAGAAACGAT
>Ga0115030_1001355_pt1 | contig 11042 bp, 9 predicted proteins | sample SidtaG_4_FD_87174 | JGI IMG/M metagenome (GOLD analysis project Ga0115030, IMG submission 87174) | Marine algal microbial communities from Sidmouth, United Kingdom - Sidmouth_Male1 metaG | ecosystem: Host-associated > Algae > Red algae > Unclassified | place: Sidmouth, United Kingdom | collected... | reverse complement strand
GATTGCCTAGAGGCATTGCTAATCAACTCGCGCTGCAAACCGTGCTTGGCACTGCTGAGCTGATTCAAAAAACCGGGATGCATCCAGCGGAACTAAAAGATAGAGTAACCAGCCCTGGTGGCACCACGATTGCAGGCATTGCCTGCCTAGAAGAGCTAGGACTCCGCTCTGCTCTGATTGAGGCGGTCCGAACTGCCAGCTCAAGATCGCGTGAACTGGGCAGGCCCGCTAACGAAAAGCCGTCTAGTTGAAGGCTAGTCAGAACAGCCTAAAGACTATAAGACAGACCAAACTCAACATAGACAGAATATAGAAAGATAACTGGCTAAAGACCGTGCCCCCAGAAGATACCACTCCCTACGAGAACACAGACAAGAGTACAGAGGCCAGCAGCTCTGATACACCGACTGCAACGCCTTTGGGTCTAAGAAGATCTGATCGTAGCCGAGGTGGACTTGGTTCCAGTGGCTATAATTCAAGCGCCCAGAATACAACTGCGCAAAGTTCAGGGGGCCAGAATTCAAGTATTCAGTCAGACGTAGGTCAGATGGTCCGTCAGGGCCTACGAGAATTAGAACAGCAGCGGGGCGCTTTGCAGCGTGAGATCGATCAGTTAGAGCGACGCAAGGCAAAGCTAGAAGAAGAAATGCGCTCTAGCTTTGCTGGATCGTCTCAGGATATTGCAATTCGAGTTCAGGGCTTCAAAGACTACCTGGTTGGCAGCTTGCAGGACTTAGCGACAGCCGCTGAACAGATTAATTTAGTCTCCTCACCAATGATAGAGCCGCCTGCGCCTGTTTCTGACATGAACAGGCCGTCGGCGTCAGAGACCTCTGTAGACAATACTGTGATTCCACTGGCAGCCCAGCGGTTTGCTGAACAGCGCGATCGCATTCACAGCCTGCTAGATCAGTACCGTACCCGCCCCGACTACTATGGTCCGCCTTGGCAGCTACGCCGCACCTTTGAACCGATCCATGCAGAACGAACCGCTAACTGGTTCTTTACCCAGGGTGGGCGCGGCGCGATCAAGAGTATGACTAGCCGCTTACAGAACGTGCTAGTGGCGTCAGCAGCCATCTCTTGCCTATACGCGCTGTATGATCGACGGCTGTGTGTGCTAGTGCTAGCCACCACACCGGAGCGACTAGGCGAGTGGCGTCGGTGGCTACAGGACTGCCTTGGCATCGCCCGCGCTGATTTTGGCACGAACCGAGGGGTGATGCTATTTGAATCAGCAGAACCCATGGCACAGCGAGCTGAAAGACTGATGGACAGCGGCAGACTGCCTTTTTTGATCATGGATGAAGCCGAAAGCCAGGTGAGCCTGTCTTTATTGCAGTATCCTCTCTGGCTTGGGTTTGCACCAGACCCAGCCAATCCACCTACCGACTACGATTATTACTAACGACTGCTATTACTAACGACCGCTCGCTCGCTGCTTTTACGCCTATGCTCAGGCGAACTGTTATGTTTACGACGATTGCGCTACTGTTGCTAGCTTTGCTGACGGCCTATCTTTTCGGCTCTATTCCAACCGGATTTCTACTGGCAAAAGCGCTGCGAGGGATTGACATTCGCAAGTATGGCTCAGGCAATACGGGCGCAACCAATGTTTTTAGGGTAATGGGAAGAGGGGCTGGAATTGCCGCGTTAGCGATCGACTTGACGAAGGGGATAGCGGCGGTTTTGCTGATGCGTTGGCTAGTAACTAGTTCAACTTTTGCTAGTTCTGGGGTAGGCGAAACTATCTCGGCAACAGCCGCTGCCTGGACCTACGTCTCGGCGGCGCTGCTGGCCGTGCTGGGTCATAGTAAATCGATCTGGCTAGGATTTACAGGCGGCAAGTCGGCGGCGACCGGATTGGGCGTACTCTTGGCTCTAACCTGGCCCGTTGGCCTGAGCGTTGCCTCTGTATTCGGCGTGGCGCTAGGGATATCACGCACGGTGTCAGTGGGCTCGATTGCAGCTGCCCTATCGGTAGTCGTCTTTATGGTGTTGACCGATCAGCCGGTTGCCTACGTTTGGCTGGCGATCGCAGGCGGTCTATACGTGATACTTCGCCATCGCGGCAATATCGCCCGACTCATAGAGGGCACTGAACCCAAAACATTCGGCAGTTAACCAACTTCGCAATCAGGACTATGCAGCACTAGCTGTTCTCTAAGCTGAGCGGGATCGTAGAGCACCGGAACAAAGTGAATGCTGTTGACCTCTTTGAAATAGAACAAAATTGGCACAGGCGGCCAGAAGATCTTCCAGCTCTCCCACTCAGCATAGGGAAAGGTCTTTAACAGACTGTCATTACGGCTGACTTCGAGCGCAGCTGGCGTAAACGTGAGACGAATCGCTGTGGTTTGGTACAGCAAAAACAAGCTGAATAGAGCCCAAACGATGCCAGCGACAAGCTGTACAAATAGTAGCGGCAGAGAAAGCAACACCATTGCAATCGGCAGTTTGAAACTGGGAGTCAGTGTCGTTGTGGTGTTTGCGTTGGGGGTGGTGCTAGTCACTGTAGGAAATTCCCGGTAGGCTTTTCTACAGTTTAGTGGCAGTTTAGTGGTCTTTTTGCGGCTAGTTACCGACGAAGGCGCTACCCATGCCTTGAAACATCGCCCAAGATAGAAAGAAATTGCTCACAAATATAGCCAGTAATGAAGTAACGACGGCGGTTGTAGTCGACTGGCCAACTCCTTTAGCACCTCCTGTCGTTGTCAGACCCCAGCTAGAGCCGATAATGGCGATTAGGACGCCAAAGATCAATGACTTGACCAAGGCAGCGGCCAAATCTCCAATGCTGAGGAAGTTGCGGGCCGAGTTGAGAAATACCGAAAGAGGAATGCTGTAGATAGTGGTCGCTACGCTGAGACCACCAATCATGCCAGTAATGAAAGCTAAAATGCTCAGCAGCGGCAGCATCAGCGAACAGGCAATCACCCGAGGAATGACTAGATAGTCAACCGGATCGCTTCTGAGCATCTGTAGCGCGTCGATTTGCTCGGTCACTCGCATGGTGCCAATCTCTGCGGCAAAGGCCGATCCGACTCTGCCCGCTAAGACAACGGCTGTCAGCACAGGTGCTAGCTCTCTAGAGAGCGTAATGGCCAGCACTCCGCCGATTGCGTTAGTTGCCCCGAACGCGATAAATTCGCGGGTCACCTGGATGGTGAAGACCATGCCAACGAATACAGAAGTCACCAGCGCGATTAGCAAAGATTCTGGGCCGACTGCCGACATCTGCTCTAGTGTGTTGCGGCGATGGATGGGTTTAGAAATAACGTGAATGATTACCTGTCCACCTAAGAAGATAGCTGACAGCAGTCGCTGAAACCAAAGCGCAAGATTCGGCGGGACAAGAGAGGGGGTCATAGGCTGTGATGGTGTGCCTGTAGCTGTCAATCGCTACCTTATTACATTTTCTGTTCGGCTATGCTGATGGATTAAAACTCTCAAAGTAGTTGGCGCAAGTAGCCGTTACGAGACTGGTACTAAGCAAGCACCCTATTTTTTGAAAAAAACCTATGCTAGTAAGCAGTGTTTTTTAGGAAGTAGTTCAGGTGCTATGGGTTTTTGGGTTCAGTGCCGTACCATTTGGCCGCGTGCAATCGCGATCGCGCTAGTCATCGTTTTTAGCGTTAGCGCTTCTCCGTCCGCTCTAGCGAGTCCATCCGACTTCAATCTGTCGCCGCCTTTTCTAGCGCAGATTGAAGTCGCGCAAACTGAAGTCGCACCAGCCGAAGCCGCAGATAACACTATCCAGCCCTACCTAGATAGAGTGGCAGAAGCGGTCACCGAGTTTACTCTGCCAAATGGCATGAAATTCATTGTGCTAGAGCAGCGCGAAGCGCCAGTGGCATCAGTAATGCTATATGCCAATGTCGGCGCTTCCTATGAAGAAGACGGCAAGACAGGCGTTGCTCACTATCTAGAACATCTTGCCTTTAAAGGAACTACCCGGATCGGGACACGTGACTACCCGGCTGAGAAAGAGGTGCTAGATAGGCTAGATGATGTCTTTGATCAGCTACTCGCAGCCGAAGCGTCAGAAGACACTGAAAAAATAGCTGAGCTGAACCGTCAGTTTGAACAGCTACAAGCAGAGGCCGCTTCCTACGTAGAGCAGAATAAGTTTGGCCAGATCATTGAGCAATCGGGAGGCACCGGTTTAAACGCGACCACTTCCGCCGATGCAACCCGCTATTTCTACAATCTGCCTTCTAACAAGATAGAACTGTGGTTCTCGCTAGAATCCGAACGGTTCTTGGACCCGGTCTTCAGAGAATTCTACAAAGAAAAAGAGGTGATCCTAGAAGAGCGTCGCAGCCGGGTAGACAACTCCCCTATCGGCCAAATGGTCGAGCGCTTTTCAGAAGTAGCTTTTGAAGAGAATCCCTATCAGCGTCCAGTAATTGGCTACCAAGAGGATCTGCGCGTAGCTACCCGAGCTGATATTCAAGAATTCTTTGATGCTTACTACGGTCCAAGCAATCTAATCGCGGCAGTCGTCGGTGATGTGGATGCAAATGAAATCAAGCAGCTAGCGGAAGCTTACTTTGGTCGCTATGAATCGAGAGTGCGACCGCCGCAGCTAGTCGTTGATGAGCCGGAGCAAACCGAACCCAAATCATTCACCCTAGAGCTAGCCTCGCAGCCCTGGTATCTAGAGGGCTATCACCGACCCAGCATCAATCATCCTGACCATGTGGTGTATGCCATGATTGATAGCATCTTGACGGGCGGGCGGACATCTCGGCTTTACAAAACCCTAGTAGAGCCTCAGATTGCGCTTGATGTCGGTAGTGCTAATGGCTTTCCAGGCGATAAGCAGTCTACTGTGATGCTGCTCTATGGACTGACCGCGCCAAACCACACCGTTGAAGAACTAGCCGCAGGACTAGAAACCGAGCTAGTTCGATTGCAGCAAGAGCCGGTAGATAGCATGACGCTAGATCGGGTGAAGACGCAGGCGCGCGCTGGGCTCTTGCGGCAGCTAGATTCAAATCAGGGCATGGCTAGCCTGCTAACAGAGTACGAGGCTAAAACTGGTGACTGGCGCAACGTGTTTCGTGAGCTACAGCTAATTGAAGCGGTGAATGAGCAAGACGTTCAGCGGGTGGCTGCGCAGACATTTCGACCCGCAAACAGAACGGTAGGCAAGCTGATCTCAGCCGAGTAATTTTGCCTGGTAGTACGCTGTTTCGACCGTTCATTTAGTTTATTTGATAGTCAAAGGTTATTTAAGGAAATTCATGGGCTTATTCCGAGGGCGATCGCACAACCGTTTCATCCCTTTCTTCTTTCTAGCAGCGGCGACCTGCACAATACTGCTGACATTATTGTGGCCTAGCCCCGCGCAGGCAATCGAACCACAGCCTTACGAAGACCTCGTCTTTCCTCCACTAGGAGAGATTCAGATTCCTGAATACGAGCGCTACGAGCTAGACAACGGGCTGGTGGTCTATCTGGTAGAAGATCACGATTTGCCTTTGGTCAGCGGTTCGGCGACTTTTCGGACCGGATCGTATCTTGTTCCTCCAGAACTAACCGGGCTAGCAGGGATTACGGGCGAAGCCATGCGACTGGGTGGAACGAGCAACCACGCGCCAGATGAACTCAATCAGCTACTAGAGCAAAGAGCTGCTTCGGTAGAAACATCAATCGATAGTACTTCTGGAAGCGCTGGTTTTTTTGCGCTAACCGAAGACTTAGAAGATGTGTTCGATCTGTATGCAGAGGTGATTATGCAGCCTGCTTTTGATGAAACGCAGGTAGCTCTGATTGAAGGTAGAACGGCTGGGGGCATTGCGCGTCGCAACGATGATCCTGGTGATATTGCATCGAGAGAGTTTCGCAAGCTGATCTATGGCGACCAAAGTCCATATGCGCGGACGATTGAGTATGCCAGCTTAGAAAATATTAGCCAGAACGACATCGTTGACTTTTATAAGCAGACCATTGCGCCCCAAAATACGATTCTAGGAATCGTTGGCGATTTTGATTCGGCGCAAATGAAAGCGTTGATTGCTCAGACTTTGGGGAGCTGGCAGGGAGAGATGGACGGCGCGATCGCCTCACCACCCGCAGGCGAACAGCAAACAGCAGGACTGTTCTTTATCAATCAGCCGCAGCTAACCCAGAGCACCATTCATATTGGCCATATCGGCGGCGAGCTAAGCAGTCCCTATCATGCGTCAATGGCCGTGCTTAACGAAGTACTCAACGGGTTTGGTGGCCGCCTGTTCAACGAGATTCGCTCACGTCAGGGTCTAGCCTATAGCGTCTATGCCTTCTGGAGTCCTAGATTCGACTACAATGGCATCTTTATTGGCGGCGGATCGACTCGCTCAGAGGCAACCGTACCTTTTGTGCAATCGATGTACCAGGAGCTAGAGAAGATTCGAGAACAGCCAATTACTGAAACAGAGCTAGCCTTTGCCAAAGACTCGGTACTCAATAGCTTTGTATTCAACTTTCAAACGCCAAGCCAAACCCTATCTCGGCTGATTCGCTACGAGTACTACGGCTATCCGGACGATTTTGTCTTTCAGTTCAGAGATGGGGTAGAGCAGGCAACAACGGCAAGCGTGCTAGAGGCGGCACAGGTAAATCTGGACCCAGAAAAGCTAATTACGGTTGTGGTTGGGAATGCAGCGGAGATTGAACCGGATTTAGCGACTCTGGGCACAGAACCTGTGGCGATTGATGTGACGATTCCTGGTCCGACCGCTTAGTTTGGCGCGCTCGGTGAGAGCAGCTTGAAGAGATTGCTACAAAGAGAGGCTTCGACTGTAACGGTTGAAGTTTCTCTTTTCTCTACTATCTACAGCTTTTTGTACTCATATAAATTGTTTTGCAGAAAATGTGATTTGGAGCCCGATAATTCTTCGGGATGTTCAACTTTTGTATCCGTAGAAAATAGCAGTAATTGAGGAGCGTAATCTTGCATGAAAATTGCACGCTACATCATTGAACGATACTTCTCGGACGGTGCTTATCGAGTTAAGCGAAAGCTCGCTTCTGAACGGACACATAGAAAAACCAGCTTTCCGGGCTATTTTGTTAGAAGCACTGCGCCAGAGAACACAGATAGGATTGATGAAAAGCAAAGAAGGGAGTACGAGAAGAAGGCTCAGCCCGAGCAGGCTCGTCAGGCAATTCGTGCGATCGCCAATGACTTGTACCAAATTCAGATAGATCCCAATATAGAAGAACCACCAGAACTTACTATCTTTGTACATGGCTATAACACTCATCTAAAAGATGCTTGTAATCGCTGCGATAGCATGTATCGATATATTTCTGAAGAAGATAAAGTTATCTCTCAGAAGAAGAATCTAGTCTACGTCGGCTACCGCTGGTCTTCTGAGAAATTTTCAAAACAGATTGTTGCTAACACCAAAGCTTTACCAGGCTTCTTTCTATTCATACTAGGCATGTGCTTAGCAGTTCTGGCGAGCTATATCTTGTGGCCGCTTACTTATGCACTGTTCAAACTACTCTCAGGGTGGCTATGGGCCTCTGAATCTCTCCCCACAGAGCCAGACTGGATATTAACGACACTATCACCTTTTCTTCTTAGAAGCGCCGCTGCTGCCATTTCTCTGTTGGCTTTCGTTATTGTTGCACTAGTACTGCTGCGTCTGTCCGTATACTTTCGCGACGTGTATCGAGCCATCAACTTTGCTGTACCAGATTTGGTTGATTTGATCCGTCAGGTGGAGAAAGAAGTGGTTAATCTGTGGATAGAAGACATCAAGGAAGAGGCTATCTCACAGTCTGAAGCGATTCAAAAAGCAAAGGAAAAGCGTCCAGAACTCTCTAAAAGAATCAAACTCAATTTTATTGGCCACAGCATGGGCAGCCTGGTAATTACCAACGCGGTGCGTGTTCTATCCAATGTCTTCGACCAGCGATCAGTCGATCAGATGCCAGTCTCGGATATAGGCAAGACGCTGAGTCTAGGCCGTTTAGTACTGGCCTCTCCAGATATCCCAGTCCTTTCTATCGTATCGAACCGAGCGAACAATCTAGCGTCTTCTCTACGCAGATTTGAGGAAGCTTATATCTTTAGTAACGAGGGAGATCTAGTACTACGGTTCGCTTCAATGATTGCGAACTACATCTTTTTTCCCAGTGCAGAACAGATGCACGGACATAGGTTGGGTAGTTTGGCTCTGACTAACCCTGATGTCAAGCATGTTACTGACAGAGGCATTGTCAATCTAGAAACATTGAAAGCTTGTTATGAGCCAGATCTGCATCTAGGCAAAGCGATTGTTTCTGACAAGACCGACGTTCTCAAATGCTTGTTCGTTACTCGTAGTGCGCCAACGCTACCCTATATCATCAAAAGTTTCTTTAAACGAGACTGTATGCCGAAGCGGCCTCATACTAGTCTTTCTGACCTATTTGATAGAGATGATGGCGTAGTCACCTTAGCTAACTTATTCACTTTTTTTGATTGCACAGACTACAAGGATATCCGTTTAAGCGCTCAGCAACAGGGCGTTCATACAGAGTCTAATCAGCCAGTAGGTCTACTAACTTGCGCGCATCGTCGCTATACGCTCGGCTTTTGGGACTATGCTGAACTGCTTTTGCACATGCGTACTCAGAGTAAGAATCCCAATCGTTGCAATGTTCATGGTGGCTATTTCGACGGGAAGTACAGCCGTGAGCTGATGTATCGAATCGCTTTTTTGGGGTTTGAAGGTGTGCTAGAGGCAATCAAGCAAGAGGCAAAAACGCCTGTGAGCAGTACAGTGGATGCGCTTGATGAACTAGACGAAGTCTTAAAGGATAAAGGTATCGAGGTGTATCTATCTCCTTTACGCTATCAGGTAGATGTGCTGGGTGATGATCTGACTATCGCAAAACATCAAATGCTAGAAGAGGTCAAGGCTGACGCACTACTCGCTAGCGTTTAGATTTACAGATTACGCCCGTATGACTAGCTGTTCTAGCAGATCGGACACCTGCTCGGCTCTGTTCATCACCATCAGATGACCGCTGTTTTCTACGCTGTAGTTGGGAGTGACAAAGCGATAGGGGAATATGCGATCGCCTTTTCCATGAATATGCACCAGATTCTCTGGAACCTCCTGATTTCTCCACGTCACCACTTTGTGCAACGCCCACTTAAGAAACTGCGGATCTGTCTCTATTAGAATCGTTCTGAGCAGCTGCTTCTGCTCGCTACCTTCTGGAGCAAACAGCCAATAGACCAGCCAGTAGAACGCCCATAGCAACGTTTTGAACGGAAAGATCCGGTGAATTGGAAACACTCGAAACAGCTTGAAGTAGAAAGGAACCTCCGAGCTATCTTTGACGCTAGAGAGCAAGATTACCTGCTCTGTCTTAATCTGCTTAGCAATTTCGACTGCGACGATACCTCCGAACGAAAGCCCAACTACAATTGGAACGTCATCTTGTATTTGTCCGGATAGTCTTTTAGCGTAGCGCTCGATCGACTCATTCGATTCTGGCGACACCCACTGGATATGCACGGGTCGATAGCCCTCATAGCGTAGCCACTGAAAAACTCGCTCGTCTGCACCTAGACCACTAACGAAATAGATGGGTTTTAGCTTAGCAGCTTGTTCTTCCTCTAGGGTTGGCGGTGGCGAGATAGTATCTTCTGTCGAGCGGACCTCTGATATCAGATCTGAAGTCGATTCTGAGGTCGATTCTAAAGCCGACTGGTCTTCAACTGGCTTTAATTCGAGCGATTCTGGTTCAAATGGATCTGCGGAGCTGCTCATCATTTTTTACCTAAAGGCGTTTGGTCAAAAGGCATAGCGTTGATTCTACCTCCATGCGCAGAAAGAGGATCTTCTGTAGATGGAAATAGCCGCTTTTGGTCTATGCAAATCGGTCTGTACAATAGGCACTAATTGCTAAAACGAGGAGGAAAATGAACGTAGAAATCGTCTTCTCTTTGAATAGAAAGATCTGGCTGTCGCTAGTCGTCGCGATGAACTCAATCGCGAGCAATGCAGCCAATGCAAATGCTGTTCGATTTAATATTTTGGTGCCGCCCGGTGAAGAACAGTTTTTCGAGAAAAAGATCACATCGGCGCTACCTGCTCTACCGTCTCAGTGGCGAGTAAAGTCGTATCTACCACCTGCTTCTTTGCGAGCGTATCTAGATAGTCGATTTAAAGAGAAAACAGAAGATAGAAGAAATAGCCGCTACATTCAGTATTCTCGCTTCTACTTCAAGGATGCTTTTGACGATCTTGAAAACATCATATACCTGGACACAGATCTAATCGTCTTAGGAGATATTGCTGAGCTGTACGCCTATACGCAGAATTTGAATGAGCAGTGCTACTTTGGCTCTGTCCCCCATTTTTATCCTTGCATATTTTATTTCAGCAATCTGTTCAAGATGAGAAAAGAGATCCCAAAGTTCAAGCAGACATTTAATGCAGGTGTCTGGTTCACTAACCTTTCCTATTGGAATAAGGAGACCTACAGGCGTCTGAACTACTATCTAGAGCTAGACGCTGAAAGTAACTACAAGCTCTATACGCTAGGGGATGAGCCCGTTTTCAATCTGTTGTTCAAGGACTATCTACAGGCTGACAAGAACTGGAATCGCTGCGGATATGGCACTCAGCCACTGATTACAAACCTGTTCCTAGCGGCAGGGGAAGATTTTCTGTCTGAGGCGAAGCTGATCCACTGGAGCGGTCCTTTCAAACCCTGGTCTTCGCCCAAGATCCGATTTGCAGATATCTGGCGAACGTATCTACCACCTTCATTAGCAGCAGATTACGAAAGCTACGCGTAAGCAAAGGGTGAAGGTTTACGAGTGCGGCAGCAGTAAGTTCTCAACGGTTGAAATAGCAAAGACTGCTGTAGAGATGAAAGGATAGATCCCAGTCGCTAGGAGCGCGGCGGGCTAAGTCTAGGTTCGGGGAGATGGCTGGGAGAAGCGAGATGAATTCTAGGGCGCTTTTGCCGAATTTGGTGAAATCGTTGTGGTGGGGGCGGCTGATGGAACGGGTGAGCTGCGATCGCAATTCATTCCACTGAAT
>Ga0115030_1001352_pt1 | contig 11047 bp, 14 predicted proteins | sample SidtaG_4_FD_87174 | JGI IMG/M metagenome (GOLD analysis project Ga0115030, IMG submission 87174) | Marine algal microbial communities from Sidmouth, United Kingdom - Sidmouth_Male1 metaG | ecosystem: Host-associated > Algae > Red algae > Unclassified | place: Sidmouth, United Kingdom | collected... | reverse complement strand
GGGGACAAATCCGCGGCGGGGGGGTCGGCCGCCGCCGCTGCCGACGCGGGCGCGCGGGCGGCGCGGCCGGGGCGGGCGGCGCGGGCGGCGCGCTCGGGGGCGCAAACCGGGGGGGCGGGCGGGGGGCAGACGGCGCGCGCGCCGCCGTGCGCCGCCGCGGCGGTCGGGGAGGGGGTGGCTCCAGGTCACCGCGGCCAAAGGGCGCACCGCCGAGGCGGGGCGCGGCGGTGGGGGCACCACGCGCCCTGGCGGTGGACGAGCGGGAAGAACAACCTATGGGAGCGCGCGATTGGAAGGCGCGAAGTGGCTGACAGAACCAAGGGGGTTTCTGCTGAATGTCTGTGAATGAGAGGGGGGGGTGAAGGCAAGAAATTCAGTACAATTGGCACAACTCGACGCCGTGGACCGTCCTCGGTGCCCACCGCCGCTGGTCTGGGGATGATGAGTGCAGTCAGGCGGTCGACGCGGGCGGCCGCTTGCCAATGGCGAACAACCTCCCGGCGCCGCCCCCCGCATCCAAGCGACTACCTCGGCACGTCTGCTGCTTACCCGCCTCTACCACGGCCTCCCCTCCCCAGCCTCTGCGCGACACACCCCGCCCGTTCCCCCCCGCCCCCCGACGCCGTCCGCCCTCGCCCCCCAACCCCCCCCCCGCCCCCCCCCCCCCCCCCACCGCTCCCCGTCAGCCCCGCGGCGCCCTCAAAAGTCACTCACCCGCCCGTTGCGCGCCCAGTCCCCGTACCGCGTCGGCTCGTAGCCGCGGGGTCCGCCCCACTCGGGCCCGCCCGGCCCGTCCCGGTTCCACATTTGCACCTTGTCCGACGGCGCCGCCGCGTCGGCCGCGTCCGCCGCCGCCGCCGCGCCCGCCTCGGCCGGCAGCGGCGCGTTGGGGGTGCCGCCAGGGCGGGGGGGGGGGTCCACCGCCGCCGCCTTGGTGGCAGCCGCGGCGGCGGCGGCGCCTGCCGCCCCGTCGGCAGCGGAAACCGTGTCGGCGGGTGCGACGGCGGGGGCGGCGGCGGCGGTGCCGGCGGGGGTGGTCGCCTCTCGGTCGCCAGCGGCTACGGTGTCAGCGGCGGGGGGCGCAGGCGGGGGTACAATGTGCTCCACCGCTCCGGCAGGGGTGGGGGGGAAGGCCCGCCCCTGGGAAGAGGCGGACGTGTGCAGGCGCCGGGCGAGGGTGGGGAGGAGCGACCGCATGGCGGCGCGACAGACAGGAAGGGGAGAAGAGTGGGAACAGCAGCAGCGATGGTCAGAAGGAGTCCCAGGTAGAAGGAGGAGAGGTGTCGCGTGGCCTCGGCAACTTCAGAGTTAGTAGGAAGTGCGGCTGTGCGGTGCTGTACAACGGCGTTGGCGGCACCGACGCGGTCGACATCCAACGCAGCTCTGCTCAAGTGATGGCAAAGGCAAGAAAGACGTGGAGGATACAGTGCCGCAAACTGTCCGCATCCATGTCGCAAAGTGGCCCGCCATAGAAACTGCTCGACTGACAAGACCAACAGCAGGCGATGCTGTTTCAGCGAAATTAGCCAACTGTCACCGGGCCGAACTCTGGTTCGCACACATGAAAGTGTAACTCGTTGATCGAAGTCGGCTGAGAAACAATCATTGGAGGAAAGCTTGTGCTCGATCACGAAACGATCGCAGACCGAAGACAGACTTTTCTGATCAGTACTTAACACATGTTGAGATCTCCGAGCTCTGCAGAGTTGTGTGACGGCCTGAGATGTTCGTCACACCTGCCGTCTCTTCAGCTGGCCGTTTCCACTGGCCTCTCGCCATCAATCGGAAGGGACTCCTTCTCAGCACTAAAGTCGCGCCGTGGCCGCTCGCCAACCGCACACAGCGTGAGCACCGCCGTACATGACTACACCAACTCTCACCACCACCACATATGTGACCTCTACGCTGTCCTTAATTGCCACGTCCACCGCGGGTTCTGTTGCCCTGCTTTGATCGTCAGCCCCGCCGCCATCACGTGCCACTCGGACCGAAAAGTGCTCTCATGCGGCAGCAAGCAACACGAGTGATCGTCCTCTGGTGCCTTCTATTGGACGGCCATGAGCCAAGCTCAGCTGGGAGGACGTTCCGCAGTGTACTGGGCTGACTGCATAGTACTTACTGTTTGCTCCAAGACCAAAGTACCCATAGAGGGATTGTGAGCAGCACTAAGTACGTCATCGTCGCGCCGACAGTACGAGAGCCTCTCCGCGCACGTGTGCAGCAGCAATTGCCCGTGCGGCTCACACGAGCTGACAGCGGCATGCCAACGAAATCTTATTGAAACTATTGATTATCGGAGAGAAACTCGACTCATCATGTTGTGCTTGGACATCCGATCGCAGTACGCTATTCACAGGTGTCCCGCGGCCTGTTTTGCACACACTGGCACAAAAATATCCGCGGCGAGTGGCCGCGTCCGTCCAGCGCACCCCCCCTCTTGGGCAATGTGCGCTGCGGGGCGGATCAGGACGTGCCGGTGTACGCTGGTGTCGCCTCGCTGTGCCTCCACCGGTCGGACGGACCGGGGGCCCCTTCCCCCCGCAACGCGCTCCCTACCCGCCACCAGGGGGGGGGGTGGAACGGCGTTGGACCGCCGAGCGCAACAGTCGCAGTGCGGGGGGCGGCGGCCCGCCCAGCTGGCTCTGCAAGCACCGACGCGCGGCATTGCATCGTGGGGCGCCGCGTGACTGCCAGCCGCCCGCCCCCATCGGCCGCACCCACCGTCTGCCATCGCACCCACGCGCCTGCCGGCAGCGCGCGCCCGCCCCGCGCGCTCGGCCGCCGCGCCGACCGCGTCGGTGGGGCACCGCGGTCGTGTTGCCTACGTTTCCCCCCGCTGCTTACGTGCTCTTCCCTCTCCCCAATCCTTTTTTTTTCCTCTCAATCCTATTTCTTTTCGTTTTTCGCATCCCCGCTGGTCCCCCTCGCCCGCTCCCTCCGCGTCGACCATGTCGCCGCCCTTGTCGTCTGCCGCAGGCGTGGTCACCCCGACGGCGCCGACTCATGATCGGTGTCGGCCCCGGCGGTGGCCCCAACCCCCCGCCGCCCCACGGGCGCTGCCGCCGGCCTTTGTGGCGCTGTCGCCGGCCATGGCACGGACTGGCTGCCGAGCGGCCGCCTCGATGCGGCGGCCGCCGGCCCGCGTGTCGGCCATGGCCGGCCGGCCAGCCCTCGGCGGATGGGTGCGGCGCGGCAACGGCACGCGCGTGACGGCGGGGCGACCGGCGGGGCGGTCGGTGTCGCGGCGGTCCGCCGGCGGCCGGCGACAACCGCCTGTGGCTACGGACGCGGCGGCGCGGGTCGGCACCGTAGGCGACCGGCCAGAGGAGCCGCCGCTCGGCGCAGACGCGGGCGTTGCCGCCGCTGCCGCCGCCGCCGCCGCCGACCGCCTGCGCGACCGCGTGCCGACCGCCGCCCGTGTCGGCCGCCTAGTCCGGGGGCTGTGGCAATTTACACGCCCCCACACCCTCATCGGCACCTTTCTGTCGGTCCTCAGCTTGTCCGCCCTCGCCCTCCGGTCGGGGCCCGCCGGTGGCGCCGCCGCTGCCGCCGGCAGCCTCCTCCGCTCCGCGCCGCCAGAGGCGCTGGCGCCGGGCACGGCGGCGGCGTCGCCGCTGGGCGCCCTCGCCGCCCTCCCCGCCGCCGTCGTTGGGGCGGTTGCGGCGGTGCCCGCGCCCTTTTGGCCGGCCCTTTGGACGGCGATGGTGCCCGCGCTGCTGCTCAACGTGTTTATCGTTGGCCTCAACCAGCTGTGTGACATCCCCATTGACGCCATCAACAAGCCCTTTTTGCCCCTCCCCGCCCGCGCGCTGTCGGTGCCGGCGGCCGTGGCCGCGGTCCTTGCCTGCCTGGCCGGCGGGGTGGCCATTGGCCTCGCTTCCCCAGCAACGACGCTGCCGCTACAGGTCGTACTCTTTGCGTCGACGGCGCTCGGCGTTGCCTACTCGGCGCCGCCGCTGCGGCTCAAGCGGTTTGCGGTGCTCGCGTCGGCGTGCGTGCTGTCGGTGCGGGGGCTGCTGATCAACGCGGGCTTCTTCCTCCACATGCGCGTCGCGCTGGGCGCGGGGGCGGGCACCGCCGCCGTCGCCGCCGCGGGCGCGATGGGCGCCGCCCCGCCGACCGCCGCGGCGGCGGCGGCCACGTGGGCGCTCATGACGCCCGTGGCGACGGGCGCGTGCGCGTTTTTCGTCGGCTATGGCCTGCTCATTGCGCTTTTCAAGGACGTGCCCGACGTGGCTGGCGACGCTGCGCACGCGGTGCGGACGCTGTCGGTGCGCCTCGGCGCACGGCGGGTGTTTGGCGGCTGCGTGGCGGGCCTCGCTGCCCTGTTTTTGACCGCTTCCGCCGGGACGGCGAGCCTCGCGACGGGGCTCGCCGCCAAGGTGGGGCTTGCCGCCGCGCACGCGGCGGCTGCGGGCGTGGTTCTCTCCAAGGCGCGGTCGGTGGACGTGGCTAAGGAGGGGGGGAACGTTGCCGAAGGTGCCCCGGGCAGCGTATCGCGCTACTACCTGCGGGTCGTGTGGGTGCTGTTTTACCTCGAGTACCTGCTACTGCCCTTTGCCGGGTGAGCGGTTGGTGGTGTGTGGTGACGTCCGAGGGGGTCTGATGGAGGGGGGGGCGAGGTTTGGTGGAGAGGACATGGATGCAGCGTACGCCTGTGTGCTCGTAGGCACCAAGCCGACGCATCCGTGGACGGACGTGCTGTGCCAGAGGTGTTGGGGTGGACCCTCGCGGCAGGCCGGCTGTTTCGACGGCCTCGGCGACTGGTTTTTCCTTCCCTTTTGTTGTTGTTTTCCTCTTTCTTGGATTGATGTGTGCTGCTGCCCGCACCGGCAGAACGGCACCACGGAGTGGAGCACATGGCGGGGGAAGGGGTTGACTTGGATATAGACAAGCACCGGGATAGTCACCCTTTCGTGATCCGATCATGTTTTTTTGTTGTCCACTATGGAGACGCATTTGGCGACGGCATGCAAACGCCGCGACTGCGCGTCTGTGGCGGGGCCGCTGGCAGCCGTCGCGGGCGCCCCTGCGCACAGGCGAGGCACGCGCGCCCACCGACCGCCGGCGTCCACGGCGTGGCCGCACCGGCAGCGTCCTCGTGGCCGGGCGTACCCCCGTGACCGTCGCCACGGTCGTGGGCGGCGCGCGGCAGCGCGCCGGTGGCAACGACCGCGGCGGCTGTGGCGGCGGCCGCGGCGGCGGCGGCAGCGCGGGTATGGGCGGCCGTCCCCCCAGAGCGGCGACGGTGACGGCGGGGCGCCACGCAGTCGCGAGCACGTGGGTGGGCGGCCATCGCTGGCCGTCGTTGGCACGGGCAGCGAGACCGGGGCGCACGCCACCGTCGGGATTGGCTGCTGGGGACGGTCGGGCACCGGGCGGCGTCGCCACTCGGCAGCACCTCCTTGTCACGCCAACCAGCCGGCAGGGACCGGATGTGACCCGCACGTGGGCAGAGGGCCACGGCCACAGCCGCTGCCGTCCCAGACACTGCAGTGGCCGCCCACACGGACCCGCCGTCGGTGGCTGGCGTCGAGCGGCGAGCGCAGGGTGCCACCGCCATCCGCAGGCGCGCTTGGTTCCTGCCGCCGCCGCCCGTCGACGCCGCCACCCGCCCCTCTGGTCACCCCATGGGCCAGGCACCGTGCCCCCCCCCCCCGCCGTCACGCAGGCCTGCCGCCGCCCCGCCGTTCACCGTCCACCGCCAGCTCGCAGCGGCCGGCCGCCCGTCGGCCGGCGACCGACGGCCGGCGAGGGCAGTGGGTGACCGAATCCGACCGACTGGCAGCAGGGCGGCCGGTGCGCGTCATCGGGGGGCAATCCGCGTGGGGTGCCGTTGGCGTCCCCGGCCTGCCTTTTCCATCCGTTGTCTGCCAAGGTCGGGCCTCTATCGGCCGCGGCGTCGAGCGGCCGCTCGCAAGCAATGGAGCGGCTGACCGACACCGACGCCAAGTGCCCGTCAGCCCCACTACGGCCGAGCTCGGCACCGTGACCATCGAAGCCTCCGGGCTGTGTCGTCGTCGTCTGCATCACGACGACGGCCAGGAGTAGTTGCATCGGCCTCTGCACGTCAAATATGGGTCGGGGGCGTGGGTTGGCGACACGTTTCATGCCACGTCATGGATTCGACCCACATTTGCAACCCATTTTTGGCTAACGGGTGCGTCTCCGACTACTAGCTATAATAGCTAGTGTCTATTCTACTGCTCGCCTCAATTGAGGCGATTCGGCTCATTTGAGCATCATTTTCGGTGACCATTTTGACCACCTTCTGCTTGTCGGAGAGAAATTCTAATGTCAGAAATAGACTCTGCGCAGGCTGTTTGCCAATGAGGGAAGTTGGGGTCACCTGGGTCGTGCTCTTGTCCCCTCTTCATGCCTTTCCGTTCCGTCTCTGCTGGTCTGGTCAACAGGTCTCTCTCGACCTCCCCTCCCACCCCACAGTGCCCCTCCGAGTCGTTTCTCAGCCTCCCTGCCTTTTGCTTCAGCTGGAACCTTCCCTCCTCTGTCACACAATTTCCTGCGCTGCCACGGCCGCGCCACTGGCAAAATCCTCTTCACTATTTGAGGCAGCCAGGGGCATTGAGGAAGGGGCGTGCAGGCCATGATAGGACCTTAGAGCATGTCGGGAGGATTCCTGGTCCGAAATCTGAAGAACTAAGGCAGGCCGAGGGGCTTAACAGAGAGCACAGGTGCACCAGATCCAGAGACCTACAGGCCAAGGACAGAGAACGACGGCATTTTTGAAAATAAAATGCGGGTCAGCCGGACCTGAGGCGTCAACGGGACAGGAGCTACCTCCACACAGGAGCCCGTGACGCAGCAGAGCGCATGGCTCATCTTTTGGAGCCTCATTGCTGAGATGGAAACAGAACTCGGCTGCAGGAACAGCGTCGTGCCTTACTCTCTTCAGCTGGCATTGCCCCTCGGAATCGCCCATTCCGGGGGATCTGGAGGGGGGGACGGCGGGGGAGGAGATGTTTGTCCTTCTTTTCTGCATTCTTCGGAATACGTCGCGCGCCACCCCGCACCTGAGATCCTGGAGAGGCTGCAGACACATTGCACTGAGACAACCATTGGCGCGCCCAGCAGCATGCAAGAGTAAGGCCTGAACATCGATGTGTACGCGTTAAAGTGCTCGGTTTCCCACTCAGATGGCCCAGAATCGCCAATTCTGACAGAGCCTCTTTTGAGACTAGGCCGAGCCTCATTTTAGTCTCACGAGCAGTAGAATAGATACTAAAGTCTATCCCATTCTATTTGACACCTGGGAACATGACTGTTTTGGCTGGCTGTAGCTCGGCCGCATGAACAGCTTTTGGCAAATGGGGTTCTCTTTCCCGATAGAGACTCACTCGAATTCCTTGTTCCAGAGAACAGGAAACTAGAGCTTTCGGGAAGCGTCTCAACGTCGCGCCTGACCCCAGCCCGAATATTCTCTTGGTGCTTTGTGCCGCCCCTGCATAAAAGACAATACACATATGAGGCACTTGACCTCCAGCCAAGATCTCCACACCATAACAAGTAGTATTGGTCTGTGTGTGTGATATTACAGCACTTATGCAGGTCTGCAAAGGCCTGCCAAGACGGTCGTAGCAGAAAATCGCAGAAAACCTGGCAACGATTGAAGTTCAATCATCTGACCCGAGCGGCCACTTTAAAGATTTCGTGATCCGCCGAGTCCGCGCTTTTCGGCATAGCTCTGGCTCGGAGAGTCAGTCGCTGCGCGCGCGCGCGCTTTTGTAGCCATCTCATGAGCGGTCGCAGCAATGCACGGATGTGCCCCAATCAGATTGGCTGCCGCAGTGGGGGCGGCACGGAATGTCACTCTCAGCCCTGCACAGTGGAGTCTTCTGTGGTCTACGGATCCCTTGAGCTCGGTCTTGCGTCACGGACCCCGCCTGGCCCCGCCCCGCCTCTGTCGCACCCTCTTGGTGCCCCGCATGCCCCTGCGCCCCGCACGCTCTTCCACCGCCCTTCCTCCCCACGCGCACCTGCGCCCTTCCCCCTTCCCCGCTCTCGCTGGAGTGCTTCGGGTGTCTGCGTGTGCTGTGGGATTCAATTCCGATGACGCGTGTGGTCGCGTGGCATCCGCGCGAGCGCGTGCGCGCCCTGTGCCGAATCACATTGGAGGTCGTGCTTCTGGTTATCCGGCAGCGGCCGTTTCTCACCTTAGAACGTGATCATGACGCCCCAGAGATGCTGGAGCAACCCCTCGACCGCACGACGGAGGCGAAAGGGCTGAGCCGCGGCACGGTCATCCTCATATCTAACGGTGAGTATGCCAATAGTCGACCCCTGTCGGGGAAGCAGGAGCGCCGTGTGAGCAAGCGTCGCAGTTCTACCTCTGAGCTTTCGCGTGTGCGCGAGACGGTGTATGCTCAACACGCACATAAACTGGTTCCCACATTAGACAGTGCTCTTGCTTTATTGGAGGAAGGGGCGGGCGGAAGCGACAACCCCTCCGATTTCAAGTGGTCTCGCTCAACGCTTCACAGGGTCACGACGGACCTGGGGTTCAATTTTAAGCGGCGCCCAAACCATTACGATGTGGATCGCAAAAAGCGATACATCGTCAAGCAGCGCCAAAGATTCATGAAGAACATGCGGGGATTTCGTGCAGACGGGCGCACTATGTTCTACACCGACTAAACGTGGGCGAAAAAGAGCATGACCCCTGGGCGGATTTGGACGGACATCTCCTCTCGCACGTGCCTTCAGGAAAAGGAGCACAAGTCATCATCGCGCTCGTCGAGTCACGTGAGACAGGCCTCTTGCAAGGTGCAAGTTTCGTTTTCAAGGGCAAAAAACAGACGGGCGACTACCACGGCGAAATGAACTCGGCGGTGTGGCTCAAATGGCTTCCAGACAAACTTTTTCCGAAGATTTGCGGCGGGGTGCTCGTCGTCGACCGAGCTCCCTACCATATGAATCTGGTGGATAATTCCCGACCGGCTACGTCTTCGACATCGGCAGAGACCTGGGAGAGGTACGAGGACCATCCCATCAGCATGGAGGATTACTGCATGGAGTTGGCCGCAATGAGTGCGGAGGTGGAGGACCGTATCGATGAGATGGACATTGATATGGAGGACTCTGAGGCGGATGGTGTGAATGGTCGTGATGAGGAGGGGGAAGAGGAGGGGGGTCGAGGATGAGGAAAATGACGAGTGAAGCTGATTTGGTCGGCGTGTGCATGCATTGATCTTGGCGCTGACAGAGAACTGCTTTGAGTGCGTCATGGATTTCATCTGGTCAGAGGGCTTGCTTGGCACCTGGGCTTCAATTCTGATACGCGGTGCTTCCGGCATCTGAAGTCGTTGGATCTGGTCACACGAACATCTGAAGATTTCTTGTCAGATATGAGAGTGACGGAAGTAGCCCTTCAAGTTGGAATCAAGACCGAATCGGATTCGACCGAAGGGGATATGGTCCGGAACCGACGGTTTCGGAGCGATCAGATCGATCCCTCCGGAGGTATACACACCACAGCGGCACTGGACTGCGCTTCTCAACGCGATTTTTGGTCTGCTCATGCGGAACCCTTCATCGAAGGTTTCTACAAAGTTTAGAGCCATTCGGAGCAATTACGCCAACGATAGGCTCCAAAACAACTAAATCGCTGATTGGCTATGGGTTCCTGTTTGGTGTCGTCTTCGATCTCGTCTCGGCCCTGTCTTCTCCCCTACCCAAATGGCCGCACAGTTGAGCTCCTTGCTCACGGACAGACCAAAGAGGGGGTAAGAACGACCTCATAGCGAGAGAGAGACCATGGAGGGGAGAAAAGGACAGCGCATCCGCCTGTGTTGTTTCCGCAGGGATAAAACACGTAAGGTCATGTCTGAACATTCCCGCCCTGCCCCCCTTCCACCGCCACCGATCACACCGACCTCATTAAATCCAGAATTAGGGGCGACCAGGCTGCCCTTCGGTTACTGATAAAAACAAAAGCACATGGGACACCAACAGGAGAGGGATACAGGCACAGCTCAAGAATGGGGCATAAGTTGATCTCACACCACCGTCACGACCGAGATCGTGCGCAAATGGGAGACGTAAACCATTTAAATATGAGCCACGCAGAGACCGACAGCACGAGATGAACGATCGAGCCTTCCTGTGTACATCGTGCACAAACGAGCCTTCCACCCCCCCCCCCCGCAGCGCCCTGAGAACCTAAAAAGAAATGAGATGCGGACCCCCATGTGTCTGCGCTCAGGCCCCATTCTTCCGAGAAACTCTCCATGCGATCCACAGCAAGACGGAAGTTTGCAATTGTTGGAGCGAAGAGGGCGGCGGCGACGGTGACGGACGGGGTTGCGAAGCGGGGCGTGCGGCACGAAGATCGGCGCGACGGCAGCCGGGTCGCCGACGGCTGGTTCTCGTGCCACCTCCCCTTACAATCAAATTCACGAGCCGACTGTCTCCGAAACGTGCCTAGATGACTGAAACATAAGTCAGAAGTTTTTCGAAAGCACTCGAAGACACCTGAGTGCATGTTCTCCTGCTGGTACAGGCGAAAGTAGCGCAGACTGTAATACTTTGGGCATGAACAACAACGAAAGGAGACCCACGGTCCTCCCTATTTCACGATAGACATGAACACGTGAAGTATGCCGACGATCATAAAGGGCAGCTATATGGAGCTTCATGTCCACTGGACTGTCACTCAAGATGAGCACCATAGCGCAGTGGTATATCACGCTGAAGCGCGCTGGGCCCATAACCCAGAGGGCGGTGGATCGAAACCACCTGGTGCTACGAGCTGTGTCTCTTTTGGTGGGGCAGGTGCGTGTGGCGGGGTGCGTGAGGGTGCGGGGCGCCCCCTTGTCCCGCGGGATGCCGGGGGGAGGCCACGCCGAGTTAATACACTGTGGAGCGGCTCTTAGTGCAAATCTGGCCAGCCATTGGTATAGAAGCACAATTCTCGCCATCTATTGGCTCTCTTTTGTGCTGTCAGTTTGATGTGGAATATGAAGGGATTCCGAGCCAGATCTGGCGGCGAAAACAACGTGGCCGCCCGTGTGCGCGCTTTTTCCAGGACACG
>Ga0115030_1001351_pt1 | contig 11050 bp, 17 predicted proteins | sample SidtaG_4_FD_87174 | JGI IMG/M metagenome (GOLD analysis project Ga0115030, IMG submission 87174) | Marine algal microbial communities from Sidmouth, United Kingdom - Sidmouth_Male1 metaG | ecosystem: Host-associated > Algae > Red algae > Unclassified | place: Sidmouth, United Kingdom | collected... | reverse complement strand
GGCCGGGGCGGGGGGGGCGGCGCCGCCCCCCCCCCCCCCCCCACCCGCGCGCGCCCCGGGCCCACCGCCCGGGGGGGGCCCCCCCCCCCCCCCCCTCCCCCCCCCCCCCCCCCCCCTCCACCACTCCCCGGCTTCATCTGTTGGACGGCAAACCCCGTATGGAACCCCTGCTACGCGAGCACCGCCCACACCGACAGCAGAAACAGGAACACATCGTACTCGGCGCCACGGTCCCTCGCCCCCCTCCTCCTCCTCTCTTCCGCGTCCCAGGCGCCCGCCGGGGCATCGACCAACGCCGTCGCCTGCGCGCGCAGGGCGGCCGCGAGCGCCCGCCGCCATGTGCGGTCGCCGCCCGCGGCGGACGCCCGAAACGCGCCTGCGCGCCCGCCGCCGCCGGCGTCCACCAGAGAGTTCGTGAGTCACAGCTCTGCGACGCGGCGGCCGTACACCGGTCTGCGCCGGCCGCGTCGCGGGGCGGGGGGAGGGGGAGGTGCCGCCGCCGGACAAACATACGCGGCGGAGGGAGCGGAGCTCGACCGCCACTGCCGCGGCTGCGAGACGAACGGCCATCCCGGGGTGCGCAGGGAGATGACAGCCGCCGTCCCTACCGCTGCGCGGTCGGTGCTCAGGAATAAGGCGCGGGCGGCGGCGGTGCCGGTGGCGGCCACCGCCGACGCGTCGGCCCCGTCCCCGCCTCCCCAGTTTCCTTGTCGGCGCAGCTGTCCGACGCCGACGCGGTGGCGGCGGAGGCGGCGGGGCCGCCCCCACCCGCCCCCCTCCCCCCCACCCCCCGGGAGCCGCCGCCGCCTTCATGGCCGCCGCCCACCGCCGCAGCAGAGCGGCCATCCTTCCCATCAGCGACCCGAAGGACCCCCCCTCGGCCGGCGGCGCGTTCACCACCGCTTCGGGAAACCGCAAGAGCGCCGGGCCGCAGTGATGCGGCGCATGCGCGTACAGCACGTCGACCGCCGCGCGCGCCTGCCACTCCACCACTTCCACATCCCGCCACTAATTGCGCGACGAGACGGCATTGACTTCGACGAGGTCCGTCCGCGTCGTCGGCGGCGGAGTCGGCAGCATGCGGGCGGCGCGCGCCAAGGCGGCCGCCGACGCGAGGGGGGTGGCGAGCGCCACCACCCTGTCGGCGGGGAGCCGCTTGTATGCCATGTACTCGGGCATGTCGGCGGCGGAGGCATCAAAGGCGGCGGCTACGCTAGGGAAGAGGCCGCCGAACAGCTCCGCGATGGAGGCCCGGAAGCCGCCGTCCCAGGGCGTCGGGCCGAGTTCGGGCACCCACGCGCGGGGCGGGACCGCGGCCGCCCCCCGCGTCACAGAGGAGGGAGCCACCGTGGCCGCCGCCGCCGCCCGCCGTCGCTGCCGCCGACTTTCCCGCCGCGGCGCCGTCCGTCGCCGCCGCTGCAGCGGCGCCCGTTGAAGCGCCCGCCGCCAACGCGGGGACCTAATAGCGCCAGGCATACACCTCTCGGATGCCGGGCCCTCAGGTCACCCCCCCTGGCCCACCCGCCGACGCCCTCTACTCACGCCCGCTCTATCCTATGTGTGCCAGTTCTGGATCACTCGCGTCAACTCTGGATCACCAGAATCGTCGATGACAGCTCATTTGCCCATTGTTTGTTGTTTGATTGTGTCTCACTTGCTTCACAGAACAAGCACAGAGAAACAAGAGACGCACTCAGAATGAAGAGAAAGAGGCCGGTCTGACCATGGTCTCAAAACTCTGATGATGGCTCAGGAAGAACAGAAATACGCGGATAATGCCGTAGGGGGCCCAGAACTGCCACCAAATGGCTGAACATTACCGAATACCGGATTCAGGAATCGGACACACTGGCCATAGATATCGACCGAGGCTGCGAGGTGGCTCAAGCGGACGACCGCGCCACCTCCCAGGAGCGCACGGTCCGTGTCAACCACCCACCAGGCCCTCTTTCACCGGTGCGCCCGCCTTCCTGCGTCCGCCCCATCCACCATCGCCCCCGCCTACCGCCCCCATCTCCCCTCCCTGCTACCTCGCCACTCCCTCACCATGTGACGCCGCGCCACGGCCTCGCAGGAGGACCTACGGAGCCATGCGGCCGACCGGTCGGTCGAGATCTACCACCGTGACGCCCCCATCTCCTTACGCGTGGCCATGAGGCGGGCCAATGCGGGCGAGACAAAGCACACGCAGGTCCCCTACGGGTCCCTGGACCGTGCGCTCCACCCGCCCGCTGTCACCCCGGCGCCGGTCGGGCGGCGTACGCTTATCTCGGCCGTCAAAGCGTTAAAGCTGGAGACGCCATCGTGTCGTACCAGGACCGAGGGTTCAACATCACCAAGCAACACCTGCGCGAGGCAGTGGCGGGCATCATCGAGGACATGCCGGAGGCGGAGCGGTCTGCTTGGAATCACGACCAGCCCTGCGAGACGTGGGCGCGGGAGTTTTTCCAGCGCCCGGGCCTCCGGTTCTTAGCCGAGAACCGACTCGGCGCCGCTTGTGCGCGCGCTACAACAAGGGAGAACTATGGTAAACACTTTGCTATTTTATCTCATCTCATTGTTCCCCACAAGATCTTCCCAGACTGTTTGTCGAACTGGGATGAGAGCGGCTTCTATTTCGAGAAGATGGAGTCAGGGCAGGCTAAAGTGATCGTGTGCAAGGACATCGGGCGGTCGCTGCCGCGGGGAGTCAACGTAGGCGCAGACGCGGAGCACATCACGCTCGGGGCTGCGATGTCGGAAACCGGGCATGCCTACTCGCCTATTGTCGTTCTCCCCGGGGCACAAGCCAAGTATCGAGTGCTGAACGATGGGCGGGCAGAGACGCCAGACGATTATTGTCCCCGTGGCGCGCTCATCTTTCATCGAACTCCTGCCGGAGTTGACTCGGATATAATGCTTGATTGGGCTGGGAGCTGCCTCAAGGAGACGGAGGAGCTGCGTCGGACCGGAAAGACCATGGTGATCTTCGATGGCTACGCGAGCCACCTCTCCTAAGGGTTCTACATCTACTTCGAGACGCTGGTGTGATTTTATATGCGCTCCCCAGCCATTCCTCGCATTTGATGCAGCCACTGGACGTGACTGTGTTCGGTCCCATGAAGCAGCGCGCAAAGCAGACCGTGTCCACCTACATCAACAACCCGCTCAACGCTGCTTCAAAATTCACCGTCTACACCGAGTGTGAAATTATTTGCACGGCCTACAACTTGGCCAAAACGCCCAGCAACAACAAGGCAGGCTTCCAGAATACGAGCATCTACTTCCTAAACTCCGAAATGTTTTCGGACAAGACGTTCGGGGTCAGTGCGGTTTACAACTCGGACCCAGCCGCGCCCTTTGCGGGCCCCTGGGTGAACATGCACACTGGGTTCTTCAAGGAGGGCGAGTCACTGACCAACAGTGCTCCGGTCGCTAAAACAGGCGCCCTAGACACAACGGCGGGTGCCCACGTGGCCAACGCGTCGGTCTTTGCCGTCCTCCAACGACGCCATGAAGAGACGCGCAAGAAGAAGGAGGCCAGCGTCACTGCAGCGTTGGAGCGCGTGCGCAAGCGTATCGAGAAGGAGGACAACCGGTTTATGGCCACCATCGTGGCGGCCGAGAAGGCGGGCGACCGGGAGGACCTCGTTGCGGAGAGGGCGATGTTGGCCGCCGACCGGGCTGAGGCTCGGGAGGCGTCGGCGGTCGCGGCAGCAGCAACAGCAGCTGCCAAGGTCGCCGAAGGCGCCGAGCGTGCGCGGCTGCGGGCAGAAGAGAGACGTACCAGAGTGGATGAGACGCCGGCGCAGAGTGATCGCCGCCGTCTGGAGCAGAAGCGGGCGGCTCGCTCGTTGGCCGTGCGACGGCAAATTGCCCGGGATCGGGCGTCAATCTGGCACTGAGTGTATGGGTGGGGGGGGGGGGTGGGGGCTGGGCATAGGCGCGGGACTTGACAGCACCACCGGAAAGTTCGGGTGTGACCGTAGGGAAGTAGAAAGAAAAACACATGACCACTATGGCACTTGGAAAATTCGATCGAGACCGATGTGCATTGGGCAGGTTTTCCAAGGTTCGGAGTCGGGTCAGGCGTGGTGAGGTGGAGACGGCAGCTCCAGGGTATTCCGCCGAATGTGCTGTGTTGGTTGAGGGGGATGGGGGGGGAATGCGTTCAGGTGTCGGCGCGGCCGAGTCAGGTGGCTCCCGGTGTGTGCCAGTGCGGTGCTGCGGGGTGGGCAGCAATAAAAAAGAAGCTTTGTGCACAGCTACCGAATCGGCGATCACACGCTCGATCTTGCAATTACGCGACGATCGGTGATCCAGAGTTGGCGTGAGTATGTTATGTTCGGTATCACTCGAGGTTGCCACGGAAAGGCAAAATAGTGCACGATGACGGGAGAAAAACGTATCACTCGCCCACACCGTTTGTAGCGCTTCCCATGGACTGTCCAGCTGTACGCTCATGTATACCTTCTTCCGTGTCCCTGGGTCATGGGAGCCAAAAAAGTGGAAATTGATCCAGAATTGGCACACTTAGGATACCGACCCGGCCGCAACCGCCGGCGACAGCCCCGCCCGCCGTGCCCCCCGCCGCGCAGTGGTGACTACCCGGGGGTGGGACAAAAATGCCATTCTGGGCCATGTGGACCCACATTCGGTCACGAAATCGGCCTGTGCGAGGTCAGAAACGCAGATTCTTTCCAAAAGCCTTTGTGGATGCTTTTTCCTGCCTTCTGGGGCTGGATTACTTTACACCGCCAAAAGCGTCTCGACGAGAGGAAGGGCATTGCGCCGAGTCTGGCCGCCCAAATAGACAGGAACTGCGCTTCACACAGCCATGTGGAACAGCCGTAGCGTCCGTCCTCAAAGGCATGTGGAGGCGACCGGTGCTTCGTGGGCCGCCCGTTGTGAGGGAGAAAATCTCCCCACAGTCGCCCGAGTGGAAGGGCGAAGTGTGACCCTGACCTGGCACGTCTGGATAAGAACCGCGCCTGACACGGAACAGGTCACTGAGTGGCAACGAGCAATGAAGCGTAGTCTGGACAGAGAAGAGGAACAAAAGGAGCGGAAGGGATAAAAAAGAACTCATCAACATCCTGAAGCACGGGCAACCTGACACCCCCGCCCTCGGAGCTCAATCAGCTTGCTCAACAAGTTGTGACGGACCCGCTCAGCGGCACGCGCCATATCTCTCAGAATTGCCCCATCCCTCCTTGCCCATGCCAAACAGTCGGGCCGGCGCATGCGCTCGATGAAGAGCTGCATCATCTTCCCTGTCCAGGAACGCCCACGACAGGAACCTCTTTGGTATTCAGGGCCGCCTAAAAGGGCCTGGGTTCGCGTCCCCGCCGCCCGTCAACGTGAGAAGGTCGCTTATTATTCAAAACTCTTTGCAGAGCCACAGCAGGATAGGTAGGCAAAACGGGGCGAATGTCCGACCAGAACGGGAACCGGAATGCGGAGTGGGGGGCGCAGACGGAAACAGTGACGGGGTTGGAGGCCACGGCGGTGGCGGGGAGACGGGGAAGTGCGAAGGCGGCTTAGGCAGCGGCGAGACAGGCAGAGACGCGAAAGGAAGCGGCGCAGCAGGCCGCGGTGCGGGAGGCCGCTGCAGGGGAGGCCGAGCAGGCTTTCAGGCCGCCGCGCTGTCCGTGGACTTCATGGGTACCATATACGTTCCCGTGAAAGCCACGATGAAACGCTCGCGGAGACGCTCCCCAATGACCGAGTGTACCGCCTGCTCTCCGCCCGAAATGAACAGCACAGGAATGAGGGAGATCCTTCCGCTGCTCAACAGCGAGGGGGCCACCGTCAGTGTGAAGGTGGTCATCGAGGTCCGCTGCACGGGTCCGCGTTCACAGGCTGGTGTAACGGCGGCAGGCGCTCGTCGCACTTCGGCCTCTGTCAACGGCTTGGCCGCCCGGAATGCGCGGCCCAGGCAATGGACAGCGTCAAACTCAACTGCAATGACTAGCTCTGTCCGACGACAGTGCCTGCTCCGCTGGCCGAAGCATCTCCGTAGAGCTCCTCCTCGTCGGTGACGTCCTTAGGGTACGTGCTCCGTGTGATTCTCAGGCTCGCGCGCAGCTCAGCATCCGGGTCGCGCGCAACCCCTGCGACATCAATAGCGTCCGAACGCTCGCACCCGCCGTCTCCGTCGTGCTTTCCCTTCTTTCTCGAGCGATGGTGGTGTCGTGCCGTGAGGCGCTTCCGCGTCCCGTCCCTCAGCACATACCACCGCGCACCTCTCGTGGCAGAGCCAAGGACGTAGCACCAAGCCCGCACGGAACTGTCTGCGCCTTGCGTAAGCATCGCGTGCGGCACAGTGGTGGGATCATCAATCGCCTGGCGCATGATTTTGCGCACCCGCCTCGAAGTGGGCAGCATACTAGAAAACTTCTGGCTCGCAGCCCGCGTCGCGGCGGCGCGCCAGCTTTCGGGGGCCTCCCTCCTTGCCCTCCTAGTCAGAGGATGGATCCACCATCTACGTTGCTCCTCGCAAAAAGAATAAGACCCCGCAGCCTTCGCCTGAAACCGCCCTCCGCTGCATGAGCGCCGGCAGCCGGTCAAAGCCGCTGGCGCCCATTGACCTTCCGACGGCATGCTTGGTGACGACACGCTTGTTCTGCGCCTCCACGCACTTCTTCACCCAGGGGCGGTCCCGCACGCGCCCGAGAGACTGCATCGTGACGTGCCCATCAGACCTCTATCGGCTCACCGCGTCTCCGGAGACCCGAAGAGTCTGGTCAAGCACCCTTGGACAGTCGACATCCGACACGTCTTCCCCTAAACTGTCCCAGGACGGCTCTTTGACGCCATCGTCATAATCTAGCGGGATGCAGTGCGCCAAAAGTCGCCGAGAGTGGACCGCCTCGGCCCGGAATGAGAACGTTCCGCGGTTGATGAAGGGGCGGACGCCCAGGAAAACACCTCCCCCCCAGACAGACCAGGCTTTGAAGCCACGAGCGCCGAGAACGTAAACTCGGCGGGGTCAACCCGGCCCGCACTCATCACCGGTCCGGCCACAAACCACGTGCAGCGGTCATCCTCTTTCGAGATAGGGACGCAGAGCTGGTTCTGGTACGCGCGGAGGCTGGAGCTCTCGCCGTCAGCTGCCCCACCCCCTTCCGCCGACACGGCCGCGCCGTTGGCGGCCCCATCCGCCGCCGACGCCGCACCTTCAGCAGCCCCGCCCGTCTCCACAAGGTCGGAGCCTCAGGCGCCGGCCGCGGTTGGTGGCGACCCTCCCGCCGCTGACATGCATACACCTGGCCTAGACGAGCTCACCCACCGCCGCGCCGCTGACTGTTGCCACCACCGCACCGTCGACAGCCTCCCTCTCCGCCTCCTCCACCTCCTCACAGTCGGCCGCCAAATCGGCGAGAAGAATGCTGTCGGCGGCAAGGATGAGGACAAAGACGGCGAGAGAAGGGCGGCGGTGGTAAAGAGAATGGCGGAAGGTATGGTGGTGATGGCGGGAGTGCGGCGCGAGGCGGTGGCAGCGTGGAGAGGAGCAGAGCGGCAAGGGTAGCGGTGGCGACCAGTGCCGCTACAAATGCCTGGCGGTAGTGGTCGACGGGAGGAGCAGCCCGACGGCCAACACCAACTGCAGCCAGGGAGGGACGTGTCCTGTTGGAAGGCGCGACGCCCGCCAGCCACGCGAGCAAGCCCGATGCTGGGCGTGAGTGATCAATAAGCGTCAATCCCACTGTCAATCAATTGATGTCGTGGCCGCCTACTGGCGCCGGGGCAGTCACCAAACGGCCGTTCCACTGAGTGCTCGGAGTCCCTTGTAGACAGGAGAATTCTTTCGACTGACAATTGTTTCTGTATAGAAGTTACAGGCTTGATATCCGAAGTCCCTTGCACTTGTGCTACTGAAACATGCCAACTTCGACTCGAAATAACTGGTTAAAGCCAGAAAGCGCGATGTTCGAGGGACTATTGTCGGAGAGAGGCGTGCAGATGCGTATTTTGAAGGGGTGCCACCGATGAAAGGCTACTCAATTCATGAGGTTTCATATGTGGCTGAAACGTGGAAGCCGGTTCTCGTGCGGACACGCCTCTGCCACCGTGAGCAAATTCGTACAGCGGGTGTGTCACAGCCATCGTGTCTGCCGGGGTCACCTCTCCCTACTCCTCCCGCCAAGTCACCCGTCTGAAGCAGCTGCACTATTTGTTGACCTGACGTTTCTTCCCCGTGACGCGGCACGTGCTCCGTCCATCCGCCTCTCTACGCAAATCCCACATCCTCCACCGCATGGTGCGTCGGCGAAGACCCGCCCCACGTCACTCGGCAATGTCGCCCCCTCCCGCCCTACCGACGCGACAAGAGGGCCAATCTTCTGCTCCTCGATCGCCATCCCCGCCACTGCTGGAGCAGGTGGGTGGTCTGTGTGACCTGCAAAGCATTGGTACGTACCGCGGCGAATCCTGTCGATGTTCACAGAGCTGTTACACGGCGCCACGTTGGACTTGTGCTTCTTTTGTTTCGTTTATCTCGACCAGGGGCTTTTGAATTCACCGATTTTTGGTCTACTCCAATTCACTCAACTTCGTCATTTCTTGAATCAGATAAGAGTTTGGACGCAAATTCTTGATACATATCCGAAACCAAAAAATGTAGGATATGAAAAAGAAGAAGGATTCTACTCGAAGTGTATCAGATTTTTCAACAACTACAGCAGATAGGAAGTACTAGCGATGCTGATTGCCAAGAAATATTGCAGAGCGGGTTGTTGTGGAACTTGTGAACGCGATCGATGCGAAAGCATGAGAAGCTCCCGACAGCGATTGCCATGCAAGATGCGCAAGCATCGTTGCCCATTTCGCTACCTTGGTTAGCTTCCATGGCTGAAAGGTGCTCTGAGTCGTGCAGGCTGCCCGTCAGCTGCCGCGCGCGTCAAAAGAATAAAAAGAACTCAGTTTGCCAATCGTCTTCGCCGTCGACGATGTGCCCTGAGTTAGTTTTACTCCTATCCAGTATGTTTCCAACAGATATCTGCGTGTCTCGTGCCGGCTTCAATCGTTCGGAGCCGCCTGGCGAGTCAAGTTATCTGAGGTACTGTGATGCCTTCGTTTGACGACTGGTAAGTCTTTGTACTTTCGTTCATGCGCTTCAGAGCCATTACATTGGCGGCGCCAATCAGAAAAGAGTACGCATGATCGTTCAGGCTTTTTCGGAATCTCAGTATGTATGAGTATATGTTTTCATTCTATCAGAATGCCATTTGTTCTCGTAAGCCCCTGATCTCGACCGTGCGCCACCTCGCTCCTCACCACTCTAGAGCTAGCGCCACCCCGCTTTTCCTTTGCGTGTGTGACGCCCCGCTCCTCGCCGCCATACCCCGACCGTCCGTTTTTGTAACTGTCGGACTCGAGAGTTTTGGAACTTTCTGTTTTACGCTCCACCTTCGAGCCACCGCAACTGGTGTGTGTCCAATATTGTACACTCCAAATTACAAAGACCCGTTATCTTCTCAACTCTCTGGCCGCCCCGACCCCGCCCCCCATGTTCTTCCCCTCCAGAAAATAAAGCACCTTTCGCGCCGCCGTCGTAGCAACCGCGTGCGCGATGGCAGACGCCTTGCCATCCGCTGCTACCGTGGAGTCGTCCACGGCCCGATCACCGGCGACGCGTTGAAAAAGTGCTGCATCCGGATAAATGTGACCGGCCTTTCTCCCATTTATAGACGCGGCCCCAGCAGCTGCGGCGGCCGCAGCCTCTTCGGTGACCGCAGCCCCCATTGCCGCCCCCACCGCCGCTGCTGCCTGTGAAGCGGCCGTCCGTGCCACTCCAACGGCATCGGCGGTCTTTTGCATGGAATGGGTAGGCGTAGACGGAGAAATCGGAAAGGGAGCGCCGGCCAATCGGCGACAGTGCCCTGCTGCCCCATTCCTATGTTTAAGGATTGCTGTAAGGCTGGCCATAGGAGCAACGGGTCACAAAGGGGCAGCGGCCCTGCATGCGGCATCGCCATCGGCGCCGGCCATGAAAGCAGCCAAAATGCTCGTCTGTCAGCCGTCTGGTGCTGCGCCAGCAGAGGTGGCAACGCCGGCCACCGGAGAATCCCCGGTGGCGGAGCCGGCCACGGTATCAGCCCCTGTGGGGTCTGCGATGCCGAGATACGCAGTCTCTTGGCGCAATCGGGGCCTGCGTCGACCGGTTCGCGGCCCGAGTCAGGCGTCGGGCGTTCGGCGACGGGGCACGCTTGGCCGGCAGGTGCCATGGAATTCTTCGTAGGCCCCACGGGCGCAGTGGTCGTTGCCTTCACAGGTGCGGCAGGGTCGACGACGGCCTCGTCAGTCGCCCCCCATGCACAGCCGACGGGCGCCATCGTCCGTCCAACAATGCCAGCCGGAGCGGCGCCACTTTTTTCCGGTGCCCCGCCAGACACGTGATCCACTTGCTTCGCGTTGTCAGACGCACTGTTCTTCTCCACGACGGGGCCGAGGTGAAATAGGCGAGGCGTGACCCCGGAGATTTTTCGCCGGTCCCGCTACCGTTTCCGGTCCTCTTCGCACTGACGCTCCTTCATCTGCTACCGTTTCCGCTGCAATTCGGAGATAGACCCTTAGGTGCCGGTGTGGTGAAGGTGAGGGTGCTGTAATGCCCGACAAGTGCCGCCGTAAGAGCTGAGACGGCTGTCCCCGCCGCCGATGCGGACGTCGCCGGCCGCCAGTCACACCGGCGGTGCTTCTAGCGTAGCTCCATTTGGATGGCGAAGGCGCCGTTCTTGATGGGTGGCTGAGCCGGCGGCGCCTTGCTGCACTGCCTCCTGACAGCCACGACAGGTGCGACTGGTGGCCGCGGTACGGCTTAACGGCAGGCGCCCGCCATGCGTCCATCGGTGGTGACACCGGTGGTGGCACTGCTGGTGGCTTGGTAGCCATCGTTGAGAGTGGAACGCTTGTCACCGAGAGCGGGCATGTCTGGAAGAGCGAACATTCAGGCTTGATACATGACTTTGTGAGCGACGGGGGGAAGGGGGGGGGGGGGGGGGGGGGGGGGGGGGGGGGGGGGGGGGGGGGGGGGGGGGGGGGGGGGGGGGGGGGGGGGCAAAAGCCGGGG